>Ga0302314_10001342_pt1 | contig 45987 bp, 42 predicted proteins | sample III_Palsa_N2_3_FD_200533 | JGI IMG/M metagenome (GOLD analysis project Ga0302314, IMG submission 200533) | Peat permafrost microbial communities from Stordalen Mire near Abisko, Sweden - III_Palsa_N2_3 | ecosystem: Environmental > Terrestrial > Soil > Palsa > Peat permafrost | place: Sweden...
CGGCCTCGAGCGTCTTGCGTGGGGTGACGTCGCGGACAACGTCGTTCAGGCCGGCGAAGCGGCCGGTGACGGGGTCCTTGGCGAAGGTAGGTTTGCATTCCAACCAAAGTAAACGGCCGTCCTTGTGGGTGGCGCGAAACTCCACGGGCCAGGGCGCGATGGCGCCCTTCGAGTCGAATACTGTTCGGCACATGGCCAGCACCTTGGGGGCGTCCTCAGGGTGCATCAGCGATAGCGAGGTCCACCCCACCATTTCCTCGGGCGTGAAGCCGGTGATCGCCAAGCTGGCCGGCGAAACATAGGTCAGCGTCCCATCGAGGCGGCTCTCGGTGATCATGTCCGGCGCGTTGTCCGCCAGCGTCCGGAAGCGGAGTTCGCTTTGCTCAAGGGCCAGCTTGGCCACGCGGCGAGCCGTCAGGTCTTCGACCTGCGCGATGTAGTGCTTGGGCCTGCCGTCCGCCTCGGTGACCATCGACGCAGACAGGCGCACCAGGACCTGCGTGGCATCGGCGCGCACATAGCGCTTTTCCATGGTGTAGCGGGAAATCTCGCCCGCGTGGAGCTGCTTGAGCAGGCTGAGGTCGGCTGTCAGGTCACCGGGGTGGGTGATCGTCTGGAAATCCAGACCCAGCATCTGTGACTCGGGATAGCCGACCAGTTCGCAGAAGGCCGCGTTGATCTTCAGGAACCGCCCATCCAGACCCACCAGCGCCATGCCGATCGGAGCGTGGTGAAAGGCGTTTTCGAACAGATCGATATTGGCCTGGCGTTCAGCCTGGGCTTCGAGCACGGCGATCTGGGCGGACTTCCGCTCGGTGATATCGCGGAACACATTAAGCACGCCGGTCGGTCGACCTGCGTCGTCCAGGGTGAGCTGGGGATTGCCCTCAAGCCAGGCCCAGCCTCCATCCTTGCGCCGGTAGCGGATCTCGCGGTCCAACGCCCGATCGATCGGGCGGCCGGAAACGACCGCCGACGCGTTGGCGGAAAATCGCGCGAAATCGTCCGGGTGGACCAATTCGGCGGGCGAGCGGCCGACCAGCTCTTCCGGCGCGTAGCCCAAGGTGCGGCAGGCCGGCGAGATATAGAGGATCGCCCCAGTCAGATCCGCGCGAACGATGATGTCCGAGATATGCTCGGCCAGCATCTGGTAGTGCGTCTCACTCATGTTCCCAGGGGCGATGACGCCGCGCGTGTCAACTTCGCACGCATCTGGCGCGCCGGGCGTGGCGGCGATGCTTGAACCTTCGGCCATCGGTGTTCCGGGTCCCTCGCGGACATTCGTCGAAGTGTCCGCGCAACACCGTGTCGGGTTTGGCTTTTGAATCCCTTAAGTCGCCCGCGCCCGTTTGTCGCAGACCTCGCTGGCGCCGGCCGGGCGCTGTCAAAGAAAACGCCGCCGGCTGGATGGCCGGCGGCGCTGAGGTGCGCGGTTTGGAAATCGATCAGGCGATCGCGATGGCCGGCTTGCGGCGGGAGGCCCGCAGGGCGCCGCCCAGGCCGGCGAAGCCGACCAGCATCATCGACCAGGCCGCCGGCTCGGGCACCCCAGCGACGCTGTTGGTGAACTCTACATTCAAGCCGGTCGGATTGCCGCCGTTCTGGGCGAAATTGTCGACGTCGAACACCAGCGTGTTCTGGCCGGCCACGAAATCGCCGGACGTGGCGGCGAACGCCGTCCAGGAACTGAAGCCGCCGCCGCTCACGCCCAGAGATTGGCCGTTCAGCGTGATCGAGCTGACGGCGTTGTCCGCTGCGAACTGACCGGTGAAGCTCGCGCCCGCCGCCTGACTCGCGGTCAGGTCGAAGGTCAGCGTGTAGTCATAGGCGCCGGCCACGGAAGGGTCGAACGAGTCGCCGACGTTCGCGGTCGGGGTGATCCAGCGCGATGTGGTGTTGTCCGCGATCCAGGGTCCGATTGGAAACTGGCCATTGACCGCGCTGGCGTAGGCCGTGGGCGAGCCCGTATAGCCCGTGCCCGTGCTAGCCGAACCCAGGATCCAGTTCCCATCGGCGGCGGTGGTTCCCAGGGCGATCTCGGAGCCTTGGGCGTCGTAACCAGTGTTGTAGAGGCCAACAATACTGGCGGCGTTGGCCGACCCGGCGACCGCGAAAGCGGCGGCGGCGAGCAGCAGCGTTTTTACGTTCATTCCCAATTTGCCCTCAAAGAGTTCAGCCCAGCAAACCCTTTGCAAGGAGGGCGCCATTCGTGTGCTCCTGAACTGCCCATACATTTTCGTTGTTATGATGAACAAATCTATACAATCGTGAATGAGCACGATGTGGGCCAGAGTGACCGCGTTCCAAGATCGGATCGCAACCAAGACCGGATGCTCGCCATGAACTCGTTGGTCCTCTCTATCAATGACCAAGACATCGACCGCGACGTATGAGCGGCGAAGACCGACCCCGCCGCTCAAACGTCAACTCAGCGTTCAAGCGATCAGAACGGATGCCAGGAGCCGTGACTGTAATAGCCGTGGTCGTCCGGACGATCGGCCCGCCAATGGTAGTGGCTGTGATGGGCGGCGCGCCAGGCGTCATCATGGAACACGACCCCCAACTGGGCCGGGTAGTTGGTGTAATGGTTGTTGACGTGCCAACACTCGCCCCAACGATTACAGGCCACATCAGCCAAGGCCGGGACGCTCGCGGCGGCCAGCGCGCCGCCCGCCACGACGCCGATCAACACGCTCTTTAAAATCCTGGGTTTCAGCAAACGCATGGTTCCTCTCCTTGCTGAGCCCCCCGGAACGAAAAACCCTTGAATGCAGCCGTCGTTCCCGTTGTTTGTAGGATCGAAAAGACAAATGGCGCGCGCCGGCCGTTGCGCAGGCGCTGGCGTTGATCCGAGGAGGAAGCCCGATGAGAGCGCTGCAAATCGGCGAAGGCGCCGGCCTTGACCGGCTCACCGTGGTCGAGGCCCCGGACCCCGCCCCCGGCCATGGCGAAGTGGTGGTGCGAATGCGCGCGGTCTCGCTGAACTATCGTGACCTGGCGGGACTGATCTATCCCGCGCCAACGCCGGCGCCGTTCACGCCGTTTTCCGACGGCTGTGGGGTGATCGAGGCGATTGGGCCGGGCGTGACCCGGGTTCAGCCGGGCGACCGGGTCTCCACCCTGTTCTTCGAGCATTGGATCGGCGGGCCGCCCTCGCCCCAAAAGGCAGCCTCGGCCCTAGGCGGCGGACGGCCGCGTGGGGCCGGCGCCGAGCGGATTGTGCTGAGCCAGGAAGGAGTCTCCAAGGTTCCCGACTATCTGGATGACCGCCAGGTCGCGACCCTGCCCTGCGCGGCCCTGACCGCCTGGCGCGCCCTGTTTGTCGACGCGCGGCTGGAACCGGGCGACACGGTCGTACTGCAGGGGACCGGCGGCGTGTCGATCTTCGGTCTGCAATTCGCCAAAGCCGCCGGCTATCGGACCATCATCACCTCGTCCTCGGACGAGAAGCTGGAGCGGGCCCAAGAGTTAGGGGCCGACCACGTGGTCAACTACAAGACCACCCCCGAATGGTCCAAGGCGATTCGAGAGCAGACCGGCGGCCGCGGGGCGGACTTCGTCATGGAAGTGGGCGGGGCAGGCACGCTGGACGAGAGCTTGAAATCGGTCCGAATGGGCGGCCACATCGCCGTCATCGGCATTCTGTCCGGCTTCTCGCCGCCGCTGCAGATCGGGATGATGATCGGAACCAGCGCGCGGCTGCAGGGCGTGTCGGTCGGCTCGCGCGACATGTTCGAGGCCATGACCCGTGCGCTCGAACTTCATCGGATCAAGCCGGTGGTCGATATGGTGTTCGCCTGGACCGACGCTCGCTCAGCCTTCCAGGCCATGCAGGCGGGCGAGCATTTCGCCAAGATCGTGCTTGATTTCGCGGTGTAGGCTCAGAGCTACTCGAACTGTGCTGAGATCTTGGGCGAAGCCCCTATTTGACCACCAAGCTCACCAAGGGCACCAAGGAAGGCACGAAGAAGAAGCTGTGCGCTTCGCGCCATTCCCAACCTTTTCCAGACGACCCTGAACTTGGTGTCCTTGGTGAGCTTGGTGGTCAAATACGGAGCGGTGCGCCACTCAGCAGCAGCCGGAAGCATACCGCCCCTGCGCCAGGCTCAGCTCATCGACCGCTTCTGCGCCAGCGCGGCCACCGTCGCCGTCCCGATCGCGCCCGCCTCGTCGTAGAGCCAGCATTCGCCGATCGCGACGCCGTCGGTGGCTTGGTGGTTGACCACCTCGTAGCCGACCCATTGGGTCGTCGGCAGGCGGTGCAGATAGACGGTCACGTCGCTGTTGATATAGCCCAGGCCCTGGTCGCCGGCATTGGCGAAGGGACTGGCGAAATCCGCGCCCACGGCGACGCGCACGAACGGGGTCAACGGCTCGCCCTCGACCAGATCGCGCACCTCGCTCATCCATAGACGCCGCGGCCCGGGCGCGTCCGCGCCGGCGGAAAATATGGCCCCGGAGATCGGCCGCGTGGTCCACATGCCGCCCATGCCGCCACGCTTGTCATCGGGTTCGGGAATGTCGGCGGGCGCCGGAACGACCCAGTTCGGCGGGGACCAGATCCGGCCCGGCGGTCCTTCGGTTCGGCGCAAAAGCTGACAGGTCGCGCGCGCCATGCTGACCCCGCCACTGAAAAATTCCGCATCCACCACCTTGATCCGGTGCCCCTCTCGCACAATCTTCGTCGCCACCGTGATCGGCGACAGCTCCGGCAGCTTGTACATATCGACCGTCAACCGCGCGGGCTGGAACGCTGGCTCGCCGCGGCGCTGTTCGATCACGTGGCCCAGAAGGCCGGCGATCACCCGTCCGTGCAGGGATTTCGGATTCCAAGGTCCCCGGCTGACCGGAGTGGGGACATAGCGATCGGCGTCGCGGGTGAAGAAGGGCTGGTTTTCCATGGCCCCGGACCATGCCGGATTCGCGCGGCCAGAGCGAGGCGCCGCGGTTGGTCAAACCGCGGTTCGGATAACGATGTTCAGGTTTTCTGCTAAGCTATTGAAAAAAACTCGTCTGAACGCCGTCAAGATTATCTTGTCATTGCTCAGATAGTCCCTATCTTAGCGCTGTCCACATGGACAGGCCCAGTTTCCACCCATTTCGGCGGTGATCTCGGGGCCTAAGAAAAAAAGGACTACGGTTATGACACTCGCAAAATTTGACCAATTCCAACGCACTGCCGACCGGTTCGGCGGTCTGTTCCTTCTGGCTCTCGGCCTGCTGGTGGGCGCCGCGACCGCGCTCGTCTAGACTTGGCGCGGATTTGGGATGCGGGGCCGCGTCAGCGCGGCCCCCAGCACCCATTCCTGTCCCACGAAGAGGGCCTCTCGCACGATGAGGGTCAGACCGGATCAAGCAGTCTTGGTCCGGGCCCCTGCCCGGAAAGCTCATCTCCGGGATTCCGTAGCGGACAGCTCTTTATCGACAGGCACCCACAGCCGATACAGCTGTCGAGCTGGTCCCGCAGCGCCGTAAGTCGCTGAATTCGCTGATCCAGCTCCCCTCTCCAACCGGCAGACATTCTCCCCCAATCTTCCGCCGTCGGCGCGACGCCCTTCGGTAGCGCTTGCAGCGCCTCGCGAATACTCGCTAGCGGCACGCCCGCGCGCTGGGCCACCTTGATCACCGCGATCCAGCGCAGCACCGCCCTGGAATAGCGTCGCTGGTTGCCCGCGCTGCGCCAGCCGCCGATCAGCCCCTTGGCCTCATAGAAGTGGATCGTCGAAACGGCGACGCCGCTGCGCCGGGCGACTTCGCCCACGGACAGTTCCCGGGCGATGTGTGCGGCGTCCGCGCCGGCCATAGGCTTTCCCGCCATACCTCAACTTTAGTTCAGGTCTTTACACCACGGGCTCGCCGGCCCGCAAGGCGATCAGGATGTGGCTATGGCGCCCGCCGCATCGATCGGGCTAGGCTGAACGATCGATGGAGGTTCTGGATGACGCCTGTTCTCGCACCGGCCCGGCCGGAAGATGTCGGCCTTTCGCCTGAAGGCCTCGCCGCCGTCGATGCGGCGGTGCAGGGGCAGATCGACCGGGGCGAGTTGGCCGGTGCGGTTACGCTGGTCGCCCGCCACGGCAGGCTGGTCCACCTGAACGCCCTGGGCCTGAAGGACGTCGTCACCCGTGAGCCCATGGCTGCGGATACCCTGTTCCGCATCTATTCGATGACCAAGCCGGTCACCGCCGTGGCCATGATGATCCTCTATGACCGGGGCCTCTGGACGCCGGAGGATCCGATCGCCAGGCATCTGCCGGAGTTCACTGGCGTCCAGGTCTTCGCGGGGCTGGACTCGCAGGGCAATCCACGGCTCGCGCCGCCCGACCACGCCCCCACCCTTCTGGAACTGATGACCCACACGGCGGGCCTCAGCTACGGCTTCAATCCCGACGATCCGGTGGACAGGCTCTACCAGGCTAAGCAGGTGTGGCAGTCGGCGACGTTGGCCGAGTTCGCCGACAAGGTGGCCAGCCTGCCGCTCGCCTACCAGCCCGGTTCGAAGTGGCTCTACAGCCTGTCGATGGACGTCCAGGGCGCCATCATCGAGCGGCTGACTGGCCAGTCCCTGCCCGAGTTCATGCAGAAACACCTGTTCAGTCCGCTGGGCATGGTCGACACCGCCTTTCACTTGCCGCCGGAGAAGCGCGCGCGGCTGGCCAGCGGCTACCGCCAGAGCCGTTCCGGCCTGAAGCCGGAAAAGCCGATGCTGTTCGACCATGCGGAGCCGCCGGCCCTGGCGTCGGGCGGGGGCGGGCTGATCTCCACGGCCATCGACTACGCCCGTTTCGCCCAGATGCTGCTGAACCGAGGCGAACTGGACGGCCGGCGGATCATCAGTCCCGAGGCGGCCCAGTTGATGATGACCAATCACCTGTCCGACGAATTGATGGGCGCCGGCTTCGGCGTCGGAGCCCAGGCGATCCGGCCCGGCTTCGGCTACGGCTTTAACGGGGTGGTGTTCGCCGACCCCGAGGCCTGCGGTATTCCAGTTGGCCGGGGAACCTATCATTGGGATGGCGCCTGGGGCACCTGGTTCTGGGTCGATCCGGCCAATGACCTGCTGTACGTGGGCTTGATCCAGCGCGGCCTGAGCTTTTCGCCGAACCTGCAGGCCCTGACCCAGACCTTGATGGCCGACGCCTATGTCCGGCAGGCGATCGAGGCGGAATAGGCGCGGTCGCATCCGGCCAAATTCCCCTCTAGCGCGACTATGAAACTATGTATGGTCGCTTCCATAACGGTGGAGGCATACCCATGGCGGCGCGTACCCGGCTTATTGGCGCAATCCTGTTGTCATCGGCGCTGACCCCGCCCGCCATCGCGGCCGAACCGCCGCCGCTGTTGGGCTTCTCAGCCACGTCCAGCCAGGCCGAGCGCGCCCTGGAAGCGAAATTCGACGCCAATCTGTCGAATGACGCCATCCGCGCACGCCTCAAGGACATGTCGTCCCAGGTCAACAATGTCGGCTCGCCCCACGACAAGGCCAATGCCGAGGCGAGTCTGGCCTGGTTCAAGTCATGGGGCTGGGATGCACGGATCGAGGTGTTCGACGTACTCTACCCGACCCCTATCAGCGAGACGCTTGAACTCACCGGCCCCGCGCCCTTCACCGCCACACTGAAGGAGCCGCCGATCCCGGGCGACGCCTCGTCCAACGCCACCGACGGCCTGCCCGCCTATGTGGCCTTCGCTGCCGACGGCGATGTCACTGCCCCGCTGGTCTATGTGAACTACGGGATGCCGGACGACTATAAGACGCTTGAGCGGATGGGCGTCGATGTGAAGGGCAAGATCGTCATCGCCCGCTACGGCGGCGGCTGGCGGGGCCTCAAGCCCAAGCTGGCCCAGGAACACGGGGCGGTCGGCTGCATCATCTATTCCGATCCCGCCGATGACGGCTATGGCGTGGGCGACGTCTATCCCAAGGGCGCCTGGCGCAACGAGCACGGCATCCAGCGCGGCTCGGTGCTGGACATGCCGATCGAGGCCGGCGACCCCCTGACGCCCAATATCGGCGCGACCAAGGACGCCAAGCGCCTGCCGCTGGATCAGGCCAAGGGGATCATGAAGGTCCCGACCCTGCCCATTTCCTATGGCGACGCCCAGCACTTCCTGGCCGCCATCGAGGGCCAGGCCGCCCCAAAGCGTTGGCGTGGCCAACTGCCGGTCGTCTACAAGATCGGCCAATCGAGCGCGCCGGTGCATCTGGCGGTCAAGTCCGACTGGAGCCAAAAGCCGCTCTATGACGTCATCGCCGTGATGAAGGGGCGCGAAAGGCCCGACGAGTGGGTGGTGCGCGGCAACCACCGCGACGGCTGGGTGATGGGGGCCTACGATCCGCTGGCGGGCAATGTGGCCATGCTCGAAGAGGCCAAGTCGATCGGCCTGCTGGCCAAGACCGGCTGGCGACCCAAGCGAACAATCGTCTACGCCAGTTGGGACGGCGAGGAGCCGGGCCTGCTGGGATCCACGGAATGGGCCGAGGCGCACGACGCCGAGTTGAAGGCCAAGGCGGTGCTCTATGTGAACACCGACACCAACGGCCGGGGCGTCTTCGGCGCCGAGGCCAGCTATTCGGCGCGCAAGCTGGTCGACCAGGTCGTCGCGGACGTGAAGGATCCGGAAACCGGCTCCAGCGTGGGCCAGCGCGCGCGGGCCGCGATCCAGGTCCAGGCCCTGGCCCCCGACGCCACCGAGGAGCAGAAATACCGCGCCCGCGACATGGCGGCCGGCGGCGACCTGGCTATCGGCGACCTGGGATCGGGCTCGGACTACACGCCCTTCGTCCAGCACCTGGGCATCGCCTCGATCAATTTCGAGTATGGCAGCGAGTCCGAACAGGCCGGCGTCTATCACTCGCTGTATGACGACTTCGAGCATTTCGAGCGGTTCGGCGATCCGACCGGCGCTTACAGCGTGGCGATGTCGCAGACCGCCGGTCGGATGGTGCTGCGCGCCGCCGACGCCGAGATCGTCCCACTGCAATTTGGCGATCTGGCCAAGGGCGTGGCCAGCCATGTCGAGGAGTTGCACAGGCTGGCCGACACCATGCGCCAGCGCAGCGAGGCTCTGGACAAGGCGCTGGACGCCGGCGATTTCGCCCTGGCCGACGATCCGGGCCGCAAATGGGCCGCGCCGGAGCGAGAGGACGTGGTTCCGTCCATCGCCTTCGGTTCGCTGGACGCGGCCGTCGCCAGGCTGAAAGCCAGCGCCGCGAGCTATGATACCGCCGCCGGCGCCGCCGAGCTGAAACCAGACCGGCGCGCCCAGGTGGACGTCGTCCTGTTGGGCGTCGAGCAATCCCTGACCGACGATCGCGGCCTACCCGGCCGGCCCTGGTACAAGCACCTGCTCTACGCCCCCGGCGTCCTGACCGGCTACGGCGCCAAGACCATCCCGGGCGTGCGCGAGGCGATCGAGGGCCGACGCTGGTCCGAAGCCGACGAATATGCGACCCGGACGGCGCAGGTGCTCAATGCCTGCGCGGACAGGCTGGACAAGGCGACGGCCTTGCTGAAACCGTAGGCGCTGCCGCGGCGCACCTGAGGAGCACTGGATGAAAGCAGGTCCCCCGCTCGGTCGAGGCGATCGCCTGATCGGGGCGCCCCACGCGACCCGCGCCGTGGTCATGGCCCCCAATGGCGCGGCGGCGACCAGCCAGCCCCTGGCCACGCAGGTCGCATTGGACACCCTGAAGCGCGGCGGGAGCGCGCTGGATGCGGCCATCGCCGCGAACGCCGTGCTGGGCCTGGTCGAGCCGACCGGCGCAGGGCTCGGCGGCGACCTGTTCGCCCTGGTCTGGGACCCGGCGCAAAAGAAGCTGGTCGCCTACAATGGGTCCGGCCGCTCACCCGCCAGCCTGTCGCTGGACGGGGCCAGGTCCAGGGCGGGCGCCAACGGCTATCTGCCCCGCTTCGGCGCCGTGGCCGTATCGGTCCCGGGCTGCGCCGACGGCTGGTTCGCCCTGCACGACCGCTTCGGACGCCTGCCGATGGCCGACCTGCTGGCGCCGGCGATCGGCTACGCCCGCGAGGGCTTCCCGCTGACGCCGCTGATCGCGGCCTATTGGCGCGTGCACATGCGCACCGTCCTGTCGCTCGGCGAAAAGGGCGTGGTCGAGGAGACCGGCAATGCGCGCGCGACCTTCACACGCGATGGCATTACGCCGCTTGCCGGTGAGCGTTGGACCAATCCGGACCTAGCGCGGACCTATGAGGTCCTGGCCGCCAGCGGCCGCGCGGCCTTTTATGAGGGCGCCATCGCCCAGACGATCGACGCCTATATGCGCCGGATCGGCGGCTGGATGGACCGGAACGACCTGGCCCATCACCAGGGCGAGTGGGTCGATCCGATCTCGACCCGCTATCGGGGCTACGACGTCTGGCAGTCGCCGCCCAACACCCAGGGCTTTTCGGTCCTGCAGATGTTGAACCTGATCGAAGGCTTCGACCTGGCGGCGATGGGTCCGGGCTCCGCTGACGCCATGCACGTGATGATCGAGGCCAAGAAGATCGCTTTCGCCGACCGCGCCCGCTATCTGGCCGATCCTGAGTTCAGCCCGGTGGACGTGGAGGCGTTGATCTCCAAGCCCTATGCCGACGAGCGGCGCGCCCTGATCGCCATGGACCGGGCGTCCGCCGCGGTCGAGGCCGGCGCGCCGCCAGGCCACAGCGACACCGTCTATCTGACCACCGCCGACAAGGACGGCATGATGGTCTCGCTGATCCAGTCCAACTATTTCACCATGGGCTGCGGCCTGGTTCCCGACGGCCTGGGCTTCATGCTGCAGAACCGGGGCGCGTTGTTCTCGTTCGAGCCCGGCCACGCTAATCTCTACGCGCCGAACAAACGCCCGCTGCACACCATCATCCCGGGCTTCGTCACCAGGGACGGCGAGCCCTGGCTGTCCTATGGCGTCATGGGCGGCGCCATGCAGCCCCAGGGTCACGTCCAGGTGCTGGCCAACATGATCGACTTCGGCATGAACCCCCAGGAGGCCGGCGACTACGCCCGCTGGCAGCACTATGGCGCCGGCACGCCCGACGATCCGGCGCTGGATCCGGGCGGCGAGGTCAGCTTCGAAAGCGGCGTCGCCCCGCAGGTCGTGGAAGAGTTGCGCCGACGCGGCCACCGGGTCACGCCCAGCCGTCCGCTCTCCGGCTATGGCGGTTATCAGGCCATCGGGTGGGATGCGGCTTCGCGCAGCTATCGCGCAGCCAGCGAGATGCGCTTCGACGGGCAGGCTGGCGGGTACTAGGAGCGCTATAGTCGAGAGTGGACGCCGGTTTCGGCGCCCATCGCGCCTTTGACGGAAAAGGCCTTAAGCTCCCCCCAAAATTAAGGGAGCGAGACATGGGCGAGATCATCAGCGGGGATCGCTGGCTGAGCGGGGCGGCCTTGAATGAACGCGCGGCGCGGGCGGCTTCGGCCCTGGCTTCGGTGGGGGTCGGCCGCGGCGACATCATCGCGCTCTATCTGCGCAACGACCTGTCTTTCTTCGAGGCCAGCTTCGCGGCGGGGCTTCTGGGCGCCTATCCGACGCCGGTGAACTGGCACTATACCGAGGACGAGGCGCGCTACCTGTTCGAGAACTCAGGCGCCAAGGCGGTGGTAATCCACGCCGACCTGATCGACCCCATCCGCGCCGCCTTCCCGCCCGGCCTGCCCGTGCTGGTGGTTTCAACCCCCGACGAAATCGGCGACACCTATGGAATTCCGGCAGATCGCCGCGCGATCCCACAAGGCATGACCGACTGGGCAGGCTGGATCGAGGGGTTCGAGCCCTTCGCCGAACCGGCGGCGGAGGCGCCCGGAACCATCATCTACACCTCCGGCACCACGGGTCGTCCCAAGGGCGTGCGCCGCCGTCCGCCCACGCCTGATCAGGCCGCGACCTCGGCCGGCATCATCACCCTGTGTTTCGGTTTCGCCGACTATCTGGCCGACCCGAGCCGCATCGTCACCGTGGTAACCGGCCCGATGTACCACTCCGCGCCCAACGCCTATGGCATGGTCGCCGCCCGCCTGGGCGCCACGGTGATCCTGGAGCCCCGGTTCGATCCAGAGGAGCTGTTGAGGATCATCGAGACCCGCAAGGTCACGCACCTGCACATGGTGCCGATCATGTTCAACCGGCTGCTGAAGCTGCCCGATGAGGTCAAGGCCCGGTATGATCTGTCGTCCCTACGCTTCGTGGTCCACGCCGCCGCGCCCTGCCCCGCGCCGACCAAGCGTGCAATGATCGAATGGTGGGGCCCGGTGATCAACGAATACTATGGCGCCACGGAAACCGGCCCCGTGACCTTCTGCAACGCTGAGGAATGGCTGGCCCATCCGGGCACCGTCGGGCGGCGCGTGCCGGGGGCCGATGTCCTGGTGCTGGACAAGGACGAAAACCCGCTGCCGGCACGCGAGATCGGCGAGGTGGCGGCGCGCGTCCACACGATCGCCGACTTCACCTATCACGGCGACGACCAGAAACGCCGTGACGCCGAACGCGCCGGGCTGATCACCCCCGGCGACATCGGCTATTTCGACGAGGACGGCTTTCTCTATCTGTGCGACCGGGCCAAGGACATGATCATTTCCGGCGGGGTCAACATCTATCCGGCCGAGATCGAAGCCGAACTGCACAAGATGCCCGGCGTCGCCGACTGCGGGGTGTTCGGCATCCCCGACGACGAGTATGGCGAGGCGGTCTGCGCGGCGGTGCAGCCCCAGCCCGGCGTCAGCCTGGACGCGGCCGAGGTGCGCGCGTTCTTGCGCCAGCACATGGCCGGCTACAAGGTCCCCAAGACGGTTGAGTTCCACGCCGAGTTGCCGCGCGAGGACTCCGGCAAGATCTTCAAACGCAAGCTCAGGGAACCGCACTGGGCGGGTCTGGACCGGCGAATTTGACGCCGAGAACAGATGAACCCCAACCGCCCCATCTATATTCAAGCTTAGCGGTCATTTTCGCTTATTAAGCGATAGCAATTGTGCCTTAAATTAAATGGTGAACTTAGTATTCATAGAAGGTTGGCGTCAGGGCCACCGAAATATACCTGGGGTTGGAAAAATATCATGCACAAGTTGCTTCTCGCGACAGTCGCCGCGGCGGCGCTATTCACTGCTGGCGCCGCTAGCGCCACCTCCACCGCGGTGTCAATCTGGACGGATCAATCGGCGGTCGCGAGCGACGCGACATTGGCTAACATCGCCACGCTCGGCGCCCCCGACGCCACAACGACCGTGGGCCCGATCAATTTCACGACCAACGACAGCACCACTACGACTGTGAACCAATGGCTAGGCCAGTCTCTCCCGGACCCTACCGGCTCGCATGTGCTGAACAACACCGTCTTCCTCTTCACCGGCACCACCTTTCTGGCCGCCGGCGCCAATAATTTCTCGGTCCTGCACGACGATGGGGTTGAACTGAATATCGATGGGATCGGAATCGTCCTGTCGGATCCGGGACCGACCGCCGCCACGGAATCACCGTTCACGGTCACCGCTTCGACGGCCGGCTTCTACAATTTCGAACTGGCTTACGGCGAATGCTGCGGCGGCCCCGCGACGGTTCTCTTCGATGTGAACGGCGGCCCAGCTGGCGTCCCTGAACCCGCCACCTGGGCGATGATGCTGGTCGGCTTCGGAGGCCTGGGCGCCGCGATGCGTTCCAAGCGTCGCAAGCAGGTTGTCGCCGTCTAACTAATTTCGGTCTGCTCAATTGGAAGACGCCGCCGGTCGCGAGGCCGGCGGCGTTTTGGTGAGATTTGGCGCTTTAGCCACACGCCGCAACGGCCGCGCACAGGCTGGCCGCGCGGGGATCGTCCGTCAGGTCAGGACCCATCTGGTTGCAGACGTAGCCGATCGCCAACCCAGTCTCCGGATCGGCGCAGCCGAACGAGCCGCCCCAGCCGCTATGGCCGAAGCTGGCCGGATTGGGCCCGTAGAGCCCCGGCGTGTTCAGCATCAATCCCATCGCCCAGCAGTCGACAAAACCCAGGAACTGGTCGCGGCGCCCCAGCGGCGCGGCCGGCGCCGTCAGCTGGGCGACCGCCTGGGGCGACAGGATCCGTTCGCCGTCCAGGGCGCCGCCGTCCGCCAGGGCCGCGTAAAGCCGCGCCAGCCCCTGAGCGCTGGCCTGGCCATTGGCCGCCGGGAGCTCGGCCGCGCGCCAGGCCCGCCGGTTGGGGGCCGTGGGTCCGGTGACCGGATTGACCAGCGCCGATCGGGCGATGTCGCTCTGGGGGACGGCCGGACGGCTCGGCGCGCGCTTGGGACCTAGCGTCTCGGCGCCGCGCGGCTCCAGGGCATCAGAAAGACCGACGAAGATATCTGCCCGCAGGGGTCCCGCGACCTCCCGGGCGATGTAGGTCCCTGGCGAGACGCCGCTCACACGCCGCACGATCTCCCCGGCCAGGAAACCGAAAGTCATGGCGTGGTAGGAAGTCTCAGTCCCCGGAGGCCAGCCCGGCGCCTGCCGCTCCAGCCGGGCAATGCAGCCGGCCCAGTCGTAGAGGTCCTCCAGGCGTGTGGGTTCGATGAAGCCCGGCAGACCTGCTTGATGCGACATCACCTGGCCGACAGTGATCTCCGCCTTGCCCGCCTGAACAAACTCAGGCCAGACGCTGGCGACCGGATCGTCATACGCGATCAACCCCTGGTCGACCAGCCGTGCGACGGCGACCGCCGCGGCCGCCTTGGTCGCCGACCAGACATTGACCAGGGTCTCACGCGTCCAGGGTCGAGCCCGCGCCCGATCGGCATGGCCGCCCCACAGATCGACCACGCAACGGCCGTGGCGATAGACGGCGACCGCGGCGCCCACCTCGCCGAAATCGCCTGGCCGGCGGAAGTTGGCGACGAAGGCCTCGCGTACCCCCTCAAACCCTGACGCGACCTCGCCATCCATTGGAATCGCATCGTCCATTCAGCGGTACCGGATCAGCGCTTCCTGGGCGGCCGAAGCGATCAGCCGGCCGTCGCGGTTGAAGATGTCGCCGCGATTGAAACCCCGCCCACCCGAGGCGCTGGGACTATCCTGCACGAACAGGTGCCAGTCGGTCAGGTCGCTGGGCCGGTGGAACCACAGGGCGTGGTCCAGGCTGGCCACCTGCAGCCGTCCCGAATTCCATTCCACCGAATGCGGGCGCAGCGAGGCGTCCAGCAGGGTCATGTCGGAAGCATAGGCCAGAACGCACTGATTGAGCGCCACATCGGTGGTCAGCCGCCCCGTCGCGCGGAACCAGACATTATAGGCCGGCGACAGCGGCGCCTTGGAGCCATAGTGGGGGGGATCGACCGGCCTGACCTCTATCGGCCAGACCCGGCGTCCCCCCTCATGGTTCATGCCGGCCTGGGCGCGAAGTTGCTCTTCGTTGAGCAGGCCGTCGGGCGCGGGTGCGGGCGGCATATCGATCTGATGCTCGAAACCCTCTTCCGGCGTCTGGAACGAGGCCGCCAGGTTGAAGATCTGTTTTCCGTGCTGGATGGCGATCACCCGGCGGGTCGAAAAGGTGCCGCCGTCGCGACCGCGCTCGACCTTGAACAGGATGGGAACCTTCGGGTCGCCTGGCCGGATGAAGTAGGAATGCAGCGAGTGGCAGATTCGGCCCTGGATGGTCCGATAGGCCGCCGTCAGCGCCTGGGCCACCACTTGGCCGCCGAAGATCCGCCGCGTCTCGTGCTCCGGCGTGTGGCCGCGGAACATGTCGAGCTCGATGACCTCCAGGTCCAGCAGGCTGATCAGTTCGCTGGCGTCGTCCATCAAAAACCCTTCCATTTTGCGCGGGGTTCTATGCCAGCAAGCGATCTTCGACGCCACCGGCGAGGCCGGGACCGCGGCTGATCGATCGTCGCGCCTATTCGGGAACAGCCAGGAAGTCGCACGCCAGGTTGGCCACCTTCTCGATTTCCGCCGGGTCGAAGGGGTCCAGGCCGGTCATGGCGCGATATTCGTGGGCGAAAACGAAGCTCGTGGTCACCAGGCCGATCACCGCATAGTGGAGCTGGCCGGGATCGCCGGGCCGGGCCGCGCCGACAGCCTGGGCGGCGCGGATGAGGCCGGTCGAAAACTCGAAATAGGGCCGCACATAGGTTTCAAGCAGCCAACGGATTCGTACATTGTCGGCGCGCCCCTCGAAGGTCGCGATGCGGTGGAATTGCGGACGACGCGCGGTGAAGCGGACGAACTCGCGCACCATGGTCCGCAGCGCCCGCGCGGGGTTATCGGCCTGCAGCCGCAAACGCCATGCCGCGAACTGCTCGGTGTTGTCTCCAAGGATCGAGGTGATGACGGCCCGCCACAACGCCTCCTTGGTCTTGAAATGATAGACTACCAGCTGGTGCATCACGCCGGCCCGATCGGCGATCTGGCGCAGGCTCGCCCCCTCGAATCCCGAAGTCGAAAAGACCTCCAACGCGGAGGCCAGGATTCGCGCCCGGCCATCTTCCTGACGCTCCGCTTCCGTCGCCGCACTGTTGGTCAGGGCCCGCCCCTTTCGCCTCATGGCGCCTGTGGATCCTTATTGACTTTGCGATTGGAAAGTCCACAGTTTCGAGACTTTCCGATCGGAAAGTCAAGACTAAGGAGGCGTGGGCCATGAAACGGGTCGTGATCGTGGGCGGCGGCTATGCCGGGACGATGGTCGCCCGGGCGCTCGACGGGGTCGCCGAGGTCCGGCTGATCGAGCCTCGCGACCGGTTCGTGCACAATGTCGCGGCTATTCGCGCGATTGTCGAACCGGCGTTATTGGACCGGCTGATCATTCCCTATGACCGCCTGCTCAAGCGGGGATCGGTGATCCAGGGCGTGGCCGCGGAGATCGCCGAAGGGCGAGTGATGCTGGCCGACGGGACCGCCGTCGAGGGCGACATCGTGATCGCCGCGACCGGCTCAACCTATGCCCGGCCCTTCAAGCCCCAATGGGCATCGGACACAACGGCGGCTTCTGGCGGGACCTTCGCCATGGACAGCCGGGCCGCGCACGAAGCCCTGCGCGCGGCTTCCACCGTCGCCATCGTCGGCGGCGGCGCGGTCGGAATCGAATTGGCCGGCGAGATCACGGCGGCCTTTCCGGGCAAGCCGGTGACCTTGCTCGCGTCCTCGGCGAACCTGCTTCCGGGATATTCGGCCCGGCTCTCGGCGACCCTGGCCGAGCAGCTCAAGGCCCAGGGCGTAACGCTTCGCCTGGGCGCCCGGGTTGAGGGCCTGGAGACCGCCGATCGCCCCTTCGCCGGCGCGTTGACCGTCGCTGGAGGCGCCATCGAGGCCGACCTGATTTTCCCGGCCATCGGCGCGCGGCCGCTCGCCTCGCCGATCTCCGGCGCCAGCTTCGCCGCCTCGGGCCGGGTCGATGTCGATCCGTGGCTGCGCCCGGCCGGCCGGCGCGCCGTATTCGCCCTAGGCGATACCGCCGAGACGGGCGACTTCATGACCATCGTCGCCATCACCCGTCAGGCGCCCTGGCTGGTGAAGACCCTGAAGGCGATCGTGGCCGGGCGCGCGGTCGAGACCCTGTCGCCCTACGCGCCCTCGCCCGTTCCCGCGATCCTGGTGCCGCTGGGCCCAAAAGCCGGCGCCAGCCTGCTGCCGGTAACCCGCAGCGGCCTGACGGTCGGTCGGCGGACCACTGCGACCTTGAAGGGTCGCGATCTCTTCATTCCGCGCTACCGCAAAGAGTTCGGCTACGGCGCCGCAGCGATGGCGGATTGAGATCTGCAGGTCCACACTGAGGTCTATTCTGGTGTCGTACCCAGTGGCCCCTGCGCCACGTGTGAGTTTTGCCTCGAACCAATCCCTTGCCGGAGCAAAGTCATGACCAGACCGAACGGCGTTCACCATTTCGCGATCTGCACCGCCGATATCAAAAGCCAGATCGCCTTCTTCACCGACGTGCTCGGCATGGAGCTGGTCGCGCTCTACTGGATGCATGGCGTCGAGGGCGCCTGGCACGGCTTCCTCAAGCTCAACGACCAGAGTTCGATCGCCTTCGTGCAGACGCCGCAGGTCGCCGCCATCCCGATCGAAATCGGCACGACCCATTCCGGCAATCCCGGAGGCGCTTCGGCGGCAGGCACGCTGCAGCACATCGCCTTCAACGTCGACACCGAGGCGGAGCTGCTGACGATGCGTGATCGCATCCGCTCCCGCGGCGTCGACGTCTTTGGCCATATCGATCATGGCTTCTGCAAATCGATCTATTTCGCGGGGCCGGAAAACCTGACTCTCGAGGTCTCGACCTCCGAGGGCCGCGCGATTGACCCCGAAGCCTGGATCGATCCTGAAGTCGTGGCCCTGGCCGGGATTTCCGCTGAAGAGCTGACGCGGTTCAAATCGCCCGCCGGCTTCACGCGCCCTGAGCGGCCGGTTCCCCAGCCAGCGTTCGATGCAACGAAGCCGCACATGGCGTTTCCGCCGGAGGTCTATCGGGCGATCTTCGGCGCCAGCGACGAACAGACCCTGGTCCGCATGAGCGAGACCGAACCACCCGTCAAAGTGGCGGTCCCCGTCCATTGAAGGCGCTCACCCCCCATAGACCCCCGCCCGCCACGCCGCGAACCGCGCCTGGGCCTCGTCCGCGCTGAACCGGGGCTCAAAGGTGCGGTCGTAGCGGGCGAAGGCCTGGACATCGGCCTCCCCCAGCAGTCCCGCCCCGCGCCCGGCGCAGATCGCCGCGCCGCAGGCGGTGGCTTCACGCGTCGCGTGGCGGGCGAGGGGGCGGGCGAGGAGGTCGGCCTGGGCCTGCATCAGGCTGTCGCTGGCGGTCAGGCCGCCATCGGCCCGCAGCAGGTCGGGCGCTGGGAAATCCGGGGCGGAATAGATGTGGTCGAACACCTCGCGGACCCGAAAGGCCACGCCTTCCAGGCCGGCTCGGGCCAGATGGCCGGGTCCGGTCGCGGTGCTGAGGGCCCCGATCAGGCCGCGCCGCGCCACGTCCGCGTGCGGCGCGCCCAGCCCTTGCAGCGCCGGCAGAAAACAGGCGCCGCCCGCATCCGGCGTCGACGCCGCCAGGGCCTCGAACCGGGCGACAGCGCCCAGCCCGCAGGTGCGCCGCAGCCAGTCCAGCGCCGAGCCGGCGGAATAGACCATGCCCTCCAGGCAAAACCGCGTCTCGGTCCCGACCCGCCAGAGGACGAAGGGCGGAATCGAGGCGCCGCGCATCATCAACCGGCCGCCGGTATCGACGTTGAGGGTCGCCGAGGTGCCGTAGGTGACCTTGACGGTTCCCACCCCGCCGCCATGGGCGATCAAGGCGCTCTGCTGATCCGCGATGATGGCGCAGATGGGGAGCTCCGCGCCGATGGCGGTCTTGGCGGTCACGCCGAGCCGGCCCCAGGTGTCGACCAGGGTGGGAAAGCTGGCGGGGTCCAGGCCCTGGTGCGCGATGAGAGCGTCATTCCAATCCATGGTCGCCAGATTCAGATAGCCGGTCGGAAAGGCCTGGCTCCGATCGGTGGCGTGCAGCGTCCCACCGCTGAGCTTCCAGACCAGGAAGGCGTCGATATTGCCCCAGGCCATGCGGCCACGCGCCGACAGAGCCGCCGCGTCCGCCACGCCGGCGACCACGGCTTCCAGCTTGGCCGCCGCCATCTGCGGTACGACCATGAAGCCGGCGGCGCGCAGTTCCGCCGCCCGCCCCGCGCCGCGCAGGTCGCTCCAGGAGACCAGTGGGCTCAGCACCCGGCCCGAACGACGGTCCCAGCAGACCGCGCTGGCCCGCTGGCCGGTGACGCCGATGGCGGCGACGTCGGCGATCATGCGGCCGGCTGCGTCCAGGGCGCTCGCCATCGCCGCCTGGGCCTGGCGCCAAATCCGGTTCGCGTCCTGCTCCACCCAGCCAGGTCTCGGTGAGCGCGAGCGCACCGGCGCGGCGGCGCTGGCCAGCAGGTCCCCGCCGGGCGAGAACAGCGCCGCGCTGACGTTGCTGCTGCCGGCGTCCAGCGCGAGCAGCAGCTCAGGCATCGGGGATCAGCACGCCGGGATTCATGATCCCGTTGGGGTCCAGCGCGTGCTTGATCCGGCGCAGCAGACCGACACCCTCGGCGCCCAGTTCGTCGACCAGCGCCTCGCGGCGCACGCGGCCGATGCCGTGGTGGTGGGCCAGACTACCGCCGTGGCGCACGGTCGCCTGCATGATCCGCCGCCAGCAGTCGAAATAGGTCGGCTCCATCGCCTCGGGCGCGTCGAGCTGGACCGCGAAGGTGAAATAGAGGTTCAGCCCGCTGCGATAGACGTGCGAGCTGTGCGCCGAGGCGGCGCGGATGCCCGCGACCTGCGACAGGGACGCGGTCGCATCGTCATAGATGCGCGCGATCTGGTCCCAGTCGGCGGAGACTTCGACCGTGTCGGCGATCAGGTTGCGCGACAGCAGCGTGTCCCAGCTGGGCACCGTGTTGCGGTGCTGCATCCAGTGTTCGACGATGGAAGCTGGCGCGGTGGCGATCCCGGCCTCCGCCGCCATCGCCGCCACCGCCGTCTGTTCCACGGCGACCAGCGCCGCCGGCCCTTCGTGCACCATCAGGATCAGGCAGGCCTTGGCCTCGGCGCTCTGTCGCTTGCTCTCGCGCTCATCGTACTGGCGCACCACCGGCGGGCGCCAGCCGGCCTGGATCATTCGCCGCTGGAGCGCGAAGCCCGAGCGCATGTCCGGCGCCTCAAAGGCCGAATAGGCGCGGGCCTCGGCGGCGCGGCGCAGGGAGAAGGTGACGCCGGTGATCACGCCCAGCGTCCCCTCCGAGCCCATCATCAGGTGGCGCAGGTCCGGCCCGGCCGAGGCGCGCGGGCCCTTGCCCAGCAGAACCTTGGTCCCGTCCGGCAGCACCGCCTCTATCGAATGGATGATGTCCTCGATATTGCCGTTGGCGGTGGAGAATTGTCCCGAGGCGCGGGTGGCGACCCAGCCGCCGACGGTGCTGACGGCCACCGACTGGGGCCAATGGCCGATGGTCAGGCCGAGCGCCGCCACCGCCTGCTCGGCTTCCAGACCGTTTTTGCCGGCGTCGAAAGCGCCCAGCAGGTTGGTCTCGTCGATCGACCGCACGGCCGTCATCGCGCCCATGTCCAGCAGGATCGCGCCCGCGCTCGCGATCACCCCGCCGACAACCCCGCTGCCCAGACCGAAGGGGATCACTGGGGTGGCATGCGCATTGGCGATGGCCAGAATCGCCTGCACGTCCTCCACGCTGCCGGGCCGCGCCACACAGGCCGGCGACGGCGCGGCGCCGCCGACCCGGTCGCGGACGTGGCTGACCATCCAATAGTCGTGGCGGCGCGCCTCGAGGCTCGCGGCGTCGGTGACGATCTTGTCCGCGCCCAGCCGCTCACGGAGCAGCGCTACGGTCGTTGTGGCCATGGGTTCAGGCGTCCGTTCTCTCCGGCGCGGTCAGCGACGCCAGGGTGTCTGTGTGGATCTTGCGGCAGGTCTCGACCTGGCGCGCGATCTGGGCGGCCGACCAGCCGAGCAGGCCGGCCATTTCAGCGGCGGCGGGGGCCAGCGCGTCCATCCCGCCACCCCGATCGAACCAGGCCCGGCCGCTGCGGCGGACCCACCAGTCCTCCAGCGTCAGCGCGCCTTCGTGCAGGACAGCGTGGCGCGCCTCGGCGGCCGGATCGCCGCCGGCGTCCGCGATCGCCGACGCCTCAGAGCCATAGAGCGCGACCATCCGCTGGGCGGCCAACTCGGTCAAGCCGCCCGCCCGCAGCGCCGCCTCCGCGGCCTCGACATCCACGTCACCGCCGACCAGAGGCGCGGAGGCCGTCTTTGACTTGCACGGTTTGCGGCCCAGCGCCGCCTCGGCCAGGTCGACGATGCGCTCGGCCATCTTGCGATAGGCGGTCAGCTTGCCTCCGGCGATCGACAGGACACCGCCCGGCCCGGTCCAGATCTCGTCGCGGCGGGAGATGTCCGACGCGGCCTTGCCCTCCTCGGCCACCAGCGGCCGAACCCCAGCCCACGCCGAAACCACGTCGCGGGTGCTCAGGGTTGGCGTCGAAAACCGCGCCGTACAGGCGGCCAGCAGATAGTCCACATCGGCCGGTTCGATCCTCGGCCAATAGTCGGCGCCTTCGTAGAAGGTGTCGGTGGTGCCGATATAGGTGAACGCGCCCTTGGGTACGGCGAACACGCTGCGCCGATCCGAGGCGGTCATGATGACCGTGCGGTTCACCGGCAGGCGCGCGCGCTCGACCACCAGGTGGATTCCCTTGGTCAAGCGTAGCCGGGATGGAGCGCCGCCGGATTCCAGCGCCCGCAAGGCGTCGACCCACGGTCCGGCGGCGTTCACCACCACCTTGGCGAATACCCGAGCCTGGCGATCTCCGATTTCCGGCGCCTCGACGATCCGCGCGCCGACCGCCCGGCCGTTCTCAAGCAGGATTTCCTCGACGGAGGCATAGCTGGCGACCACCGCTCCTGCCGCCTGGGCGCTGCGGACATTGGCCAGGGTCAGCCGGGCGTCCTCGGTCAGATATTCCGGATAGACCACGGCGCCGGCCAGATCGCTGCGGTCGATCGCCGGCTCACGCTCGGCCACCTCGGCGGGCGACCAGACCTGGTGGCGGCGATCCTTGGGCACGCCGCCCAGCTTCTCGAAAGTCCAAAGCCCCGCCTGCAGCCTGGCGATGCTGGCCTGGTTGCGCGCCGGCATGACGAAGGGCGTCTGGCGCGCCAGGTGCGGGGCGATGGCCTGGACGATCTTGCGCTCCGAGGCCGCCTCGCGGACCAGGGCGATGTCGCCCTGGGGCAGATAGCGCAGGCCGCCATGGATCATCTTCGACGAGCGGCTGCTGGTCCCCGAGGCGAAGTCCCGCGCCTCGACCAGGACCACGCTCAGCCCCCGCATCGCCGCGTCCCGCGCTACTCCCGCGCCCGTGACGCCGCCGCCGATGATCAACAGGTCGAACCGCTGGCCGTCGAGGGCGTCGAACAGCCTGGATCGGTCGCGAAAATCGAGGGACGCACTGGTCATGGCCGGTTTTGTAGGCGCGAAGCGTGCCGCTCGCCAGCCTGCCGCAACGTCAGCGCGAGCGCCCCCGCGCCTGGATCGGCCAGATGTCGACCAGGGTGTCGCCGCGCACCACGTGGTAGGTCTCGTATAGGTTCACCGTCGGGTCGCAGTGTGGCGCGGCGAAGGTGACAACCTCGCCGAGGCCGGGGGCCTTGCCCCCCTTGGGCGCGACCACGGCGCCATGCTCGTCGCCGAAGAAGCGGTAGGTGGATCCATCGGCGGCGCCGGCCAGGATCTGGGGCGGGCCGGCCTCGGTGGCGAAGGCTTTCAGGCCCGCATCGACGGTGACCATGCCCGCATGACTGGCGCTGACCACCCGTGCGTCGACCATCAGAGCGGTCTCGAAAGCCTGGGAGCCGTCACCGGTCAGGTCGCAGACGCCGTACTGGCTGTCCATGAACACATAGGAGCCGACCTGGAACTCGGTGAACACGCCCAGCTCGGCGTCGATCGCGTGGGTGCCGGTGCCCGAGCCGGTGACGAGCGGCGGCGGCAGGCCCTCCGCGCGGAGCCGCTCGATGATCCCGGACAGATAGGCCGTACGCTGAACGATCGTCTCGCGCCGGGCTTCGTAGCTTTCGATATGCTGGTCGGAGCCGCAATAGCACTGGACGCCGGCGAAGCTCAGGCTGGGAGAATCGGCGATCAGACGGGCCAGGGCGAGCGCGTCGTCAGGCGTAGCGACACCGGTGCGGTGAAAGCCCGGATCGATATCCACCACAACCTTCAGCGGCCGCCCGCCAAAGGCCTCCGCCGCCACGCTCAGGGCGCGGACATTGGCGGGATTGTCGGCCGCGACCATCAGGTCGCCGACATGATTGTTCAACCGGATCAGCCGCTCGATCGCCGGCGCACTGACCACCGGCGAAGTGATCAGCAGGGACTCGATGCCGCCGCCGGCCAAGGTCTCGGCCTCGCCCAGCTTGGCGCAGCAGGACCCCACCGCGCCCTTGGCGATCTGGCGCCGCGCGATCTCGATGCTCTTGTGGGTCTTGGCGTGGGGCCGAAGCGCGATGCCCCGTTCGGCGGCGAAGGCGGCCATGGCGGCGATATTGCGATCCAGCGCATCCAGATCGACTACGAGGACCGGAGTGTTCAGCGCCGCGCGCGAACCTTGCTGGCCGATCAGATGCTGGTGGAGTTCGAGATCATGCATGGGGGCTCTACGCGTTCGACGTGAAAGAACATCAGTCCCCTAGGCCATCGGTCAATTCCGCGCGATCCGCAACTGCGGCCTTCAGGCCACCCGCTCGTCCGCGCCGGCCAGCTTCAACGACTGGGCCCAGAGCCACGCCCCGACCGCGTCGTCCTGGGCCTCCAGGCTCGGCTCCGTGACCTCGCACCGGAAGAAATATTTTCCCGTGACCCCTGCGACTTCCGGCGAGGACGCCAGATAGACGATGGTCTCGGCGCCTTTTTCCGGGCTGATCGCCATCAGCTTGGCCAGCGGCATCAGCGACTGCAAAAAGCCGCCGGAGCCGTCGCCGAACCGCGTGGCGACGAAGCCCGGGTGCAGACAGTTGGCGGTTACGCCGACGCTCTCGAACCGCCGCGCCAACTCCCGCGTCCAGAGGATGTTGCAGAGCTTGGAGCGGCTATAGACGGTTACACCCGTGTAGGTCTTGGCCGACTGCAGGTCGTTCAGATCAAGCTTGGCGCCCTGGTGCGCGCCGGACGCGGTCGAGACCACCCGCGCCTGGGGCGTCGCCGCCAGACGCTCGCGCAGGCCCTCAGTCAGCACGAAATAAGCCATGTGGTTGACGGCGAAGGTCATCTCCAATCCGTCCGGCGACAGCTGACGCCGATTGAACAGGGCGCCGGCGTTGTTGATCAGCACGTCGATGCGCGGCTCGGTGGCGGCGATCTCGGCGGCCACCTGCTTGGTCGCGGCGATGCTGGAAAGGTCGGCCAGACGCACGGTGTGTTCGACCCCGGCGCCCAGCCGCCGCAGCCGCTCCAGCGTGGCGTCGGCCCGCGCCTTGTCCCGCGCCACCAACACGATGCGCGCGCCCATTTCCGCCAGGCGTTCGGCGGCGACCTGACCGATGCCGGAAGTGCCCCCGGTGATGACGATGACTTTATCCCGCATGCCCCGGCTCCGTCTGGATTGATCGCCGCGGATAGTGGGCGCAACCGACGCGTTTGGCTACCGGCGCGCGGACAGCCGCATTTGGCGTGGACGCCACCCCCAAAATGCTCATCTTTGCGCCGCTAGAGCGAAGGGAAGCAAACATGGGCCAGGGACTGCTCTGCGTCGGGCTGACGACGCTGGATGTGCTGGCGCGGCCGATCGACACCTTGCCCGAGGCCGAGACCACCACCCTGGTCGAGCAGATCGCCCTGGTTCCGGCCGGCACGGCGGGCGGGACCGCGCTGGTGGCCGCGCGGCTCGGAGTTCGCACCGCGCTGGCCTCGGCCGTGGGCGACGACGCGGCCGGCGGCCTGGTGCGTGCGGTGCTGGGCGAGGCGGGGGTCGATCTGTCGCTGCTGGCCAGGCTGGCCGGCGTGCCCACCTCGACCACGATCCTCGCGATCGACTCGAACGGCCGCCGCCCCAACTTCCACGCCCTGGGCGCCAGCCACCGCGCCGAGGTGAACGACGCCTGGCGCGCCGCCGCCGGCACGGTCAAATTCCTGCACTATGCCGGCGTCGGCGGGCCGAAACTGGACGGCGGGGCGGGGGCGGAGCTGGCCGCATCGGCCAAGGCGGCCGGCGCCGTGGTCACCTGCGACCTGATCTCACCCGGCCGCCGGGCGCTGGAGGAGTTGAAACGCCTGCTGCCGCACGTGGACTATTTCATGCCCAACGCCGGCGAGGCCCTTTCCCTGTCTGGTCGATCCAGCCTTGCCGAGGCGGGCGGCTTCTTCCACGATCTGGGCGCCGGCGCCTGCGTGTTCAAGAACGGGGCGGCAGGTTCCGTGATCGTCGACCGCCAGGGAGAAACGCGCTTGCCGGCCCACGACATCGCGGTGGTCGACACCACCAGCTGCGGCGATTCCTATTGCGCCGGCTTCATCGCCGCGCTGGATCGCGGCCGTTCGTTGATCGAGGCCGCGCGCTTCGCCAGCGCCACGGCGGCGTTGGTGGCCAAGGGCCTTGGGACGCTGGGCAAGCTGGAAGATTTCGACGCCACGGACCGTTTCATGCGCGAGACGCCGCTGAGGGAGGCCGCACGATGAGCGAGGTCGGCGAAAACATCCTGCGCGAGCAGATCGTCAAGGTGATGCGCCAGATGGACCAGCGGGGCCTCAATCGAGGCACGTCCGGCAACGTTTCCGCGCGGTTCGGCGAGGGCCTTCTGGTCACCCCCAGCGGCGTGCTCCCGGACGAGCTTACGTCCGAGTCCGTAGTCTTTGTCGGCGCCGATGGCCAAAGCGCGTCCGATGCGCTCGCGCCCTCCAGCGAGTGGCGCACGCATGCCGGCCTCTATACCCGCCGGCCGGACGTCCGCGCGGTGGTGCACTGCCATTCGCGCCACGCCACCATCCTGGCCTGCGCCGGCAAGCCGATCCCGCCACTGCACTATATGGTGGGCGTCAGCGGCCGGGCGTCGGTCCCCCTGGCGCCTTATCAGCCGTTCGGCTCGGTCGAGCTGGCCGACGCCGTCGCCGACGCGATGGAGGGGGGCATGGCCTGCCTGATGGCCAATCACGGCCTGATCACCGTCGGGCGCACCCTGAGCCGCGCCCTGGCCGTCGCCGAGGAGATGGAGGAGCAGGCCGCGGTCTATTGCGGGACCCTGGCCATCGGCGGTCCAAACCTGCTCAGCGACGCCCAGATGGCCGATATCTTCCAGCGCTTCAGGAGCTACGGACAGAAACGATGAACATGACCCGACCGCTGGTCCTGGCCTTGGCCGCGGCCGTGATGGCGGCGGGCGGCGCTCGTGCGCAGATTGACCCCGGCAAACCCTGGATGAACCCGGCCCTCTCGCCGGACCGGCGCGCGGCGCTGATTCAGCAACAGATGTCGCTGGATGACGAACTGGTCCTGGTTCATGGCGACCTGGGCATAGCCGGCTTCGCGCCCAAGGACGCCGCCCTAGGTTCGGCCGGCTACGTGCCCGGCGTACCCAGGCTGGGCATACCGGCGCTGCAGGAATCCGACGCCAGCCTGGGCGTGGCCAATCCGCTGAACGTGCGCAAGGGCGACGGCGCCACGCCTCTGCCCTCGGGCCTGGCGCTGGCCTCGACCTGGGACCCCGGCATGGCCTATCTGGGCGGGGCGATGATCGGCATGGAGGCCTGGCGTAAGGGCTTCAACGTGCTGCTGGCCGGCGGCGCCAACCTGGCCCGCGACCCGCGCAACGGCCGCAATTTCGAATATCTGGGCGAGGACCCGCTGCTGACCGGAACCCTGGCCGGCCAAGCGATCCGCGGCATCCAGAGCCAGCACGTCGTCTCCACGGTCAAGCATTTCGCGCTCAACGATCAGGAGACGGGCCGCATGGTCCTCTCCGCCCAGATCGACGAAGGCGCCATGCGCGAATCCGATCTGCTGGCCTTCGAGCTGGCGATCGAGGGAGGCAAGCCGGGCTCCGTCATGTGCGCCTATAACCGGGTGAACGGGGTCTATGCCTGCGAGAACGACTATCTGCTGAACCAGACCCTGCGCGGCGATTGGAGCTATCCGGGCTGGGTGATGTCGGACTGGGGCGCCCTGCACAGCCTGGCCTCCGCCAGCAAGGGCCTTGACCAGGAATCCGCCCAACAGACGGACAAAAAGGCCTTCTTCGATAAGCCGCTGAAGGCCGCCATCGCCGATGGAAGCTTTCAGAAAAGCCAGCTCGACCGGATGGTCCACAGCATCCTGCGGTCGATGTTCGCCGAAGGCCTGTTCGACCATCCCCCGGTCCGCTCCGAGATCAACTATGCGGCCGACGGCCTGATCGCCCAGCACGCGGCCGAGCAAGGGATCGTGCTACTGAAGAATGCGGGCGGGCTGCTGCCTCTGGCGCGGACGATCAGATCCATCGCGGTGATCGGCGGCCACGCGGATGTCGGGGTCCTTTCCGGCGGCGGCTCCTCGCAAGTCATTCCGGTGGGCGGGCCGGCGCTGGCGCTGAAACAGCCAGGGACAGGGGTGATGGCCCAGTTCCGCACGATCATCTACGACCCCTCGTCGCCGCTGAAGGCCATCGCCGCTGAGGCGCCGGGCGCACGGGTGGACTATGCCAACGGCGCTGATCCCGCTGCCGCAGCGGCCCTGGCCAAAGGGGCGGACGTGGCGATCGTCTTCGTTACCCAATGGTTGATGGAGGGCTATGACGCGCAGGACCTGACCCTGCCCGACCACCAGGACGCCCTGATTGCGGCAGTGGCGGCGGCAAATCCCCACACCATCGTGGTGCTGGAAACCGGCGATCCGGTGCTGATGCCCTGGCTGGACCAGATCAGCGCCGTCATGGAAGCCTGGTACCCCGGCGCGCGCGGCGGCGAGGCCATCGCCAATATCCTGTTCGGCGAGGTGAACCCCTCCGGCCGCCTGCCGATCACCTTCCCGGCCGGCCAGCAGGACATGCCGCGCCCGGCGATCCCCGGCTGGGGCCTCGACGAGAAGACGCAGTTCGACGTCCGCTACACCGAGGGCTCTAACCTGGGATACCGCTGGTTCCAGATGGCCGCTCTGCATCCGCTGTTCGCTTTCGGATACGGGCTTTCCTATTCCAGCTTTAGCTATTCGAACCTGACGGTCCACGGCGGTCAGGCGCTGGAGGTCGAATTTGACGTGACCAATACCGGCCCCCGCCCAGGCGTGGACACCCCCCAGGTCTACGCCACGCCCCCCTTCGGCACCGAACGCGACCGCTGGAAGCAGCGGCTGATCGGCTGGAAGAAGCTCGACCTGAAACCAGGCGAGACCCGGCATGTCACACTCACCGCCGATCCGAGGCTGCTCGCCGACTTCGACACGGCCGCTCATGATTGGCGTCTGGAGGGCGGGACCTACACGGTCGGCGTTAGCGCGTCGGCGCAGGACCTGAAGCTGGACGGGTCGGCGAAGCTGGCGGCGCGGCGCATCAAGCCTTAGGGACTGTCCGGCTAATCGGCGCCGACAACCTTGAACTCGTGGTCGACGAAGACGTGGTGCGGCCAGTTGACGCCGATGTGGTGGACTTCGTATTCGCCGCCGCTCAGCTTCACAACACGGTTGACGATGCCCCCTGGGTAGGCCGCTAAAGCGGCTTCGGTCGCCTGGTTCGCTTCGACTCCGCCGACGATCGTCCCACGCCCCTGAGTATAGTCCGCCGGGATCTCGCCGACCTGCCTGGACGTGGACGACGCACCGCGCTGGAAGGGGGCCACATCTCCCGCCGAGGAGGCCGCGGACCCGCCTCCCTCAGCAGGTCGCAAGATGACCTGGCTGGCTATAATGGTCGGTCCGTTGACCGGCCCGAAATTGACGGTCCCGACTACGAGAACGCTTTCGCCTGTCGTGATGGCGCTCGCCGAGGTCGAGCCGGTCTCATTCCGGTATGTCGTAGAGGACGCCATTTCGACGGTCACCATCCGACCCGCCGATGTCGAGATTGCGAAGCTCGATGCGGACACGCTGTCGACCTTGCCGACCGCTCCCCCCGCCGCTGGCCCAGAGCGCGGCCCAAAGCGTCCGTCGAATCCTCTGCCGCCGGGCGCGCCTCGCCCTGAGGGCGCCGCCAGGGACGCTCCCGCCGTGGCGTCCGAGCCGTTGCCTGGCATCGCGCTGACGGCGCCGCCTCCGACCGCCATGGCCGTGACCGTGGCGGTGGCGGTGGCGGTGATAGCGATGGACCTTAGTCTCCGGGGGAACATGGAGTGATCCCTTTCGTCATCTGTTGATCTTGGGTGGCTGGGTCGGCCTTGCAGCTTAACGGCTGCCGGCGGAAGCTTGGGTTCGGCCGCTCACGCGGCGCGGGTTCGATCTCAAAGAGCAGGTGAAGGGCCGCAACGGGGTGAGGAGCCGCTGTTGGGCGCGAGCCAGAAAGCAGACCTCTATGCCGCCAGCAGCTTCTGGATCGCGCCTTCCATCGCTTCGGGCTTTTCCGTCGGTGCAAATCGCCCGACCACCTCGCCCTTCTTGTCGATCAGGAACTTGGTGAAGTTCCACTTGATGCCTTCGGAGCCCAGCAGTCCCTTCTTGGTCTTCTTCAGGTACTCAAAGAGCGGGTGCGTGGTCGGGCCGTTGACGTCGATCTTGGCGAACATCGGAAAGCTGACATCGTAGGTCAGCGAACAGAAATTGGCGATTTCCTGGGCGTCGCCCGGCTCCTGCGAGCCGAACTGGTTGCAGGGAAAGCCCAGCACCGCCAGGCCCTTGTCCGCGTAGGTCTTGTAGAGCGCCTCAAGCCCCTCGTACTGGGGCGTGAAGCCGCACTTGCTGGCGGTGTTGACGACCAGCAGCACCTTGTCCCGGTAATCGCCCAGCGATACCTCGCGGCCGTCGAGGGTCTTCGCGTTGAAGTCGTAAATGGACGCCATGGGTCACCTAAAGATCGTGGCGATGGGTGCTTTCGAGGTCGCACGCGATGGTCGCCGAAACCGGCGGCCACTTTCGGCTATCCCGCCGTGCTAGGCTTTCCCAATTCCCTTCGCGCGTCAACGCGGGCGGTCAGTTTGCGCAGGCCGTCCAGCACCGCCTGGTTCTCGGGCTGTCCAGGTTTGGAATAACGCAGCACCCGCATGCCCGACAGGTGCAGTTCGACCGCCGGCCAGTCCCACTGATCGGGCGCCTTAAGCCGGTCGATCAGTTCGCAGAGGCTGAACGCCGCCTCACCCAGCTCGGTCATCTCGAACACACCGGCCATGCCGACGATGTCGTTGGACAGGCGATAGAGCTCGTCCAGGTCGGTTTCGTTCGGCTTTTGCCGCGCCTGGCCGAACTTCTGCTGCATGACGTCCAGCTTGAAGTCGATTTCAAGGATGCATTCCAAACGGATCTTTTCGAGGTTCCGCTTGGCGTCCTTCAGCGCGCCCTGCACGGTGGTCCCGCCCGGCTGCCGGATGATCTTGGAGAGCCGGCTCGTCCAAGGGGTGAATTTGACCTCGCTCACAGGGACACCTTGGTCGGTTGCATGAGATTGTCGATTTCGTCCTGATCCATGTTGGGCGCGGTGGCGATCCCAAGTCGGGTTCTGATGTCGTCGTGACGGCGTGGCTTGAGGCCTGGCGGCGGCCCAGCATTCTTGAAGCGTCGGTCTGGGCCGACATAGGCCTCGCATTCCACGAACTGCCGGTTCTCCTTGGCCACCCAGATCACACGCTGCAAAAGAACCGCAGGCGATATCGGCTTGACGATGATGAAGTTGGAGCCGCAGTCGCGGGCGCGGGCGACGTTTTCGGTGCGCGTATGGCCGCTGATCAGGATGACCGAGGCGAAGGCGTTCTGGGGCAAACCCGAGCGCCGCAGCCAGCGGACGAAGTCGTAGCCGTCCATGTCGCCAGGCAGGTCGGCCTCAATGACGATCAGGTCGACATCCACCTTTCTGAGCAGCTCGGCGGCTTCCTTGGCCAGCGAACAACGATGCGGCGCGCGCACTCCGAAGCCGGCGAAGACCTGGGTCAGGATATCCAGACCCTGGCTGTTGGCGTCGATCAGCATGACCGAGGCCTTCTCCAGATTGATCTTCTCGCCGTCCTGCAGAGCCATGCCCGCCTCCGGTGATCAGAAAAGTTCCATGTCGCCAGCCGCCACCCTCTGGGCCGCCGCGGCCGCGGCAGTGGCCGAGGGACCGCCGCGCAGGCGATGAGCCAGTTCGGCCAGGCTGAGCGCATCCAGGGCCGCGGAGGTTTCGATACGCCAACCGGGGGCGGCCTCCTCGGCCAGGGCGGCCAGGAAGCTGGCCAGGCCCTCCAGGTGCTGTGCGATCCAGTCGAGCGCCTGCATGTCCTGAGTCGCGTCCCCGCCCAGGGCCGCGCACTGCTGGACCAGGTCGGCCATCACATCCTGCAGCCGCTCGGTGCGGTCTGCCAGGTCGGCCAGCTCGGCGGCCGAACGCGCCAGAACCTCGCTCAGCGGCTCCCGCTCGGTGGCCGGGTCGTTTTCCAGATGATCAGCTGGTACTCGCACAGCCCGCCCTCAAAACAGTTCCAACGCGCCGCTCTCTTCGACCACGACCGGGTCCCGGGTGCTCCGTTCGCTTTCGAACACATCGGCCTTGACGCCCAGGAGCAGCTGCCGGCCACGGCCGGATTCAGGCCAGAACTGCACCCGCCGGGCATGTTCCCCGCGCAGGCTGCCACCGAGGCATGGGATGCCTTCGTCGCGCAGGAACCGTTCCGCGAAAGATGCATTCTGGGCCCCCACGTCGGTCAACCCGTCGACCATGCGCGCGCCGCCGAACAGCTTGGCCTCCAGCCGGTCGCGCCGCGCGCCGTGGCGCAGTAGGTCGTTGACCAACAGCTCCATGGCGTGGACCCCGTGGCTGATGCCCACGCGCCGGTTTTCCGACGCGCCCGGCAGCAGGAAGTGGTTCATGCCGCCCACGCCCGCGATCGGATCGCGGATGCAGGCCGCGACGCAGGACCCAAGCACCGTGATCAGCACCACGGCCGGATCGCTCGAGACAAAGTGTTCGCCGCGGATCACGTGCAGCCGGCGCTCGCCGCGGGACGGCGAGGTTTGCGCGTTCGCATGTGTGGCGCTCATGTCAGCGGACCCAGCACGGCCTCGATCTTTTCCTTCAGCGTGGCGACGGTAAAGGGTTTGACCAGATAGTTGTTAACGCCGTACTGCACCGCCCGCTGGACCAGCTCGCGATCGGCGCGGCCGGTCAGCATGATGAAGGCCAGCTTGCTGATCGGCGGGTGCGAGCGCACCGCCCGCAACAGGCCAAGGCCGTCCAGCTTGGGCATGTTGAAGTCGGAGATGATCAGTTGCGGCGGCCGGGCCAGCACGGCGCGCAGGCCATCCTCGCCGTCAGCCGCTTCGCTGAAGTCCTTGAACCCCAGCTGCTGAAGTCCGGTACGGATCAGCGAGCGCATCGTCTGCTGATCATCGACAATCAGAACTCGGATCGATCCGGCTTGGGGCATCAGGAGGCCTCCGCCTGGTCGACGCCGCAGATATCGAGCGCGGCCGAAGCTATTTTACGAAGCGGCAGTTGCCTCTCGACCGCGCCGAGTTCGAACGCGGCCTTGGGCATGCCGTAAACCACTGAACTGGCCTCGTCCTGGCCCAGCGTGCGGGCGCCGGCTTCACGCAACGCCAGAAGGCCCTGGGCGCCGTCGCGGCCCATGCCGGTGAGGATAATTCCCAGTGCTCGCGGGCCGGTGCAGGCAGCCACGGACCTGAACAGTACGTCGACCGAAGGCCGGTGGCCGCTGACCGCGTCGCCCTCGATCAGCCGGCAGCGCGGGGTCGATGCGCCGACCACCTCCAGATGCGTTTCGCCTCCTGGCGCGATATAGATTCGTCCCGGCGTCAGCAGATCGCCGTCGATCGCTTCCGATACCCGCGCCGCGCTGGCGCGGTTCAGCCGCTCGGCGAAGCTGTGTGTGAAACTCGCCGGCATGTGTTGGGTCACTACGGTGGGTGGGCAGTCGGCGGGAAACTCGGACAGAATGTTCAGCAGCGCCTCGACCCCGCCGGTGGACGAGCCGATGGCGATGATCCGGCCGTTGTTGCGATAGCCGCGCCGCAGGACCTGCTGGGGCGCCGGGGCGTCGCCGCGCGGGCGGACCTTGGCGGTGGCGGCGGCTTTGACCTTTTCGGCCAGCTCGGAAAAGCCCTCCGACACCGAGTTCACCGTCGGCTTGCCGACGCAGTCCAGGGCCCCGATCTCCAGCGCCGCCAGCGTCGCCTTGGCGCCTTGCTGGGTCAGGGTCGAGACCATGATCACCGGCATCGGCCGCAGGCGCATGATCTTTTCGAGGAAATCGAGGCCGTTCATGTTCGGCATCTCGATGTCTAGCGTGACCACGTCGGGGTTCAGCTGCTTGATCAATTGTCGCGCCTCCAGCGGATCGCCCGCGCAGCCGCAGACCTCGATCTTGGGGTCGCGCTCAAGGGTCGCGGTGATCAGGCCGCGCATGGTGGCGCTATCGTCGACGACAAGGACGCGAATACGGCTCACGACCGGCTCCTTTTCAGCCGATAGACGGTCAGGCCGTCGGATTGAAAACGCGTGTCGTCGTTCACCCGCTCGGAATGGCCGATATAGAGTCGCGCGCGGTCGGTCATCAGATCGCAAAAGCGCGCCCAGATGCGGGCCTGGGTCGGCTCCTCGAAATAGATCGCCACATTACGGCAGAAGATGGCCTGGAACCGCCCCTTGATCGGCCAGGCGCCGTTCAGGTTGAGCTCGCGGAAGGCTATCAGATCCCGCACCTCCTGGCCCATCCGCCAGCTGGCCTCGGCGCGCGCGCCGCCGACCTGCTCCAGCCAGCGCTTGCGCATGGGCGCGGGAATCGCGGCGATGGCTTCGGCGTCGTAGGTCGCCGCCTTGGCGGTCTCCAGCACCACTGGATCGATATCGGAGGCCAGGATGCGGAAGTCATGGGCGCCGGCGTCGGGAAAAGCGGACAGCACGGTCAGGGCGATCGAATAGGGCTCCTGGCCCGTCGAACAGCCCGCAGACCACAAACGCACTCGCCCGCCCGCCTTGGCCTCCTGGATCAGCTCCGGAAGGACGTGGTCGTGCAGGTGGTCGAAGTGGTGCGGCTCGCGGAAAAAGCGTGTGACGTTGGTGGTCAGCGCCGCCAACATTGCCTGGCGCTCGCTGGCGCCCTCCGCGCCAGCGATCAGTTCGCAATAGTCGCGGAAGCTGCGCAGGCCCAGTCCGCGCAGGCGCTTGGCCAGACGCGAATAGACCAGTGTGGCCTTGGATTCCGGAAGATGGATGCCCGAGTCGGCGTGCAGCATGGCGCTGACGCGACGAAAGTCCTCGTCGGTGAAGAGGAATTCCCCCTCGACGATCGCGCGTTTGGATGCACCCGCCGGCGCAGGTTTCGACGCCTCGCTCACGCCGCCTCCGCCTCAAGGTCCGGCAGCACGCGATCCAGCGAGATCAGGCTGATCAGCCGGTCGTCGACCGCCAGGATGCCCTTTACGAACGCCTTGACCGTATCACAGGTCACGTCCGGCGTCGGCTGGATCACCTCGTCCGACACCGTAAGGATGTCGGAGACCGCGTCGACCAGCAGGCCTACCGTGCGCTCGCCTATGTGGGTGACGATGATCACGCTCCGGGCGCTGGGCTCGGTGATGGCGAAACCCAGCCGGGCGGCCAGGTCGACGATCGGCAGCACGGCGCCGCGCAGATTGATCACGCCGCGCACATAGTTGGGCGAGTGCGGAATCGGGGTGGCCGAGGTCCAGCCGCGGATTTCGCGCACCGCCATGATGTCGACGCAGAATTCCTGCGCGCCGATCCGGAAGGAGATGAGTTCGCGGCGCTGGCCGCTGGTGTGGAGAAGGTCGCTCATCATTCAGCTCGCTGTCGCCAGGAGAGGGGGATTGTGTTCGGGCGCTGGCGCGGGCGTGGGCTCCGGCCGGCGGTTGGCGATAATCGCATCGACGTCGAGGATCAGCGCGACGCGGCCATCGCCCAGTATGGTCGCGGCGGCGATGCCGTCGACCTGCTGATAGTTGGACTCCAGGCTCTTGATGACCACCTGGCGCTGGCCCTGGATCGCATCGACCAGCAGGGCCGCGTGGCCGCCGACATCGTTCTCGACCAGCAGGGCCACGCCGGAGCAGGGATCGATCGGCGTGGAGCGGAAGCCCAGATTGGCGCCGATATCGATCAGGGGCACGAAGGCGTCGCGCACCGCGACCACCATGCCGCTGGGTCCGAGCGAACGAACGGTGTCCGGCTTGGGCTGCAGCGTCTCGATCACCGCGGTCAGCGGCGCCACCAGGGTGTGGCCGTCGACGGTGACCACCATGCCGTCGAGCACGGCCAGCGTCAGGGGCAGACTCAGGGTGAAGGTCGAACCTTCGCCCGGCCGTGAAGCGATGGTGATGCGCCCGCCCAGACCCTGGACACTGCGCTTGACCACGTCCATGCCGACGCCGCGGCCGGAAATGTCGGAAATGGCGCTGGCGGTGGAAAAGCCCGGCATGAACAAGAGGTTGTCGGTTTCTTCGTCAGTCAGCACAGCCTCGGCCGCGATCAGACCCTTCTCGATCGCCTTATCGCGCACCCGCTTGCGGTCGATGCCGGCGCCGTCGTCGGTGATCTCGATGACAATGCGGCCGGAGCGGTGAAAGGCCGACAGCTTGACCATCCCCTCCGCGGGCTTGCCCGCCGCGACCCGGTCGGCCGGCTTTTCGAGACCGTGGTCGATGGCGTTTCGGATCATGTGGGTGATCGGATCAGTCAGCCGCTCGATGACCGTCTTGTCGACTTCGGTGCCTTCACCCTCGGTGACCAGCCGCACCTGCTTGCCGGTGGCCGCGGCGATCTCGCGGATCAACCTGGGCATCCGCTGGAACACCGATTTCACCGGCTGGGCGCGGATCGCCATCACGCTGTCCTGGATCTCGCGGGTCAGCTGCTCCAGGTCGTCAAGGCCGAGCGCCACGTTGGACGAGCGCACCAGGCCCGCCTCGATCACCCGCTGGGACAGCATGGCCTGGTTGATCACCAGCTCGCCGACCAGGTTGATCAGCCGATCGACCCGGTCGAGGTCGACCCGGATGGTGGTCGTGACCGGCGCCACTGCGGCCGCGTCAGCGGTCTTGGCCGCCGGCGCCGCGGCCGGCGACGGCGTGGGGCTGTCGGGTGCAATCTCGGCTAGGGCGGCCGGCTCAAAAATGTCACCGCCGTCGGATGAGGCGACCTCGGCCTGGGCTCGCTGGATCAGGGCCATGACGTCCAGTTCGACGTCGGACGAGACGGGAGAAGCGGCCGGCTCCTCCTCGAATTGGGCGGCGAACGGATCGGCCACGGCCGTGACCTCCAGGTCGCAGTCGCCATCGACGAACTCAAAGGCCTCGCGGATATCGGCTTCGCTGGCGCTGGTGCGCAGGCGCAGCGTCCAGGCCAGATAGGCCCCTTCGGGATCCAGGTCGTCGAGCAGCGGCAGCTCGGACTGCTCCAGGCCGACCTCCAGCGCGCCAAGGCGCTCCAGCTCGCGCAGCACCAGGGCCGGGTCGTTGGCTTTCAAATAGAGGGTCGCCAGGGGCCGGAACCTGATCACCCAGTCGGTGAGTCCCGGCTCATCCATGACCGCCCCGCCCGCTCCGTCGCCGGAATCGGTGAAAGCCACCTGCAGCGGTTTGAAATCGAAATCGTCGCCCAGAAGGTAGTCCGCCCCGCTCGCGGCGCCCATCGGCTCGGATTCGGCGGCGTGGTCGCCGGACAGGGCGACCAGTTCCTCCGCCAGCGCCTGGCAACGCGCCTCGTCCAGATGGGCGCCCGACTGGGCCGCGCGCACAAGGTCGGCCAGCAGGTCGGCTGCGCGCAGCATCACCTTCAGGACGTGCGCAGTCTGTTCCAGCTCATGCGAACGAAGGTGATCCAGCGTTGTCTCGAAGACGTGGGCGAAGCGAACCAGCTGCTCCAGCCCGAAGGCGCCGGCGCCGCCCTTGACAGAATGCACCGCGCGGAAGACCGCGTTGACGGTCTCCGGATCCGTGTCGCCGCCCTCGAGGGCGAGCAGACCCGCTTCCAGATCGGCGAGCAGTTCCTCGCATTCCTGGAAAAAGGTCGCCTTGATCGCTTCCATCGGGTCCACGGCGCGGATCAATCCCTATCTCAAACAACTCCCCCGGACAGACAGTCCGAAGGGAAACCTAATCATGCCAACAGTATTAAAAGTTTGGATTTACGCCGCGACGCGTCGGACCGCTTCTACGAGTTTCTCTGGGTTGAAGGGTTTGACGATCCATCCCGTGGCGCCGGCTTCGCGGGCTCGGTTCTTCTTCGCGCTGTCGCTTTCGGTGGTCAGCACCAGGATCGGGGTCGCCCGGTGACGCGCGTCCTGGCGCACGCCCTCAATGAAGCCGAAGCCGTCGAGCCTCGGCATGTTGATATCGGTAATGATCACGTCGGGGGCGTCATCCGCTTCGAGCATCTCCAGGCCGTGGACGCCATCCACGGCCTGGAGGACACGAAACCCGGCGTCGGTTAGCGCCATATGAAGCATGTCCCGCATGGTGCGGGAGTCGTCGACGGTTAGGACGGTTCTGCTCAAGCGCTTACTCCTGGATGATCAGATCGGGGGCCAAGGCATGCGCCCCCATACGCCGCGCGCCCTCGGCGAATGCGGAAGAGGCGGCTGAAATCACGAAGGGATGTCCATCGGTGGCCCAGGTGGCCTCGGCGGACAGAAGGACCTGCAGGCAAAGCCCGCCGAGGCGTTGCACGCCGGACGCGTCAATCGAAAGCGCCGCGCCGCGCGCATCCATCAGCATGCCGCGCAGCGGTCCCGCGGCCTTGAGGTCAAGGGTGTCCGGCAGTTGCATGGTCAAGGCATACCCCCATATTCGGCGCCGACCGCTGATCGAGGGATGAATCCCAGCATCCGCCTAGCCCCGGTTCCGTGGCCTACAAGACGGGAAAGATCGTTAAATAATCGCTGACGGCGCCACTGATGGAAGCAACCTGGGGTGCGGCGATTTCGCCGCAGGCGGGCGTCCGCGCGGGTGCGGTGACGCCTCAGGCGCCATAGGCCCTCAAAAACAAGGAGACCGCCTGTTGGGCATGAAGCTTGATCCGTTCAGGACTGGGGCGGTCTTCCAGATTCAGCACATAGATAAAATGCTGATGGCCGCGGCAGAGGCTGAGAAATTCGCCCGCGGCGAGATGGCAGTCGTCCATCTTAACCAGTTTGCGAGCCCGAGCCCCCTCTAAGTAGATCTCAAGCCGCCTCAAGCCCAACGCCGGCCCCGATTCGTAAAAGATCCTAGCCAGTTGCGGCGAGCGAACCGACTCCGCCACCACTACGCGATAGGTTTGTACCGCCCAATCGGAATAGATGGTGGTCAGATAGTTTTCACCGAGCGCGTTCAGCACCTCCGCGATCGGACGATCATCCGCTTTCAGGTCGAAGAGGCCGTCCGCGACCCGAGCGCAGCCCTCGCGCACCTGGGCCTCGAAAAGCTCCTCTTTGCTGCGGAAATAGTTGTACAGCGTGCCCTTGGAGCCTCCCAGCCGCGCGGCGATGCTGGACATCGACGCGGCTGCGTAGCCATCTTTGAGAAAGACCTCGCGGGCCACCTCCATAATGGCTTCGCGGCGTCGATTGCGGGAGGTCTCCTGGGTCGTCGGATTCATTTTCTGACCGTACCGTACGGTTTTCGTTTGACCCATTGTGGGCTGGCGCTTAGATGAATATGACCGTACGGTACGGTCATATCAAGTGTAGGTTTTGCTGATGGCGAATCGTTTCGCCCCCTTCCTTCGAACCACCGGTCTTGGCTTGCTGCTGGCCGGCGCGTTGTCGGCCTGCGCCAGCCTTCCGGCCATGAAGCCGGCCGCCCACGCCAAGCCGGCCTCGGCCTATGCCGCCGCGCGGAGTTTCGATTCGCGCGCCGATCCCAATTCGGGCGCGGACTGGCCGGCGGACGGTTGGTGGCTGGCCTATGATGATCCGCAGCTGAACGCGCTGATTGATGAGGCGTTGAGCGGCTCGCCGACACTGGCCCAGGCTCGCGCTCGGGTCGACAAGGCCCAGGCGAACCTCGGCCAAGCCCGCGCCAGCCTGCTCCCGACCCTCTCCGGCCAAGCCAGCGTCGTCGAGAACAAGCAGAGCTACAACAATGGCATCCCGGCGCTTTTCGTGCCTCATGACTACAATGCATACGGCGGCACCCAACTGAATTTCAACTATGAGTTCGATTTCTGGGGCAAGAACCGCGCCGCGGTCGCCGCCTCGGTGTCCGAGGCCAAGGCGGCCGAGGCCGACGCGGCTGAAGCCCGCCTGACCCTGTCCACCGCGGTGGCGGCGGCCTATGCCGACCTGGCCCGGCTCTATGCCGAGCGCGACGTGGCCATCCGATCGGTCCAGTCGCGGCAGGAGGTTTTCGAGCTGGTCGCGCGGCGGGTGGCCGACGGGTTGGACACCCGCGCCGAGTCAAAGCAGGCTGAGGCCGGCGCGCCGGCTGCCCGCGCCGATCTGGCCTTCATAGACGAGCAACTCGCCCAGACCCGCAACCAGATCGCGGCTCTGCTGGGCGACGGCCCCGACCGGGGCCTGACCCTGGCCCGCCCCGCGGGGCCCGCGCTGAAAGTCTTCGGCCTGCCGCCGCGGCTGGCTGCGGACCTGATCGGCCGACGTCCAGACGTCGCCGCCGCCCGCTGGCGCGCCGAAGCCGCCTCCAAGCGCATCGGCGTCGCCAAGGCCGAGTTCTATCCCGACATCAACCTCGCGGCCGACATCGGCTTCCAGGCCCTGGGCCTGCCCAACTGGTTCGCCGCGGGGTCGGACATCGGCCAGGTCGGCCCGGCCGTGACCCTGCCGATCTTTGAGGGGGGCCGGCTGCGCGCCAATCTGCATGGCGCCCGGGCTGACTATGACGAGGCGGTGGCCAGTTATGACGACGCCGTTGTCCAGGCGCTGCACGACGTGGCGGACGCGGCGGCGAGCGAGCGGGCGCTGTCCACGCGCCTGAACGAAAGCCGCGACGCGCTGGCCGCATACGAGGAGGCTTACAGCGTCGCCCGCCTGCGCTATGAGGGCGGCCTCGCCAATTTCCAGACCGTGCTTCTGGCCGAGGACAGCGTGCTGCAGGCCCGCCGCACCGTCGTCGACCTTGAAGCCCGCGCCTTCACTCTAGACATTCAACTGATCAAGGCGCTGGGGGGCGGCTATGCGCCGGCCGCGCCCCTGGCCCGTCCGATCGCGCCCCAGGATCCCCACCATGGCTGATTCCGCCGTCACCAATCCGCCGCCGCCCGTCGCTGAGCCCGCCCGCCCGGAGCTCTCTGCCGAGGTCACCCGCGCCGCGGCCGCGCGCCGGCGCGCGCGTCTGTTCAGCCTGCTCGGCGGGACGATCGCCGTCGTGGCCGTGGCCGTGGTGCTGTACTGGCTGCTGATCGGCCAGAATTACGTCTCCACCGACAACGCCTACGTCAACGCCGACACCGCCGACATCACCCCGCAGGTCGCCGCCCAGGTGACCGAGGTCCGCGTCGCTGAAACCCAGATCGTCAAGAAGGGCGACATATTGGTCAAGCTTGACGACAGCGACACCCGCGTCGCCCTGGACCAGGCCCGCGCCCAGCTCGGCCAGGCTGAACGCAAGGTGCGCGGCTACTATTCCACCAGCCAGGCCCTGGCCGGACAGGTCGCCGCCCGCGACGCCGACATCGTGCGCGCCGACGCCCAGATCATGAGCGCCAAGTCCGACCTGGAACGGGCCCAGACCGAACTGGGGCGTCGCCAGCGCCTGGCGACCAGCGGCGCGGTCTCCGGCGATGAACTGACCCAGGCCCAAAACCAGTTCTACACCGCCAAGGCCGGCCTGGCCCAGGCCGACGCCGGACGCATCCAGGCCCTGGCCAACAAGACCGCGGCTCAGGCGTCGCGCGAAGTCAACCAGGCGCTGATCGCCGACAGCACGTTCCAGGAAAACCCGGAAATCGCCGCGGCGCGCGCCAATGTGGCGATGGCGGAGCTGAACCAGTCGCGCACCGTGCTCTATGCGCCGGTCGACGGCGTCGTGGCCAAGAAGCAGGTCGCGGTCGGCCAGAGGGTCCAGGTCGGTTCGACCCTGATGAGTGTCGTGCCGATCGAGTCCGCCTATGTCGACGCCAACTTCAAAGAAGTCCAGTTGCGCAAGGTCCGCGCCGGCCAGCCGGTGACGCTGGTCTCCGACAAGTACGGCGGCGCGGTCAAGTTTCACGGCACGGTGGCCGGATTCGCCGGCGGCACCGGCGCCGCCTTCGCCATGATCCCCGCCCAGAACGCCACCGGCAACTGGATCAAGGTGGTGCAGCGCCTTCCAGTGCGAATCTATCTTAAGGCGGATGAACTGCGTCGGCGTCCGCTGGAGGTCGGCCTATCGATGAACGCCGTGGTCGACGTTTCGCGTCACTGATCCTCTGCTCACGGAGGCCGTCATGGCCCAGCCCCCAAGACCAACCGGAGCGGCGCCCGCGGACACCGACTTCGCCGTGATGACCGGCGCGTCGCTGTGGATCGCCGGCGGCCTGCTGGCTCTGGCCAACTTCATGGTCGTGCTGGACATGACCATCGCCAACGTCTCGGTGCCAAATATCGCCGGCGGACTGGCGGTCTCCCCTAGCCAGGGCACCTGGGTGATCACCTCGTATTCGGTTGCCGAGGCGATCACCGTTCCGTTGACCGGCTGGTTGGCCCAAAGGTTCGGCGCCGTCAGGGTCTTCGTGTTCGCCATGCTCGGCTTTGGCCTCTGTTCGGCCCTCTGCGGCCTGGCCCAGTCGCTGCCGATGTTGGTCGTGTTCCGTATCCTGCAGGGCCTGTCGGGCGGCCCGATGATGCCGCTGTCCCAGACGCTCCTACGGCGGATCTTTCCCGCGAACATGCAGCCCGCGGCGCTAGGGCTCTGGTCCATGACGACGGTCGTGGGGCCCATCGCGGGTCCGCTTCTGGGCGGGGCGATCGTCGATACGGCGGGCTGGCCCTGGGTGTTCTACATCAACGTGCCCGTGGCCTTGATCTGCGCAGGCTTCGCCTGGCGCCTCTTGGCCAGCCGCGAGACCCAGACCCAGCGTGAACGTGTCGACTATGTCGGCCTCGGGCTGTTGATTGTCTGGATCTCGGCCATGCAGATCATACTGGACAAGGGCAAGGACCTGGACTGGTTCAACTCCCCCTTCATCGTCGCCCTGGCCATCGTCGCCGGCGTGGGTTTCGTCGCCTTCATCATCTGGGAATTGACCGAACAGCACCCCATCGTCGACCTGAAGGTCTTCCGCCATCGCGGCTTCACCGCCGCATCCATCATTATGAGCCTGGCCTTCGGGGCCTTCTTCTCCACCGTGGTGCTGATCCCGCTCTGGCTGCAGACGTCCATGAGCTACAACGCCACCTGGGCCGGCCGCGCCATGGCCTTTCAGGGCGTGCTGGCGGTGGTGATGTCGCCGATCGTCGCCAAACTGACCACCAAGATCGACTCGCGCGTGCTGGTGTCTTTCGGCGTGGGTTTCATGGGCCTGGTCTCGTTCTGGCGGACCGGATTTGCCTCGAACATCGACTTCTGGGGCGTGTCCTTGCCGCAGCTGGCCCAGGGTTTCGCCATGCCGTTCTTCTTCATCCCCCTGATGGGCCTGGCCATGGGCTCGGTGCTGCCGCGCGAGACGGCCTCGGCGGCGGGACTGGTTAACTTCATGCGCACCACGGCGGGAGCCTTCGGCACCTCGATCACCACCACCGCCTGGGAGAATATCGCCACCACCCATCGCACCGACCTGGTGGGCATACTGAACAAACCGCAGGCGGTCATGAACCAGATGACCGCGGCGGGCATGAGCGCCGGCCAGGCGCTGGGCCAGGTCGACAACATGGTGCAGAGCCAGGCGGTGATGCTGGCCACCGACCATGTGTTCCTGGTCACTTCGCTGGTCTTCCTGGCTGGCGCCAGCGCCGTGTGGATCGCGCCCAAACCGAAGGGAATGGTGCAACCGGCCGCTGGGCATTAGAGCCCGGGCGCATTAGGTTGGCTGGTGGACAAGGCGCGGAGATGTCCTTCCCTTGAACCCTCGCCCCACGCAGTGGGGAGAGGGCAGGGTGAGGGGTGGTTCCGCGCTCCAGGATCTCTCCGGCGATCTCGTACGTCGGCGCCACCCCTCACCCTACCCTCTCCCCGCGAAGAGCGGGGAGAGGGTTCCGATAAATCGGCCAAGGCTCTGAACGAACACCATGAAGATGCCGGCGCCGGACCAGAAGACCCTCTCGCGCCGCGGCGAGATCGCCCGGGCCATGGCGGCCATCGTGCCCGGTGACGGGGTGATCACGGACGCCGAAAGCCTGCGCGCCTATGAGTCCGATGGGCTGACCGCCTATCGCCAGCCGCCGCTGCTGGTGGTGTTGCCGCGAACCACCGAGCAGGTCTCGAAGATCCTGAAATGGTGCGGCGACAACCAGGTCCGCGTGGTGCCGCGCGGCGCGGGCACCTCGCTCTCCGGCGGCGCTCTGCCGTTGGAAGACGGGATCCTGCTCGGCATGGCCCGGTTCAGTCGCGTCCTTGAGATCGACTACGACAACCGCTGCTGCGTAGTGCAGCCGGGGGTGACCAACCTGGCGGTCACCCGCGCGGTCGAGGAGGCCGGCTTCTATTACGCGCCCGATCCATCCAGCCAGATCGCTTGCTCGATCGGCGGCAATGTGGCGGAGAATTCCGGCGGGGTGCACTGCCTGAAATACGGCCTGACCACCAACAACGTCCTGGGCGTGGAGCTGGTCCTGATGACCGGCGAGGTGGTCCGCCTGGGCGGAAAGCACCTGGACGCGGCGGGCTATGACCTGCTGGGCGTGATCGTCGGCTCCGAAGGCTTGTTGGGGGTGGTGACCGAGGTGACCGTGCGGATTCTGCCGAAACCCTCAACCTCCCGAGCGCTCCTCCTGGGATTCGCCACAGTCGAGGCCGGCGGCCAGTGCGTCGCCGACATCATCGGCGCCGGTATCATCCCCGCGGGCATGGAGATGATGGACCGTCCGGCGATCCACGCGGCCGAGGCCTTCGTCAAGGTCGGCTATCCGCTGGACGTGGAGGCGCTGCTGATCGTCGAGCTGGACGGGCCGGAAGCCGAGTGCAGCCACCTGTTGGAACTGGTGATGACGATCGCCCAGGCCAACGGCGCGACCAGCGCGCGGGCTTCCGGATCCGAGGAGGAACGGCTGGCCTTCTGGGCCGGCCGCAAGGCGGCGTTTCCGGCGGTCGGGCGGATTGCGGCGGACTACTACTGCATGGACGGCACCATTCCGCGCCGGCGATTGCCGGAGGTGCTGGGTCGGATGCGGGAAATGTCCGAACAGTACGGCCTGGGCGTCGCCAATGTGTTCCACGCCGGCGATGGCAACCTGCATCCCCTGATCCTTTATGACGCCAACCTGCCCGGACAGTTGGAGCGGGCCGAGGCTTTCGGGTCGGACATCCTGAGGCTCTGCGTCGAGGTGGGCGGGGTGCTGACCGGGGAGCATGGGGTGGGCGTGGAAAAACGTGATCTGATGCCGGTGATGTTCAGTGAGGTCGATCTGGGCCATCAGCAGCGGCTGAAATGCGCCTTCGACCCCGATCTGCTGCTCAATCCCGGCAAGGTGTTTCCGACCCTGCACCGCTGCGCCGAGCTCGGCCGGGTGCACGTCCACGGCGGTCGCACCGCCTTTCCCGAGTTGCCGCGCTTTTGACGACGTCCATCGACACCGTGAAGGCGGCCAGTGACGCCGAAGTCGTTGAGGCCATGGCCTGGGCCGGCGCGAAGGCGCGCCGTCTGGAGGTGCGCGGCGCGGGCTCTAAGGCCGCCATCGGCCGGCCGGTCCAGGCGGACATGGTCCTGGACGTGAGCGGGCTGGCGGGCGTCCTGGACTATGCCCCGGCCGAACTGGTGCTGACCGCCCGGGCGGGAACCCCGCTGGCCGAGGTCGAAGCGCTGCTGGCGGACGCCGGCCAGATGCTGGCCTTCGAGCCGATCGACTATGGGCCGCTCTTGGGCGCGGTTCCCGGCGCGGCCACCTTGGGAGGCTTGATCGGATCGAACGCGTCCGGCCCCCGGCGACTGAAGGATGGCGCGGCGCGCGACCATTTCCTCGGCTTCGCGGCGGTATCGGGGCGCGGCGAGGCGTTCAAGGCCGGTGGCAAGGTGGTCAAGAATGTCACCGGCTATGACCTCTCCAAGCTGATGGCCGGCTCCTGGGGCACGCTCTGTGTGCTGACCGAGGTGACCCTGAAGGTGCTGCCCCGCCCGCAAACCTGCGCCACGCTGTTGATCCGAGGCCTGAGCGACGCCGACGCCGCCCGCGCCATGAGCCTGGCCGTGGGCTCGCCGGCCGACGTTTCCGCCGCCGCGCACATGCCGGCCGCGATCGCCGGCCGTGCGGGGCTGAGCGCGAGATTGGGCGACGACGCCGTCACCGCGCTACGGCTGG
>Ga0302314_10001343_pt1 | contig 45955 bp, 34 predicted proteins | sample III_Palsa_N2_3_FD_200533 | JGI IMG/M metagenome (GOLD analysis project Ga0302314, IMG submission 200533) | Peat permafrost microbial communities from Stordalen Mire near Abisko, Sweden - III_Palsa_N2_3 | ecosystem: Environmental > Terrestrial > Soil > Palsa > Peat permafrost | place: Sweden...
CCAGCCCAAGGCCCGCTTTGGGCTGGCCACTCCCCTTCCTAACCGCCATGAGCTCTATAACTTATGCCGGATTCCCAGCCTGCCGCCGGCGCGGTTTTCCTCAGCTACGCGCGCGAGGATTCTGAGAGTGCCCGACGCATCGCCGACGGCCTGCGAGCCTTCGGCGTCGAGGTCTGGTTCGACCAGAGCGAACTGCGCGGTGGCGACGCCTGGGATGCCAAGATCAAAGCGCAGATCCGCAGCTGCGCCCTGTTTGTCCCGATCATCTCGGTCCAGACCCAGAAGCGCACGGAGGGATATTTCCGGCGCGAGTGGAAAATTGGCGTCGAGCGGACGCACGACATGGCCGCCGGCCGGGCGTTTGTCGTCCCGATCGTCGTGGACGAGACCCGGGAGTCCGAGGCCCTGGTGCCCGAGGAATTCATGCGGGTCCAGTGGACGCGGCTCCTCCACGGCGTTCCCACCCCCCAGTTCATCGAGCAGATAAAAGGCCTCCTGGCGAACCCGCACCAAGCGCGGACCCGAGACGCCCCCGCGACGCCGCGAGCGGACACCGTCTCCGTGAACCGAAGTCCGCGGCGGGTTGGCCTGGTCGCGGCGGCGATCGCGGCGGTCGCGGCCGTGGGAATCGGCGCCTTCCTCCTTTCCCGCCGCCCCGCGCCGGCGCCCGCTGCAGTCGCCCCCGCCGTCCCGGAGCCACACCCCGTCACCTCCAAGTCCGTCGCCGTGCTGCCCTTCGCCAACTTCAGCCCGGACAAGGACAACGAATTCTTCGCCGACGGCCTCCAGGACGAGGTCATCACGGCCCTGGCCAAGATCCATGACCTCAAGGTCATATCCCGGACTTCGGTGTTGCCCTATCGCAACCCCGAAGGACGAAACTTGAAGAAAATCGGCAGCGAGCTGGGGGTGGCCACGGTGCTCGAAGGCAGCGTCCAGCGCGTCGGCTCGAAGGTCCACCTCAACGTCCAGTTGATCGACGCCCGGACCGACGACCACCTCTGGGCCGAATCGTATACGGAGGACCTGACCGACGTCTTCAGCCTCGAGTCCGCCCTGGCGGAGCGAATCGCGGCCGCCCTCAAGGCCGGGCTCACCTCGGATGAAAAGGCACTCATTGACCGCCGACCCACCCAGAATCGGGAGGCCTATGATCTCTATCTTCGTGCCATGGTACTATCCGAGTCCCTGCCGAACACGGCGACCGCGTCCGACTACGAGCCTGTGCTCTTACTATTCGCACAGGCGGCCGCCAGGGATCCCGAATTTTCACTTCCGCATGTGCAGGCTTCGATTTTGCACGACGGACTCTATTGGTACTCAACCCTCGATTCCACCGAGCCCCGGAAGCAGAAGGCGCTGGCCGAGCTCCAAATCGCCGAGCGCCTGGCGCCGACGGCGCCCGAAACTCGGATGGCGGAGGGTGAATACAAGTACGCGTGCCTGAACGACTGGAGCGCGGCGCTTGAGGACTATCGCGTCTCCGCCGCCGCCCTTCCCAACGACTCGCAGGTCAACAACGGGATCGGCCGCTCGCTCCGGCGCCTCGGCCGGCTCTCCGAGTCGGTGCCGTTCTTCCGCAAGGCGAGCGACCTCGATCCCAATGACCAGGCCTCCGCCTTCACCATCATCCAAACGCTCGGCAACCTGCATCGGTACGCCGAGGCGCTCGCGGCGGCGGAACATTTCACTCCCCGGTTCCCGGACGACGACTACTCGCGAGCCTATGCTGCGGCTGCCCGCTTTCAACTCGACGGAGACCACTCCGCCTACATCCAAGCACTGGTCAGCCGAAACCCCTATGGAGACACCGCGCCCACGCTCGTGGTCCGCCATGCGATGTTTGCCGGGAACTTCGCGGCCGCGGACCAGGCGATCGTGGACGGCAATGTACAGTGGATTCCCGAAGCGACCGGGGCAATCAACTCCCCCGCCTCGCTTTACCGCGCGTATTTCGCCTACCTAGCCGGACGGAAGGACGAGGCCCGGACATTGGCGCAGGCCGCCATCAAGGTTTACCGCGAGACCCGGTGGTCGAAGCGACAACTCTTTTGGGTCCCGATCGGGGTGGCCTATGCCGAGGCATATTCCGGCGACATGGAGGCCGCGGCGCGGGACGGCCGCGAGGCGGTGGCGGAGATGAAAAAGCAGGACGCCTACGACGCCAGCCTGATGCTTTTCGACTATGGGCGCATCCTTGTCATCGCCGGGCACAATGACGAAGCGCTCGGAGTGTTGGACCAGATGATGGCCAGTCCCCTGGAAGTCCCCCCTCGCGCGCTTTCTTACGAGCCGATTTGGAGCCGCCTCGCGACCCATCCCCGCTTCGGGGAGATCTTGGGATCGGTCCGACCGCTCTAGCCCCGCCTTCGGCGACCCCTCAGCGGGGATAGTCCTGCCACAGCCATTCCAGGGCCTCGGGCAGGGTCTGCGCCTTCGCCGCGCGGTCCACATGGCGGGCGTCTAGGCAATAGACGTACTGGTAATGGTAGCCCGCTGCCTTGAGGGCCTTCGCCATCCGGTTGTTGGCGTCGACCCAGTCATGCATCCCGTCCCGCAGAGAATTGGGGTTGTAGAGGTCGCGGTCGCCGACCTGCATCCAGAGCCGGATGGGTTTCCGCGGAGCCTGCGGGATCAGGTGCTCGTGGTATTCCCAGGCGCCGTGCGGGGCCGCTGGGTTGAACGGCGAAGCCTGGTTCACGAAGGTGCCGGAATAGCTCAGCACCCGATGGTAGAGTTCGGGGTGGAACCAGGCCATAGTGAAGGCCGCGGCGGCCCCGGAGCTGCCACCCATGGCGGCGCGCCCGTCCGGGTCGCGGGTGATGACCACTCCGCAGTGGCGCTCAACGAGGGGGAACACCTCGCGCTCGACGAACTCCGCATAGCGCCCGGACATCGTGTCGTATTCCAGTCCCCGCTCGCTGCCCTGGGCGTCGCCGCCCCCGTTCTGGATCATCACCGCGACCATGGCCGGCACCCGGCGCTGGGCGATCAGGTTGTCGAGGACCCCCGGCAGGCTGCCGTCCGGGCCGTCCTGCACCACAATCACGGGGGTTGGAGTCCCGGCGACATATTGGGCGGGGACGTAGACGGTCACTCCCCGCGAATAGGGCTGCGGGTAGACCATGACCTGAGTCAGGTCCGGCGGGGTGAAATTCTTGGGGCCGCCGGGGGGCACCTTCGTGATCCCGGGATAGAACGCGCTGTCCGAGGAATTCATGGTGAAGCGGGAGACTACCCCCCTCGGCACTCCCTCCACCGCCGTTAGTTCGGGCGCCGGCGCGTAGACCGGCCCGATCACGAAATCGCCGTCGGCATCCACGGGAGGATTGACCCCCGGCGCCCCTTCCAGGGGACCCGCCTGGCCGGGCGGCCGACCCACCGGAGTCAGCACCGGGGTGCCGGGCGCATCGGGTGGACGGGCCGCGGGCGGTGGCCGATCGGCGGCACCGCACGGCAATGCCGAGATGAGTAACATCAGTCCAAGCAGCGGGTTTCTAGGGAGTATGCGAATGAACATGGGGATCGGCCAAAATCATTGTCCGGAGGTCGATCCGAGGCACGCGCGAAACCACCATCGCGCGCGTCCTTTCCTGTTGACGGTCAACAGAAGTCTCCTGTTGTCTATCGACATGAGCGAATCCCGTTCCGAGGTTCTTCAAGGCACCCTTGATCTCCTGATCCTGAAGACTCTCGAGGTCCTGGGGACGCAGCATGGCTTCGGCATCGCCCGGCGGCTGGAGCAGGTGTCGGCCGACGTGCTCGCGCTCAACCAAGGAACCCTCTACCCCGCCCTGCTGCGGCTCGAGCAGCAGGGGCTGATCACCTCCGAGTGGGGCACAAGCAGCAACAACCGGCGCGCCCGCTATTATGCGCTCACCCGACGCGGGCGCAGCCAACTCGCCGCCGAAATCGCCCAATGGCAGCGGGTCAGCGGCGCGGTCAACCTGATCGTGGCGCAGACTGCCAGCCCGGCGGCCTGAAACTCCGACCATGCGCGCCCTCTTCCGCCGCGTCCGCGACCTCTTCCGCCGCGGGGCGATCGCCCGGGAATTCGACGAGGAGACGGCCTTCCACCTTTCCGAGCTGGAGCGGCAGCACGGGGAGCGCGGCGCCGCGCCCGACGAGGCCAAGGCGGCTGCAATCCGGGATCTCGGCAACCTGGTGCGAGCGCGCGAGGACCTGAGGGCGCAGGCGGGCTTCCCAACCTGGGACGAACTGGCGAATGATTTCCGCTATGCCTGGCGCGGGATCTGCCGGCGGCCCGTGCTAGCCTTTTCCGTCATCGGCATCCTGATGATCGGCCTCGGGTCGGCGGCGACCATCTACGGCCTGGTCGACGCCGTCTTCCTCCGGCCGCTATCCGTGGTGCGGCCTCAGGAGCTGTTCACCATCCAGAGCTCCGCCGCCAATCGCCCCAACCGCGTCAGCCGCGGCACGATCCACCGCCTCGAGGACCTGCTGCCCGCTGACACCGTCGCGGCCTACTCCAGCTCCAACAGCGGAACGGTGCGGGTCGGCTCCGGTGAAGCTGCCCAGGCCCGGATGCGGCTCGTCAACGGGCACTTCTTTTCCACCTTGGGAGTGCCGCCGGTGACGGGTCGGACGCTGGGCCCCGGCGATGACCTGGTCGGTCAGCCGACTGACGTGGTCGTCGCCTCCTACGGCTGGGCGCAGCGGACCTTCGGCTCCGCCGCGGCCGCCGTGGGCCGTGAGATCTCGCTCAACCGAATACCGGTTACCGTGGTCGGCGTGCTGCCCCGGGAGTTCCTGGGCATCGCCGTCGGGCAACCCACCGACCTCTGGGTGCCAATGACCATGCAGCTGCGCCTCCGGGCCGACCTGAGCGCCAGCGAATCCGGCGGGGACGATCGGCCCAACAACCCCGACTGGAACCGGGAGGAGCGGATATCGTGGGTCAGCGTCCTCCTCCGCGCCCGGCCCGGGACGCCGCCGCTGCAACCGGCAGTGGAGCGGGCCTGGCGCGACCAGCGGGACGATCTCGCCCGGGCGGAAGACGACCCGCTGCAGCGGGACCTGGTGATGCACCGCACCTGGAGCGTCTTTGGTGCCCCGGGCGGCGAATCCCGCTTCCGCTCCCATTTCCAATCGACCGGCTTCATCCTGGGCGCGGTGGTCGCCATCATGCTGATCCTCGTTTGCGCCAACGTCTCGGGACTGCTGCTCATGCGCTCGATGTCGCGTCACCGGGAATTCGGGGTCCGGCTCGCCATCGGTGCCGGCAGCTTCCGCGTGATGCGGCTTAGCTTCTTCGAGGCCGGCATCCTGACCGCCATCGGAGGCGCCGCGGGCTTTGCCCTCGGCGCCGTCCTGCTGCCCCGGGCCGCCGAACTGCTCGCCCCCGGCCAGGTGCTCGCCCCCGCCCTCGGGGCCCAGGCCGCGCTGCTCATGGGCATGCTGGTCCTGGTGACGGCCCTCCTGAGTGCGATGGCTCCGGCGCTGTGGATCTCGCGCGTGGAACCCCTCGCGGCGCTTTCCGGCAACCGCGGTCTCGGTCGGGCGCCCGTGCGCCTGGGCCGCATCCTGGTGGTGGCCCAGTTCGCGATTGCCGTCACCCTCGTGGCCGTCGCCGCCGCGCTGGGTTCCGAGCTTGAACGCTCCCTCGCCGCCGACCCGGGCTTCAACCGGGACCAGGTCCTCACCGCCATCTATGACGCCCCGGGCGCGGGCTTTGACGGGCCGGCGGCCTTCGCGCTCGTCCACCGCCTGCATGACCTCGCCCTCAACACACCCGGCGTCAAGGCCGTCGGGTTTGCGGCCTCGGGAATCCTGACGGGCAGCGAGTCGGATTCGGGCCTCTACATTCGCAATCCGCGCGCCCGGGTGCAGCAACGGAGCTTCCAGCACGACACCGTGATGCCGGGCTTCTTCGAGACCGTCGGCATTCCCGTGCTCGCCGGACGGGGCTTCGAGGACACCGACACCACCAAGTCGCGGCCGGTCGCGCTGATCAATGCGGCCTTCGCCCGGGAGGCCTACGGCGACGGCAACCCGATCGGCCAGACGATCGGCTACAACATGCAGCCCTCCAAGGACGACATGACGATCGTCGGGGTCGTGGCGGACGTTCACATGAACGGGGTGCGGGAAAAGGTGCCGCCGATATTCTACATGCCGGCAACCCAGTCGGATGCGCCGGGACTGCGCTTCCTTGCCGTGCGCTTTGAAGGGAGCGTGGCCGGGGTACTGCCCCGGGTCCAGGCGGCGATCGCCCAGGGCGAGCCGGGGCTGGTGCTGACCGGCTGGAAAACCCTGCAGGCGCGGATGACCGAGGACGTGAGCGCCACCACCGCAACCTCGCAGCTGGCGGCCATCTTTGGCGGCTGCGCCATGCTGCTGGCGGGTGCCGGGGTCGCGGGGTCGCTCGGTTATTTGGTGGTCCTGCGCCAGCGCGAGCTCGCCCTGCGGATCGCGATCGGCGCCGCGCCCCGCCACGTGCTCTTCAGCGTCCTCGGCGACGCGCTCCGCCTCGCGGTCCTGGGCATCATCGTCGGCCTGGTGGTGGTGTGGCTGGTGCCTCGGGCCCCGGCCCTGCAGGCGGAATTGAGCGGCCCGATGGGCCCGCTCCCCGCCCTCCTCGCCGCCGGCGTTGCACTCGGCACCGCCGCAGTCGCCGGCTGGCTGCCCGCACGGCGCGCCTCGCGCGTGGATCCCAACCTCGTGCTGAAGTCCCAGTAGACCGGGCGCCCCCCTCCTTTTGCACTTGAGCGGGGCCGCGCGATGCCCACGATGGGTGGATCGGTAATGGATTCTGCCGCCCCGCCTCCGCGGGAAAACCGCCTGGCACCGGCCGGTGCTGATGACTCCTACTGCGAAGCAACGCACTAGGACTCATCATGACCACCTCGCCCCCGCCCAGCTCCCGGGAACGCCCCCCCCGCTCCGCCGTCCTGCGGCAGCTCTTCCCTCTCCGCGAACTCGGCGCGGCCCTCCGACAGCTCGGCCTGTGGACCGCAATGGTCGTGCCGGTGGGCCTCCTCGCCGGCTCCGCCAGCGCCCTTTTTCTCTGGGCCCTGGCGCGAGTGACGGAACTGCGCTGGAGCCACAGCTGGCTGCTCTTCCTGCTGCCGCTGGCTGGGGCCGTGGTCGGCTGGGTCTACCAGCGGATCGGCAAGTCGGCGCTCGGGGGAACCAACCTGATCATCGACCAGATCCACACTCCGGGCGGCGGCGTGTCCGCCCGGATGGCCCCGCTGATCATGGTGAGCACGGTCATCACCCACCTCTTCGGCGGATCCGCCGGGCGGGAGGGCACCGCGGTGCAAATGGGCGGCAGCCTGGCCAGCGCCTATGGACGCCTCTGGCGCTGCTCCGCCGCCAACCTCCGGGTCCTGCTGCTCGCGGGCGTCGCCGCCGGATTCGGCTCCGTGTTCGGCACCCCCCTCGCCGGTGCGGTCTTCGCGATGGAAGTGCTGGTTGTCGGCCGAATGAAGTACGACGCCCTCATCCCGGTGATCGTGGCGGCGCTGGTCGGCGACGCCACCTGCACAGCCTGGGGCATCCACCACACCGCCTACCACATCAGCCTCGGGGCCGACGGGGGCATAAACGCCGTGATTGGGGGGGCCCTGCTCGCCAAGGTCGTCGGGGCCTCGGTCCTCTTCGGGCTCGCCAGCCTGCTCTTCTCCGAGCTGACCCACGGCCTGCAGCACCGCCTGGAGGCGTGGCTGCCCTCGGCCGCGCTGCGGGCTGCCGTCGGCGGCGCCGCCGTCATCGGCCTGGTATACCTGACCGGGACGCGCGACTACCTTGGCCTCGGCGTAACCTCCCCGGATCCGCACGCCGTCACGATCGTCAGCGCCTTCAGCCCGGGCGGGGCCACGCCGTGGAGCTGGTTCTGGAAGGTCATCTTCACCGCCGTCACCTTGGCCGCGGGCTTCAAGGGCGGCGAGGTGACGCCCCTGTTCTTCATCGGCGCCACCCTCGGCAACACCCTGGGGGTCCTCACGGGCGCGCCGATCGACCTCCTGGCCGGAGCGGGCTTCATCGCCGTCTTTGCCGGCGCCACCAATACGCCGCTGGCCTGTACCCTCATGGGCATTGAGCTCTTTGGCTCCCACTATGCGGTTTATTTCGCCGTCGCCTGCTTCGTGGCCTACTCCTGCAGCGGTCACACCGGCGTCTACCTCTCGCAGCGCTTGGGTGTCGGCAAGCGAAACCGCGTGGCGGCCTTCCCGGGCACGACCCTGCGCGATGTCCGGGCCCAGCGGACGGACTAGTGCCGCCGCCCCGGCCAGGTGTCGGGGCGCGCCCAGAACTCGTCCTGCCGGCCGCCATAGTAGGCGCCGAGAACCCGGTCCATGACCCGGGTGGTGCGCCGCGCCGTCTCGCCCGTGCTCGGGCAACGGCCGCGGCCCAGCAGGTCGTCGACGATGCTCTGGATGAACGGCTGAGCCACTGTCGAGGGATAGGGGATGTCGAGCTGGTGGCGCCCGGAACCATCCGTCAGCTCGAGGGGGCGGTGGTTGAACATCGGGAAGGCGATCTCCCCGTCCGTCCCGGTGATCTTCATGGTGTCGTCACTGGTCCCCCCCGAGAAGTTCCACGACATGGCGCCCCGCGCGCCGCCGGGAGCGCAGAAGGTCAGGGCGATCGTGTCCTCGACCGCATAGGGCGAGGCGACGTTGGCCGCCGTTCCCACCACGTCCTCAATCGGTCCGAGGTAGTAGTCGAGCAGGTCCAGCGCATGCGAGCCCACATCGAGAAAGTGGCCGGAGCCCGCCTGCTCGGCGTCCACCCGCCAGATGGGCCCGCGGCGGTGATGGGGCTCCACCATGCGGTAGGTGACGCCGGTCACCGGCCCGATCGCCCCGGCCTGGAGCAGCTCGCCGACCTTCAGGAAGTGCGGCATCCGGCGGAAGTAGTACGCGACGAAGAGCGGGAGATCGGCCCGCGCGAAGGCTTCGACCATCCGGTCGCACTCGGGACCGTGGCGCGCCATCGGCTTCTCGACCAGGGCGGGTTTGCCGGCCGCCGCCGCCGCCAGCGCGTAGGCGCAGTGGGTGTCGGGCATGGTGGCGACATACACCGCGTCCACCTCGGGATCCGCGATCAGCGACGCGGCATCATCGTACCAGCGGGCGACGCCGTGGCGCCGGGCATAGTCCTGCGCCAGCGCCCCGTTGCGCCGCATCACCGCGACCAGGCGCGAGCCCGCCGCCTGCCGGAAGCCGGGACCGCTCTTCACCTCCGTGACGTCCCCGCAGCCGATGATGCCCCAGCGGACCACGGATCGCCCCGCGAAATGAGCGGCAACCGGCATTGCTCAGCGCGCCTCCAGGATCCGAATCCGCCGGTACTCGACCTGGCCGTGGTCGCTCTCCAGGCCAATCGGGCCGTTGGCCGGGACCGGCATCGCATCCTCAAGGACCTCGCCATTGCAGGTGCAGTGGGCGAGTCCGCCGTGCACCGTCACCACGATTTCGTTCCAATCGAGCGGCCGGTAGCGGGTCAGGGTCGCATAAGGGCCGGCGATGAGAAAATCGCGGCACTGCAGCTGCGGCTCGCGCACGAAGATGCCGCTGTCCGCCGCCGGGCTCGCCCGGAACTCCAGCTTGAGCACGAAATCGCGCGGGTACTTGATCGTCGACCAGAGCTTGCGGTAGTCCTGCCCGCGATGGGAAACGGTCACGACCAGCCGGCCGTTCTTGACCACGTAGCGCCCGTCGGGGGTCGCGGTCAGCCGGGTGAAGGCCGGTCCCCCTGCGTACTGCCACCCGGTGAGGTCGTGACCGTTGAAGAGGTTCATGAAGCCGGGTTCCGGGGTGAAGTCGTCCGGCCACGTCGGCGCCAGGCCCACCGTCTCCAGGATCGGACGCAGGGCCCGGGCCCACTTCGCATAGCCGAGGAGGTCGGGGTGGAGCAGGTCGGGCATCTCGATCTCCTTGGCATCGCCGTGCTCATTCGCGAACAGCGACCAGGTATCGAGGACCGTAACCTGCGGCTGGTCGGCGACCGCCGCCCGGTAGAGTGAGTTCAGCTTGCGAATCTGCTCCGCCGTCCGGGACTTGGTCGCCGAGCTCGGGAACACCTCGCAGAGGATCACCGGCATATTCGGATCGTGCTGCCGGAGGGCGGCGATGATGAGTTTCAGGTTGGCCGCGATCACCTCGGGCTCGGCCTTTTCCTCGATGTCGTTGGTCCCGATGAGGAGCACGACGCCGCTCGGGTTGACCGCAATGACATCCTCCTTAAGCCGGATCAGCACGCCGCGCGTTGTATCGCCGCTGATTCCGCGATTCGCGGTCTTGATGCCCGGAAAACTGCTGCCGACGTCGCCCCATCCCTGCGTGATCGAGTCCCCCAGAAAGACCAGCGCTCCCTGGTCGCGGGCCGTCTCGGTCGCCCATTGCCGCCGGTGGGTGATCCAGACGCTGCGGAACCAGTCGAATCGCCGGATCGGGCCGGCGCCCGGCAGACCCTCGTCGGTCGCAGGGAGGTCAAAGGGCTTGTCCGCCTCCGCGACCGGGGTGGGCGTCGGGCTCGGACTCAGAATCGGAGCCGGCGCCGGGTCGGCGGCACGCAGCAGGGAGGTGGCGGCGAAGGCGACGGCGCAGAGCGCCGTCCGGGCGCGGAAGAGGTGTCTCATTGGGGGTGCCCGCGAGACTGCCTGGCCGGCGCTCCCGATCAAACGAATATCGCCGCCGTCCCGACCACCAGCCTCACGGATTCGTGGCCAGCTTCGAGGCGATGAACGTCTTCACGTCACCGACTGTCCGCACCGGTCGCAGGTCCTCGTTGTCGATCGAGATCTGCAGCACGTCCTCGGCGAGAAAGACGATTTCCAGCATTGTCAGCGAGTCGATCGCCAGGTCCTCCACCAGCCGGAGGCCGTCGTCCGCGCGATTGAGCTTCGTCCGGGCCTCGCGTTCGACGTAGTGCTCTATCAGGCCGTGGACGATGGCGGGCAGGTAATCGAGACTCTTGGTGCGCCGGAAGGCGCAAGCCGCCTCGCGCGTGGAAGGGGAACACCGCTTCAGGGTGTCGCGCAGCTGGGCATCGTCTGTGGAAGTGAAACTCTGGCCTGCCGCCGGAGTCTCGAACGAGGGGGCGGGACAGGATTCGGTTGCTTGTCTCATGAAGAGCCTTGGATAATGGACTGCATCTGCAGGATAATGTTCATCCAAGGGCTCCAGTATTTTGTCGCGGCCAGTTCAGGTTACCCCTGCATAGCAGCCGGCGTTCCCCTGCGGCCTGCCGCGGAAAAAAGATGTGAAACGCATGTGGTCCTCGGATGAGACGATTCACGGGCTAGTTTGGTTTCAAGGGCCGGCACCGGATTCCGGCACCTTCGCCATCCATGACAACCGCCGCGCGGAAACCCGCTACCGTCCCGCGGCCTCAGAAGGACAGCGTCATCGAGACGGAGTAGACGCGGCCGCGCCAATCGGTGTAGGACTGCACCCCCGCGTCGGACGGGTCGTCCGCGTAGCGCGGAGGCCCGGCGTTGAAGAGATTGTCGACCCGGATCTGGCCGCGCAGCCCGTAGTGCTTGTGGGACCACGGGAGCCAGCGGCCCAGGTCACTCTGCACGTAGGCGTCAAACTGGAGATAGGAGTCGACCTGGGTGCTACCTTGCGCCGCCCACTCCGATTCCGGCAGGATGCGGGGCGGGAAATACTGCCCGTCGATCCCGAAGCCGTAGCGGGGGTTTGACCAGGAAGCCCCGAAGTTGGCGCGGAATTTGAGCAGGCCCGGAGTGGCGCCATCGGGGGCCCGCAGTTCGTCGACGGGCGGGGAAGTCGGCAGCTCTTCGATGTCGTAGCGGGAGAAATAAATCGCCCGGGCGTACAGGTCGAGGGTTCCGCCCCAGCACTGTGTCCAGTCGTAGTCGACGGATGCGTCCCATTCGTAGGAGTGGCGCCAGGCCAGGTTCACATTGCCGGTCAGGACATTGGTGATCGCCCCGACATCAAAGGGATCCCCCGGGGTGTCGGGCGCCCGGATCACCCGTGTGGGAAAGATCCCCTCCAGGTCGACCACCTGCTGGCCCGTACCGAGGTAAACCTCCTGCCCGGAGGTAACGGTGTTGATGAAATCCAGGGCGAACCGCACGTGCTGCACGGTGCCGTGCTGATACAGGATCCCGAGCGACTGCGTCAGGGCGGCCTCTGGCACCAGGTTGGGATTGGGAGCATCGCTGACTAGGACCGACTCCTGCTGCCCGCCGCGGAGAGGATCATTGACATACTGCTGAGTGACCGTGCCCGAGCCGGTCTTGGAAATTCCCGGCGCCTGCAGAAAGCTGAAACTCGGCGGAGGAAAGGTGTTGGAGGTCGCAAACGTCCCCCGGACCGCGAAGCCGCCCGGGAGCTCGATCTTGAGCGCCGCCGTCGGTGCGGTATTGGCCTCGTTCGCCAGGTCGGAAGCGGTGTACCGGGCCGCCACGTCGAGCTCCATGGAATGGATCCACCAGGGCAGCCAGCGGGCCGGCAGCAGGGGCGCCTGGAGCTCGCCGAAGATACTCACGCGCTGGAGCGAACGGCCGACCCAGTTGTCGGCCGGCGCCACCAGGGTTCCATCGCCGAAGCGCAGCGCATCCACGTAGCTGCCGAGGCGCGCGTAGCGGTAGTCCGCACCGAGGTTCAGGATGCTGACACCGGTCGGAAGCAAAAGGGCGGTGTCCGTGATCCGGAACGATGAGTCAAAGGTGTCGTAGTCGCCGAGCGTGACGAACGCCCCCTTGGCACCGTAGTACTCCAGCACGTCGTCGTAGAATTGCTGCGGCGGCCCGAAGACCTGCGTGTCGCGAAGGGGATTGTAGATCCCCTCGTTCACCAGCTGCTGCCAGTTCGTCTGGTTGACTCCCTCGATGCCGCGGTAGGTGGTGACGCTGAGACCGTATTGGGCGTCGAGCGAGACCTGCCAGCTGTGGGGCAGGCGCAGCAGTAGTCCGGCGACGGCGGAGTAGAAGTCGACGTGCGCCTCGTCATAGGCCTCCCCCAGGGCGGGCGCCGTCTCATTCAATGTCACGTTCACGTCCTGGTGGAACGGGTTGTCGGGGGCGGCGGCCGGCAGGACGAGGGTGTCGGGGAAAACGCTGTAGCCGGTGTTGTTGATCGTCCGGCCGAACGTGGCGTCGACGCCCGCCTGGAGCCACGGCGTCACATCGTAGACGACCGAGCCGTAGAAGGAGCTGCTGCGCGACTGCCGGCCATAGGGAAAGTCAAGGCTGTCGGGGCTGTCGGTCAGGCCGCCACTCTGCAGCTGGAATAGGCCGAGGCTCTCCTCGCCCTGCCGGGCGGCAAAGCCCGCGAGGCCGCCGCCGCCATTCGCCCCCGGCGCCACCGAGGTGTAGGAGGCCGTACCGGGGCCAAAGAGGCCGCTGCCGTCGGCCGAGCTCACGTTGGGGGTCGCGCGGTAGAGGTTCGACTCCGCCTGCGGATGCAGGAGCAGGTTCTCGCGGATGTAGCCGAGCTCCGACTCGGTCGGCGGAGTGATCTCGGTGTAGGTCAGGTTGAACCGCACCCGCAGCTTGCCTCCCAGCAGCGTCTCCCCGTTGAGGAGCGAGGTGGTCAGCTGGGGGGCGTCGAAGCGGGCGATTGCGTTGGTGTAGGTCGTCGTCAGCTCGGTCGTGTTGACGTCGGGACGCAGCACGATGTTGATCACGCCGCCGATCGGGCTCCCGCTGTAGATCGCGGAGGCTGAGACCGGCAATTCCTCCACCCGCTCGATCAGGTTGAGCGGGATCACGTTCACGTCCACCTGCGGCGCACTGGCGGTCGAGGAGGAGTCGGCCGGCAGCGCGGTCACGATCTCCGGGAGGCGGCGGCCGTCGACCAGCACGATCGTGGCCTCGGCGCCGTAGCCCCGCAGGTTCAGGTTGCTGCTGCCCGAGGCGAAGGCGGCACTGGTGCCGCTGCGCTCGGGCGGCAGCGCCGTTGCGTCGCCATCCAGGATCTCCCGCTGGAGGAATTCGTTCAGCTCCACCGTGCCGCTGCGGGCGATCTCGTCCCGGGTGAAGACGGTGTAGTCGAGGGCGTCGTTCTCGGACCGCGGCTGGTCCAGGTCCCCGATGGCGGTGCGCGGCGCCTCGACGGAGCCGATGGCCAGGAGCGGGCCGGAGCGGGCCGCCTGGGCCTCGACGACAAAGGGAGCCAGCTGGCTCGGATCCTTTACCGCCTCCAGGGTAATGTCCTCGAGCTGCAGCTCCCGCCCCGCCGTCACCCGCGCGTCGGTCACTTCCACCGACTGGTACCCGGGGGGGGCGACCCGGAGCTTGTAGACTCCCGGCTCGAGCCCGGAAAACTCGAAGTGCCCGGTGGAATCGCTCGTCGCCGCCACATGGCGGGCCGGGATCAGCACGCGCGCGCCCTTGACCACGGCCCCGTCCGGCAGCCGCAGAAGTCCCCGGATCGAGCCCACCTTGGGCGCCTCCGTGACGACGAAGCGCTCGGGGCCGCTGCGGTTGGCCACGAAGCCGGTACCGGTCAGCAGTCGACGCAGCGCTTCCTCCGGCTCCAAGTGACCGCTGACGGCATTCGAATGCGCGCGGTGGAGCTCATCAAAGGAGAACAGGAGCTCCACCTTGGCCTGGCGCCCGAACGCCATCAACGCACGGTCCGCCTCCTCGGCCGGCAGGCTGAAATCCACCGGCTCCGCCGTGAGCGGCGGGACGGTTTGCCGAGCGAGGGCGAGCAGGAACAGGAGGACGGCGCGGGTGTGGCGGCGGTGGGCGATTCGAGTCAAACGCAAACCTTCGCCTCAGGGCTCGCCGAGCAGACTCACCCGGATCGAGCCGTCAGGCTCGTGTGTGGCGTGAGCCTTCACCCCCCGCGGCAGGTCGGCCAGGAACGCCTCTAAGTTCTCCAGGTTGTACCGGCTACCCGGGTGCAGGGCGGCCGCGCCGGGCGTGGCCGTGATGACCTTGCCGTGGTAGTGGGCAAACCGGGCCAGCACGGTGGAAAGCGTCAGACCATTGCAGACGATCTGTCCCTGACGCCAGGCGAGCGCGTCCTCGAGGTCGTCGTCGGAGAGCGCGTTCAGGCGGATGCCACCGTCGGCCTCGGTCACCAGCTGGTCGCCGTGGCTAAGCTTGACGAAGCCGGCCGCCTGGGTCGCCGCGTCGGCGCCGTGGCGGACCTGCACCGAACCCTCCAGCACGGTGACGTCGAGCTGCGAAGGGGACTCGGTGAGAACGCTGAACTTGGTCCCCGTGACGCGCACCGAACCCGCCGGCGTCTCGACGATGAAGGGACGGGTCTTGTCCTTGCTCACCTCGAAGAAAGCCTCGCCGTTGGCGAGGCGCACCCGACGCTCGCCCCGGCCGTTCTCGACCAGGACGGACGTGTTCGCGTTCAGCTCCACCCGCGAGCCGTCGGCCAGGGTGAAGGTGCGGCGCTCCCCCGCCGGAGCCGAGATCGCCTCGGGCCGGGGGACCGAACGGGCGATCCAGAGGCCCGCCACCAGGACCGCGGCCGCCAGGCCGCCGAGCGCCAGCTTCCACGGCGCCCATGTCGTACCGTGGCCCGGGGCCGTCGCCCGCGGCAGCAGGCCGACGGCCGCCAGCTCCGGCACGGCGAGGTCCAGCTCGGCCGAAAGATCGGTGTAGCGCGCCAGCAGCGCCGCGTGGCCGGAATCGGCCGCCAGCCAAGCGTCCAGCTCGGCCCGGTCCGCAGGGGAAAGGGCACCGCCATCCAGGCGGGCAGCCCAGAGGGACGCCTGCTCTTCGTCGGCGATCCCGGGCTTGGGTTGATGGTTCATGATTCGAGCCTCCCTTCGAGGGCGGAGCGCAGAAGGCGGAGCGCGCGCGCATGCTGCTTTTCCACGGTACTGACCGCGATGTCGAGGCGGCGACCGATTTCCTTGTGCGAAAGGCGCTCCATCTTGCAGAGCAGGAGAACCGCCCGGCAGCCCTCGGGCAGCTCGGCAATGGCCTGCTGGAGGATGGCCAGCTCCTGGCGGGCGATCACCTGCTCCTCGACTCCGGGCTCGGCCGAGGCCGAGGTCTCGGGCACGAAGGCCTCACGGGAGACGGGGGAGATGCTGCGGCGCTTGAGGCGGTTGATGGCGAGGCGGCGGGCGGCGGTGTAGAGGAGCGCCGCCGGCTCCTTGGCCGTGTGGTCCGCCACCGCGGGGTACACCCGCATATAGGCGTCATGGGCAACATCCTGGGCCTCGCTCGCGTTGCCGAGGAGCCGGGTCAGGTAGCGCCGGAGCGGCGCCAGGGTGGCGCGGTAAAGGACCGAAAACTCGCGTTGGCCTGGCTGTTCCTCAGGCATCGGCGCGGCAAATCGGGCCGGGGAGACGGTGGAAATTGGTTTCAATCCTAGCTCCCTTGACACCCGAAATGCGCAAACCCGCCATTCCGGCCCATAAGATTGTTTGGCCCATAGGCATCAAGGGTTTGAGTCGTATTTGAAGGCCATCCGTCGCCCCGACCTTGGCGGCCTCGGGGCCCTGCGGCGACCCCAAACGGGGGCGCCGGCCCTCCGGGGGCGATTCGGGTTGTCGCGCTCCGGGCCCACCGTCAGGGTACGCGCCGTCGATGACCTCCTGCCCAAAGGTCCTCCGCAGCCCCGGCTACGTGTATGGCCTTGTCGCGGCGACCTTCCTCGGGGCCGCCGGGATGCGGGCCGACGAGGCCGCCCAGTCGCCCTTCCGAACCGCCACCCTCGCCCAGCGCCAGCCGATTGTGGTCGGGACGGTCTCGGATACTTTCCCCTTTTCCTACACCGGGCCGGACGGGCAGATCACCGGTTTCGCCAGCGAGATCTTCGAGGCGGCCTGCCGCGCGGTGAACCTGCAGACCACCCGGACCACCGGCCCCGCCGCCGAGGTGCGGCAGCGCTTCCAGAACGCGGAATTCGACGTCCTCGAATACCAGGCGGTCTCGATCGAGCCCTACGCCGAGTTCAGCGTCCCGTTCCTCAACCTTGAAGGCTGCATCTTCGTCCGCAGCGACGGGCCGATCAACCGCTTGAAGGACTTGGACCGGCAGCCCTTCGCGGTCCTCTGGGACCGCGGCCAGGTCGAGCTCCTGATGCGGCAGCACAAGATCAACCCCCACTACGTCGCCACCCCCTCCCAGGAGGCCATGCTCCGCGCCATCTCCTCCGGCGAGATCGCCGCGGGCTTCGTCTCGCAGTTGACCGAGCTCTCCATTGCCGCCCGCGATCACCTGACCAACATCCGCATGCTCGGCCGCCCCTACGCCGGGCTCGACATCCGGCTGGCCTACGCGGTGCACGCGGGCGATGCGGAACTGCTGGGTCGCCTCAACGAGGGGATGGCGCTCATCCACCGCACCGGGGAGTACGACCAGATCTACCGGCGCAACTTCAGCCAGTTCGGCTCGTACATCCTGAGCGCGGAGGACGTCGAGCTCTACGCGTCCGGGGGGCTGGCCTGCGCCTTCCTGCTCGCGCTCTGGGGATACTTCCACCAGCGCAAGCTGCGGCGGGAGCTCGCGGTCCAGGCCTCCACCCTCGCGCAGCAGGGCGCGCTGCTCCAGGCGCTCTACGACAACATCCCGATGGCCATGACGGTGATCGAGCCGCGCGGCGATGTTCCGCACGTCGTCTCAATGAACCGCGAGGCCGCCACCCTGTACTCGGTCGAGCTCCCGAGCGAGGGCCAGCCGCTGGACGCGCTCGCGGTGTCGGAGGACATCCGCCGGCTGCTGCGCGAGGCGACCGTCAGCCCGCCGCCCTTTCCGACCGTCACCGTGGCCGAGGCCGCGCTCAAGGGCGGCAAGCGCTTCCTCGAGGTGACGTCGGTGGCGCTGCGCCCGGCCGACGCCGCCGACGCCGAGCGGATCTGCGTGCTGGTCGAGGATGTCACCGACCGCAAGCGGCAGGAAGCGGAGATGGCGCGGTCGCGCCGGCTGCGGGCCGTCGGCGAGTTGGTCGGGGGCATCGCCCACGAGTTCAACAACCTGCTGACCCCGGTGATGATGAAGGCGGGGGAGATCCAGGTCTCGCGGCCGGACGATCCCGAGCTGCAGCAGGACGTCACGGTGATCCTCACCGCCGTACAGCGGACGGCGGAGCTCACCCGCCGCCTCCTCACGTTCGGCCGCAAAGTCGACCAGCGGGCCGAGGCGGTGCGGGTGGAGGCGATCGCAGCCGGCTGCTTCGATCTCCTGCGGCACACCACCGACCGCCGGATCGTCTGGGAGCAGCGGATCCCGCCGGAACTGCCGGCGCTCTACTTCAACGCCACGGACCTGAACCAGATCCTCCTGAACCTGCTGCTCAACGCCCGCGATGCGCTGATGGACCGGATGGCCGGCAGCGCCTCCGCCCAGTGGGTGCCGACCATCGCGATTGAGGCGGCCGCGCTCCCGCCGGACGCATTCGAGGCGCCCGCGAATCCCGACGGCCGGACCCTCCTCGGCTGGCAGCTCCTGACCGTGCGCGACAACGGCCTCGGCATGCCGCCCGACGTGGTCGAGCGGATCTTCGAGCCGTTCTTCACCACCAAGGACGTGGGCAAGGGCACCGGCCTCGGCCTGGCCACCGTCTGGCACCTGGTCACCGACGCCGGCGGCCAGGTCCGGGTCGAGTCGGCGCTGGGCTCGGGCAGCGCCTTCTTCATTGTCCTGCCGGTCTGGCCGACGCTGGCGGAGGCCGCCGAGGGGGCTCCCCCACCGCCGCCCGGACGGTCGGCCCGCGTGCTCCTGGTCGAGGACGAGCCGCTCGTCGCCCGGCCCATGCGCCAGCTGCTCGAGCGGGCCGGCCACGCCGTCCAGCACTATGCGGACGGCCAGGAGGCGTGGCGCCACCTGGAGGCGCACATCGGCGCCTACGACCTCCTGGTCGCCGATGTGAACCTGCCCGGCCGCAGCGGCATTGACCTCGTCGGGCGGGCCCGCGAGCTCAACTTCGGCGGGCGGATCCTGATGGTGAGCGGTCGCTTCACCGCCGCCGACATGCAGGCCCTCACCCGCCTGCGGATCGACCACTCGATCACCAAGCCCTTCAACGCCCAGCAGTTCCTGCAGGCGGTGAACCGGACCCTGAGCGGCATCGCGGCGTAGGCAGGCCGCCCGGGCGCCCTTGACGGAAGGTCGGGGGTCGATACCTGTGTACTTCCACCATGTCGGCCGAACTCTCCGATCTGTACCAGAACGTCATCCTCGACCACAACCGGCGGCCGCGGAACCGCGGGCGGCTCCCGACCGCCAACCGGTCGGCCCACGGGGACAACCCCTCGTGCGGCGACCAGTGCGACGTGTTCCTGCGGCTCGACGGCGACCGGATTGCGGAGATCTCCTTCGAGGGCAGCGGCTGCGCCATCTCCCAGGCGAGCGCCTCGCTCATGACCACCCAGTTGAAGGGCAAGACGGCGGCCGAGGCGGAAAAGCTCTACTCCGAGTTCCACGAGATCGTGACCTCGGGCAAGGAGCCGGAGGAGATCACCGACCTAGCGGCCTTCGCCGGGGTCCATGCCTTTCCCGCCCGGATCAAGTGCGCCACCCTGTCCTGGCATGCGGCGCTGAACGCGCTACACGGGGACGCCGCTCCGACCACGACGGAGAGCCACACCGATTGAGCGCGACGCCCTCCCCGTGGGACCACATCCGCGCCCAGTTCCCAATCCTTGACCAGGAGGTGAACGGGCACCCGCTCGTCTACTTGGACAACGCCGCCACGACCCAGAAGCCGGCGAGCGTGATGGCCGCGCTCGACCGCTTCTATGCGCGGGACAACGCCAATGTGCACCGCGGCCTCCACGCGCTCTCCATGCGCGCGACCGACGACTACGAGGGCGCCCGAACCCGGGTCGCCCAGTTCGTGAACGCCGCCGCGCCGGAGGAGATCATCTTCACCCGCGGCACGACGGAGTCGATCAACCTCGTGGCCGCCAGCTGGGGCAGCGCCAACCTGAAGCCGGGCGACGTCGTGCTGCTGACCGAGATGGAGCACCACAGCAACCTCGTGCCCTGGCAGCTGATCGCCCAGCGGACCGGCGCCACCCTGCGCTACGTGCCGGTGACGGGCGACGAGGGACTCCTCGACCTCAGCCGCCTGGACCAGCTGCTGACTCCCGAGGTGAAGCTCTTCGCCTTCACCCACATCTCGAACACCCTCGGGACCATCAACCCGGCGGCCGAGCTCTGCGCCCGGGCCCGCCGGGTCGGCGCCGTCACCGTGGTCGATGCGGCCCAGTCGATCGGCCACGCCCCCGTCGACGTCCGGGCGCTCGGCTGCGACTTCCTCGCCTTCTCCGGGCACAAGATGGCCGGGGTCACCGGCATCGGCGTCCTCTACGGCCGCCGCGCCCTCCTCGACGCCATGCCGCCCTGGCAGGGCGGCGGCGGGATGATCTCCCACGTCGACTTCTTCGAGAGCCGCTGGAAGCCCTCCCCGGAGCGGTTCGAGGCCGGCACCCCCAACTTCGGCGACGCCGTCAGTCTCCACGCCGCCTGCGACTTCCTGGACGGCCTGGGCCGCGAGAAGATCCAGGAGCACGACAGCCGGCTGGCCCGGCTGGCCTACGAGCGGCTGTCCGAGATCCCGGGCATCCGCATCATCGGGCCGCGGGGCGAGCGCGGGGGCCTGGTCAGCTTCGCCTTCGCCGACGTCCACGCCCACGATGTGGTCACCTTCGCGGACGAGGACGGCATCGCGCTCCGCGGCGGGCACCACTGCAACCAGCCCCTGATGAAGAAGCTCGGGCTCACCAGCACGGTGCGCGCGAGCTTCTATGTCTACAACGAGGAGCGGGAGATCGACGCCCTCGTGGCCTCGATGCGGCGGACCGTGAAGTTCTTCGCCGGCTGAGCGCCGGGCGCTACTTGTAGCGCATCGCCACCATCCAGTACTTCCCCTCGCGGAAAACGATCGGAATGATGACGGTGCCGGTGGAGTCGTCCTCCGGCTTGGCCCCCGGCTTGTCGGAGCGGATGTCGAACTGCGCCACGGCGTCGGGCGGCTCCGCGTAGGCCAGGGTCTTGCCGTTGAACGAGAGGTAGTTCACCGCCGGCTTCCAGGCCGCGAAGGGCGTGACCGTCCGGTGGGTGACCCGGTAGCCGGAGAAGAGCATGATCAGCTCGCCGCACTCGATGTCGGTCAGCTCCGGCGAGAATTTCCGGCCGAAGGTCTCCCACTTCAGCGCCTCGTGGTCGCCGGCCCGCGCCTGCTTCACGACGAGGTCGAGGAACTGGCCCTCATCCGCGCGGGCCGAGAGCGGTCCGCCCACGGCGAGGAGGACCAGGGCAAGGAGCTGGGGAAGGCGCAGGTTAATGGCACCACTATTGATCCGGGAGGCGTGCGGCATGTTCCCGTGATTCAGCCCCGGATTCGGTCCATGGTCTTGGCGGCCAGGCGGTCGAAGGCCCGCAGGCACAGCTCCAGGTGCTCCTCGCGGGTGTCCTCCAGCTGGTTGTGGCTGATGCCGAGGAGGCTCTGCACGAACATCATGGCCGTCGGCACGCCCGCCCGGGCCATCTCGGCCGCGTCGTGGAGCGGGCCCGAAGGGAGGCGGTGGCTGGTCCCGGCCACCTCCCGGATCGCCTCCTCGCACCGGTCGACCAGCCCCGGATCGAAGGGAATGGGCTCGATCTGCCAGAGCGGCTCCCAGGCCACGGTGACGCCGCCCTCGGCGGCAAAGCGGTCCGCGGCCGCCCGGGCCTCGGCCACCATCGCGGCCAGGGCGGCGGCCTCAAGATGGCGCTGGTCCAGCGTGATCCGGCACTCCTCGACCACGCTGGTCACGATCCCGGGCTTGGTGGTGCAGGAGCCGATGGTGCCGACGCCCCCATGGCGCGCCGCGATCTGGTAAATCTCGGGGCTCATCCGCGCGGCTGCGAGGAAGGCGTCCTTGCGCCGGTTCATCGGCGTGCTGCCGGAATGCGCCGCCTGGCCGCGGAAGGTGATCGCGTGGCGCTCGACCCCGACCGTGCCCAGGACGGCTCCCAGGGGCAGGTCGAGGTCCAGGAGGACGGGCCCCTGCTCGATGTGCAATTCGAGGTAGGCCGCCGCGCTGGCCAGTTCCCGGCCGCTCTCCTTCACCCGCTCGAGGTCGAGCCCGACAGCGCGGAGGGCGTCCGGGAGGCTGATTCCGTCCCGGTCCCGCAGCCCGCGGACCGCCGCGAGATCGAGGCTCCCCGCGCAGGCCGAGGAGCCGAACAGGCTCTTGCCGAAGCGGGCGCCCTCCTCGTCCGCCCAGTCGACTAGGCGGACCGTCACCGGGGGCCGGCCGCCGTACTCGGCGTTGATCCGGCGCAGGACCTCCAGGCCGGCGAGGACATTCAGGCAGCCGTCGAGCCACCCGCCATTGGGAACGGAATCCATGTGGCCGCCGAGGAGCAGCGCGCGCTCGCCCGCGCCCGCCAGCGTCGCCCAGAGGTTGCCGGCGGCGTCGGCGTGGACCTCGACCGGCAGCGCGGCCAGCTTCCCACGCAGCCACTCGCGGGTCCGGGTCCAGACCGGCGTGAAGGCGACGCGCTGCGCCCCGTGCCCGTCCGCGGTCAGCTGGCGGAGCTCCTTCAATTCGGCGAGCATGCGCCGCGGGTCGAGGAACGCGTTCATACATAAAGTTTTCCCGAGCGGCGAGGGTGGTCCAGATGCTGCTTGGAAACCAGCGTATTCTGGGAAAGATAACCCTGCGACGACCCTATGCCGACTCTCGCCACCACCGTCGACGGATTGCGGCTGCCGAATCCCTTCGTGATCGGGTCCGGTCCGCCCGGCACCAACCTGAGCGTCATCAACCGGGCCTTTCGCGAAGGCTGGGGCGCGGTGATCGCCAAGACGGTGAGCCTCGACTCGTCCAAGGTCGTGAACGTCACGCCCCGCTACGCCAAGCTGCTCGCCGGCGACGGCAAGGAGGTGATCGGCTGGGAGAACATCGAGCTGATCAGCGACCGGCCGTTCAGCATCTGGCTGGATGAATTCAAGCGCTGCAAGGACGCCCACCCCCAGGGCGTCCTGATCGCGTCGATCATGGAGGAGTACCGCAAGGACGCCTGGGTGGAGATCGTGGAGCGCTGCGAGGCGGTGGGCGTCGACGGCTTCGAGCTCAACTTCTCCTGCCCGCACGGGCTGCCCGAGCGCAAAATGGGCGCCGCGATGGGCCAGGATCCCGAGGTCCTCGAGGAGGTCTGCACCTGGGTGATGGCCGCGGCCAAGCGGCCGGTCTGGGCCAAGATGACCCCCAACATCACCCACATCGAGGAGCCGGCCCGGGCGGCGCTGCGCGCCGGCTGCCAGGGGGTCAGCGCGATCAACACGATCCGGAGCATCATGGGCGTGAACCTGGACAGCCTGCGGCCGGAGCCGACGGTCGAGGGCTACACCACGCCGGGAGGCTACTCCTCCAAGGCGGTCAAGCCGATCGCGCTCCGGATGGTGTCGGAGCTCGCCCTCCTCATCCGCCAGGAGTTCCCGGGCCGCTCGCTTTCCGGGTTGGGCGGAGTCGAGAGCGGCCTCGACGCCGCGCAGTTCATTCTCCTCGGCTCCGACACCGTGCAGGTCTGCACCGGCGTCATGAAGTTCGGCTACGAGTGCGTGAAACCGATGTGCGACGAGCTCCTGGGCTTCATGGCCAAGCACAAGTTCGAGACCCTGGCCGACTTCAAGGGCAAGAGCCTCGAGTTCCTCACCACCCACGCCGACCTCGTCGGCCGCCAGGCCGAGCGGAAGGCGGCCCGCAAGGCGGCCCCGGCCAAGGTGGTCGCCTCCGACGGCGAATGGAGCGGCGACGAGTTCGTGAAGCAGTCCGACGCGCTCTCCCGGCAGTGAAGCGGGGCCGCCCATGATCCGTCCCGCCACCGCGGCGGACGCGGCCGAGATCGCCGCGATCTACCGCCCGTTCTGCGAGGACAACTGCGTCTCCTTCGAGACCGTGGCCCCCGACGCCGCGGAGATCGCGGCCCGGATCGAGAGGATCTCGCAGCGCTTCCCCTACCTGGTCGACGAGTCGGACGGCCGCGTGAACGGCTATGCCTACGCCTCGGCCCACCGGGAGCGGGCCGCCTACCGCTGGGCCGTCGAAGTCACGGTCTACCTGCGCGAGCGCAGCCGCCAGCAGGGCATCGGCCGGGCGCTCTACACCGAGCTCGTCCGGCGCCTCCGCGATCAGGGCCTGTACAAGGCGTATGCCGGGATCCTGATCCCCAACCCCCCGAGCCAGGCCTTCCATGAGGCGCTCGGCTTCAAGCTCGTCGGCGTCTACCACCGGATCGGCTTCAAGCTCGGCGCCTGGCGCGACGTCGGTTGGTGGGAGCTGGACCTCCAGCCCGAATTCAACGCCCCCGCCGAACCCCAACCCCCCCTGCGCTCCAGCTAACCATGGCCAACCTCCTCCCCTGCCCCTTTTTCATCGGGGGCGAATGGCTCCGGCCGTCGCTCGGCGGCACCCCGGTCTTCAACCCGTCGACCGGCGACGTGATCGCGGAATGCCCGGCCGGCGGCGCGGCCGAGGTGGACGCCGCCGTCCAGGCCGCGGCCGCGGCCTTTCCCGCCTGGCGGGACACCCCGGCCATCGAGCGGGCCCGGCTCCTCTTCCGCTACCGGCACCTGGTCGAGAAGGAGTTCGACCGCCTCTGCAGCATGATCTCGCTCGAACACGGCAAGACCTTGGTCGAGGCCCGCGGCAGCCTCTACCGCGGGATCGAGAACATCGAGTACGCCTGCGGGGCGCCCTCGCTGCTCTTCGGCGACACCCTGGAGAACATCGCCCGCAACGTCGACTGCGAGACCATGCTCCAGCCGATCGGCGTCTGCGTCGGCATCACCCCCTTCAACTTCCCGGCGATGGTGCCGCTCTGGATGTTCCCGCTGGCGCTCGCCTGCGGGAACACCTTCGTGCTCAAGCCGAGCGAGAAGGTCCCGCTGACCTCGCTGCTGCTGATTGAGCTCCTGGAGCAGGCCGGCCTGCCGAAGGGCGTCCTGAACGTCGTGCACGGCGGCCGGGAGTGCGTCGACGCGCTCCTCACCCATCCCAAGGTCCGCGCCGTCTCCTTTGTAGGGTCCTCGCCCGTCGCCAAGCACGTCTATGAGACGGGCACGCGGCACGGCAAGCGCGTCCAGGCCAACGGCGGCGCCAAGAACTACATCGTCGTCATGCCCGACGCGGACCTCCCCCGCTCGGTCGAGGCGCTGGCGACGGCCGCCTTCGGCTGCGCAGGCGAGCGCTGCATGGCCGGCTCGACCGCCCTCGCCGTCGGGCGGGCCGGCGACCTCATGCTGCCGCAGCTGGTCGACACCGCCCGGGCGGTGAAGATCGGCCGGACCGACCGTGCGACATCCCAGCCCGACATGGGCCCCCTCATCACCGCCCCGCACCTCGAGCGGGTGCGGGGGCTGATCGCCAGCGGGGTGCAGGAGGGGGCGACGGTGGCCTGCGACGGGCGGACCGCGAAGGTCGCCGAGGCGCCCCGCGGCTTCTACCTCGGGGCCACCGTGCTCGACCACGTGGTCGACTCGATGACCATCGCCCGCGAGGAGGTGTTCGGTCCGGTCCTCAACGTCATGCGGATGGAGGATCTCGACGCGGCGATCGAGGCCGCCAACCGCTCGGCCTTCGGCAACGGCGCCGCCATCTTCACCTCGTCCGGCGCCGCCGCCCGGGAGTTCAAGCACCGGGTCAAGGCGGGCATGGTCGGGATCAACGTGGGGGTCCCGGCGACGATGGCGATGTTCCCGTTCACGGGCTGGGACGCCTCCTTCTACGGGGACCTCCACATCCAGGGGCGCGAGGCGGTGCAATTCTACACCCAGCAGAAGGTCGTCACCACCCGCTGGTTCGGCGGCTCGGTCGGCGACGTCTGGCGCAAGTAGCCCCCCGATGCCGCTCCTGATCAAGAATGGGGAGATCGTGACCGCGGACTCGCGGCGCCGCGCCGACATCTACTGCGAGGGCGAGACCATCACCCGGATCGGACCCGGCCTGGAGGCCCCGCCCGGGACCGAGGTGGTCGACGCCGCCGGCCAGTACGTCTTCCCCGGATTCATCGACCCGCACGTCCACATCACCCTGCCCTTCATGGGCACGTCGGCGAAGGACACCTACCAGACCGCCAGCCGCGCGGCGCTCATCGGGGGGACGACGACCCTGATCGAGATGTGCTGCCCGGCCCGGTCCGAGGACACCCTGGCCGGCTTCGAGCACTGGCTGGCGCAGGCCGAGGGCCGCTCCGCCTGCGACTTCAGCTTCCACATGGGGGCGACCCGCTTTGACGCCGCCGCCGAGTCGGCGCTGCGGGAGATCACCCGGCGCGGGGTGAGCTCCTACAAGATCTTCCTCGCCTACAAGGGGGCGTTCGGGATCGACGACACCGAGCTCTACCGCACGCTCCGGCTCGCCCGCGAGCTCGGCGTCATCGTCACCGCCCACTGCGAGAACGAGACCCTGGTCGCGGAGCGCCAGCAGGAGCTCCTGGCGGCGGGCCACACCGGCCCGGGCGGCCACTACGAGAGCCGGCCGCCGGTCGTGGAGGCGGAGGGGGTGCACCACCTGATGACCTTCGCCGAGCTGACCGGGGCGCATACCTACATCGTGCACCTGAGCTGCCGGGAGGCCCTGGCCGAGGCGGTGGCGGCCCGGCGCCGGGGCGTGTCCGTCGCGATCGAGACGCTGATCCAGTACCTCACGCTGGACAAGACCGACGCCGAGCGCCCCGACTTCGAGGGGGCGAAGTACGTGATGTCCCCGCCGCTGCGCGACGCGGCCAACCAGCCGATCCTCTGGCAGGCGCTGCGCGACGGCACGATCCAGACCGTCGCCACCGACCACGCCCCCTTCGACTTCCAGCCCCAGAAGCAGATGGGCCGCGGCGATTTCACCAAGATCCCGAACGGCATCCCCTCGCTCGAGGAGCGGATCAACCTCCTCTACACGTACGGGGTGAAGGCGGGCCGGATCGACCTGGCGACGCTGGTAAATACCGCCAGCACGCAGGTGGCGAGGCTCTTCGACCTCTACCCCCGCAAGGGGGCGATCCAGCCCGGCGCCGACGCGGACCTGGTGGTGTTCGACCCCGAATACCGGGGCGTGCTCTCCGCCCGGACCCAGCACATCAACGTCGACTACAATGCCTTCGAGGGCTGGAAGATCGAGGGGCGCCCCAGCGTGGTCACCGTCCGCGGCCAAGTCGCCGCCCGGCAGGGGACCTTTGTCGGCGCCCCAACTCGCGGGCAGTTCCTGCGCCGCGCCCCCAGTCGGGCTTAGTGGGTGGTGATCTCGATATCGCCGCCGCTCGAGCGCAGGCGAAGATCGGGGCCGCCCCCGTTGACCGCGCCGGAAAGGTTGCTCTTGCCCACGCCGCCGTGGTCGATCGTGAGCGTCAGGCCGTCGGCCTCGACCTCGCCGCCGCTCGTGGAGGCGTCGATGTGGAAGCCCACGCCCTTGCCGACGCTGGCCTTCACCTGCCCCCCGGAAGTCGAGAGGACGCAGTCGCCCTTGATCGAGCCGTCGAAGCCGACCTTGACGTCGCCCCCACTTGTGCGGGCGCTGAGGGTGCCCTCGTCCGAGTCGATCTTGATGTCGCCGCCCGAGGTCTTGAGCTCGGCGGCGCCCAGGATGTGCTTGGCCGTGATGTTGCCGCCGGAGGTCGTGAAGTGCACGGCCGCCAGGCCGTCGACCACCGACATGTTGCCGCCCGAGGTCTCGGCGTTGATGTCGCCGCCGATCTTGCCCAGCTTCACGTCGCCGCCGGAGGTCTTGGCCGTCACCGCGCCCTGGAGGTTTTCGACGACCACGTCGCCGCCCGAGGTCTTCAGGTCGACCGAGGCGTCCGCCGGCACCGAGATCTCAAACTCCACCTCGACCGGCGGCCAGTCGCCCATGTGGAAGCCCATCTTGGTCGGGTAGGAGGCCGTGGCGACGATCTCGTTGCCGTGCTGCTCGATCGTCAGCTCGAGCTTCTTCACCGCGTCGTCGGCCTCGATGTCGTTGCTCGCGCGGATGTGCTCGCGGGCGACGACCTTGACGACGGCGTCGCTCGAGGAGGTGACCGTGATGTTGCCGCCGAAGGTGGCGGCCCGCAGGTGCATGCCGGGCTGGACCGAGAAGGACCGCTCGACGTCGCGCTCGATCTTGGCGGAGGCGAGGGAGGTAAGCGTCGCGAGCAGGACGGCGGAGGCGAGGATTCGGGTCATGGGTAGGGAGGGTTGTGATCTATAAACACCCGCGGGGGTGAAAAGTTACAGCACAGTCAGCGTCCGGCGTCCCGCGTTCCCGCGCCCCGGGAAGCGCCGGCGGCGGCAGCGACGCAACCCCGCCCTTGCCAACGATTTGTTGCTGGTGCCGCGCCGCCCGGCCTGCCTAGATGAAGGCCGCCGTGCCATGGCCCAAGCCTTCTCCAATTTAACTGATCGGGAGGTCCTCGCGCTCGCCATCTCCCTGGAGGAGGAGGACGGCCGCATCTACGCGGACCTGGCCGAGCGCTTCCGGGCCGTCTTTCCCGCGACCGCCGCCACCCTGGTGCGCATGCAGCACGAGGAGTCGGAGCACCGCCAGCGTCTGATCGAGAACTACCGGGCGCGCTTCGGCGACCACATCCCGCAGATCCACCGCTCGGACGTGAAGGGCCTGGTGCGCCAGAGCCCGGTCTGGCTGATGAAGGTCCTCTCGGTCGCGCAGGTGCGCCGCCGGATCGGCGTCATGGAACTCCAGTCCCGCCGCTTCTACGAGGCGGCCGCGGCTCGCGCGGGCGACGCGCCGATGCGCCAGCTCTTCGGCGACCTGGCGCTGGAGGAGGCCGACCACAGCGCGCTCGCCGACCGCCTCGAATCCGAGCAGGTGGCCTCGGGCGCGCGCGCCGGCGAGGAGGAGAGCCAGCGCCGCATGTTCGTCCTCCAGGTGGTGCAGCCCGGGCTCGCCGGCCTGATGGACGGCTCGGTCTCCACCCTGGCCCCGCTCTTCGCCGCCGCCTTCGCCACCCACAGCACCAAGGACGCGTTCCTGGTCGGATTGGCCTCGTCGGTCGGCGCCGGCATCAGCATGGGATTCGCCGAGGCGCTCTCCGACGACGGCGCGCTAAGCGGGCGGGGCCACCCCCTGATCCGCGGCACCGTCTGCGGGCTCATGACCGCCCTCGGGGGCCTGGGCCACACCCTGCCCTTCATGATCCCCGGATTCCACGCCGCCTTCACCCTCGCCGTGGCCGTCGTCGCGGTCGAGCTCGTGGTGATCTCCTGGATCCGGCACCACTACATGGACACCCCCTTCCTAGCCGCCGCCTTCCAGGTGATCGTCGGCGGCCTGCTGGTGTTTTTCGCCGGGATGCTCATCGGTTCGACCTGACCATGGACGACAATCCCCTCATCAACCCGGACATCGCCCCGGTGCCCCCGGAGCGGCGGACCTGGCGGGCCGGCAGCTACGCCGCCCTCTGGATCTCGATGTCGGCCTGCGTGCCGACCTACATGCTCGCCTCCTCGATTGTCGGCGGCGGCATGAACTGGTGGCAGGCGATCCTGACCATTTTCCTTGGGAACGCCATCGTCCTCATCCCGATCCTCCTGAACGCCCACGCCGGCGCCCGCTACGGGATCCCCTTTCCCGTCCTCTGCCGCGCCTCCTTCGGGACCCGCGGCGCCAACCTGCCGGCGCTCCTGCGGGCCCTCGTGGCCTGCGGCTGGTTCGGCATCCAGGCCTGGATCGGCGGGGACGCGATCTTCAAGATCCTCGGGGTCTTCGCCCCCGGCGTGGCCGCCGCCGCCCCGCTTCCCGCCCTGGGAATCTCGCTGCCGCAGCTCGGATGCTTCCTCGCCTTCTGGGCGGTCAACATGGCCGTGGTCTACCGCGGCATCGAGTCGATCCGGATCCTGCTCAACATCAAGGCGCCGCTCCTGATCGGGCTCGGGATCGTGTTCCTGCTCTGGGCCTACCACGGGGCCGGCGGCTTTGGCCCGATGCTCGCGCAGCCCTCGGCCTTCGCCCCCGGCCAGCCGAAGGCCGGCCAGTTCTTCCGCTTCTTCGTCCCGGCGCTGACGGGCATGGTGGGCTTCTGGGCCACCCTCTCGCTCAACATCCCCGACTTCTCCCGCTACGCGGCCTCGCAGCGCGACCAGGTGCTGGGCCAGGCCCTCGGCCTGCCCTTCGCCATGGCCTTCTACTCCTTCATCGGCGTCGCGGTCACCTCGGCCACCGTGGTGATCTTCGGGCGCACCATCTGGGACCCGCTTGAGGTCCTGGTCCAGTTCCGCAACCCGGTGGTCCTGGTGGTGGCGATGCTCGCCCTCTGCCTCGCGACCCTGGCGACCAACATCGCGGCCAACGTCGTGTCGCCGGCGAACGATTTCGCCCACCTCGCCCCGCGGCGGATCTCGTTCCGGTTGGGCGGCCTGCTCACCGGCCTCATCGGCCTGGCGATCATGCCCTGGAAGCTGGTGGCCGACCCCAGCGGCTACGTCTTCACCTGGCTCCTCGGCTACAGCGCGCTCCTGGGTCCGATCGGCGCCATCATGATTGCCGACTACTTCGTCCTCCGCCGCACCCGCCTGGATGTCGCCGGATTGTACGCGCCCGAGGGCCCGTACCGCTACCAGGGCGGCTGGAGCCTCGTCGCCGTCGCCGCGCTGCTCCTCGGCGTCCTGCCGAACCTGCCCGGCTTCCTGGTCCAGGTCCACTGGGCCGACCCCACCCACGTCCCCAAGCTTTTCCTCACCCTCTACAGCTTCGCCTGGTTCTCCGGTTTCGCGATAGCATTTGTCGCCTACCTCGTCCTGCGTAAGCTGGCCCCCACTCGCTGACCATGAAGTCCATTCCGCTCCCGCCCTGCTCCCACCAGCCCCAGCCCTACGCCGGCCCGACCGCCGAGGAGGTGCTGGCCCTGCGCAAGGAATTCCTCAACCCGGCGATCTTCCACTACTACAAGAAGCCCCTCATGATCGTCGAGGGCAAGGCCCAGTGGCTCTTCGACGAGCAGGGTCGCCGCTACCTCGACGGGATCGGCGGCATCGTGACCGTCAGCTGCGGGCACTGCCACCCCCACGTGGTCGCCGCGGCCGACCGCCAGAACCACCTGCTCCAGCACACCACGACGATCTACCTGAACCCGAACATCGCCCTCTATGCCCGCGACCTGGCGGCCAAGATGCCCGGCGAGCTGAAGGTCGTCTACCTGGTGAACTCGGGCTCGGAGGCCAACGACCTGGCGCTCCTCATGGCCCGCGCCTACACCGGCTGCTATGACATGATCGCGCTGCGCAACGGCTACCATGGCGGCAGCCAGTCGACCATGGGTCTCACCTCCCACAGCACCTGGAAGTTCAACGTGCCGCACGGCTTCGGGGTCCAGTACTCCGTGCTCCCCGACCTGTACCGCGGGCCCCACGGCGCCGACGACCCGGAGGCCGGCCGCAAGTACGCCGAGGACGTGAAGAGCCTGGTGCAGTTCGGGAGCTCCGGCAAGCTCGCCGGCTTCATCGCCGAGTCGATCCAGGGCGTGGGCGGGACCGTCGTCTATCCCGCCGGCTATCTCCAGCACGCCTACGCCCATGTCCGGGCCGCCGGCGGCCTGTGCATCGCCGACGAGGTGCAGACCGGCTTCGGCCGCACCGGGACCCACTTCTGGGGCTTCGAGACCCAGGGGGTGATGCCGGACATCGTCACCATGGCCAAGGGGATCGGCAACGGCGCCGCCATGGCCGCCGTCGTCACCACCCCGAAGATCGCCCAGGCGCTGGCCAGCCGCATCCACTTCAACACCTTTGGCGGCAACCCCGTTGCCTCGGCCCAGGGCCGCGCCGTCCTCGAGGTGATCGAGCGCGAGCAGCTCCAGGCCAACTGCCTGAAGATCGGCCAGTACCTGAAGGACGGCTTCGCCAAGCTGGCCGCCAAGCACTCGCTGATCGGCGACATCCGCGGCCTCGGCCTCATGCTCGGGATCGAGCTGGTCAAGGACCGCCGGACCAAGGAGCCGGCCAAGGAGCAGTGCGCGGCCGTGTTCGAGGCCTGCCGGGAACTGGGCCTCCTCATCGGCAAGGGTGGCCTCTGGGGCAACACGCTGCGGATCAAGCCGCCGATGATCTTCTCGGCCAGCGATGCCGACTTCATGCTCGCCGTCCTCGACGCGGCGCTCGCCGCCGCCTAAGGAATCTTCAGGTCGGTCCCGATCTTCAGCGGGGTCTTCTCGGTCCCGAGGACCGCGCGGTTGGCGGCGAAGATGTCGTGCCAGCGCGAACGGTTGCCATAGTACTTCTGCGCGAGGCTGAAGAGCGTGTCCCCCCGGGCCACCACATGGTGGTGCCCCGCCGCCGCGGCCGGCCGGGTCGGCGAGGCGGTGTCGGCCTCCGGCGGCGCATCCGTGATGGCCGAGTCGGCCGGCTTCGGGTCCGCCTCGATCGGCGCCAGCGAGATCGGGGCGACCCCGGCCTCCGGGGCGGGGGCCGGCCCGCCCGCGTCCGCCCCCGGCGGCGGCGGGTCCGCCGCGATGCTCTGGGGGCTCGGCAGCGCCGTCAGGTCGATCGAGCTCGAATGCACGACCGGCACCGGGACGCCGGCGCGCAGCGCGGCATTCTCCACCTTGAGCTCGTCGTTCTCCCGCTGCAGGCGCTCCAGCTGCTCCTCCACCCCGAGGTGCTCCGTCTGGCTCTCGAACGGCCGGCCCGGGAGCGGGCGGGCGAATTCCCGCTTGGCCGCGTCGATCAGGCCGCGCACGTAGACCGCCTGCTTGGAGTTGGGCTCCACCTCGAGGTATTTCCGGAAGTGGTAGATCGCGTAGATCGGGTCCTTGATGTGGTTCAGGTAGATGAGGCCCGCGTCGAGGTTCGACTCGGGGGCGGCGTCGCCGCGGCGGTCGATCACCTTCAGGTAGGCGGTCAGCGCCTCGTCCCAGCGGCCCTGGCGCTCCATCTGCTGGCCCTCGCGATAGCTCGACTCGTCCAGCTCGGAGGAGAGGGACGCGTTCTCGCCGCCGCAGCCCGCGCCCGCCGCCAGCGCGACGAGCGCGGCGGCGAGGGTCAGGCGGGAGCGAGGATGCATCGGGAACGAAAAGGCTTTGAATGGTCGGACGGGTCAGATAAATGTCACCGACTCAAATTCCGATTCAAACCTAAATGGGGCGAGACAACAACAGGCGTTGATGGCGATCGCACCGAAATCCGCGCTCGCGCGGGCGCGGCAATGCATCCGCATCGAGTGCGACGCCCTGGTGGCGACCTCGCGGGGCTTGGGGGCGGAGTTCATCGCGACGGCCCGGGCGGTCGAGGCCACCGCCAAGGCCGGCGGGAAGCTGGTCTTCAGCGGCGTCGGCAAGTCGGCGCACGTCGCCGCCAAGGTGGCCGCCACCTTCAACAGCACGGGCGTCGCCTCGACCTTCCTCGACCCGACCCAGGCCCTCCATGGGGACCTCGGGCTCTGCTATGAGGGCGACCTGGCCATCCTGCTGAGCAACAGCGGCCAGTCGGACGAGATCCTGCGGCTCGTGCCCGTCCTCCGGCGCTTCGGCCTGCGGATCGTCGCCTTCACCAGCAACCCGAAGTCCGACCTGGCCCAGGGCGCGAACTTCCGCCTCATCTACCGGGTCCGGCGCGAGGCCTGCCCGCTCAAGCTGGCCCCGACGGCCAGCACGACCGCCGCGCTCGCCCTGGGCGACGCCCTGGCCATGGTGCTCCTCGAAGCGCGCGGCCTGACCCGGGAGGACTTCGCCAAGTACCACCCCGCCGGCAACCTTGGCCGGGTCCTCCTCCTGCGGGTCCGCGACATCATGCGCAGCGGCCACCGCCTGCCGGTGGCCCGGGACACCGTCACGGTCCAGGAGGCGATCCTGGCGATGACCAAGGCGAAGAGCGGGAGCATTGTCCTGGTGCGGGCCGGGACCGGCCGCCTGAGCGGGATCCTGACCGACGGTGACTTCCGGCGCTCGGCCCTCTCGGGGCCCGGCTTCCTCGGCGAGCCCGTCGCCCGGTTCATGACCCGCACCCCCAAGGTGATCCGCGACGACGCCCTCGGCGTCGACGCGCTGCGCCTGTTCGAGCTGCACAAGATCGACGACCTCATCGTCGTCGACGGCTCCGGCAGGCCGGTCGGCCTCATCGACGGGCAGGACCTGCCGAAGTTTAAGATTGTGTGAAGGCTCCCGTCCGCATCGGCATCATCGGCATGGGAGGGTTCGCCGGTTCCCACCACGCCACGGTGGCGCGGCTGGAGGAACGCGGCACGGTCCGCCTGGTCTGCGCCTGCGACCCGCGGGCGGCCGACTTCGCCGAGGCCCAGCACGCCTGGCGCTTCGGCCCGCGCGGCGTGCGGGTCTTCACCGACTTCCCGGCGATGCTCGCGGCCTGCCACGGCGAGCTGGACTACGTGGCCACCCCGACGCCGATCCAGCTGCACGCCGGCATGCACGAGGCCATCACCGCCTATGGGCTGCCCGCCTACGTGGAGAAGCCCCCCACCCTCGACTACGCCGAGCTCGACCGGATGGTCGCGGCCGACGCCCGGGCCCGGAAGTCGTCGCTCGTCGGCTTCAACTTCATCGTCGAGAAGAGCCGGCTGGCGCTGAAGGAGCGCCTGCTCTCGGGCGAGTTCGGCGCCATCCGCGGCGGCACCCTGAGCGCGCTGTGGCCGCGGCCGGCCGGCTACTTCGCCCGGAACGGCTGGTCCGGCCGCCTGGTGATCGACGACCAGATCGTCCTCGACTCGTGCTTCGGCAACGCCATGGCGCACTTCGTCCACAACATGCTGTTCTGGACCGGCACGCCCGGCCTTTACAGCTGGGCCGAGGTCGCGGCGGTGCGGGCCGAGCTCTACCGGGCGCACGCGATCGAGGGCGCCGACACCTTCTTCGTCGAGGCCGACCTGGCGAGCGGGTGCACGCTGCGCTTCGCCCTCTCCCATGCCTGCGCCGGGGCGAGCACGAGTTCGGAGACGGTAATCTGCGAGAAGGCGATCCTGCGCTACGCCGTCGGCGGCCAGGTCGAGGTGTCCTGGAAGGACGGCCGCACGGAGCGGATCCCGACCGCGCCCTTCGACAGCCTGGAGGAGAACCACCTCGAGTACTGCCGCTACCTCCGCGGCGAGGTCCCCCGCCCCGCCACCACCCTCGCCGACTCGCGCCCGCTCGTGGTCCTGAACGACCTCGCCCATGTCTCGAGCGGCAGCATCCTGCCAATCCCGATGCGGCTGGTCTCGATCATCCGGGAGGAGAAGGAGCAGCAAAACTACCTGGCGGTCGCGGGGATGGCCAAGGTCGTCGACCATTTCCTCTCCCGCGGGATCTGGCCGGGCTACTCGGGCTGGCGCCGGAACAACGGCGAGGTCGTGACCCCGTCGGACCTGGGCCGCTTCCACGACGTGGTGCGGGGCATGGCCGAGCGGCGCTGACGCGTTCCGGCCGTCCCTTTACTTGGGGCCCGAGTTGGTCATCTTTAGGTCATGGCCACGAAGCCCTTCGTCTACCAGGAACCCCTTCCGCTCGGGCCCGACACAACCACGTACCGGCTCCTTTCCCAGGAGGGCGTGAGCACCACGACCTTCGAGGGGCGGGAGATCCTGAAGGTCGACCCGCAGGTCCTCACCTACCTGGCGCGGACCGCCTTCCGGGACAGCGCCTTCCTGCTGCGGACGAGCCACCTGGAGAAGCTGGCCAAGATCCTCGAGGACCCGGAGGCCTCGGCCAACGACCGCTACGTGGCCCTGACCCTGCTGAAGAACGCCGAGGTCGCGGCGGAGGGGATCCTGCCCATGTGCCAGGACACCGGCACGGCCGCGATCTTCGCCAAGAAAGGCGAGCAGGTCTGGACCGGCGCCAACGACGCCGAGTATCTCTCCCGGGGGGTCTACGAGTGCTTCACGAAGGAGAACCTGCGCTATTCCCAGGTGGCGCCGCAGGACATGTGGAACGAGACCAACACCGGCACCAACCTGCCCGCGCAGCTCGACCTCCTCGCCACGCCGGGGGCGGCCTACGAGTTCCTGTTCGTCGCCAAGGGCGGCGGCTCCGCCAACAAGATGCTCTTCTTTCAGGAGACCAAGGCGCTCCTCAACCCGAAGAGCTTCGCCAAGTTCGTGGCCGACAAGCTGCCGCTCCTCGGCACCTCGGCCTGCCCCCCCTACCACCTGGTCTTCGTGGTCGGCGGCACGAGCGCCGAGGCGTGCATGAAGACCCTCAAGCTGGCCTCGACCCGCTATCTGGACGCCCTGCCCACCTCCGGCAACGAGTTCGGCCGGCCCTTCCGCGACCGGGAATGGGAGGACAAGGTGATGGAGATCGCCCGCCAGACCCAGATCGGCGCCCAGTTCGGCGGCAAGTACTTCGCGCTCGACGCCCGCGTCATCCGGATGGCCCGCCACGGCGCCAGCTGCCCGGTCGGGATGGGCGTCTCCTGCTCGGCGGACCGCAACCTCAAGGCCAAGATCACCCGCGACGGCCTCTTCCTCGAGGTCCTCGACACCAACCCCGGCCGCTTCATCCCGGAGCGCGAGCGGCGCCTGAAGGACACCGCCGGCGTGCCGATCGACCTCAGCCGCCCGATGGAGGAGATCCGGGCGGAACTCTCCAAGTACCCGGTCACGACCCGGGTGGCCCTCACCGGGACCATGGTCGTCGCCCGCGACAGCGCCCACGCCAAACTGAAGGAGCGCGTCGACCAGGGCCAGGGCCTGCCCGACTACTTCAAGAAGTACCCGGTCTATTACGCCGGCCCGGCCAAGACGCCCACCGGCTACGCCTCGGGCTCATTCGGGCCCACCACGGCCGGCCGGATGGACAGCTACGTCGACCTTTTCCAGTCGCTCGGTGGCTCCATGGTGATGCTGGCCAAGGGCAACCGCAGCCCGCAGGTGACCGCGGCGTGCCAGCGCCACGGCGGCTTCTACCTCGGCAGTGTCGGCGGACCGGCCGCCATCCTCGCCAAGGACCACATCACCAAGGTCGAGGTCCTGGACTATCCCGAGCTCGGGATGGAGGCCGTCTGGAAGATCGACGTGAAGGACTTCCCGGCGTTCATCCTGGTGGACGACAAGGGCCACGACTTCTTCGCCGACGGCTGCGGGGCCTGCCTGGCGGCGGCCTCACCCGCCCCGCCGATCAAAACCTGATCCCAGTCAGCAGGTGGTCGCTGGACGCGTGGTCCATCGACTCGTACATCCGGTCATCCGATGAAGCCCGGGTGCGGATCCAGTCGCTGACGAGAGTCCGCGAGCTGGGCAGGCCGGAATCGAGAAGGCGGGACCGCCGCTCCTGCGCGGGGTCCATCTGGGCCAGCGGGTCCGCCACCGGTGGGCGCGGCGCCGACATCTCAAACTCGCTGTCCGTGCCGAAGGAGGCTGCGCGGGCATTGACCGGCGCGCTCGTGCGGTAATCGGCCAAGGTCACGGCGATCCCGTCGGAGAAGGGCGAACGCGGGGCGGGGGCGGCGGCCGGCAGGTCCGCCGGGGCCGATACCAAGTGGGAGGCCGTCGCCGCCACAATGGCCTTGGGGGCGGGAGCGACCCGGGCCACGCTGGCCTCCTCCACGGGAAGTTCGGACGGCTTGGCCACCGCCAGGGCGGCCGGAGCCGGGCGTGCCGTCCGAGTCGGGACGGCCCGCGCCGCCACCCGCAGGGGATGCTGCGGGGCAGCCGGGACGGCCACATATTGGACTCCGACCCAGGCCAGGGCCAGGGCCGCAGCCGCGCCAATCGGCAGCTGGTGGCGGCCCAGGAAGGCAAAGCCGCGGGAAAGGCTGTGCCACCACGGCCGGCTCATGATCGCGGAAAGCTGTTTGGCGCGGATTTCCGCGTCGAACTTCACCCAGAAGTCGGCCGCCGGCCGCTCCGCCCGCTTCAGGCGCAACAGGTCCTCGAGCGTGACCTTCGGTTTTTCGGGCAGGTTCATTTCGGCAAATAGGGTTGGAGCTCGGCTTGAAGCAACTGTTTTGCGTAATGCAGGCGGGACCGCACCGTTCCCACCGAGCAGCTCATCACCTCGGCGATCTCCTGGTGGCTCAATCCGTCAATTTCAAATAAAGTCACCACAGTTCGATGGTTGATAGACAATTTCTGCATCGCATCGTTCAATTTTTCCTGAAGTTCACGGACAAAGGCATCCCGTCCCACCCCGGTCCGATCCGTGAGCGCGTCGACCACCTCCTTGGAAACGGGATCGTCCTCGCGGATGGCCTCGAGGCTGAAGAACGCGCGGAGGCGGTTCTTGCGCAAGTGACTGAGGGTCGAGTTGATGGCGATACGGTAGAGCCAAGTGAAGAAGGAAGCCTGCCCCTGGAAACGGTGGATCGACTGGAAGGCCTTGATGAAGGCGTCCTGGGCCAAGTCCGCCGCGTCCTCCCGGTTGGAGGTCATGTTGTAGACGATCCCCACCACCCGCTCGCGGTACTTTGAAATCAGCCGGTCAAAGGCGGCGACATCCCCGGCCTGGACCCGCCGGACGACGGCCAAGTCCGCGTCCGCCTCGAGCTTGCGCTCGGGCGACGCCACCAGCGTCTTCTCGAGGGTCTTGCTGGCGTTCATGGGGCAACGACAAGCAAGTCCCACGCAAGGTTCATGGCAAATCCAAACGGTCGGCCGGGCGCCCCGGGCGCAGGGACGCCACCTGCCGCACGAGCACGTCGCTCAGGGCCAGGAGATGATGGGTCGGCGGCCGGCCTGGCCATTCGGCCAGCGCCGCGCGCGCCGCCGTGACCTCATCCTGCACCGAAACCTCCACCGCCTCAAAAACCCCCAGGTCGAGCATCTGCTTGAGCCGCAGCTCCGGCCGGGCGGGCCGGGCCCCGCTGATCTCGTCGGCCAGCGCCGACCGCTCAAAGGGCGGTAGCCGGTCGAGCAGCGCAAAGAGCGGGAGCGTCAGCTTGCCGCTCGCCAGGTCGGTCCCGAGCGTCTTGCCGATTTTGTCCTCCCGGCCGAAGAAGTCGGCGAGGTCGTCGTAGATCTGGTAGGCGATGCCGAGGTGCCGGCCAAAGCGATCGACGGCGTCGACGTAGCCCGGCTCCGAGCCCGCGAGCCGGGCCCCGAGGAAGCAGGAGACGCGGAAAAGCTCCGCGGTCTTCAGGTCGATGATCCGCTGGTAGTCGGCCGGCGTCACGTCGACTGAGCGTCGCCGCAGCGACTGGACGATCTCGCCCGCGCACACCCGCCGGGTGGATTCCGAGACGGCGGCGCAGACCTCGGTCGAGGGGAAGTCGGTCGCCAGGTGGAGCGCGTGGGCGAACAGCGCATCGCCGAGGAGGACCGCCGCCGTGGGCCCGAACTCACGGAGCGCCGTCTTGCGGCTGCGCCGCACGTCCGCCGCGTCCATGATGTCATCGTGGACCAGCGTCGCCAGGTGGACCAGCTCGACCACCGCCGCCGCCCGCACGAGCTCGGGCGCCACGTCGCCCGAGTCATTCCAGCCGCTCAGGAAGACCAGCGCCGGCCGGATCCGCTTGCCCGAGGTGTCGACGCAGTAGTCGACCATGCCCCGGATCTCCGGCTCGAACGCGGCCAATTGGCCCTGCAGGAAGGTATCGAGGGCCGCCATGTGCGGCCTCAGCAGTGAAAATGCGCCCGCGAACGCGTGCGGCTTTTCGGCGGCAAAGTCGGTGCTGGGGGCCCTTGGCATGAACAACCGAGGACCCTAGCCCCTAAATCAGGAAATCTCCAACGAATTGTCGGCCCCCGAAGGCCCCTGGGATTAGGGGACTTCGTAGACTTCAATGAGGCCCACGCCCGTGTCCCCGCCGGCGCCCGACAAGAGCACCGTGTAGGTGCCCGGCGGGATCACCACCAGCATGGCCGCATCGTCGCTGCCGCTCGGGAAGGCGAACGCCCCCGTCGCGGACTCCGCCGCCGCCAGCAGGCCCGGGTCATTCCCCGCGCCCCAGGAGAAGTTCTCGCGCAGCGTGGTGCCGCTGCTGTTCATCAGCTCGATGTGCGCGGCGGCCAGGGCCCCGGTAACCCCCATGCCCGTCAGGGCGGGGCCGGCACCGCGGATCAGCAGTCGCTTGGGCGCCGTGCCGTCGATGCTGAAGCCGCCGATGAGGACGTCGTTGCCGGTCCCGACGAAGCCGCGGGTGGAGACGTTGGTCAGGCGCTGCGGCGTGAAGGGCGTATAGGCGTCGAGGTCATAGACCTCGGCCAGGGCCAGCCCGGAGGCGCCGCCAAGACCGGAGATCTGCGCCGTGTAGGTGCCCGGGGCGAAGGTGCCAATGAGCGCCGAGTCGAGGCTGCCGGATGGCAGCGCGAAGGCGCCGGCCTGCGAGTCCGCGGCCGTCACGGCCGAGGCGTTCAGGACCGTCGAGCTCCAGCCGGTGTTGGTCAGGAACAGGGTGGTGCCCGAGAAGACCTGGAGCTGCGTCCCGGTCAGGGAGCCTGCGAGGCCGAAGGAGCTGAGGGTTGGCCCGACGGCCCGGATCAGAAGGCGCTTGGGCGAGGTGCCGCCGACCGCGAAGCCGGCCACCATGACGTTGGCGCCCGAGCCGACCTGCCCGCGGGTCGAGATGTTGCGCATCACGCCGTCGCTGAAGGTTCCGCCCGACACCTGGGCGGCTAGGATCGTGCCGCCCGCCGCGCCCGACAGGGTGCCGGTGACGAAGCCCGTGGTGGGATTGAGCGTGCCCGTGAGGGTGTTGCCATCCTGGGTCGTGATGTCGAAGGCGCCGGTCGTGTCGATCGAGCCATCCGCCACGTCCGAGGTGGTGCCGTTCGAGATGTACACCATCAGCGAGCCGTCGCCGCCGAGGATCGCCGTCACCTGGCTGCCCGGCTGGCCGGAGAGGCTGCCGACATAGTAGCCGCCGGCGGTGTCCGCCGCGCCGATGTAGATGGTGTTGCCGGAGCCGAGGTTGCCGCTGACGCCCGCCACCGAGGCCGAGCCGGTGAGGTTCGGGGTCGAGAAGTTGCCCGCGGAGTTGACCGTGATGTCAGGATAGTAGGTGTTGCCCGCCGCGCCCGACGTCGCATGGCCGATGAAGGTCCCGTAGGTGCCATCCACCACGATGAAGGCGAAGCGGCCGCTGTCCGACAGCGAGGTGCCCTGGTACTGGCCGAAGTACTCCACCGTGCCGAGGCCCTGGGTGGCCGGCTGGGCCTCGACGACCGTCGTCGAGGAGGTGGTGGTCTCGCCGGCGTTGTCCGTGGCGACCGCCGTCAGCGTGTAGACGCCGGCGGAGAGCGGGGTGAACGTGACGCTGTAGGGGGGCGTGGTGGCGGTGCCGATCAGCATCCCATTTTCATAGAACTGGACCTGGGCGATGGTGCCGTCCGGGGAGGAGGCGTTGGCCGTAACCGTCACCGAGTCGCCGGTGTTGAGGACCCCGCCGGTCGACGGCGAGGTGACCGAGACGGTCGGCGGGGGTTCCGTGACGACTGTGACCGTGGTGGTCGGGCTGATCGTCTTGTCGCCCAGGTTGTCGATCACCTGCGCGGCCACCGTGTAGGTGCCGAGGTTCGTAAAGGTGTAGCTCGCCTGGTAAGGATAGCCCGTCTCCGAGGCGACGATCACGCCGTCGACCAGGAAGTCGACCTCGGCGACGTTGCCGTTCGGGGCGGTCGCGGAGGCGCTGAAGGTGACCGGGGTGTTGACGGTGATGTTCGTGCCGGAGGTGGGCGTCGCGAGGGTGACGGTCGGGGGCGTGCCGATCACCACGTTGCTGCCCGTGCCGCCGGAGGTCACGTTGACCGAGATGCCGGGGGACACCCCGGTGAAGCCGTCGGAGTCGGTGGCCTCGGCGGTGAGCGTGCTGGGCACCACGACGCCGTTGACCAACTTCTGCGTCGGCTTGAAGGAGACCGTGTAGTAATCCGTGCCGCTGGAGGGGGCCGAGGCCGCCCCGACAAAGACGCCGTCTTGGAAGAACTGCACCTGGGTGATCGTGGCCGTCTGCCCGCTCGAGTTCACGTTGACGTCGGTGGCGACGGCTGTGACCGAAGTGTTGGCGCCCGAGTTGATCGTGCTGTCGTCACCCGGCGAGACAATGGCGACGGCCGGCGGACCGGCGATCGTCACCGTGGTCGGGGGCGGGGTCTGGGAGGCCATGGCGCTGGTCGTCGAGGCGACGACGTTGCCCACAGTGTCGTAGGCCAGCGCGGTCAAGCTGTAGAGCCCGGTCACGGTCGGGGTCCAGTTGAAGGTGTAGGGATAGGAGGTATCGGTGGCGTAGAGGGTGCCGTCGATGTAAAGCTCCACCTTGCTGATGGTGGCCGAGCCCTTGGCAGCGGCGCTCACCAGGACCGGAATGCCGCTGCCGGCGGTGGTGGCCGACGGAATCTGGAGGTAGGAGTCGTTGGACGGGCTGTTGATCACGCACGTCGGCAGCCCGATCGGGCTCGGCGTCGTCATGGTGATGGTGATCTGGTCGAGCGAGCTGGTGCTGGGGACGAGGACGCCGTTGTTGTCATAGGCCAGGGCCTTGACGACGTGGGTGGCGCCGGACGGGCCCGCCGGGGTGTAGATGATATCCTTGGTGTTGGAGCCGATCAGCGTGCTGGTGGCGGTACTGCCGGTCCAGTCGGTGTAGAAGTCGATGCGAGAGATGAAGCCATCCGCCGGGGTCGAGACCGCCGCCAGGATGATCGAGGAACCCACCGGCAGCAGGGTGCCGGGCCCAGCGCTGCCCTGGCCGGAATTCGGGAATGGCGTGCCGCCCGCCTCCGGGCTGACAATCGCCGTGCCGGTCGCGAAGTAGCGGACGGCCGGGGAGACCGCGGTGTTGCCGTCGCCATCGGTGGTGGTGGAGACGAAGGAGTAGACGCCGGGCAGGGGCGGATCATAGACAATACCGGCCGGCGTGCCAGGGGGTGCCGCCATCGGGGTTTCGCCGATCGACAGGCCGTTGGCCGTGAACTGGTAGATGAAGCCGGCCTCGGGCTGGGTGCCGGAGGCGAGCGAGATGATGCCGATTGTTTTGCCGGCCTGGCCGTACACCTCGTTCTGGAACGGGGCGCTATAGACCTGGGGGAAATTGAGCACGGCCGAACCCGACGCCTGCGACGGGATGGCGAGGGCGGTGCCGCCGCCGCTGAAGGTGACAGCCGGCTCTCCGGTGTAGCCCGTACCCCCGCTGGTCATCATGACCGAGGTGACCGCGCCCCCGGTGATGACGGCCGTGGCGGCCGCCCCGGTGCCGCCGCCCCCGGTGAAGGTGATCGTCGGGGCCGTGGTATAGCCCGAGCCGGCGGCGATCAGATTGATGCTCGCGATCGTGCCATCGCTGATCTGGATCTGGACAATGTTGTTGACGAGGACCTGCGCCGGCGCGCGGACCGCCGCGACCGTTAGGCCGAGCGCCAGCACCAGCTTGCCGAGTAAGTTCTTATTCATGGTGTCACCTAGGTTAGGGACGAGGGTTTGTTGAGGGGCGTTAGCGGCCCGACGAGTCCTTCGGGGACTGGTCGATGAACGGGTCGCTGCCGTCGCGGTAGCCGGGCAGGTCGGTGCGCTTGAGCTGGAAGGCGCGGACCTCCTCGGAGTTGAACACCTGCTCGACCGGCGCACCCTCGGCGCTGATGGTCTTGGCGGTGATGAAGATCACGAGGTTGTCGACGGTGTTGTTGCGCTGGTCCTGGCGGAAGAGATAGCCGATGATCGGGATCGAGCCCAGGATCGGGATGGTGTTGGTGCCGTTGTTGTAGTTCGTGCTGATCAGGCCGCCGATGCCCATGGTGTAGCCGTCCTTGAGCGAGACCTGGGTGATGGCCTTGCGGGTGCCGATGATCGGGATCGAGGCGCCGCTGGCGCCGCCGAAGCTCGTCGTGCCCTGGTTCTGGCTCACCTCGGGGGCGAGGGTCAGCTTGATGAAGCCGCGGGAGTTAACCTGCGGGGTGACCTTGAGGATGATGCCGATGTCCTTGTAGGTGAAGCCGGCGACCTCGAACGTACCCGTCTGCTGGTTGAAGGTGTAGTTCGGGATCGGGTACTGCTGGCCGACGTTGATCGAGGCCTCGGTGTTGTTGAGCGTCACGATCGTCGGGTTGGAGACGATCTTGGCGCTGTTCAGCTGCTGCAGGGCCGAGAGGACCAGCTTGAACTGGTCGGCCGAGAAGACGGCGGCGAGGGTGTTGACCGAGGCGGCGCCGCCGGTGATGGAGTTGTTGAAGCCGGTGGCGGCGCCGACCGCGTTGGAGAGCGCGTTGGTGGCGGTGTTGCCGATGCTGCTCGTGGTGCCGGTGGTGCCGACCGTGCTGCCGACGCCGTTGGTCACGGTGTTGGTGTTCGAGTTGGTGGCGCCGCTGTTCAGCGTCGTGCTCGAGCCGCCGTTCGTGCCGGTGGTGTTGGAGCCGGAGGCGGTGTTGTTGTTGGTGTTGGTCGAGCCGTAGGTGTTGCTGTATTGGTAGATGCCGCCGGGGCCCGGGGTCGCGGTCACGGTGTAGCCGGAGAGCGAGCTCCAGTTGACGCCGATGTTGCGGATGTCGTTGTTCGAGATCTCGACGAACTTCGACTCGATCATGACCTGGTCGGTCGGGTGGTCGAGGAGCTCGATGACCGGCTTGATCCGCTTCATCCGCGAGGGCCGCTCGGTGATGATCAGGCTGTTGGTGCGGGTATCGACGACGATCTTGCCGCCCGCGGTCGCCTCGACCAGGCCGGCGACGGCCGGCTGGATCTCGGAGGCCTTGGCGTAGTTGATGATGTAGATCTCGGTCGAGACCGGCTCCTGGGTGAGGCTCTCGTTGCTGACGATCTTGATGATGTTGCCGTCCTCGACGTAGGTGTAGCCGACCGGGGTCAGGACCACGGAGAAGATCTGGTGCCAGGTGACGTCGTGGAGCTTGACCGAGGTCTTGCCCTGCAGGGCGTCGGGGATGACGATGTTCAGGTCGAAGAGCTCGGCGACGTTGCGCAGGATGTTGCGGATCTCCTCGTCGGGGAAGTCGACGGAGAGGGTGTCATGGCCCGCGCTGTCCTTGCCCTTGGCGGTGGCGGCGGCCGGCGCGTCCTTGACCGAGAAGTCGGAGACGGCGGCGGCGGGGGCCTGGTTCGGGTCCCGGGCCTGGGCCTGGACCGCGGGCACGTCGATGGCCGGCACCGGCGCGGCCGACTGGGAGGCGGGCGCCGGCCCGGGTGCGGCGGCAAGGCGGGTGGTCACCGGCGCGAGCGCGGCCAGGACGGTCAGCGAGGCAGTCAGGAGGGAGGTGCGGTTGCTCATGGGGACTTAGGTTGGGCCGCTTGGATGGGCCGGGTGATTTCGTCGCTCTTGTAGCGGAGGGTGAAGTTGCTTCCGTCAATCTGGGTCAGCTCAAGGTCGTAGTCCGTCCCCTTGTAGGAGACGGTGAAATGGGCGCCGGTTTTGACGAACCGGTTGCCGAACATCAGCATCGGGTGGCCGGCGAGGTAGGCGGTGCCGGAGGGGCGCACCTTGGCCACGATCTCGGAGAGGAGCTGGTGGTCGGTGGGGGCCGAGACGACGGGCAAGCCGGGGTTGGCCAGGCGGGCGGCCGCGGCGGCCGCCTCGGCCTCCTCGGCGTCGGTCATGTCGAAGTTCGGCGGGGCAAAGGGCAGCGGGAGGTTGGCGGCCAGGGCCGGGGCCTTGACGCGCTTGGCGTAAAAGGCGGCCTTCTCGACCGTGGCCTTGCGCTTCTCGACCGTGCCGACCTCGGAGCCGACGCGGGCAAAGGCCGACGGCGCCGCGACATACAGGGCGGCGAGGAGGGCCAGGACGGCGGGCAGGCTTTTGGTCAGGCGCTTCATTCCGGAACGGCCATGAGGTCGAGGTTGACGGTCATCGACAGCGGGGTGCCGCGCATCTGCTCGCCGAGCGGCTTGAGCAGGCAGGTGTTGATCCGGCAGTAGTGCTCGCCGGTCTCGAGCTTGCGCAGGAGGTCGAGCAGCTGGAGATACTCGCCCTGGGCGCTGACGGAGAAGGTGACCCAGGTGAAGTTGGTCTTGGGGGCGCCCTTGCCCGGGGGAGTCCACGGGATCTGCTTCGGGTCGGAGAGCTTGGTGCCTGTCTCGCTCTCCAGGCGGTAGAAGTAGGCGGTATTCTCGGCCAGCTGGCCGATGTGGATCATCCGGTCGGTGATGGCCTCGTTGGCCGCGATCAGGGCGGCGTGCTGCTCCTTGAGCTGGGCGGAGTCCTCGATGTTGGCCGCGAGCAGGGCGCCCTGGGCCGACTTTTCCCCCAAGACC
>Ga0302314_10001344_pt1 | contig 45937 bp, 42 predicted proteins | sample III_Palsa_N2_3_FD_200533 | JGI IMG/M metagenome (GOLD analysis project Ga0302314, IMG submission 200533) | Peat permafrost microbial communities from Stordalen Mire near Abisko, Sweden - III_Palsa_N2_3 | ecosystem: Environmental > Terrestrial > Soil > Palsa > Peat permafrost | place: Sweden...
CCCTGGGCTTCGGCGTCGCCACCTGGCTGTTCTCCGGCCTGCAGTTCCAGCGCGACATGGGCAAGCTGCTGGTGTTCATGTTCACCGCCAACATGTTCGGCGCCATCCTGATCCTGCCGGCTATCGCCTCATTCCTGCTCAAGCCGCGCAAGCTGGAGCCAGGGGAGAAGCCGGTGATGGTGTCGCGGCACTAGTTGTCCTGACCATTACGCCATCCAAGCCCCCGCTTTGCGGGGGCTTTTTTTGCCTCTCAATCCCGCATCGGTTACCGGGGGATCAATCGATGACCGCAGGTCGAGGGGGTTTGGCCGGATCGAAACCGATGCTTGTTCCTTCGCTCAAGTGAAGCCGGGGCGCCCGCGGCTTTTGGGTGACCTGGCGACGGATGCGGGTCAGGCTACTCCGGGGATCCAGCGCCTGCGCGTTTGCCGCATATATTGCTGATACTGCGGATCCTGCGCCAGGAAACGCTCTTCAACCAGGCTCTTGACCATGAACAGAACAACCCCTATCAGCGACAGCAACAGGTTTACCGGCGAAAACAGGGACATGACCACGCCGAGGTAGGCAACAAAAATCCCGGTGTAGATCGGGTGCCTGACGTAGGCATAGGCGCCATCCGTCACCAGCCGGCGTTGTGCCGGGACAAAGCCGATATTGCGGCCCAGGCTGAAGCGGGCGTAGAGCAGTATTGCAAGGCTGACCAGGCTTGTTGCATCGGCCAGCCAGATGGGCACTATCGCCCTGCCCGGAGTGTTCAGCCCGATCGACAGGAAGGGCCAGTAGGTTGCCACAAAGGCGAGCACCCAGTAGAGAGGGTTGAAGGTGATGCGGACCGGCTCCCGCCGCGCAAACATGGTCACCACCTGCGCCAGAACCTGGATCAGCATTGCGATGCGTACAAGACCAAGCTGATTGTTGCGGATACAGGCCGCCATCAGCAGCAGAAAGGGCAGACAGGCGACGATGGCGATGACCTTGTCCACCAGCGGATTCCGCAGCGTGCGCAACAGCCGTGAATCGGCGGATCCACCCGGAGCCGGAGACTGCGTTTTGTCTTGTGTCATTGGAGGTGCTTTGCCTGAGTCATGCCGGTTATAACATGCGAGGGTAACTCCGGGTTCCGGTGTAAGGGCCGGACCGGCGGGGTCGTCACCGGAAACCCCGGCAGCCGCGAATAAGCCACTGCGCCGATGGGACCGGTTCGATCACTGGCCGTCCCTGATATAGACAACGGCGAAGCGGTCGGCATACAGGCGCCTCCAGTGGGGGAGGGCGTCGATCATGTCCAGGGCGGGGCTACCGGGGCTGAGGATCGTCCATCGAATGCCGTATTTGTCCACGATCCGCTGAAAAGCTGCCCGGTTCGGCGATAGTGCGGAGAGGTAGTCGAATACGAAATTGTCCCCGTACATTTCGGCGCGGCCATCGATGAAGGGTTTGATATCGCTGAATATCAGGTAGCCCCCGAATTCGTAGCTGTTGAGCACCGGCGTTTGCCGGATTTCAACGGGGACATGGTTGAGCGCCGTCATCGGCGATACCCGGTCGTCGGTTCTCACCAGGGGATGGATCAGGCGGATTGCCGTCAAAAGCACGGCAATGGCCGCGCCGGCGAAAACCCAGTTCCGCGGGGAAGTGCCGGCGGCACTTTCCCCGGGCTTGTCGTCCAGGGCCTTGCCCAGGGGTTTGGCCAGAAGAATCGCACCGACGATCCCGGCCAGCATTTGATGGCGGCCGTGATGAAGCGCCAGATGCAGCAGTCCGATCAGCGTGAGCAGACGCGGGATCGGCACTTGAAGCGGCCGTGTGAGTGCCACGTAAAGCGTCGCCATCAAGGCGAGTTCCAGCGGTTGAAGCGTCTGGAAGTCCGGCGGCGCCCACTCGCCGATATTCGCGATGTGCTTCATGTTCACCAGTTGGAACGGGAACACCAGGCCATGCCAGCCGTTCGGCGTCAGGAGCGCCATGCCGATTGCCCCGGCAAGAAATATCCCCCATCCTCGGATGAGGCGGGCTCGATTTTCCTTCGCCTCGATCAGCGCTTCGAGGGCAATGGGCAATACCAGGGCCAGGCCAAAGGCGAAAGTGCCATGCAGGTTCGCCCACAGCGCCATCAACGGCAGCAGCCACAGCGACGGACGCTCACCCCTTTCCCGCGCCGAAAGCAGGCCTCCCAGCCAAAGCACCAAGACTGGCAAGGCAAGCATGTGCGGGCGCGCAAGCAGGCTGGGACTGACGCATGCAGCCCCGAGCGCAAAAGCGACAAGACTGGCCGGCTGTTTCAGATTGCGTGAAAGCTGGCTTGCGAACAGGCAGGACGCCAGTGCGGTGACGATTCCGAAAAAGATGACGATGCCGTTCCAGCCGCCGGCTTTGTAGGCAAGCGCCATGAGGACTTCGGACAGGCATTCGTGCGCCAGCCACGGTGCTCCTGCGAGTGTGTAGGAGAACGGATCCGTATGCGGAAACGCCCCATTCTGGAGAATCCACTCGCCCGCCTTGATGTGCCAGTAGGTATCGGGATCGTTCAGGAACGTCGGTGCAAAGAGGACGGCGCCATAGCCGATCAGCGCGGCGACGACCGCAAAAGGTCCGTGCTTGCGAAAATGGGCGAGCCGGGCTTTCACGATTGAAGCGCCTGAGCCGCGCCGAGTGGCATTTGCGTTTTTATCCGTCGCAGAATCAATGCGAACAGACCGACGAGCACCGACAAGGCCAATGCCGGATTTCCAGCGTCGGTGGCGATGAGGATCAAGGGCAGGCACCAGGCTGTCGCGACCACCAGCAATTCGCCGTCGCGGAAGCCGCTGCGGAACCCCTCGACAATCATCATCAGACACACCACGCTGACTACGGGCAGGTCGTAGATCAAGGCATAGGGAGTCGCCAGAAATACGCCGATGAGCGCGGCCATGATGGCCAGAGGTCCGCTGTGACTACGTACGATGCGTACCAGCTGCCAAAGCACCAACACGGATACGGCACCCTGGACTGCAATGGCGACGTACCGGCTGGCGCCCAGATTGAGCAGGGTGAAATAAACCGTGACGCCATTTTGATAATGCCAGGAGGAAGTGGAAAACGCGGTCGAGAATCCGCTCAAAGTTTCCATCCAGCCGGCCCAGGCTCCAGGTTGAAAGGCCGCCAGGCTTACCAGCACCAGAAGCAGGATGGTGACGGCAGCGGCGAGGCTCGCTTTGCGATTGCCCGACAACAGCAGCACCAGCAAGGGCAGGGCGGCGAGCTGCGGCTTGATCGACAGCAGCCCGAATGCCACTCCGCTGAGTATGGGCGAGCGTTTCAGCAGGCTGAAGCCCAGTATGGTCAGGCCGCCGGTCAGTAGCCCGGTTTGGCTGTAGATCAGGTTGCCCACCGTGGAGGGCGCAATCAGGGCGACGGGCATGGCCAGGGTGCGCGGCCTGAAGACCTGCCAGGCGCCGGCCAGGTAGACCGTCAACGACATCATGTCCCAAACCGCCAGGGCTGCGCCAAGCGACAGGTCGGCGAATGGTCTGAATATCAGCGCGGCGTGCGGCGGGTAGACAAAAGGCAGGCCGCCCTGGCTATGGATGCTCAGGCCCCGCTCGAATGCGTAAAAAGTTGCCGGATCGTAGGCTCCTGCCAGGGTGCCATCCTGCAAAAAGCGCCCCATTGCCCAAAACACGAAGAAATCGTTGCTGCTCAGATCTTTCGCCGAAAAAAAATAGAAGTACCCGACGAAAAATGCCGACGAGAGCGCGAGGATGATCGCGATGAGGATCGAACGCATCCTGTATTCCGGCTGGAATGCGTCTTTGAAGGCGTCAGGGATGCGAAGCATGGCGCGATGAGGATCATTGATTCTGCAGCGGGTTGCCGGCGTGTTCCGGGGCCGGATATATGGCAATCATTCCAATCGGGCCGATCAAGCCGGCAGCGGCCTGGAAAAGCCGATGCGGAAGCCGGTTTTCAAAGATACCTTAAAGCAACGGGGCAGGGCTTCGCGCCGGTGCAATGCGAACGGTGTCGTGTGGCGGGGTCGGCGGCCTGGTCAAGAAAACGCCCGGCTTGAATGGAGCGTGCGCCACCGCATCGGCCCGACTTAGTCGATTCCGCTGTAGGCGGGAGAATCTACGGCGAACAATCGCGTGTCATCGAGGCGCAAGGCGGTGAGTTTGCCCCCCCAGATTGCGCCGGTGTCGAGGCAGTGGACCCCATGTTCCGGCCAGGACACCCGTCCCAGTGTCGACCAGTGACCGAACAGCAGCCGCGTGCCGGCGGAGCGGCGACGGGGTGCCGCAAACCAGGGCAGCAGGCCCTTGGCCTGGGTGCCGGGCGCGCCCTTGTCCTTGAAGTCGGCACGCCCGTCGGCATCGCAATAGCGCAGGCGCGTATAGCAGTTGATGATGAAACGCAGGCGCGGCATGCCGCTCAGTGCATCGTCCCATTGATCCGGCTGGTCGCCGTACATTTCTCGCAGCAGCTCGGCATAGCGGTCGCCGCGCAGCGCTGACTCGGCTTCGCGAGCACAGGCGCGCGCCTGCCGCATATCCCACTGCGGCGGCAGGCCGGCGTGCAGCAGCGCGGTGCCGCCATCAGGGGATTCGTGCAGCAGCGGTTGCCGGCGCAGCCAGTCCAGCAGTTCGTCCCGGTCCGGCGCCGCGAGCACCTGCTCAAGAGTGTCGCGCTTGCCCTTGCGGCCGCCGTTGGCCATGGCCAACAGGTGCAGGTCATGATTGCCAAGAACGCTCAGGGCAGCCGACCCAAGGCCGCTGACGAAGCGCAGGGCTTGCAGCGACTGCGGCCCCCGGTTCACCAGGTCGCCGGCGAACCAGAGCCGGTCCCGTGCCGGGTCGAAACGCAACAGATCGAGCAGGCGCCGCAGTGTGTCGTAACAGCCCTGCACGTCGCCGATTGCGTAAGTGATCATGTTTTCCGGTACGTCTGATTCAGGTCGCATAAACCGATGAGCGGTAGAAAAGCCGCCTGTGAAGCGCTTTGACAGTACTAGGGCGCTGACATACTTTAGTCCACGAGTCGTGCGGACTCGTCATTTCCGGTCTAGGAGTATTACCATGCTTAAGAAAATTTCTGCTTTCCTGCGTGATGAAGAAGGTGCCACCGCCATTGAGTACGGTCTGATCGTCGGTCTGATCGCCGCGGTGATCATCACTGTTGTGACCGCTTCGGGCACCAACCTGAACACCCTTTTCACCAAGGTTGACACGGCCCTTTCAACCGCCGCGGGTTAAGGCTTTCACGCATGGGCTCGTGGGGGTTGACGGGCCTGTTCGTGATCTGGGCACTCGCCGTTGCGGTTTACGATGTCAGGCAACGGCGTGTTCCCAACGCATTACTGATTTTGTTGGCGGTGCCGGCCCTGTTGGCCGCGGTGTTCAACCACCGCGGCTTGCTTGGGGCAGGTATCTGGGAAAGCCTTGCGGGGCTTGTCCTCGGTGCTGCGCCTCTACTTGCGGGGTACCTCATCCGTCAGGTCGGGGCCGGGGATGTAAAGCTGTCGGCATTACAGGGCTTTGTCCTGGGGGTGGGGAGCGCTGGCAAGGCGCTGCTTATCAGCGGTATCGTACTTGGGCTGATGTCGGCTTACGCTTTTCTGAGAAAGAATGAGCAAACGCCCCAGATGCGGCTTCCGGCGGCTTTGGCTCTCGTTGTAGGATTCGTTGCTACATTACTGGTTGACCACCTACCGTCAGGCTGGGGAACATGAAACGGATCAAACCTCGCCAGATTCTGGCCCGCTCCGCCCAATCGGGTGCCGCGGCCATCGAATTTGCCCTGACTTTTCCGCTTCTGCTGGCCGTCATTTACGGCGGTCTGGTCTATTCCTACGTCTATTTCCTGCAGCAGTCGATCAATTTCGCCGCGCAGCAGGGTGTGCAGGCTGCTGTGTCGGTAGTGCCAACCAATGACGCCGCAGCCGACCTCAAGGCGCGGACCACGCTTGCCAATACAGTGGAAGCGAATACCTTGAGCTGGCTGCCTGGTACACAGGTTGCCCTGATTTCAACCTCCGCGCCCACCGCGGGTTGCCCGGGCACTACAAACCCCGGAGCCAATACGTTCAGTTATATGGTCAGCTTCACCCTGATTGGTGGAGCCGGGGGCTCCTTGTTTCCGAGTCTGGTCAATCTGCCGATGGGGCTTGGCACCATTCCGCCGCTGCCGGCGGTGCTGTCGGCCTGTGCCGTAGCTTTCACTTGAAGGTGTGTGTTTAAATCGCTGTAGTTGCAACTGATAAATAAGTTGTCCAAGGGAGATGCCAAGGGATGAGCAGCAACCTGATCAAAATAATAGCAGCCGTTTTTGTGCTGCTGGCAGTCTTCCTGGCAATTGTGGCTTACAAAATGAGCCACGATGCGTTCGACTCCGCCACCAAGACCACGCAGCAGGCCTTGACCCAGGTTCCTGCCGCGCCACAGACCCAGGTGGTGGTGGCGACCAAGCCGCTGCTCGCCAACGAGCCGATCGATCGCGGCTCGCTGAAAGTGGTGAGCATGGAAATCGTGCCGGAAAAGTACTACACCAGCATCGATGACGTGGCTGGGCATGTTCCGCCGATCGATATCGATGCCGGAACGCCCATCACGCCCCGTCTGCTCGGCGACGACCATCAACTGGCCAGGCTGGTGCCGCCGGGATACAAGGCGGTGTCGCTGACCTTGACCGATGTGATCGGTGTGGGCGGCTTCGTGCGGCCGGGCGACATCGTCGATGTGCTGGTCTACCTGCATAACGATGAGAGCAACAAGGTCAGCATCATCCAGGCCCGCATTCTGCTGAAGGATGCGCTGGTACTGGCCTCCGACGACCATATCGTGAGCCCGCCTCCAGGCGCCCAGCCCAACCCCAATAACCCACAACAGCAGCGTCACGAGCGCACCGTGGTTGTTGCCGTGCCGGATGAGGAAGTGACTCGGGTCATGCTGGGCGTCAGCCTCGGCGAGGTGCGCTTGGCCCTGCACGGTCAGAACCGCGACCAGACCCAGGTTGCCGCCACCGCGCCGGGCACCGCGGCGCCGGCAACTGCGGCAGCGCCGCCTGCCGCCCCTGCGCCTACCAGTGTTTCCGGGGGCAGTCTGCCGGGCGGCAACGCCGCAACTCCGGCCAAGCCGGGTGCGGATCAGCCGCTGCCCGACATGCCGTTTACTTCCGCCGAACTGGCGCAGCTCAAGCCGCCGCACCCCGCCTCCGCCAAAGGGGTGCCGCAGGGCATCGTCATCTATCGCGGTTCCAAGCCCTCGACGGTGTATCCATGAAGACGCATCTGCGGGGCAGGAACAAAGCGGCGGCCAACAGTCGGGAACAAACGCAGCAAAGGGAAACGATAATGCGACTGCCGGACAGCGTCGGAAACGTGGTCAGAGCAGGACTGCTGGGCCTGGCGGTGGCGGCTTGCGCCGCGCCGGGGGTGGTCTGGGCTCAATCCCCTGTTGCGGCGGACGCCGCGGCAACCAATCTGACGGTGGACGTGGGCACGCAGCAGCTGCTGCGCCAAAAGCTGCCGATCCGCCGGGTGGCAGTGGCCAATCCGGAAATCGCCGACGTCAGTGTCATCAATAGTCGCGAACTTCTGATCAACGGCAAGGCGACCGGCGTCACCAGCCTGATCGTCTGGAGCCGCGATGCCAAGGCCCAGCCACTGACCTACAAGGTCTCGGTTGCCAGCCGCAGCATCGGCGGCAGCACCTCGGACTTGCTGACGCATCGCGATGCGGTGCTGGCGGCCGGCAGCGGCGCAGCCGGTGCTGGTGGTGGCAGCACCGGTGCCGCACAGGTCGTGGCGGATCACACCACGGTGGCCGGGGATACCCAGGTGCTGAGCCAGGTCAAGATCGTCGATATCCAGCGCACCGCGTTGCAGGAATTCGGCTTCAATTTCCTTGCCAGCAACAGAGCCGGCACTATTGGAGGAATCGGCTCGGCCGGTGCGATAACCCAGGCAACGGGCGCCGCTGGCGCGGCTGGCTCCATTGTCGGCAACCTGCCGATCTCGAGCGCGTTCAATCTGGTCTACGCCAGCAGTTCCTACCTGGGTGCTCTGAGTGTCCTTGAGAGCCAGGGTCTGGCGCGCACCCTGGCCGAGCCCAGCCTGACCGCCATGAGCGGTCAGACGGCAAGCTTCCTGGCCGGCGGCGAGTTCCCGTTCCCGACCGTGCAGAACGGCGGCGGTGGCGCCGGCAATAATTCCATCACCATCGTCTTCAAGGAGTTCGGCATCCGCTTGAACCTGACGCCGACCGTGCTGGCGCGCAATCGCATCGCCCTCAAGGTGGCGCCGGAAGTCAGCCAGCTCGACTACACCAACGGCATCAGCCTCAACGGCATCATCGTCCCCGGCCTCGATGTGCGGCGCACCGATACCACGGTGGAGCTGGGTGACGGCGAGACCTTCGTTCTCAGCGGCCTGATCAGCAACAACCTGGTGAACAACGTCAGCAAGGTTCCCTGGCTCGGCGACGTGCCGGTGCTCGGCGCTTTCTTCCGCAATACCAGCATCAATCGGCAGGATCGTGAGTTGATCATGGTGGTGACACCGCATCTGATCCGCCCCATGGCCAAGGGTGCGCCGTTGCCGGAACTGCCGGGGGCTGCTCTCGACCAGTACAATCCCAGCTTCGCGCATACCATGTTCATGGAAACCGGCAACTACGGCCAGTCCAAGAGCGAACAAGGGTTCAGCCGCTGATTGTCCCAACGACGACGCGGGGAGCCGCGATGAAAACGCAAGCGGTCGTCGTCGCCAACGATCCGGTATATCGGGGCTGGTTGCAGAATGCAGCCGGCTCTACCATGGATGTGGAACTGGTGCCGGTATCGGGCGGCCAGGACGCACTGGCGCAGATTGAGGCACGCGGTGGCCGCGTCGATGTGGTATTCGTCGAATTCGACAGCCATGATGTCGCGCAGCGCGCGGCGTTTGTCGAGCGCTTCCTGGAGCGTCACTGGCAGATTCCGGTAGTTGGCCTGGGCGCCGACGACAATCCGCAATGGGTGCTGGCCGCGATGCGCGCTGGCGCGCGCGACTTCTTTGTGCTGCGCCGCGACGATGCCACGCTTGGCCTGCAGATCGGGCGCTTGCTACGGCGCAGCAGCGCCGGGCCGGCCAGCCAGGCTGTGGCGCAGAAATCGGGCAAGCTCTACGGTGTGCTGTCGGCCCATCCGGGTGAGAGCATTGCATTCCTGGCAGAACATCTGGCGCTGGGCATCCTGGAAGCGCAGGGCGCCAATGAGCGCGTGCTGTTGTTCGACGTTGCCAACCCGGCCGGCGCGGCGGCGATTTTTCTCAATCTCAATGCCACGTACAGCGCCCTTGACGCCATCAATGACGCCTATCGCTGCGATCAGAGCCTGGTGGACACGGCTTTTACCCGGCACAGCAGCGGCCTGTATGTGCTGAGCCTGCCGGAGGATCTGCTCGGCCAGCCTGGCATCGACTCCGGCGAGTTGCTCAAACTGCTGCAGGTTCTGCGCGGCTTGTTCAGCCACATCGTGGTGGCGCTCGACGGACATCTGCCGCTGTCGGCCCTGGTTAGTGTGGCCAACGAGGCGGAACGTCTGCTGTTGCTGTCGGACCAGTCGATTTTGCGCTCGCGCCACAACAAGCATTTGCTGCGCGCATTGCGCCTGGAAGGCTGCGCACTGGATCGGGCCGGTCTGGTAGTGGACGACTATCGCCGCCGCCTCGGCCTGGAACCGAAAAACCTGGCCGAGCTGTTCGAGCTGCCCCTGTTCGCCGCCTTGCAGATCGATCCCTCCAATCGCTCCGTGTCGATGAATTCCGGGGAGCCGCTGTACACCCTGGCACGCAAGGATCCTTACGCCCTGGGAGTGAAGAAGCTGGCGGCCTCGCTGCTTTCGGGGCAGCCGATCGAGGCCTCGCCGCAAAGTTTTCTGGACCGGTTGAGGGGCGCCTGAGGCGCGAGCATGAGTACCTCGGACCAAATCGAACGCTTTCGCCTGTCTGATCAATATCAGGCGCTGAAAGCCAATGTCCATCGGCATCTGATCGTCCAGGTCGAGGAGCGCAATCTCGACATCTATTCCTGGCCGGCGGACAAGCTGGAGCGTTTCGTGGTGGAGCAGGTCAAGCGCTTCGTGGTCGACGAACGCCTGCCGGTGAGTCAGCGCGAGACCGAGGCGCTGGTGCGCGATGCCCGCAACGAATTGATGGGCTATGGACCGATCCAGCACCTGATCGAGGACGATACCGTCAACGATATTGTCGTCAACGGCCCGCAAAGCGTTTTCATCGAGCGTGCCGGCAAGCTGTATTCGGTGCCGGTGCGTTTCAACGACAACAACCATGTCATCCGCGTCATTCAGCGCATCCTGGCACCGCTTGGCCGGCGCGTCGATGAATCGACGCCGATGGTCGATGCGCGCCTGCCCGATGGCTCGCGCGTCAATGCAATCATTCCGCCGATCGCGCTCGACGGGCCCTGCCTGTCGATCCGCAAATTCCGCAAGAGTCCGCTCAGCGCCGAGGATCTGCTGCGCATGGGCAGCATTACCGAAGCGGAGCTGGAATACCTGCGCAAGCGTGTCGAGGGGCGCACCAACCTGATCGTGGTCGGCGGCACCGGCTCCGGCAAGACTACCTTCCTCAACCTGCTCAGCCAGTGGATTCCCCAGGGCGAACGCATCGTCACAGTGGAAGACGCCGCCGAGCTGCGCCTGCAGCACGGTCACGTGGTGCGGCTGGAAACCCGGCCGCCCAATCTGGAAGGACAGCGCGCCGTCAGCGCCCGCGATCTGGTGCGCAACGCCCTGCGCATGCGCCCGGACCGCATCATCGTCGGCGAGGTGCGCGGCGATGAGGTGCTGGACATGCTGCAGGCCATGAATACCGGCCACGATGGTTCCATGACCACACTGCACGCCAACACCGTGCGCGACGCGATCCATCGCATCGAGCTGCTCGCCGGCTTCGCCGGCTATACCGGCGGCGAGACCACCTTGCGCGGACAGATCGCGGCGGCAATCCAGTTGATGGTGCAGGTGTCGCGGCTGCCGAGCGGGCAGCGGCGGGTGGTTTCAATTACCGAGGTGCAGGGCTTGCAGGGGCGCGAACTGTTGATGCGCGACCTGTTCCGCTATGAAGCGGACAGCGGCCGGCATGTCGATCTCAGGGAGGCTGCATGAGCATCATTATTGTCGCGGCTGCGCTGGCCCTGATCGGCCTGGCCATCTGGCTGTTTTCCTTCGCCCAGGGCAGGGAGCGTTCGGAAGAAGCACTGACGCGCCTGCGCACCGAGGAGGAGACGACATCGGCGCTGCCGATGCTGGACAGCCCGGAATTGCAGATTCCCGGTGTGCGCTGGGCCAACAAGCTGCTGTGGCGCGCGGGCGCCGAAGTCCATCCCAGGGTGGTTGCGCTGTATCTGCTGGGCCTGATTCTGTTGCTGGCATTGATCTTCTTTGTAGCCGGGCCGGTATTCGGCGCGCTCACCGATCTTGGATTGCTGATCGTGATCCTGTTCCTGCTATCGCGCCGCGCCGCGGCACGCCGCCACAAGATCATCGAGCAGCTTCCCGGCTTCCTGGAAAATCTGATCCGCATCCTGTCGGCCGGCAACTCGCTGGAGGAGTCGATCGGCTCGGCGGCGAAAGAGGCACCCGATCCGATTCGCCCGTTGTTTGCCAGCGTCGGCCGCCAGGTTCGCCTTGGAGCCTCGGTCGATGAGGTCCTGTCGGAAACCGGCAAGCTTTACGGCCTGCGCGATCTCCAGGTGATGGCGCTCGCGGCCAATGTCAACCGTCGCTACGGCGGCAGCCTGCGCGGCGTGATGAAGAGCCTGATCACCGCCATTCGCCAGCGTGCCATGGCAGCGCGGGAGTTGCGCGCGCTGACCGGCGAGACGCGTTTCTCGGCGTTTATCCTGGCGATCGTGCCGATCAGCCTGACCATCTGGATCTATATCAACAACCCCAATTACTACAAGATGATGTACCGCGATCACCTTGGCTTCTGGCTGATCTGGCTGGCGGGTGGATTGCAGGTAGCCGGCGTGATCCTGCTGTATCGCATGGTCAACTCGATCGGGGACGAAGAATGAGTGCCAATACCTTCGCATCCATCGTCGCGGCCTCCATCTTTTTTGGGCTCCTGACCATCGCCGCCCTGGTGGCCCTGGTGTTTTATTCGCGTTCCGAGCGCCGCATGCAACGGCGGCTGGATAGCAACCTGTCCGATGTAGCGGTCGCCGACGACTTCGACGGCAAGCGCCACGTGCTGGAGGGCGTTGCTCGTCAGGGACGGGCGATCGAAAAGCTGATGGAAACGCAGAGCGAGAGCGGGCGCCTGCTGATCCAGGCCGGCTGGCGCGATACCCAGTCGCGCGCGGCCTACTACGCCTTCCAGGCCATCACGCCGCTGGTGCTGGTCGGCCTCGCGATCGCGGCCGGCTTGTCCGTCAAGAGCAAGCTGTTCGATCCTCCTTATATCTACGTGGTCGTGTTCGGCGCGCTCGCGCTCGGCATCCTGATCCCGATCCGCGTGTTGCGCATGTTCGCCGGCGCGCGGCAGAAGAAAATCCAGCGCGAAGTGCCCTTGTTCGTGCATCTGCTGGTGCTGTTGTTCGATGCGGGTCTGTCGACGCGCCAGGCGTTTTCCAACCTGGTGCGCGAAGGCGGCGGCGTGTTGCCCGAGTTGGGCAGCGAAATTCAGCTGGCAATGCGCCAGATCGAAGCGGGCGCCGACATATCGGAAGTGCTGCGGCATCTCGGCGATGTGCTGGAGGTGGGCGATCTCACCACCATCCTGGGCGTGCTGCGACAGGTGGACCGGTACGGCGGCGAAATTCGCGAACCCCTGCTCGATTCACTCGCCGTGATCGAGGAGCGGCGCGGGCTCGACATGCGCGAGAAAGTCGGCATCATTTCCGGCCGCATGACCGTGGTGATGGTGCTGTTCTTCTTCCCGGCCCTGTTGATTTTCAGCGCCGGGCCGGCCGTCATGTCCTTCGTTCATGCCTTTAGTGCCGCCACCAAATGAGACGATTGTGGGGATTGGCGCCCTTGCTGCTGCTGTCCGCTTGCGCTTCCTCTCCGCAGCATAGTGTCGGTCCACCTGCGGAAAAGGCCGAAAATGAGGCGCCTCCTCTCAAAGAGGAGGAGGTTCACACCGGTCTGATCCGGCAGATGCTGGACAACGGGCAGTACTACGCGGCGTTGGCGCACATCGAGGATGAGAAGCGCAAGGGCGGCAGCGACGAGTTGACCCTGCTGGAGGGAGATGCGCGCAGCCATCTGGGGCAGAAGGCACAGGCGGACGCGTTGTATCGCAAGCTGCTCAATACACGCTATGCGGCGCAGGCCTATCATGGACTTGGCCGTTTGTATGTGGATACGGACCTGGATGGGTCCATTCGTAACCTGCGCAGCGCCGTTGAGCGGGCGCCGACCGATGTTGATTTCCGCAACGATCTAGGCTATGCCTTGATGGAAGCGGGGCGTTATACTGAGGCGAATCTGCAGCTGTCCACCGCCGCCGAGCTGGCGCCGAATCAGCCGAAGAGCCGCAATAATCTGATCATCCTGATGAATCTGGTCGGGAATAAAGACGCGATGGAGCGGTTGCGGCAGTTGGCGGGGGATCCGAAATCGGGGGGGATGACGCAGGAGCAGTTGAAGGACTTGCGCGATTCCGCGCAGTCGATTCGGGACATACAGCAGAAGGCCAGGGCAGCCAAACCTGCCAGCTAGAAGGAAAGGAGAGCGACATGCGTGGATGGATGATAGTGGCAGCCTGCACCTTGCCGTTCGCGGCCCTGGCGCAGCCCGATACGAGTGCGCCTGCGGCCGCTCCCGCCGCTGAGCCGGTAGCGGTCAGCGCTCCGGTGGCGGGGCAGGGTTTTGGTTCGCAGACCCGGTTCTGGCTGGAGACCCAGGCCAGCGGCGCATACGCCGTCACCGATGATCGGCCGATGCCGGGCGAGGTCGCCACGTTGGTTTACCAGCGCTATCTGAACAGTTTCACGCATCCGATTCCGGAGCGTTACGAATCCGACAGCTTCAAGACCACGGGTGGCGGCGCCACCAGCAACTAGGCGCTGCAGCCGTCTGCCGCTGTATCCGGCCCCCGCAGTCGAATCTGCGGGGGTTTTTTTATTTGAGGCCCTCCATTGGCCCCGGCCTCCGCTATGCGGCCAGGCCGATGCTCAGCTTCGCAGTGCATGGCAGCGATTGGCCAGCAAGGCGAACTGCTGCGGTGACAGGGTTTCGCCGCGCACCCGCGGATCGATGCCGAGGGCGCTGATTTCCGCCGCCGGCAGCAGCTTGCGCAAGCCGTTGGCGAGGGTCTTGCGCCGCTGTGAAAACGAGGTCGTGACCAGTTCGTCGTAGCAACGCAGATTGTCGATGACGAACGGCGCCGGCCGCGGCGTGATCCTCACCACGGCTGAATCGACCCGAGGCGGCGGATTGAATGCGCCGGGGCCGACGCCGAACAGGTAGTCGGCCTGCGCCCGCGCCGCCACGGTGACGGTGAGGCGGCCGTAGTCGTCGGTATCAGGCGCGGCGGTGAGACGATCCACCACTTCCTTCTGCAGCATGAAATGCATGTCGCGCACCTGCGGCGCGAACTGCAACAGGTGGAACAGCAGCGGCGTGGAGATGTTGTAGGGCAGGTTGCCCACCAGCCGCAGCTGCGCGCCTGCCGCGGCCAGGCTGCCATAGTCGAATTTCAGCGCGTCGGCCAGATGCAGTTGCAGGCCCGGCGCTTCGCCGCAAACGGCGAGCAGGTGCGGCACCACGTCGCGGTCGATTTCCACCACATGCAGCCGCTCGAGCCGTTGCAGCAGCGGCGCGGTCAATGCGCCCAGCCCCGGGCCGATCTCCACCACCACGTCGTCCGGCTGCGGGTTGATGCTGCGCACGATGCGCTCGATCACCAGCGGATCGTGCAGGAAGTGCTGGCCGAAGCGCTTTTTGGCGGCGTGGTCGTTGCTCATGGTCCCACTCCGGGTGGCCGCCGACGCGCCAGTTCGATGGCCAGATCCAGCGCGGCGCGCAGGCTGCCGCTCTCGGCGCGGCCGCTGCCGGCCAGATCCAGTGCAGTGCCGTGATCCACCGAGGTACGGATGATGGGCAGGCCCAGGGTGACATTGACCGCTTCGCCGAAGCCGGCATGCTTCAGCACCGGCAGGCCCTGATCGTGGTACATCGCCAGCACGGCGTCGCCCTCGGCCAGCTGGCGCGGGGTGAACAGCGTGTCCGCCGGCAGCGGGCCGAGCAGGCGCATGCCTTCGGCGCGCAGAGCTTCGAGCACCGGTCCGATCACCTCGATTTCCTCGCGCCCGAGATGGCCGCCTTCGCCGGCATGCGGGTTGAGGCCGCACACCAGGATGCGCGGGGCGACGATGCCGAAGCGCTGGCGCAGGTCGTGATGCAGCACCCGCAACACCGCTTCCAGGCCGCCGCGGGTGATCGCCGCCGGCACCTCGCGCAGCGGCAGGTGAGTGGTGGCCAAGGCCACCCGCAATGTGGCCGCCACCAGCATCATTACCGGAGTCGGCGCATGGCACAGCGCCGCCAGGAATTCGGTATGACCGGTGAAGGGCACGCCGGCATCGTTGATCACGCTCTTCTGCACCGGCGCCGTAACCAGCGCATCGGCGGCTCCGGCGAGCACCCGGCTGGCGGCCAGACGCAGTGTTTCCAGCACGTAGGCTGCGTTGCGCGGATCGAGGCGGCCCGCGGTCGCCGCCGTGCCCAGCGCTACCGGCAGCACCTGCAGTTCGCCGGCCTGGTGCCGCTGCGGTTCGGCGTCGGCATCGAGGATGCGGATGCGCAGCGGCAGGCCGAGCTGGCGCGCGCGCGCCGACAGCAGGTCGGGATCGGCAACCGCCGCCAGCGCCGCTTCGAGCGGCTGCTGCGCCAGGCTTACCGCGAGATCCGGGCCGATGCCGGCCGGTTCACCGGGCGTCAGCAGCAGGCGCGGCATGTTGCCAGCCGGTGCGGCGTTCAGGACGCCGCTGGCGTCTTGCCGGCGTTGTTGTCGCTGCCGAGACGGTATTCGACGTAGGCTTCTTCACGCAGGCGGCGCAACCACGCCTCGTATTCCTCGGCGTCCTTGCGCTGCATGATCGACTGGCGCGCGCGGCCGCGGCGCGCTTCCTCGGTGATGTCGCGCGTACGGCGGTCTTCAACCCTGGCCACATGCCAGCCGAACTGGCTGTGGAAAGGCTGGCTCAGCTCGCCCGGCTTGAGCGCGTCGATCTGCTGCTGGAATTCGGGGGCGAATACGCCCGGCGGCTGCCAGCCGAGATCGCCGCCGCTGTTCTTGGAACCCGGATCGTCGGAATATTTTTTCGCCAGCTCGGCAAAGTCGGCGCCTTTCTTCAGGCGCTCGTACAGTTCGTAGGCCTGGGCGCGCGTGGCGTCCTCGTTGCGAATGGTATTGGGCGACAACAGGATGTGGCGGGCCTGGGTCTCCAGCACCGTCTGGCGCTCGCCGGCATTGCGCTTCTCCACCAGCTTGATGATGTTGTAGCCATTGCTGGCTTCGATCACGTTGCTGACATCGCCTACCGCCAGCTTGGGCACAATGTTGGCGAATACGGTAGGCAGGGTGCCGTTCTTGCGCCAGCCCAGGTCGCCGCCCTGCAGGGCCTGCGGGCTGTCCGAGTTGGTGATCGCCAGCTGGGCGAAGTCTTCACCGGCACGCAGGCGCTTGAGCACGCCTTCGGCCTTGGCGTGGGCTTTTTCGCGCGTTTCCGGGGTGGCGGCATCGGGAATCGCCACCAGGATGTGGGCCAGATGGTATTCGGTCTGATCGTCGCTGCCGTTGGCGGCCAGGTACTGATCGATATCCTGATCGGTGACCACGATGCGCGAATCGACTTCCTTCTGCCGCACGCGGTTGGCCAGCACCTGCTCGCGTACCTGCTCGCGCAGCGAGGTGAAATCCATGCCCTCGGACTTCACCGAGGCGATGAACTGGGGCACGGTCAGCTTGTTCTGCGCCGCGATGTTGCCGATCACGTCGTTCAGTTCGCGATCGTCGACCTTGATGCCGGCTTCCTTGGCGCGCTCGGTCTGCAGGCGCATCAGGATCAGGCGCTCCAGCACCTGGCTGCGCACGGCGTCTTCCGGGGGCGGGGTAATGCCGCGATCCTTCATCTCGCCTTCGGCCATGTGGATGGCCTGTTCCAGCTCGCTTTGCAGGATCACGGTGTCGTTGACCACGGCAATGATGCGGTCGACGGACTGGGCCGTGGCGCCGGCGGCAAAAGAGACGGAAAACAGCAGGGCCGCCAAGGGCAGCCGAGACAGCAGCTTCATCGGGATTTGCTTATACAGTCTACGGGGGTCTTAGGGTACCACGGGCGAGGGCTCGCGCTTAGGCGATGACTAAATGTCATCGCCTGCGAGACCGACGAATTCGCCTGGAGCGCCCCGCTGTCATGAACGACGGGGGACCGCCGCAGGCGGGCCCGAAGGGCGCAACCCCGGCCATGGATGGCCGGGCCGGGGGTCGGATAGGGGGTAAAGTCGCGCCAGGGACGGCCTCGGCACCCTCCGCAGCAAGAGGAAACCCGGCGCCCCCTAGGTAGGCGGGGTAGACACGGCATTACGGCCCTTGATCGGTGCATTCGGGTCGGTGGCGGGCAGCAGTTCGTCGAAGCCGGTGCCGAGCTTGCTGAAACCTTTCAGGTCGATCTGGAAGTAAACGCCAGTGTTGAACGTGCCATTGGTGCCGACATAGCGCCGGTAGGTGCCGCGTATGGCCCAGCAGCAGGTCTGGTATTCCAGGCCGAGGAAGGAATCCTGGATCTGGTCGTTGAACAGCGAGTAACGCACCCGCGCGGCCGCCCGCAAGCTGTCGACAATGGGGGTGGAAAAGGAAACATCGGTCTGTTGCAGGATGCCGTCGAAATAGCGGTAGGCGATATCCAGGCGGCGCCCGTACAGGCCGTTTTCCGGCTCGCGGTAGCGCAGGTCCAGTTCGGTGCGTTGAATGCGGTCGAAAGTCGAGGACCATTCCGCCAGCGCCGCCGCTGCCCAGCGCTGGGTCAGCTGGTACTCGACCGAGCCGATGTAATCCGAGCTGCCGGGGCTGGGCGTGCTGAAACCGGGCAGCTCGACGCGCGGCGCGGTGAAGCGGTAGATCTCGCCCAGGCTGGCGCTGAGACGCACCAGCCCGGCTTCAGGATCGATCAGCCGGGTGCTGATGGCGCTGGTGATCTGATTGGCGTCGCCGATGCGGTCCTGGCCGGTGTAGCGGTTGCGCGCGAACAGTTCCGGGAAATCGAAGTCCGGCTGGCCGGAGTCGAACAGCGGCAACTGGTCCTGGGCGTGATACGGCACGTACAGGTAGAACAGCCTGGGCTCCAGGGTCTGCAGCTTGCCGCTGTCGGTGATGCGATCGAAGTGCAGCCCCCCCTCGAGGCTGGTCATCGGCAGGGTGCGCTGGGTCTGCGCCGGCTGGCCCACCGCCGTGTCGCTGAGGTTGTAGTAGGTGTACGACAGGTCGGTCTGGGCGGCGCTGTACCAGGAGCTGTGATCCTGCTGCCAGCGCAGGTAAGGCTGGGCGATGAAGCGCTGGCCTTCCACCGAGTTGGAGCGCGCGAAATTGGTGAACTGGCTCTGCAAGCCGATTTTGGTGTCCAGATAGCTGTTGCGGCTCAGCGCGTTGAGGTCGATCTGCGGCAGGCGCTGGTAAGGGTTGTCGTCGTTGCTGATGGAAGTGGCCACCGGCTGGTAGCCCTGCACCTGGGCGGTGATGGTGTAGGAGGTCGGTGCGGCATAGGTCAGCTTGGCGCCCTGCGCCAGGAACGAGGTGGAGGTGAGGTCGACGCTGCCGCCCAGATCCTCGAAGTAGTTGCGGTCGCTGACCTGGGCATACTGCGCTTCCAACCCGAGCCGCTGGTTGAGCAGGCCCTCGTGGGAGAAGTTGACGTAGCTGCGCGAGGTATGGGTGTCCTCGTCGTAGCTCATGTACTCGCCGTACAGCGTGCCCTGCGACTGCGGCGTCAGATAGCGTATGCGGCCGCCGAGCTGGGGGCCGCGCTCGGTCATTTCGCGCGGGATCAAGGTGGCGTCGACGTTCGGCGCCAGGTTGAGATAGAACGGCACCCGGAAATCGAAGCCCGTGTTATCCGAACGGCCGAAGATCGGCGGCAGGAAGCCGGTATGGCGCTCGCCGTCGATGGGGAACTGGAAGTAGGGCAACCACAGCACCGGCACATGCTGGAACCACAGCGTGGCATTGTGGGCGTAGCCCATGCCCGCGTCCTGGTCCAGCCTCAGCGTGCCGGCCTTGAGCAGCCAGGATTCGGCGTCCGGCGCGCAGGTGGTATAGCTGACCTGGTCGAGCGTGGCCCAGCCGGACCTTGCCACTTCGATGCGCTCGGACTGGCCGCGGGCCGCCAGCGGGATCAGGGTATAGCTGGCCTGGTTGAATATGCCCTGCTCGGCGACGAGGTCGTAGTCCAGGCTCTGGCTCTTGATGATCAGGCTGGGATCGCGGAACAGCGACTGCGAATCGACGCGCAGGTGCTGGTCGGCCTTGTCGTAATCCAATTGCTGCCCGGAGAATTCACGGGCGTTCTGGCTGACCAGCACCGAACCGGTGAGGCGCGAAATGCCGTCCTGTTTCAGGTCGACATGATCGGCGTTGAGCACCAGATGGGAGTCCGGCGCGATCGGCGGCAGTTCGCGCGAATAGTCGATCTGCGGACACGATGCCGGCGCGGACTTGGCGTATTGCGCCAGCGCGGGCGCGCAGCAGCACAAACCCAGGGTCGCCAGGGTCAGGCGCAGCGGCGATGAAAGGGCAGGTCGCAAGCGGGATTCCCAGGGTATTCGTGCAAGTATGGTTTTTGCGCCGGGACGGTGCAAATGGCCGGGGAGCCGCCCGGGTCGGCCCCGGCTTGTCACGGCGCCCGTCATGGCGTTCCACTTGGCAAGACAATCGCTAGGTTATCCTAGCGAACCGCCAATCCATAAGTCCAAACCCTTCTTGACCGGCTCATCTTTGCAGTCCTTTACGGATACCGTCGCCGATACCGATCCGCGTGCCGCCCAGGCCTATGCCTGGGCTTGCGGCGTGCTCGAACTGGCCCAGGCTTCGTTCGCTCCGGCGTCGGCCGACGCCAGCTTCCGCCGCTACTTCCGCATCCGCGCCGGGGCGCAGAGCTGGATCGTGATGGATGCGCCGCCGCAGCAGGAAGACTGCCGGCCCTTCGTGCGCATCGCCGGCCTGCTGCGGGACGCCGGGGTGCATGTGCCGGCGATTCTGGCGCAGGACCTCGACAACGGCTTCCTGCTGCTGTCCGACCTGGGTACGCAGACCCTGCTTGACGTGATCGACGAGGCCAATGCCGACAGCCTGTTCGGCGATGCCATCGACGCTCTCATCGTGTGGCAGCGCGCCAGCCGTCCGCAGGTGCTGCCGCCTTACGACGAAGCCCTGCTGCGGCGCGAGCTCAACCTGTTTCCCGACTGGTACCTGGGCCGCCATCTGGGCGTGACCCTGGATGCCGCCGGCAGCCAGGCCCTGGAAGGCGTGTTCCGGCAGCTGGTCGACAACGCGCTGGCGCAGCCGCCGGTGTACGTGCACCGCGACTACATGCCGCGCAACCTGATGCAGAGCCGGCCCAATCCGGGCGTGCTGGATTTCCAGGATGCGGTGTACGGCCCGCTTGCCTACGATCCGATCAGCCTGTTCAAGGACGCTTTCCTGAGCTGGCCGGCGTCGCGGGTCGAGTGGGGCCTGCGCACCTACCACCGGCGCGCCGAAGCGGCCGGCCTGGCAGTGCCGCCCTGGCCGCAGTTCCGCCGCGATTGCGACTGGATCGGGGTGCAGCGCCACCTCAAGATCCTGGGCATCTTCGCGCGCCTGACCCTGCGCGACGGCAAGCCCCGCTATCTCGCCGATACGCCGCGCTTCGTCCGCTACGTGATGGATGTGCTGCCGGATCACGCCGAGCTGAAGCCCCTGGCCGAGCTGTTCGAGCAGCACGTCCTGCCGCGGCTCAACCCTGCCGCATGAGGAGTCGCGCCGGGTGAAGGCCATGATCCTGGCCGCCGGGCGCGGCGAACGCTTCCGCCCGCTCACCGACACCCTGCCCAAGCCGCTGATCCCGGTGCGCGGCGAAGTGTTGATCGAGCGCCATCTGCGGCAACTGGCCGCCGCGGGCCTGCATGAAGTGGTGATCAATCTCGGCTGGCTCGGCCAGAGTATCGAGGACCGGCTCGGCGATGGCGGGCGTTACGGGCTCGCCATTGCCTGGTCGCGCGAAGGCTGGCCCTGCCTGGAAACCGGCGGCGGCGTGTTCCATGCGCTGCCCCTGCTCGGCGAGGCGCCGTTTCTGCTGCTCAATGCCGATGTCTGGACTGATTACCCGCTGGCCGATCTGGCCCGGCGCGCAGCGGCGCTGCCGGACAAGGATCTGGCGCACATGGTGCTGGTGCCCAACCCGCCGCACCATCCGCGCGGCGACTGCACTCTCGCCGGTGGCCGCGTGGTTCCCGCCTGCGCCGAAACCCACACCTTCAGCGGCCTGTCGGTGCTGCGTCCGGCCCTGTTCGCGGATGCGGACGGCGGCGCTTTCCCGCTGTGGCCGCTGTTGCGCGAGGCCTCGATTCGCGGCCAGGTGAGCGGCGAGGTTTACCCCGGACGCTGGTCGGATGTCGGCACCCCGCAGCGCCTGGAAGCCCTGGAAAAACTCCTGGAGAAAACATGACTAGCAATGTGATCGAGGTACGCAAGGCGGGCGACGGCAAGATCAAGCAACTGGTCCAGGTCAACGCCAATTCCTTCTACGCCGATGAACCCGATCCGGTCGGCGACGGCCAGGGCCCCAACCCGCATGACCTGCTCGACGCCGCCCTCGGCGTCTGCACCGCCATGACCGTGATGATGGTGGCGCAGCGCAAGAAATGGCCGCTGGACGATGTGCGGGTGGAAATCACCCACGAGGAAGACGACGCCAACTACAAGATGCTGCGCAAGATCGAACTGGTCGGGCAGCAGTTGACCGCGGAGCAGCGGGTGTACCTGCTGGGCATCGCCAACAAGTGCCCGATTCACAAGGCGCTGCACAAGAAGTTCGAGATTGTGGATACGGTGGTGGGGTGATTGCTGCATGACGAAGGTCTTGTTCATCTGTAGCCAGAACAAGCTTCGCAGCCCGACAGCGGAACAGGTTTTTTCCGGTTATGCGGGTGTCGAGGTGGCTTCGGCCGGGCTCAATCACGACGCCGAGGTTCCGCTATCCGCTGAGTTGGTTGAATGGGCCGATACCATTTTTGTGATGGAGAAGGCCCATCGCAACAAGCTGCGGAAGAAATTCCACGCCCAGCTGAAGCGGCAGAACATCATCTGTCTGAATATTCCGGATCAGTTCGAATACATGGACCCGGCGCTGGTCCGGATACTGGAAAGCCGGGTGCCGCGATATCTGCCGGCGTTGCGTCGATCGTAAACCGGGTTCGCTTTGCTCTATTTCAGTCTGCTGTGTTGCGATGGAAGTTCGACGGGCGCGCGTGCGCGCGAGTTGCGATGCCCGGCGCAGCCAGACGGGGGAACCAACACAGTAGAGAAGCAAAAGCGAAAGTTGCGCAAGGCCACCATGCGCGCCATGTGCGCCAAGGTCTGGTGATAGCGTGCATGACGGGGTCGACGAACGGTAGGTGTGGTGTTTAGATGGCCCAAGAGCACCGCTAACGTACGCGGACGCTCGCCAAGGTCCGGCTTTTGACGTTGCCGTGGCTTTTGATGGGCTGTTGATGTTCCTCCCCGTCTGGCTGCGCCGAGCATCGCAGTCCGCGGCGACATGGGCCCGCGCGTTTTTCGCGCGGGGCGAGGCATGGATGCCGAAGCGTTTTCGCACAGGCCTGGGATGGCCTGTCCGAAAACCCCGCCGCGGGCGAGAAGCGCAGACTCCGGGGCGGCCCTTCTTTGGTCACTTTCTTGTGGCTGTTGACAAGAAAGTGACCCGCCATCAGGGCGGAACCGCACTTTCAATCAGCAGGCAAATGGTCCGCGCGCAAGCGCGTACACCAAGGCTTCAGAGTGATGTTGATTCGTGGAGGGAAGGCCGCGATCGATGCGCTTCGCTTTGCTCAGCGCATCCTACGATTCTGCTGGGATTCGCTTCGCTTCATCCCAGCCTTGGGTATCCAGGCTGCAGTCTCAGGCTTGAGCGAACGCCGCGGAGGCTTCAGTCAAGACGTTGGGGTTCGCTGCGCTCACCCCAACCTACTTCCTGCAACTCTATTAGCCCGCGCGCAAGCGCGTACACCAAAGCTCAGCGGAAGTAAGCCTTGGTGTACTCGTGTACCTGCGGATCGCTCAGCAGCCCCTCAACCGACAGCCACCGGTATTCACTGTGCTGTTCCGGAGGCGGCGTGACGATCATGCCGGACGGCAAGGCGTGTCCCAGCACCACATAGTGCGTGCCAAACCCGGGCTGATCCCCGGCGTTCTCGTCGTAAAAATGCTCGTACACGCCGAGGAAGCGCGCGTCGGCCCGCGACGCCGTCACGCCCAGTTCGTCGAACGTGATGCGGCCAAATGCAATATCGAGCGTTTCGTTCTTGCGCACGCAGCCGCCGGGCACGAACCAGTAGCCCCGCGCCGGCGCATTGCGCCGCAGCCCAAGCAGGATGCGGCCCGTGGCATCGCGCACGATCAGGTCGATCGAAACCAGCGGCGCCCGGGCGACGACTTCGAGGAATTCGCGCTGCGGCAGCCGGGTCGCGATCGGGCGTTCAGCCACCCGCGAGGACGCCGTGCGCCTGCTGGTCGGCGTGGTAGCTGGAGCGCACCATCGGGCCGCTGGCGACATGGGAAAAGCCCATCTGCTCGCCGATCAGGCGCAGCCGCTCGAACTCGTCCGGATGCACGTAACGCGCGACCGGCAGGTGATGGCGGCTCGGCTGCAGGTACTGGCCCAGGGTCAGCATGTTGACCTTGTGGGCGCGCAGGTCGCGCATCACCTGCTCGATTTCCTCGATCTCCTCGCCCAGGCCCAGCATCAGGCCGGACTTGGTGGGCACTTCCGGGTGCAGGGCCTTGAAGCGCTCCAGCAGGTCCAGGCTCCAGTCGTAGTCCGAGCCGGGGCGGGCCTGCTTGTACAGGCGCGGCACGGTTTCCAGGTTGTGGTTGAACACGTCCGGCGGGTTGTCCTTGAAGATCGCCAGCGCCGGGTCCATGCGGCCGCGGAAGTCCGGCACCAGCACTTCGATGGTCAGCTTGGGCGACAGCGCGCGCGACTCCTGGATGCAGGCGGCGAAATGGGCGGCGCCGCCATCGCGCAGATCGTCGCGATCGACCGAGGTGATGACCACGTAACGCAGCGCCATGTCACGGATGGTGCGGGCCAGGTTGACCGGTTCGTTCTGGTCCAGCGGTTTGGGGCGGCCGTGGGCGACGTCGCAGAAGGGACAGCGGCGGGTGCAGATGTCACCCATGATCATGAAGGTGGCGGTGCCCTTGCCGAAGCATTCGCCCAGGTTGGGGCAGGCAGCTTCTTCGCACACGGTGTGCAGATTGTTGGCGCGCAGGGCGGCCTTGATGCGCGCCACTTCCGGCGTGCCCTGGGTCTTGGCGCGAATCCAGCTCGGCTTGCGCAGCGGCTCGGTGGTGGCTTCGATCTTGATCGGGATGCGCGCCATCTTCTCGGCGCCGCGCAGCTTGACGCCGCTGGTGACGGGGGCAGGAGAGGGAGCGGGGGGGGCGGCGGAGATTGGCTCGGACATGGCGTTATTTTACGCCTTTGCTTGATTTCCAGGCATTCCAGGCAAAGGCTTTCTCGCGCAAAGCCGCGAAGGTGCAAACAAAAAAACAGTAATTAAAGCTGTTCTTTGCGTCTCTGCGGCTTTGCGCGAGAAGCTTTTGGGCTTGTTCAGGCCGCCAGGGATTGCTGTTCTTCAGTCGGTACTTCCGGCAGCTTGCCTGGCGCGACGACAGCGCATATGGCGGCGTGGGCGGCTTGTGCCAGCGCCGTGCGGTCCTGGCCGGCCTGGGGGCGGATCGGCGCGCACCAAGTCAGGTCCACCGTCATCTTGCGCTCTTTCAGCAGGCGGTTCAGGTTGTTGGTCAGGGTCTGCTCGCCGACGAAGGCGGCGATGTTCTCGCCGTTGGCGGCTCGGCTGTAGCGCAGGGCGATCGGCTGCACCGGGCTGCCGCTGTCGATGGCCGCGGCGAACAGGCGCGGCTGGAACTTGAGCATGCGGTCGCCGTCGGTGGTGGTGCCTTCCGGGAATACCGTGGCCGAGCCGCCGCCGCGCAGGTGTTCGGCCAGGGCCTGGATCAGCTGCCTGGTGCCCCCGGCGCCGCGGCGGATGTAGAAGGAGCCGGCGGCATTGGACAGCCAGCCTGCAATCGGCCAGCTGGCGACTTCCACCTTGGAGACGAAGCGGGTCAGCTCGCAGGCGGCGATCACGGGGATGTCGACCCAGGAGATGTGGTTGCAGACGATCAGCTGCGCCCCGGCCAAGGGCTGGCCGTGCACGCGCAGGCGGATGTTGAGAATTTTCAGCAGGCGGCCGTTCCACCAGCGCGTCAGCGGCTCGGGCGCGATGCGGCCGCTCCAGTCCAGGGTGACCAGCAACACCAGCGCCACACCGGTGCACAGGTGCAGGATCAGCCGGGCGCTTCTGAAGATGGCTCGCAACAGCGGTCTCCGGGGGCTAGGGCCTTATGCGGGCGCTCAGACCGGCTTCGGCAGGTGGCTGAGCATGATGGCCTGGCTGTCCACCACTTCGGTTTCGCGCGGGCGGGCCATGAAATGGCGGGCGTAGCGCGAGTGCATGTCGCTGACGTTGAGCAGCACGAACACGTCGGCGCAGTTGAAGTCGCGGTCCCAGTAGGGCTCGCCGCAGGCCTTGGCGCCCAGGCTGAAATAGGCCTTGAGCAGGGGCGGCATCCGCACTTTCTGCGTCGGGCGGGCATCGGCCGCCGGCAGCGGGATCAGCGGACGCACATGCTGCCAGTGCGGCGCCAGGTATTTGGCCTTGACCTGATCGAGCAGGGCATGGGCGCTGGCGCCGCCGTCTTCGAGGCCGATGCTGGCGCAGCCGAACAGGTAATCGAAGCCCTGGCTGGTGATGAAATCGGCCAGGCCGGACCACAGCACGGCGATGACCGCGCCGCCGCGGTAGTCGGCATCGACGCAGGTGCGGCCTACTTCCATGACGCGGCCGGGCAGCGAATCGATCATCTTCAGGTCGAATTCGCCGGACGAATAGAAGCCGCCGGCCAGCGCGGCCCGGTCGTCGGTGAGAATGCGGGTGCAGGCCACCAGTCTGCCGCTGTTCATCTCGCGCACCGTCAGGTGCTTGCAGTGGGCATCGTACTGGTCGGCATCGATCTGGGCGTCGCCACCGTCGATGGTGGCACCCAGCTCGCCTGCGAAAATGCGGTAGCGCAGTCGCTGGGTTTCAAGGATTTCCGCGGGAGTTTCAGCGAAGCGGACCTCGAAACGCGGGGCGGGCCGGGGCGAGTCTTTATCCATGTTCGCGGGCACTTATAGCTCCAGGTGACATGGTAACACTGTATGAAAGCTGCGTTGAAAGGTGATGACTTGGTGATGAAACATTTATGACTTGGGTGGCAGCTCCCATGAGGCATCCGCCTGATTCGAGTTCCACACCTGAAAATGCAGGCGGGACAACAGGATGGGATCGCCCAACAGGGTGTTTTTCTGGATCGGCGTGAGCTTCCCCGGACCTTGTAGCAGGGCTTCGTGCACCAAATTGAGGCGTAATTTCCGGGTCGCCTCCGACTGCCGCGGGCGGGCCACGCCGGCGGCGCAGGCCAGGGCATTGGTGACCGGGCTGGTCACCGCTTCGGCAAATCCCGGGGGGGTGCCGGCGCGGCGGAAGCTGGTCTGGGTGGCGCGCAGTTCGCGCGGCGGAATGGCTTCCTCCGGAATCAGGAAGTAGCGCCATTTGCGCATCACCCGCCCGATCGAAACACGGCTGGAGTAAACCGACAGGGGGATCGACAGCATCAGGGCGCCCACCACCGGCAGCAGCCACCACAGGAAGGCCGGGTTGAGCCAGTACACCCCGGCCGCCCAGACGATGCCCAGCACGGTCTGGAAACCGTGGCGCAGCAGCGCCTCGCCCCAGCCGGTCTGCGAGTCCTCGCGCGGCGGCGATTTCCAGCTGGTGCCGAGGCCGAGCAGGGGACTGATCACGAACTGGGTGTGGAACAGCATGCGGATCGGCGCCAGCATGGCCGAGAACACCAGTTCGAACAGCATGCTCAGCAGCAGGCGGAAGCCGCCGCCATAGCTCTTGGCGCCCTGCACCCAGATCAGGATCACGCTGAGGATCTTGGGCAGGAACAGCAGGGTGGCGGTGGCGCTGAACAGGGCCAGGGCCCATTCCGGGTGCCACTCCGGCCATACCGGAAACAATTGGTAGGGCTGCAGGAAGTACTGCGGTTCCTTCAGCGTCTGCACCGCCAGCAGGGCGGTGGAGAGCAGCAGCGAGATGAACCACAGCGGCGCCGACAGGTAGGCCATGACGCCGGTCATGAATACCGCGCGGTGCGCCGGATGCAGGCCCTGCGCCAGGAACAGCCGGAAATTCATCAGGTTGCCCTGGCACCAGCGGCGGTCGCGCTTCAGCTCGTCGAGCAGGTTCGGCGGCATTTCCTCGTAGCTGCCGGGCAGGTCGTAGGCGATCCATACGGCCCAGCCGGCGCGGCGCATCAGCGCCGCTTCGACGAAATCGTGCGACAGGATCTCGCCGGCCAGGGCGCCCTTGCCGGGCAGGCGCCCCAGTGCGCAATGGCGGATGAAGGGGGCGACGCGGATGATGGCGTTGTGGCCCCAGTAGTGCGATTCGCCGAGCTGCCAGAAGTGCAGACCAGCGGTGAACAGCGGGCCGTAAACGCGGGTGGCGAACTGCTGCATGCGCGCGTACAGGGTGTCGCGCCCTGCCGCTTTGGGCGCGCTCTGGATGATGCCGGCGTTGGGGTTGGCCTCCATCAACTGCACCAGCCGCTTCAGGCACAGGCCGGACATGACGCTGTCGGCGTCGAGGATCACCATGTAGCGGTAGTTGCTGCCCCAGCGGCGGCAGAAGTCGGCGATATTGCCGCTCTTGCGCTTGATGCGGTGGATGCGGCGGCGATAGAAGATGCGGCCGAAGCCGTCCAGCTCGCGGCACAGCCTGAGCCAGCCGTCCAGCTCGGCCACGCGCACATCGGGGTCGCCGCTGTCGCTGAGCAGGTAGAAATCGAACAGATGCAGCTGGCCGGCCTTGGCCACCGACTCGTAAGTGGCGCGCAGGCCGGCGAGGACGCGCGGCACGTTCTCGTTGCAGATCGGCATCAGGATGGCGGTGCGTGCCTTGTCCTCGATCGGCGCGTCCGCCGCCGCGGTGCCGGAGATGGCATAGCGGTCGCCGCGGGTCAGCAACACCATGAACCCCATCATGGCGGTCCAGAAGCCCATCGAGACCCAGCCGAACAGGATCACGTACAGCACCAGGATGGCCAGTTCCAGGATATGCCGGCCGTGATAAGGCAGCACCGCCGTCATGTAATAGGTGGCGACGATGGTCTGCAGTATGGTCATGCCGAACAGTACGGTGCGGCGCAATGTCGCGACGCCATGCCAGCTGCCCAGGGCATCGGGAGAATCCGGCTTCACATCCTCGTTTTCGCCGGTCGGCGCCAGCGGCGTGTGTCCACCCACCAGATGGCTGCCGATGCGCCGGAACAGGCGGCGCAGCGGGTTGGTTTCCCAGGGCAGCGGCACCATCGAGGCGCGCTTCAGCGGCGGCGTGCTGACCAGCCGCGTTTCGCCGCGCAGATCGGTGGTGCGGACGCTGTCGGCATGGGCATCGCCGCGCTTGCGCGGCGGCGCAAAAGCCAGTTTCAGGCGCGCCAGGATCGAGCTGTAGGCCGCGTTGTCAGGGTCGGTCGCGGCTTCGCCTTCGCCCGGCGGTGCTTTCGCCGCCAGCGCCAGTTGCAGGCGCTCTAGGCTGCCGGCGGCGTCCTGGCCCAGTTGCACCCGTGCTTCCGGCGACAGCGGCAGCTGTCCAAGGTAGGCGTCGAGGGCTGAATTGGGCGCGGCGGATTTATCCATGACGCTCATTGTAAAGGGTCATTGCGAGCAATCTTGAGGTTTCCCCTCGCGCTTGCGGGATATGGTGGCCCGAAGAGTCGGCAGAGGGGGCTCTGTCGGTACAACGGCCCCTCTCCCCCAGCCCCTCTCCCACAAGTGGGCGAGGGGAGTACATTCCAGTATCACCGGGTCATCGCCTGCAAGCTTTCATCCCGGCGGCAGGATGTAGCTCCAGGTTTCGGACAGGGTGCTGTCCTCGCTGCGCAGGTAGGCGCGCAATTCCAGCGGCTTGTCGTCGTCAACGCGGCGGAAACGCAGGGTCAGGCGCCAGCCGTTGGTGACGTCGTTGTGCACAGTGTTGCGCTCCAGCAGTTCGCCGTTGGCGCCGACCGAGACGATGCCTTCGACCTTGGCGTCGGCCTTGAGCTTGTCCAGTGCCGGTCCGGCAAAGTCGATGACGTAGCTGATGCTGTTGTCCGGGTTGCGGGTGAAGCCGCGGCCGCGGCGCGTCTGCATCACCCAGGACAGCGAGGGCCTGGTGTCCTTGTCGCCCTGCCAGTGCAGCACGTAGTTCAGATCCATGAACTGGCCGGCCTGCGGCATATTATCGGGCACCCAGTAGGCGACGACGTTGTCGTTGGTCTCGTCGGGCGAGGGGATATTGACCAGCTCGACCCGGCCGGCGCCCCACTGGCCCTGCGGTTCCACCCACAGGCTCGGGCGCTGCTCGTAGCGCAGGTCCAGGTCCTCGTAATCGTGGAAGTTGCGGTCGCGCTGCATCAGGCCGAAGCCCTGTGGGTTGGTCATGCCGAAGGAGGTCACCTGCAGGCGCTTCGGGTTGATCATCGGCCGCCAGATCCACTCGCCGGTGCCCGAATGCATCGACAGGCCGTCGCTGTCGTGCACTTCGTTGCGGTAGTCGTCGCTCACCGGATGCTGGTTCTCGCCGAACAGGTACATGCTGGTCAGCGGCGCCAGGCCGAGCTTGCTGACGTTTTCACGCATGTAGATGCGCGAGGTCACTTCCATCGCCGTCTCGTCGCCCGGCTTGATCACGTAGCGGTAGGCGCCGGTGATGCGCCTGGAGTCGAGCAGGGCGTAGATGGTCAGTTCCTTGTCGCCGGGCTTGGGCCGCTCGATCCAGAATTCGCTGAAGCGCGGGAATTCCTCGCCTGACAGCAAGCCGGTATCGATCGCCGCGCCGCGGGCGGAAAGGCCGTAGCGTTCGCCCTTGCCGACGCCGCGGAAGTAGCTGGCGCCGCGAAACACCAGCATCTCTTCCTTCAGCTTCGGGTTGTTCAGCGCGTAGTGCACGCGGAAGCCGGAGAAACCCAGGCCCTTGAACTGCTCGGGATCGATCTGGGCGCCGCCGAAATCGAAATCGGTCGGGTTGTAGTGGATCTCGCGCACGCCATAGGGCGCGATCTCGTTGATTTTCACCGGCTGGTTGTAATACTCGCCCTCGTGGAAAAACTGCAGTTCGAACGGCAGTTTGTCCTTGGCCCAGTAGGCGCGCTCGGGCTTGAAGCGGATGGCGTTGTACTTGTCGTAGCCGAGATCCTGCAATTGCTGCGGCAGCCGGGTGTCCGGGGTCTTGTACGGCTCCGCGGCGAGTTGCCTGGCGCGCTGCGCGACGTCGTTGAAGCCGAAAGCCTCGACGGCGGCCGGCAGCAAGCTGGCGACGGCAATGGAAAAAGCCGCGACGCAAGGTCCCAATCGGGTTCCGGGCCTGATTCCGGGGTTGAAATTCATCATTATTCTGCGAAAAGCGGGGTGTAAAGATAGAATTTTACAGTGCGCGCCGGATTCGTGGCCGCATTTATGCTGTCACTGCCATGTCTAGCCCCCGTCCAGTTTTGAACGGCTTTAGACGGGGGGCTGGCCCCCGTCCGATTTTGAATGGTTTCAGACGGGGACCTAGGCAACAGTGTTGCCGTTGCCGGTGAAGCTGGCATGAATCGAGCGCATGCGGTTGACCAGCAGGCAGAACAGGTCGGCGGTGCGCTCGGCGTCATAGATCGCCGAATGGGCTTCCTTGGCGTCGAACGGCAGTCCCGCCGCTTCCAGCGCGCGGGCCAGCACGGTCTGGCCCAGCACGGCGCCGCCCAGCGTCACCGTGTCGAAGGCAGAGAACGGATGGAACGGGTTGCGCTTGACGTCGGCGCGCGCCACTGCGGCATTGAGGAAACCGAGGTCGAAATGGGCGTTGTGGCCGACCAGGATGGCGCGCGTGCAGCCCTGCTCCGACACCGCCTGCCGCACCGGCTTGAATACTTTGGCCAGAGCTTCGCGTTCAGGCATGGCCAGGCGCAGCGGGTGGTAGGGATCGATGCCGTTCACTTCCAGCGAAGCGCGCTCGATATTGGCGCCCGCAAAGGGCTCGACATGAGCGGCGTGGGTTTCACCGCGCACCAGGTTGCCGTCCTCGTCCAGCCGCACCATCACCACCGCGATTTCCAGCAGCGCATCGGTGACGGAATTGAAGCCGCCGGTTTCCACGTCCACCACCACGGGCAGAAAGCCGCGAAAACGCTGGCCCATGCGGGGCGGGGTGAGAATCGAGTCCATGGAGAGGCGGCGGCGGGAGGAGCGGCACTATAACACCGTGAGGTCGGCGGCTGGCGCCGCCTGGGAGGAGTGAGGTCGGCCCTTCGGGCCTGTGAGGAGCCGGGCTTTTTCCTGGCCCCTCGCACCTCACAGTCCGCGCAGCGGGCGACCTCACTGGACCGCCTCACGTATAATTTGCGCGCTTTCCCGCCCGTAATCGCTCACCGTATACGCCCATGACCCAAGTCCGCAAAGTCGCGCTCGCCTACTCCGGCGGGCTGGATACCTCCGTCATTCTCAAGTGGCTGCAGGATACCTACCACTGCGAAGTGGTGACCTTCACCGCCGATATCGGCCAGGGCGAGGAGCTGGAGCCGGTGCGCCCGAAAGCGCAGGCGCTCGGTGTCAAGGAAATCTTCATCGACGATCTGCGCGAGGAATTCGTGCGCGATTTCGTCTTCCCGATGTTCCGCGCCAATGCGGTGTACGAGGGGGAATACCTGCTCGGCACCAGCATCGCCCGCCCGCTGATCGCCAAGCAGCTGGTGCAGCGTGCCCGCGAGACCGGCTGCGACGCCATCGCCCACGGCGCCACCGGCAAGGGCAACGACCAGGTGCGCTTCGAGCTTGGCGCCTATGCGCTGTGGCCGGAAGCCAAGGTCATCGCCCCCTGGCGCGAGTGGGATCTGACCTCGCGCGAGACCCTGCTGGCTTACGCCGCCAAGCACAATATTCCCATCGCCAAGAAGAAGGACGGCGGCAGTCCCTATTCGATGGACGCCAACGCCCTGCACATCAGCTACGAGGGCGGCGGCCTGGAAGATCCGTGGTGGACGCCGGACGATTCGATCTGGCGTTGGACCAAAAATCCGGAAGATGCGCCGAACGAAGCCGAGTTCATCACCATCGCTTACGAGAAAGGCGATCCGGTCGCGCTCAACGGCGAGAAGCTGACGCCCTACCAGATGCTCGACCGCCTCAACCAGCTCGGTGGCAAGCATGGCATCGGCCGTCTCGACATGGTGGAAAACCGCTATGTCGGCATGAAGTCGCGCGGCTGCTACGAAACGCCGGGCGGCAGCATCATGCTCAAGGCGCATCGCGCCATCGAGAGCCTGTGCCTGGATCGCGAAGAGGCGCATCTGAAGGACGAGCTGATGCCGCGCTACGCCAGCCTGGTCTATAACGGCTACTGGTGGAGCCCGGAGCGGCGCATGCTGCAGGCCCTGATCGACGACAGCCAGCACCGCGTCAACGGCGAAGTGCGGCTCAAGCTGTACAAGGGCGCGGTCTACAACGCCGGCCGCCGCTCGCCGGATTCGCTGTTCGATGCGCGCCTGTCCACGTTCGAGGACGATCGCGGCGCCTACAACCAGAAGGATGCGGAAGGCTTCATTCGCCTCAATGGACTGCGCTTGCGTACCGGGGCCAAGCGCGACAAGCGCTAGGGTGCTTTGCAGGTTGGGGTGAACGTAGCGAACCCCAACAAGCTGCGAGTTCAAGCTGCCGGCATCGCGGACTATCCGCAATGCCGGCCCGCTTCGATTATCTGGATTTGGGTGCTGTGGCCTTCCTGGCGCGCGCCATCTGCACGATGCCCCAGATCAGCAGACCGGCGCCCAGGGCGGCCAGGGCCGGGCCGCTGTCGGTGCCGATCAGCGCCAGCTTGCCGCTGAGTCCTCCAGCGATGAAAACGATGCCGATAATGATGTTCCACATGTCGGTATCTCCTGGATCGACGGCATTTATACGGCGGGCGGGCCGGATGGCGGCGGCGTGTTCTTCGGCTTGCCGCCGAATAGCTTGCGGACAAAGCCGGCTACGGCCACCGCGCCGATGATGATGAACTTCTTGGCGGCAAGCAGCAGCAGGCCCAGCTTGGCGAACAGGCCGGCCTTGGCGGCGATGCCGCCGGCGACCAGGGCTGCGAGTCCGTAGGCCGCGACCTTGTCGGTGCTGGCGTTGAAATCGGTGTACTTGTTGCCGTCGCTGAAGTTGGTGAAGTCCAGCACCTTGGGCAGTTCCTGCTTGATGGTCGGCAGGTCGCTCATCGCCGCCACCGCGTTCAACTCCAGCACGCCTTTGCGGCCGAGCACGCGGATGCTGTAGTTGAGCGTATTGGCGTCGGCGTCGTCGGCCTTCAGCTCCTTGGCCCAGTACATCTTGTGGGTCTGCGCGTCGTAGCGCGGCGGCTCGGCCCAGCCCAGCAGGTGCAGGCCGGCATAGCCCTGCTTCTTGCGCTCCTGGTTGATCTCCACGTCCTCTTTCTGCATTTTCTGCAGCAGTTCGGTGTAGTCGATCTTGGCCGCGTCGGCGTCCGAGACATGGCCATCGTCGTTGTAGGTGACAACCACGCCCCAGCCGTTGCGCCCCAGCGGATTGATCTTCTGCGGCAGGATCATGCCGAGAGTCTTGAAGCCGGGCGGGTTGCCCCAGCCTTCGGTGATCAGACGGTCGGCATCGCTCGGCGACAGGTAGTAGAAATCGTCGCTGAGCTGCAGGGTGGCGATGTCGTTCGGCAATTTGACGGTGCCGTGCTGCGGCTTGAGTGAGGCCAGCAGCTGCTCGGCCTTCTGCTGCCTCTGCTCGGGCGTCGGCGCGACGGGATCGGTGACGGGGACCGGGTCGGCAAAGGCGTTGGCGGCGCACAGCGCCAGCGCCGCTAGCCAGAGGCGCGGGTGTTTCATCGGAAAATCCCTTTGTTTCCAATAATCGAGGAGCGGCAGCATAGCTGCTGGCACCGTATCATCGCCATCTGAAACCGGCGACTCTGTGATGTCCGTCACTATTGCGGCGGGCGGAGATAAAATTGCCCCACCAGGACGCCCGTTCCCGAGGACATGATGACCCATACCGATGACCTGCAGCCCCGCTACATCCGCGCCAACGGCATGGAGTTCGCCTACCTGGAGCCGGATGGCGGGACGGCCGGAGAAGGGCCGCTGGTGCTGTGCCTGCACGGCTTCCCGGACACCGCCTGGAGCATGGCCGGGCTGCTGCGCAAGCTGTCCGCCGCCGGGTTCCGCGCAGTGGCGCCGTTCATGCGCGGCTATCCGCCGGGCGCCCTGCCGGATGATCGCGATTATTCCGGCCTGGCCCTGGGCCGCGATGTGATCGCCCTGGTCGAGCATTTCGGCGTGCAGGACGCGATGGTGGTAGGCCATGACTGGGGCGCGCTGGCCGCCTATAGCGCCGCCGCGCTGCGGCCGGACCGGATCAAGCGCATCGTCACCGCGGCGGTGCCGCATCCGCGGCGCTTTCTGCTGCGGCCTTCGCGCGAGCAGTTGCGCGCCTCGCATTACATGTTCAAGTTCCAGTTGCCGGGCTGGCCGGAGCGGCGCATCCGCGAAAACGATTTCGCCTGGCTGCGCGATCTGGCGCGCAGCTGGTCGCCGGGCTGGGAACCGACCGAGGAATATTTCGGTCCGGTGAAGGCGGCGTTCTCCGATCCGCAGCGGCTGAAGGCGGCGCTGGGCTATTACCGCGCCCTGCCTTTGTCGCTGCTGCGGCGCGAGGCCTGGCAGTTCCTGCTCAAGCCGGTGTATGTGCCGGCGCGCGTCATCTATGGCGAGAACGATGCCTGCATCCTGCCCGCCAGCTTCCTCGACCAGGAGCACCTGTTCGGCGACAAGTACGAACTGGTCGGCATTCCCAAGGCGGGCCACTTCATGCACCTGGAAGCGCCGGAAGAGTTTGCCGGGCGGGTGATCGAGTTTCTCAAGGCGGCCTGAGCCGGTCAGCCTTACCTGGGCGAATGAATGACCAGGCGCCCAGCCTTGAAGTCCATCGTGTCCAGGTTGGGCGTGGGACTGTCTTGCAGCACGGCGCTGGCAGCGATGGTGGCGGCGATATTGCGGCCGGCGAGCGCGCCGGCTTCTTCGCGCGGCGGGTCGGCGCCGAAGGAGAAAGCCAGCACCGCCTGGTGATGCGAGGGCCGTATCACCAGCGCGGTGCGATCCATCCATGGTGTGCGTTCGGTAGCGCAGGCGGCGAGCAAAGCACCGCAGGTGAACGCGGCGATGCTGGTGGCGCCGCGTGGTGCATTCATCCACAGATCTTTGCCCGTCGCCGACACTTTTGGCCTCCTGTGCGGACTGCGACGATTTCACTGTAGACCTGTGCGCCGCGGCATAAGTGCCCGGTCGTCCGTGAAAACCGGCCGCCGATCACGCAGCCGGCTCAGCTCTCATGTTGCGGCGCGGCAATCTGGCCACATCGATCAATCGGCAGTTGCGACGCCCGCAGGCCTATGCGGCCTTTTGTTGCCTGGCGCGGCCTGCGCCAGTTCGGGAAAAGCCTCGGCCAGGCGCAACACGGCGCCGCAGCCGGCGCTGTCGTAGCCGGGCAGGGCATTCACCGCGCGCTGGAATTCGCGGCTGCGCAGGGTGTCGAGGATGCGCTGCATCATCGGCGCGTCGAGCAGTTTGGCGTTGCAGACGAAGAAGTAGCGCTCGCTCGCCACCGGCAGGAATTCCAGCTCGAAGCGCCGCGCCGCCGGCTCCACGCCGAGGCCGGCGTCGGCCATGCCGCTGGCGACGTAGGCGGCCACCGCGGCGTGGGTGAATTCGCAGTTGTCGTAGCCCTGGATGGCGCGGCCGTCGAGCCGTTCGCGCTGCAGCAGCAGGTCCAGCAGCAGGCGCGTGCCGGAGCCCTCATGGCGGTTGACGTAGCTGACGCCGGGGCGGGCCAGGTCGGCCACGCCGCAGATGTTCTTCGGGTTGCGCGGCGCCACCATCAGGCCCTGGCGCCGCGTCGCCAGGTGCACCAGGCGATGCTTGTCCGGGCGCAGCGAGGCAAGGTAATGCTGCAAGGCGGCGTGCTGCAGTTCGCCCAGCGGCACGTGGAAGCCCGCCAGGTCGCAGCCATCGCCGTTGAGCGAGCTGAGCGCTTCCTGCACGTTGCGGTATTTCAGCTCGATCGGCACCTGCTCGTGCAGCAGCGACTGGCGCAGGGTCTGCACCGCGAAGCCGTGGCTGGCGTGCAGGCGCAGGATGTTCTGCGCATGCGACAGCGCCCGTTCCACCTCCACTTCCAGTTCCGAGGCCAGGCTGTCGAGCAGGGGCGACAGGCGCGCGGCGATGCGCTTGTCCGCCCACACCAGCTTTTCGCCCAGCGGGGTGAGTTGTGCGCCGCGCCCCCGCACCATCTTCACCAGGGGCACGCCAAAGGCGCGCTGGCCTTCCTGCAGCAGACCCCAGGCGTAGCGGTAGGACAGGCCCATCTGCGCCGAGGCCTCGACCAGGGTGTGGGTCTCGTGCACTTTCGCCAGCAGGCTGACCAGGTGCGGCATCAGCTGGCGGCCGTCGTCCCGTTCCAGTTGCCATTGCGGCTTGATCGACATCTTCAGCATGCTTTCCGCCTCTGTTCCGCAGTTTCCAACAATAGGCTTAAAAAAGCTTATTCAACTGGAACTCGCATTCATATTTATCGCAAACTCTAATGATGTTAGCTTGCGTACGGGTCGTATGACCGTGAGCGACCATAATATGTTCAATTACGCATATATATAAATAAACCGAGGAGAGCGCGCATGTCGAGTATTGGAGGTGCGATTCCGGAGCCCGCCCTGGGCCGGAACGCAGGATTGCTGGACAAGGAGCGGACCATCGCCGGGCCGGCCTTCAATCGCTGGCTGGTGCCGCCGGCGGCGCTGGCCATCCACCTGTGCATCGGCATGGCCTACGGCTTCTCGGTGTTCTGGCTGCCCATGTCGAAGCTGCTCGCCAGTCCGGACGCGGCCTGTCCCAAAACCAGCAGCTGGAGCGCGGACCTGTTCACCACCTACTGCAACTGGTCGGTGGCTTCGGAAACCTTCACCTTCACCCTGTTCATTGTCGTGCTCGGCCTGGCGGCGGCGCTGTGGGGCGGCTGGCTGGAGCGTGCCGGACCGCGCAAGGCCGGCGTGGTGGCGGCGCTGTGCTGGAGCGGCGGCCTGGTGCTCGGTGCGCTGGGCGTGTACCAGCACCAGCTATGGATCGTCTGGCTGGGCACCGGTGTACTCGGCGGTATCGGCCTGGGCCTGGGCTACATCTCGCCGGTATCGACCCTGATCAAGTGGTTCCCCGACCGCCGCGGCATGGCCACCGGCTTCGCCATCATGGGCTTCGGCGGCGGCGCCATGATCGGCGCGCCGCTGGCGGCGATGCTGATGAAGCATTTCGCCGATGGCAACGGCAACGGCGTGTGGCAGACCTACCTGGTGCTGGCGGCGCTGTACTTCGTCTTCATGCTCGGCGGCGCTTTCGGCTACCGCGTGCCGCCCAACGGCTGGAAGCCGGCGGGCTGGAATCCGCCGGAGAATACCGGCAAGGCCATGATCACGCGCCGCCATGTGCACCTGAGCAAGGCCTGGAAGACGCCACAGTTCTGGGCCATCTGGGGTGTGCTGTGCCTCAACGTCAGCGCCGGCATCGGCGTGCTGGCGATGGCCTCGCCGATGTTCCAGGAGGTGTTCGGCGGCAAGCTGCTCGGTGTCGATACCGCCGCCGGCGGCCTGACGCCCGAGCAGAAGGCCACCATCGCGGCGATCGCCGCCGGCCTGGTGGGCCTGCTCAGCCTGTTCAACAGCCTCGGCCGCCTGTTCTGGGCCTCGCTGTCCGACAAGCTCGGCCGCAAGAACACTTATTACATCTTCTTCCTGCTCGGCATCGTGCTGTATTGCCTGTTGCCGACTTTCGGCCATCTCGGCGCCGTGGTGCTGTTCGTTGCCACCGCCTGCATTATCCTGTCCATGTACGGCGGCGGCTTCGCCACGGTGCCGGCCTATCTGGCGGACATGTTCGGCACGCAGATGGTCGGCGCCATCCACGGACGCCTGCTCACCGCCTGGTCCGCCGCCGGTGTCATCGGTCCAGTGCTGATCGCCAGCCTGCGCGATTTCGAAAAGGCGCAGGGCGTGCCGGCGAATCTGGTTTACGACGTGACCCTCTACATCCTGGCGCTGCTGCTGCTCGGCGGCCTGATCTGCAATTTCCTGATCAAGCCGGTGGCGGAGAAGTACCAGATGACCGACGAGGAATTGCAGGCCGAGCGCAGCCTCGCCCACGAGGTTACAGCCGATCCCCGCGCCGCCACGGCGGCCCGGGGATCGGCGGGCGTCGGCACCGCACTGGCCTGGCTGGCGGTCGGCATTCCCTTCGCCTGGGGTTTGTGGACCGCGCTGCAGAAGGCTGCGGTACTGATCCACTGAGCAGAGAAGCTATATGAACGGATTGCGAGGCTGGTGATGAAAGGGCAGTTGCAGGAACAACCGATCCGTCCGATGCCGGCCGCGCGGCCGCTGGCGGCAGCCGAGCGCGTCAAGGTGCTGGAAGTGACGGCGCGACTGCGCACGCTGCCCGGCGCCCTGCTGCCGATTCTGCACGGCGTGCAGGATGCGCTGGGCTATGTGCCGCCGGGCGCGGTGACGCTGATCGCCGCCGAGCTGAACCTGACGCGCGCCGAGGTGCATGGCGTGGTCACGTTCTATCACTACTTCCGCACTGCCAAACCCGGCAAACAGGTGCTGCAACTGTGCCGCGCCGAGGCCTGCCAGGCGCTGGGCGCGGTGGCGCTGGAGCAGCATGTGAAGCGCCGCCTCGGCGTGGACTTTCACGGCACCACGGCGGATGGCCGCTACACGCTGGAGCCGGTGTACTGCCTCGGCAACTGCGCCTGCGGTCCCTCGTTGATGCTGGATCGGGAACTGCACGGGCGGGTCAGCGCCGACAGCTTCGATGCCCTGGTGGGGGTTGCTTCATGAGCGTGCGCGTCTATGTGCCGCAGGACGCCACGGCGCTGTCGCTGGGCGCGGACGCGGTGGCGAAGGCCATCGTCGGCGAGGCGCAGCGGCGCGGCGTCGAGGTGCGGCTGGTGCGCAATGGTTCGCGCGGCCTGTTCTGGCTGGAGCCGCTGGTCGAGGTGGAGACCGCGGCCGGCCGCGTCGCCTATGGCCCTGTGCGCGTACCGGATGTGGCGGGCCTGTTCGATGCCGGGTTTCTCGAAGGCGGCAGGCCTGCGCTGGGCCATCCCTTGAGCCTGGGCGTGACCGACGAGATTCCCTATCTGAAAAAGCAGGAGCGGCTGACCTTCGCCCGCGTCGGCATCACCGATCCGCTCAGTCTCGACGATTACCTGGTGCATGATGGTTATCGCGGCCTGAAGCATGCGCTGGCCATGGCGCCGGCCGACATCGTGCAGGCGGTGACCGACTCGGGCCTGCGCGGCCGCGGCGGCGCGGCGTTTCCGGCCGGCATCAAGTGGAAGACGGTGCACGGCACCGAGTCTGCGCAGAAGTACATCGTCTGCAATGCCGACGAGGGCGACTCCGGCACCTTTTCCGACCGCATGGTGATGGAGGGCGATCCCTTTGTCCTGATCGAAGGCATGACCATCGCCGGCATGGCGGTGGGCGCCAGCCGCGGCTACATCTACCTGCGCTGCGAGTATCCGCACGCGCATCGCACGCTCAACGCGGCCATCGCCACCGCCTATGCGCGCAATTGCCTGGGCGCGGACCTGCTCGGCAGCGGCCGCAGCTTCGATCTGGAAGTGCGTCTTGGTGCCGGTGCCTACATCTGCGGCGAGGAGACTTCGCTGCTGGAAAGCCTGGAAGGCAAGCGCGGCCAGATTCGCTTCAAGCCGCCGCTGCCGGCGATCAAGGGCCTGTTCGGCCAGCCCACCGTGATCAACAACGTCATCACCTTCGCCTCGGTCCCCGTCATCCTCGATCGCGGTGCGCCCTACTACAAGGAATATGGCATGGGCCGTTCGCGCGGCACGCTGCCGTTCCAGCTTACCGGCAATATCAAGCGTGGCGGCCTGGTCGAGAAGGCTTTCGGCGTGACGCTGCGCGAACTGCTCTACGACTACGGCGGCGGCAGCTACAGCGGCCGGCCGATCCGCGCGGTGCAGGTCGGCGGCCCGCTCGGTGCCTATATTCCGGCGTCGCGCTTCGACGTGCCGATGGACTACGAAGAATTCGCCAAGATCGGCGGCATGGTCGGCCATGGCGGCATCGTGGTGTTCGACGACAGCGTCGATATGGCGGCGCAAGCGCGCTATGCGATGGAATTCTGCGCGGTCGAATCCTGCGGCAAGTGCACGCCCTGCCGCATCGGCTCCACCCGCGGCGTCGAGGTCATCGACCGGCTCGTCGCGGGACAGCAGCCGGTGAAGCAGGAAGCTTTGCTGCGCGACCTGTGCGAAACCATGACGCACGGCTCGCTGTGCGCACTGGGCGGCCTCACGCCTGGGCCGGTGCTGAGCGCGCTCAATCATTTCCCCGAAGATTTCAAGCGGCACGCCAAGGCGGCGGCTTAGGAATCGAACCGTGACAAGCAATCTCGCGCAAAGACGCAAAGACGCAAAGGAAAGCCAGAGCTTTTATATAAAAAGCTTCTTTTGCGTCTTTGCGTCTTTGCGTCTTTGCGCGAGATGTTTTTGACTTAGGAGTTGGAACCATGCTTTCCATCGCAGAAAAGGATTTCGGTACGCCGCCACCGGCGCCGTCGCAGCAGCTGGTGACGCTGAGCATCGACGGCTTCGAGGTATCGGTGCCGGCCGGGACTTCGGTGATGCGCGCTGCGGCGCTGTCGGGCATCTCGGTGCCCAAGCTCTGCGCCACCGAGCAGCTCGACGCCTTCGGCTCCTGCCGCCTGTGTCTGGTGCAGATCGAGGGCATGAAGGGTTATCCGGCTTCCTGCACCACCCTGGTGGCGCCGGGCATGAAGGTGACCACGCAGAACCAGAAGATCGGCGAGCTGCGCCGCGGCGTGATGGAGCTGTACATCTCCGATCATCCGCTGGACTGCCTCACCTGTCCCGCCAACGGCCACTGCGAGTTGCAGGACATGGCCGGCGCGGTGGGCCTGCGCGAGGTGCGCTACGGTTATGAGGGCGAGAATCATCTGAAGCTGGAGAAGGACGAGAGCAATCCCTACTTCACCTTCGACGCCAGCAAGTGCATCCTCTGCTCGCGCTGCGTGCGCGCCTGCGACGAGGTGCAGGGCACCCTGGCCTTGACCGTGCAGGGGCGCGGCTTCGATTCGAAGATCGCCGCCAGCCAGGACGATTCCTTCCTCGATTCCGAATGCGTCTCCTGCGGCGCCTGCGTGCAGGCCTGTCCGACGGCGACGCTGTCGGAGAAATCGCTGATCGACAAGGGCCAGGCCGAGCACAGCGTCATCACCACCTGCGCCTATTGCGGCGTGGGCTGCTCGTTCCGCGCCGAGATGAAGGGCGCCGAAGTGGTGCGCATGGTGCCGAACCAGGACGGTCATGCCAACCACGGCCATTCCTGCGTCAAGGGCCGCTTCGCCATCGGCTACACCACCCATCCGGACCGCATCACCAAGCCGATGATCCGGGCGAAAATCAGCGATCCCTGGCGCGAGGTGAGCTGGGAAGAGGCGATCGGCTACGCCGCTTCCGAGTTCAAGCGCATCCAGCAGAAGCATGGGCGCGACTCGGTCGGCGGCATCACTTCCTCGCGCTGCACCAACGAGGAAACCTATCTGGTGCAGAAGCTGGTGCGCGCCGCTTTCGGCAACAACAATGTCGACACCTGCGCCCGCGTCTGCCATTCGCCCACCGGCTATGGCCTGAAACAGACCCTGGGCGAGTCGGCGGGCACGCAGACTTTCGACTCGGTGATGCACGCCGACGTGATCCTGATCATCGGCGCAAATCCCACCGACGCGCATCCGGTGTTCGGCTCGCAGATGAAGCGGCGGCTGCGCGAAGGCGCCAAGCTGATCATCGCCGATCCGCGCCGCATCGACCTGGTGCGGATGCCGCACATCCAGGCGCAGCATCATCTGCAACTGCGGCCGGGCACCAATGTGGCCCTGCTCAACAGCCTGGCGCACGTCATCGTCACCGAAAGGCTGGTTGACCAGGAATTCGTCGCGGCGCGCTGCGAGCCGGTGCCGTTCGCCAAGTGGCAGGCTTTCGTCGCCGAGCCGCGCCATTCGCCGGAGGTGCTGGAAGCCAACACCGGCGTGCCGGCCAGCGAAGTGCGCGCCGCGGCGCGGCTCTATGCAACCGGCGGCAATGCGGCGATCTACTACGGCCTCGGCGTCACCGAGCACAGCCAGGGCTCCACCACGGTGATGGCCATCGCCAATCTGGCCATGGCCACCGGCAATATCGGCCGCGAGGGCGTGGGCGTGAATCCGCTGCGTGGGCAGAACAATGTGCAGGGCTCCTGCGACATGGGTTCGTTCCCGCATGAATTCCCCGGTTACCGCCATGTCAGCGACGAGGCCACGCGGCATCTGTTCGAGCAGGACTGGGGCGTGGGCCTGCATTCGGAGCCGGGCCTGCGCATTCCCAATATGTTCGAGTCGGCGCTGGACGGCGAATTCCTCGGTCTGTACTGCGAGGGCGAGGACATCGCCCAGTCCGATCCCAATACCCAGCATGTCACTGCGGCGCTGAGCGCGATGGAATGCATCGTGGTGCAGGACCTGTTCCTCAACGAGACGGCCAAGTTCGCCCATGTGTTCCTGCCCGGCTCCTCCTTCCTGGAGAAGGACGGCACTTTCACCAATGCCGAGCGCCGCATCTCGCGGGTGCGCAAGGTGATGAACGCGCCGGGAGGTTATGCCGACTGGGAGATCACGCAGCTGCTGTCCAGGGCGCTGGGCTACGAGATGAACTACACCCATCCGGCCGAGATCATGGACGAGATCGCGCGGCTCACGCCCACTTTCACCGGCGTCAGTTACGACCGGCTGGATCAGCTGGGCAGTATCCAGTGGCCGTGCAACGAGCATGCGCCGGGCGGCACGCCGATCATGCACGTGGACGAGTTCGTGCGCGGCAAGGGCAAGTTCCTGCTTACCGAGTATGTGCCGACGCGCGAGAAGGTCAACGGCAAGTACCCGCTGATTCTCACCACCGGCCGTATCCTGTCGCAGTACAACGTCGGAGCGCAGACGCGGCGCACCGCCAACAATACCTGGCATGAGGAGGACCGCCTTGAGCTGCATCCGCACGATGCCGAGGAGCGCGGCGTCAAGGAGGGCGACTGGGTCGGGGTGCAGAGCCGCGCCGGCGAGACGGTAATGCGCGCCCTGGTCACGCCGCGGGTACAGCCGGGCCTGGTCTACACCACTTTCCATTTCCCCGATTCCGGCGCCAACGTCATCACCACCGACAATTCCGACTGGGCCACCAACTGCCCCGAGTACAAGGTCACGGCGGTACAGGTGATCCGCGTCAGCCAGCCTTCGGAATGGCAGAAGCGCTATCGCAAATTCTCCGAGCGCCAGCAGGCCTTGCTGAAGCAGGGCAGCGATGTCACTGCCGTCAAATAAGCTGCCGGGCGTATACCCTGGAGGCGATGCCGCCGCCGAGGGCTATGCGCGTCTGCCAGTGCGGGCCTGGCGCGACGGCGAGCTCAGCACGGTGGAGGACTGCGTCGCCGAGGAAACCCCGGTGGCCCTGGTCTACAACGGCGAGCCGCACGTGGTGATGATGGCCACGCCGGACGACCTGGAGGATTTGGCCCTGGGCTTTTCCTGCAGCGAGGAGGTGATCGGCGGCGCCGATGAACTGCAATCGCTGGAGGTGTTCCGGCATGACGGCGCCGGCGTTCCCAGCTACGAGATCCGCATGCGCATCCCGGCGCAGCGGCATGAGGCTTTGCTCAGCCGGCGCCGCAATCTGCAAGGGCGGACCGGCTGCGGCCTGTGCGGCGCGGAAACTATCGCCGATGCCATCCGCAGCCCGCGCCATGTCGGCGCCGGTGTGCCGGTGACGACCGCCGCGCTGCGCCGCGCGCAGGACGAGCTGCGCCGCCGCCAGGTGCTCAATGCGCTGACCGGCGCCACCCATGCCGCGGCCTGGGCCGCGCCGGACGGCACGGTGCAGCTGGTGCGCGAGGATGTGGGCCGCCACAACGCGCTGGACAAGCTGATCGGCGCGCTGCTGCGCGAGGGACGCGATACCGCGCGCGGCTTCGCCCTGGTCACCAGCCGCGCCAGCTACGAGATGGCGCTGAAGGCGGCGATGGCCGGCATCCCCCTGCTCGCCGCCATCTCCGCGCCCACCGCCTACGCCATCCGCGTGGCCGAGGAAGCCGGCCTGACCCTGATCGGTTTTGCCCGCGGCGACAGCTTCGTCATCTATGCCTGCCCGGCCCGGGTGCTCGATGCGGGACCACGCAGCGCCAGCGCTGAAGGAAGCGCTCCGTGAGCATCGAACATCTCACCAATATGGCCAACGACATCGGCGCCTTCTTTCATGCCGAGCCGGTGCGTGAGGACGGCGTCAGCGGCATGGTCAACCACATGCGCAAATTCTGGACGCCGCGCATGCTGCAGCAGATCGTCGAGCATCTGCGGCAGGGTGGGGAAGGGCTGGAGGAGTTGCCGCGGCAGGCGGTGCAGAGCCTGGCGGACAGCAGGAGCGCGAAACCGGCGTAGGGCAGCTATCGCCTTCTTGTCATCTTTCGCTGCGCTCAGGACCACAAGGGAAGTCGTTGTCGCTTTTGCGTTAACCTGTCGCCAGACTTCGCATTCAAGGCGGTTCTGGTGGACCTGGTCAAGGAATTCGTATCGCTGCTGGCGCTGCTCAACCCGATCGGGGCGATCCCTTTCTTTCTCGGGCTGACCGCCACGCAGAGCCATGTGGAGAAGCGGCGCACCATCCGCGTCGCCTCCCTGTCGGTGGCGGTGGTGCTGGCGGTGTCGGCCACCGCGGGCGAGCGCATCATCCATTTCTTCGGCATCAGCGTCGGCTCGCTGCAGGTGGGCGGCGGCATCGTCATGCTGTTGATGGCTATTGCCATGGTCAACGCCCAGGCCGGCAATACCCGCTCCACCACCGAGGAAAGGGACGAGGCGGAGTCGAAGGACAATATCGCCGTGGTGCCGCTGGCGATCCCGCTGATGGCCGGCCCCGGCACCATCAGCGCCATGATCATCTATGCCGGCAAGGTCAGCGGCTGGCTGGAGATCGCCGCGCTGATCGGCATCGGCGCGGCGCTGGGCGCGGTGACCTTCATCGCGCTGAGCCTGGCCGATCCCATCGCCAACTGGATCGGCCGCACCGGCATCAACATCACCACCCGCCTGATGGGCCTGATCCTGTCGGCGCTGGCGGTGGAGTTCATCGTAAATGGACTGAAGGCGCTGCTGCCGGGGTTGGGGCCGCAGACCTGAGCAAGTGTGCCGTCTGGAGCCGCGCCCCGAGAATTCCTTGCGGGATTTACTGAACGCAGCGCTTACTGCAATACAGAACTCGATTGATGCGCTTCGCTGCGCTCAGCACATCCTTGTATCTTATTGCCGTACCCGAAACGCGACGGGTACAGGATGAGGTGGACAAGCTGAGCACATCCTGAGACTTCGAGTCTGGTACGTAGATCA
>Ga0302314_10001345_pt1 | contig 45911 bp, 44 predicted proteins | sample III_Palsa_N2_3_FD_200533 | JGI IMG/M metagenome (GOLD analysis project Ga0302314, IMG submission 200533) | Peat permafrost microbial communities from Stordalen Mire near Abisko, Sweden - III_Palsa_N2_3 | ecosystem: Environmental > Terrestrial > Soil > Palsa > Peat permafrost | place: Sweden...
CCCTCTCCCCCGCGGGGAGAGGGCTGGCGTGAGGGGCCAATCTTGCGGGGCACCCGCTTCGAAGCGCGCTTCGATCAACCACGCCGCGAGCACCCACCCCTCACCTCAATCCTCTCCCCGCAGGGGAGAGGAGGCGAATGCAAACAGCGAGGAATTTTATTAATGCCCCCCATCACCCGCATTCACTCGCGCACCGCCGTGCTGGCGGACGAGAACATCGACACCGACCGCATCATCCCGGCGCGCTTCCTCACCACCACCGAACGCAGCGGGCTCGGCAAGCTGTGTTTCCACGACTGGCGCTATCAGGCTGACGGCAGCGACAACCCGGCCTTTCCGCTGAACCAGCCGCGGGCGCAGCACTGCTCGATCGTCGTCGCCGGACGCAACTTCGGTTGCGGCTCTTCGCGCGAACATGCGCCCTGGGCGCTGCTCGACTATGGCGTGCAGGCGGTGCTGTGCAGCGAGATTGCTGACATCTTCCGCAACAACGCGCTCAAGAACGGGCTGCTGGCGATCGTTATCGACGAGCTCGAGCATCGCTGGCTGCTCACGCATCCCGGCATCGAGCTGGTGATCGACGTGCGCGACCAGTTCATCGAGCTGCCCGACGGCGGCTACATCCGCTTTCAGCTGGAACCGTTCGCACGGCACTGCTTGCTCAACGGTGTCGACCAGCTCGGCTACCTGCTGCAACACGCCGATGCGATCGGCGCCTACGAACAACGCACCAGGACTCAACAGGAGGCTGCATGAAAGCTCACATCGTCACCCTGCCCGGCGACGGCGTCGGTCCCGAAGTCACTGCCGCGGCGGTCGCCGTGCTGGAAGCGGTCGCGGAACACTATGGCCACACCTTCACCTTCGATGAGCAGTTGATCGGCGGCTGCGCGATCGACGCCACCGGTGAGCCGCTGCCACCCGCCGCGCTGGCCGCGTGCCAGTCGGCCGACGCGGTGCTGCTGGGCGCCGTCGGCGGTCCGAAGTGGTCCGACCCGAACGCGCCGGTACGCCCCGAACAGGGTCTGCTGGCCTTGCGGGCCGCGCTCGGTGTTTACGCTAACCTGCGTCCGCTGCAGGTGCACCCGGCGCTGGCGGATCTGTCGCCGCTGAAAAATGAAAAGCTGAAGAACGTCGACGTGTTGTTCGTGCGCGAGCTCACCGGCGGCGCCTACTTCGGCGCGAAGACGCGTAGCGCGGACACCGCCACCGACGAATGCAAGTACACCGTCGCCGAGGTCGAGCGCGTGGTGCGCCGCGCGTTCGACCTGGCGCGCGGTCGCCGTCATCGCCTGACCTCGGTGGACAAGGCGAACGTGCTGGAGACCTCGCGGCTGTGGCGTAGCACGGTGCAGCGCATCGCCGCGGACTATCCCGACGTCAAGCTCGAGCACCAGCTGGTCGACTCGATGGCGATGCTGCTGCTGACCCAGCCGTCCAGCTATGACGTCGTGGTTACCGAGAATCTGTTCGGCGACATCCTCACCGACGAGGCCGCCGCACTGGCTGGTTCGCTCGGCTTGTTGCCGTCCGCCTCGCTGGGCGAAGGCCGCCGTGGCCTGTACGAACCGATCCACGGTTCCGCGCCCGACATCGCCGGCCAGGGTGTGGCCAATCCGGTGGGCGCGATCCTCTCCGCGGCGCTGTTGCTACGTCATTCGCTGGGCCTGGAAACAGAAGCAGCCGCGATCGAGACTGCCGTCGAACACGTGCTTCAGCACGGCCCGCACAGCCGCGACATCGGCGGCAGCGCCAGTACCGCCGCAGTGCGCGACGCGGTGCTCGCCGCGATTGAAGATCACGTCGACACCGCAGCCGCATTCTTCAGCGGTGTGCGCGCATGCGGCTGATGCAAAGACGTCTTCCCAACGGATACAGCGATGTGTCCGTACTTCCTGCCGCCCCCTGCGTGCTCCTTACGGCAGCGGATGGCCAGCGTGCGTTCCCAAGTCGCCCGTTGCTGTCCGCCTCGCCAGCTTCCCCTCCACGCACGGGGCGCTTTCTCTCTCCATCCAGGCTGAATCCGCATGCGCAGTGACCAGATCAAGAGCGGGCCCGACCGCGCCCCCGCCCGCGCCATGTTGCGCGCCACCGGCCTGGACGACGAGGCCATCGCCAAGCCGCTGGTCGCGGTGGTGCATACGTGGTCAAACGTGAGCCCATGCAACCTCAACTTGCGCGAACTGGCTGAGCACACCGCCGCTGGCATCCGCGCCGCTGGCGGCACACCGATCGAATTCAACACGATCGCGGTGACCGACGGCATCGCGATGGGCACCTCCGGCATGCGCGCATCGCTGATCAGCCGCGAAGTAATCACTGACTCGATCGAGCTGGCGGTGGATGGCCACTGTCTCGACGCGATGGTGGTGCTGTGCGGCTGCGACAAGACCATTCCAGCGGCGGCAATGGCGCTGGCGCGGCTGAACATCCCGGGGGTGGCGTTGTATGGGGGCAGCATCGCGCACGGCACCCACGACAACCATCCGATCACCATCCAGCAAGTGTTCGAAGCGGTGGGTGCGCATGGCGCGGGCAAGATCGATGATGCCGAACTGGCCGCGGTCGAGCGTGATGCCTGTCCAGGCGCCGGCGCCTGTGGGGGTCAGTTCACCGCCAACACGATGGCCATGGTGCTGACCACACTGGGGCTTTCGCCAATGGGCTTCAATGACATCCCCGCCACGCACCCGGCCAAGGGCGCGGCGGCCTTTCGCTGCGGCGAGCTGGTGATGGAATGTCTGAACACCGAGCGCAAGCCGCTGGACCTGCTCAGCCGCACCGCGTTCCGCAATGCCGCACGGATGGTCGCCGCCACCGCCGGCTCCACCAACGCTGTGCTGCATCTGCTGGCAATTGCGCGCGAGGCAGGCGTGCGGTGGACGCTGGAAGATTTCGAGCCGGCCTCGGTGCACACGCCGGTGATCGCCGACCTGCTGCCGGCTGGCCGCTATACCGCGGTGGAGCTGTTCGGCGCCGGTGGCAGCGCTCGTGTGGCGCAGGAACTGATCGCCGCCGGCATGCTGGAGGATGCACCCACCGTCACCGGCCGTAGCCTGTTTACCGAAGCCGCCGCCGCGCCGCGCGCGGCAGGTCAGGATGTAGTGCATCCCGTCAGTCGGCCGCTGAAACCGCGCGGCGGCTATTCCATCCTCTACGGCAATCTCGCCCCGGACGGCTGCATCCTCAAGCTCGCCGGTATGGACAGCGGCCACTTCGAAGGCACCGCGCGCGTATTCGAGAGCGAGGAGGAAGCGTTCGCCGCCGTACAAGGCGATCGCATCCGCGCCGGCGATGTCATCGTGATCCGCAACGAAGGGCCAGCCGGCGGACCCGGCATGCGCGAGATGCTCGGCGTGACGGCGGCGCTGGTCGGCCGTGGCCTCGGCAACGACGTGGCGCTGATCACCGACGGCCGTTTCTCCGGCGCGACGCACGGCTTCATGGTCGGCCATATCGCTCCAGAAGCGGCACGCGGCGGCCCGATCGCCCTGCTGCGCGAAGGCGATCGCATAGTGATCGATGCCGAACATCGCGAGCTGCGCACCAGTGCCGATCTGGAAGCCCGTCGGGCGAGCTGGCAACCGCGCAAGCCGAAAGTCACCCATGGCGCGCTCGCCAAATACGCGCTCCTGGTCGGCTCGGCTTCCGACGGCGCCACGACCAATCAAGCTACGGACGTCCAGACGTCCGCTCGTCATAACGCAGAAACCACCTACTCAGCCACCGCCATCACCGAACCTGCAGGAGTCACCGCATGAGCACCAGCACCTCACCTAATACCTTGAAGGCCGCCCGCATCGCCGTGCTCGGCTACGGCAGTCAGGGCCGCGCGCACGCATTGAACCTGCGCGATTCCGGCCTCGACGTCGTGGTCGGTCTGCGCAAAGGCGGCCCGTCCTGGCAGCGCGCGCAAGCCGAAGGCTTTGCCGTGGCCGAACCGGCCGAGGCCGTGCGTGACGCTGACCTGGTCGCCGTGCTGACCCCGGACATGGTGCAGCCGACCCTATACAAGGAATCGATTGAACCGAACATCAAGCCTGGGGCAGCGCTGCTGTTCGCACATGGCTTCAACGTGCACTTCAAACAAATCGATCCGCGCAAGGACATCGACGTGATCCTGGTCGCGCCCAAGGGCCCGGGCGCGCTGGTTCGCAGCGAGTACGAGCGTGGCCGTGGCGTCCCCTGCATCTGGGCGGTGCATCAGGATGTCAGTGGTCACGCCGAGGCCAGGACGAAAGGTTATGCAGATGGCATCGGCGGCGGCCGCGCGATGATCATCGAAACCGACTTCAAGGAAGAAACCGAGACCGACCTGTTCGGCGAGCAGGCCGTGCTGTGCGGCGGCGCCAGCGAGCTGGTGATCAAGGGTTTCGAGACCCTGGTCGAGGCCGGCTACCAGCCGGAAATCGCTTACTACGAAGTGATGCACGAGCTGAAGCTGATCGTCGACCTGTTCTACGAAGGCGGCCTCACGCGAATGCTCGAGTTCGTCTCCGAGACTGCGCAGTACGGTGACTACGTCAGCGGCCCGCGGATCGTCGACGCCGGCACCAAGCAGCGCATGAGGGAAGTCCTCGACGATATTCAAGACGGCACCTTCGCACGCAACTGGACGGCTGAATACAAAGCTGGCCTGCCGAACTATAAACGGCTCAAGCAGGCCGACCTCGACCACCCGATCGAACAGGTGGGCGCAAAGCTGCGCGCGCGCATGCCGTGGTTGCAGAGCGGGCCTGCGTCTGTAGCGGCAGCGGTCGCAGCGCCGCTGAAGAAAGTGAGCTGACGTTCCTGGCTCCTCCCCCTGCTCGCAGGGGGAGGTTGGAAGAGGGTTGTCCGAGCTTGCGGAAGATCAACAGCACCCCACCCCAACCCTCCCCTGCATGCAGGGGAGGGGGCACGGCAAAAACCCCTCTCGCAAGCAGAGGAGGCAACTGCACACCGCCCCTCAAGGAATCCTGTTTGTGAATGCGCAACCGCTGAAAACCGAGCTCGAAACGACTCGCCACGTGCGCGCCGGCCAGCCGATGAGCGGCGCCGAGGTGATCGTGCAGGTATTCGCCGACGAGGGCGTCGGGGTGCTGTTCGGCTATTCCGGTGGCGCCATTCTGCCGGTGTACGACGCGGTATTCCGCTACAACGCGATCCACCTGAAAGACGACGGCGACGAGTCGATGCCGCTGATCGTACCGGCCAACGAACAGGGCGCAGGATTCATGGCGGCGGGCTACGCACGCGCCTCCGGCAAGGTCGGCGTGGCGGTGGTCACCTCCGGCCCCGGCGCGACAAACATGGTCACACCAGTACGTGACTCGATGGCCGATTCGATTCCGCTGGTAGTGATCTGCGGCCAGGTGGCCAGCAGCTCGATCGGCAGCGACGCATTCCAGGAGGCGCCGATCAGCAACATCATGGGCGCCTGTGCAAAACATGTCTTCCTGGTCACTGACGCCAGTCAGCTGGAAGCGACCATGCGCACCGCGTTCACGCTTGCGCGCAGCGGTCGGCCCGGGCCGGTCGTGGTCGACGTGCCGAAGGATGTGCAGAACACCGCGCTCACTTTCCATGGCAGCGGCGAGCTGGCATTGGCCGGCTACCGTGCACGGCTGCATGCGGTGGAACAGGCGGCGCTGAGCGATGCCGACTGCGCCGCCTTCTTCGCTGGATTGATGCAGGCGAAACGTCCACTGATTTACGCCGGCGGCGGCGTGATCGCCGCTGGTGCGGCAACGGCTCTACGCGCGTTCGTCGACACATTCGGGTTGCCAGTGACTACCACGCTGATGGGACTTGGCGCGTTCGACACCACCGATCCGCTGGCCTTGCACATGCTCGGCATGCACGGCACCGCGTACGCGAATTACGCGGTGGAGGACTGCGACTTCGTACTCACCCTTGGCGCGCGCTTCGACGACCGTGTTGCCGGCGTGCCGGAGAAGTTCGCACCGCGGGCGAAGTTCATCGCACAACTCGACATCGATCCGGCCGAGATCGGCAAAGTGAAGCCGGTGCACTGGCATCACGTTGGCCCGTTGGCGCGCGCGCTGGAGCGGCTCACCGCGTATGGCCGCGCACACGCCCTGCGTCCGTCACTCGATGCCTGGCATGCGCATGTGGCGCAGCTGAAATGCGTACACGCGATGAACTATGACCACGACAGCGCGCTGATCCAGCCGTATGCGGTGCTGCAGGCGATCAACCGGCATACCGACGGCCGCGCGATCATCAGCACCGGTGTCGGCCAGCATCAGATGTGGGCGGCGCAGTATTTCGACTTCCGTGCGCCGCGGCATTGGCTTAGCTCCGGCTCGATGGGCACGATGGGCTTCGGTCTGCCGGCGGCAATCGGTGCGCAGTTCGCTCATCGGGACAAGCTCGTCATCGACATCGACGGCGACGCCAGCATCCGCATGAACATCGGCGAGCTGGAGACCGTCACGACCTACGCGTTGCCGGTGAAGGTAGTGGTGCTCAACAACGTCGGCGACGGCATGGTGCGGCAGTGGCAGAAACTATTCTTCAAGGGCCGCTTCGCCGCCTCCGACAAGAGCCTGCACAAGAAGGATTTCGTGCTCGCCGCGCAGGCCGACGGCTTCGCCTGGGCACGACGGCTCGAGTGCAAGGAGGAGTTGGAGGCGACGATCGCTGACTTCCTCGCGTTCGATGGGCCGGCGTTTCTGGAGGTGATGATCGATCCGGATGCCGGCGTGTATCCGATGGTTGGCCCCGGGGCGAGCTACGCGCAGATGATCACTGGCGATTTCATTGCTTCGCGCAGTGCGCCAACACCACACGAGACCACTGCCAGCGGGATGTTCTGACGTTCGTTGTTCTGAAGTTCGTCGTCCCGGCGCGGGCCGGGATCCAGTCACTTGACCGCTCAATGATGTTCCTGGGTTCCTGCCTTCGCAGGAATGACGAGCAAAAAAAAAGCAAACGCAGCGAAGCCAATGCATGAGGTACAGCCATGAACCACACTCTTTCCATCCTGTTGCAGAACGAAGCCGGTGCGCTGGTGCGCGTGGCCGGGTTGTTCGCCGCGCGTGGCTACAACATCGACACGCTGACCGTCGCCGCGACGCATGATCCGGCGGTCTCGCGCCTGACGCTGAGCCTGCAGTGCGACGATATCGCGCTTACCCAGATCCTGCAGCAGACGCGCAAGCTGGTCGACGTGTTGCAGGTGGCGCATCCGGCGGCGGCGCTGGCGGCATGACCACCACCGCTGCGCTGCTCAAGGATGAGGATGGCGTAGCGGCCACCGATCTGCTCTCGCGGATTCGTGCCGCTCGGGTCTACGAGGTGGCACAGGAATCAGCACTGGAGCCCGCACCGCTGCTCAGCGCGCGACTCGGCCAGCAGGTGTTGCTCAAGCGCGAAGATCAGCAGCCGGTGTTCTCGTTCAAGCTGCGCGGCGCGTACAACCGCATGGTGCAGCTGGATGCGACGCAACGCGCACTCGGGGTGATCGCCGCTTCGGCTGGCAACCATGCGCAGGGCGTTGCGGTGGCCGCGGCGAAGCTGGGTATCCACGCCATCATCGTGATGCCGGTGACCGCACCCCAGGTCAAGGTGGACGCGGTACGCCGGCTTGGCGGCGCGATGGTGGAGATCGTGCTGGTCGGCGACTCCTTCAGCGATGCGCAGGCTGCGGCCGCGCAGTTGCAGACCGAACGCGGCGCCATCTTCGTGCATCCGTTCGACGATCTGGCGGTCATCGCTGGCCAGGGTACGGTGGCGCTTGAGATTCTGCGCCAGCATCCGGGCCCGCTGCACGCGGTGTTTGTGCCAGTCGGCGGCGGCGGACTGCTCGCTGGTGTAGCGGCATGCATCAAGGCACTGCGCCCGCAGGTGCAGGTGATCGGCGTGCAGGCAGCGGACGCCGACGCGATGGCGCGTTCGCTGGAAGCTGGCGAGCGAGTTGTGCTGAACGAGGTCGGCCTGTTCGCCGACGGCACGGCGGTGAAGCAAGTTGGCGTGCACACGTTCGCGTTGTGCCAACAGCATGTGGACGCGATGCTGCGGGTGGACAACGATGCGATCTGCGCGGCGATCCGCGACATCTACCAGGACACCCGCAGCGTGCCGGAACCGTCCGGTGCGCTGGCGTTGGCGGGACTGAAGCAATACGTCACCACCCACGGCGACAGCAACGATGGCGCACTGGTGGCGATCGTCTCCGGCGCCAACATGAATTTCGATCGCCTGCGTTTCATTGCCGAGCGCGCCGAGCTGGGCGAGCAGCGCGAGGCTGTGTTCGCGGTGACCATCCCTGAGCAGCGCGGCAGCTTCCGACGTTTCTGCGCTGCGCTCGGGCAGCACAACATCACCGAGTTCAACTACCGCATCGGCGACGCCAGCCAGGCGCATATCTTTGTCGGCGTGCAGACCGCCAGCCGCGACGAACGCGAGGCGCTGGTCGCCGCATTCCGCACGCAGGAGTTCGGCGTGCTCGATCTCACCGACGACGAGCTGGCCAAGCTACATCTGCGCCACATGATCGGCGGGCGCTCCGCACTGGCGCAGGATGAACGGCTGTACCGTTTCGAATTTCCCGAGCGTCCCGGCGCACTCACCTGCTTCCTCGCTCAGCTGCACCCGGACTGGAACATCAGCCTGTTTCATTACCGCAATCACGGCGCCGACTACGGTCGCATCCTGGTCGGCATCCAGGTACCCGACACCGAACAACCGCTGTTCCAGCGTTTTGTTGCCACTCTGGGTTATCCGTACGTGGACGAGAGCGCGCACCCGGCGTATCGATTGCTGCTGCGCGACTGAACCCCATTCCGCGGCAGCCCATCCGCTAGCTGGTGACGCCGCCACCCTCGGCATCCAGCTCGAACACGTGGTTGTCGTAGTCGGTGAAGTACAACGCCGTGCCGCCTCGCGCAAACTGACACTCGAGGCCGAGCATCCTCAGCTTGTTCGCACAAATGAGCTGTTCGGCCTTGCCCACCGCCAGCGCGATATGGTCCCCGTTGCAGGCCGCGGGCGGCTCGCCCTGCACCAGCACGAAGCAGGTACCACCCAGCTGCACCAGGTTGCCGTGGCCGCCGTCATCCTGGCCGGCTGTGACGATGGCATCGTCGAACAGCCGCGCGTATAACGCAGCGCTTCGTGCCGGGTTGCGAACCATCAGCGCGATATGGTCGATAGCCTTGGGCATGGGAAGGCTCCGCGATGACACTATGGAGGCGATATCGTGATCCTCGCACCATGAACGTATGCGATCGATGACCATTTCGGGTGCCCCGTCACGCCACCAAGGGCCTTGGCTCACGCTAAACTGGTCTGATGGCTTCTTCCCCCCGCAAACGCCAGCAACGCAAACCAGTACCTTCGCTGGCTACGCGCCAGCACCCCGGCGCGGCCAAAGGCGCTGCCAAAAAGCCAGTGCGCCCGGCGGACAGTTCCACCCGCGCCACCCGGGTACTCGGCTGGCTGCTGCAGAACTTGCCGGCACACCATCGCGAGAAAGCGCTGGACTATCTGGTGCTGACCCGGATGGATCGGCCGATCGGTGCCCTGCTGCTGCTGTGGCCAACCTGGTGGGCACTGTGGCTGGCCGCCAGCGATTTCCCGCCGTGGAAGCCGCTGATCATTTTCACGCTCGGCGTGTTCGCGATGCGCGCGGCTGGCTGCGCGATCAACGACTATGCCGACCGCAAGCTCGACCCACAGGTGGCGCGCACCGCCGGCCGGCCGATCGCCAGTGGTCGGGTAACCCCGCGCGAGGCATTGATCGTGTTTGCCGCGCTGCTCGTATTCGCCTTCGTGCTGGTGCTGTTCACCAACAAACTGACGATCGAACTGTCGTTTGCCGGAGCTGCGCTGGCCGCGCTGTATCCGTTCACCAAGCGCTACACCTATATGCCGCAGGTGGTGCTCGGCGCCGCGTTCGGCTGGTCGATCCCAATGGCGTTTGCAGCGGTGACGAACGGTGTGCCACCGATTGGCTGGCTGTTGTTCATCGGCAACATCCTGTGGTCGGTGATCTACGACACCGAGTACGCGATGGTCGATCGCGAGGATGATCTGAAAGTCGGCGCACGCTCCACCGCGATCCTGTTCGGCGATGCCGACCTGCCGATCCTCGGCGTGCTGATGGGTACGTTTCTGCTGACCATGCTGTTCGTCGGCCAGCGCGCTGCGCTGGGCTGGCCCTACTGGCTAGGCCTGCTCGTCGCTGCCGGCCTGTTCGGTTATCAACTATGGCTGATCCGTAACCGCCAACGTGACGCCTGCCTCGCCGCGTTCCGCCACAATAACTGGCTTGGTTTGACCTTGTGGATCGGCATGGTGATCGCGCTGGCGGTGCGCTAAAGAACTAGGGGCGGGGGCGCAATGGCAAGTCCCTGACCCTCCACCGCACCCCCTCATCCGCGGTGCGAAGGCGCCCGTGCCAGCGCCCATACATCCACCCGCTGCACGCCGGCCCGCTTGAGCACGCGCGCACATTCGGCCAGCGTGGCGCCGGTAGTCATTACATCGTCAAGGATCGCGACATGCGCGGGCAACTCGACGCCCGTGCGCAGCGCGAAGGCGCCGCGCACATTACGCCGGCGACTGACCGCGTCCAACTCTGTCTGCGCCTCGGTGATGCGCGTGCGCTGCAGCACGTCGTGACGCAGTGGCACATCAAGTGCGCGCGCCAGCGGCCGGGCCAGCTCCAGCGCTATGTTAAACACAACCCATTTGCTATTCGACGAGGTAGCGCAGACTCTTTCCTCGTCACATAATCCTTTGTCGCTATGTGAGGTCATGCGCCCATGCGTTTACTTTACGTTCAGTTTTGAACCGACGGCGCCGCGAGATTCTTTTTGTGAAGCCTGGAAGCCAGGCGTCGATTGGATATTTACCGCGGTAGTTATCCAATGTCGTTCGATAGATGGTCGGGCCACTGCTCAAATGATGGAACGACTGGTCTTGTCAGCGAGCGGCATCTGCGTAGCAGACGATCAAGCGACAATCTCGGGAGGTCTGCTTCCGGCCGAGGCTGTGTGAAAACGCAAAGTCGGAGTTCGATGCGGCTGAGCGATCAGCGCAACCCCAAATGGCGCGGACGACAAAGTGCCGACGACAATCAATGATTCAGGCGAGGATCGCCTGGATCGGGTCATGTCGTGGAGCCTGGCCGCGGAAAGACTCGCGTAAATCTCGAAGGAATGCATTGTCGCGCGATAGACCCTTCGCAAGTGATCGAATCTGCTCGTCCAAGCGCCACTGGTAAGCAGCTGGCTTGAAGATGAGGCCATCACCACCTGTCGGGCAAACCCACTTTCCGCTAACCGCGCAGCAACTTGGAGTTCTCACATAGTCTGTCCGTGATTTCTCGCATAGTTAGTCTCACGCGGGTGATTCGAGCGGTAACGAGCCTTGTGCGGCCTGCGGCAAAGCGCCAGTCGGGATATCCCTAGCGGAGGGGCTGCTCCTCTCGTTCGCGAGGGTCGAGTCGGACGCGTGTACACGCAAGGGGTACGCCAGCAATTTGTTGATAGCGCAACTTCCGCTGTCGCCTCGAAAGCTGGAGTTCTGATTGCCTCAGTGGCTGGAGGCGCCAGTGATTACTGGCGCGTTCTCCCTTGCCCCCGGCACCGACTGCCGCCCGGTCGGCAGTCGGTGCCGGTCCTTGTTGCGGCCAAACTATGCTTTCCAAGAAATCATAGTTTGGCCATTTCGGCCAACTTATGCTTTCCGCCACAAAGTACGCATCCCATTAAAGATTGAGCGCTCTGTTCAGTGAAGTTTGAGCGATGGCAAGGCAAGCACAAGATTGCCGGACTGGTGATCGTGCGGCGGCGGCGCCCATCAGGGGCCTTTGCAGCGTTAGAAGGGCGCGCCCCGATCGAGCCGGCGCTGCCGGTTTCGTTCCGTGCTTGGGCGTGGACAGCGGTGCCTTTCACCCGTCGATCGGGAAATCAATGCGGGCGCCCGTAGCATGCTCTCCCGCGTTCCCGAGGACGAACGGCGAACGCCTCGTCGCGCCGGCATTATTTCTCGGAGTTTAATTAGAACCTAGCGTGATGCACGCTCAGTGCGAACGCCTTGGATCAGGCCGCAGGACACCGATTGATGCTAGCCACGCATTGACCAGGAAGACATATCAGATATAGCTTAGGGAACAGCTCGGGCCGTCCAGCCGTATTTTTCGAAGATTTTTTCACCTGACGGGCTCGCCAAGAAGTCAACGAATGCCCGCGCTCGTGGATCTCCTGCACCGTGTCTGGTCAGTACCACGCCACAATCCCTGTATAGGCGATACTGTGGCTCCAGAGGCACAACCTGTGCAAGACCAGGATGCGCGATGGACCAGATCGGGAAAATGATCCATGCATCAATCGACGGGTCTGTCTCCCACGCTTTGACAGCCTCTGCACTGTTACCGGCATAGACGGCAATGTGCGAGCGGAAATTTGCCACCGTCCGGATATCACCATCGCGACCGGCGATGTCCTCCCAGAGGCCCACCTGGCCTGCGCCATTAACGACCATGATCTTGGTGCCTAAATGCAACAAGTCGTGAAATCCATGGATGCGCTTGGGGTTGCCCGGCCGCACGAGGATGCCGGCGGGACGCAGGTACAAAAGGCGTACCGTGTCTGGCAAAAGCTGACTAGCGAAGGCGGTGAGAAAATCGCTCATCATCGCTTCCGAGCCGCTGTAAACGATCGCACCGTCGCTTTGCATGTCGCGGGCCCACTTGAGGGTTGGACCCGCCGTAACCTGAACATCGATGCCTTGCTGCTTCCCAAAGACGGAAGCCGCTTCTTGCATCGCAGGGGCGGGCCCACCCGGACCGTACACATGCAATGTCTCGGTAGCACTTAAAGAGGTCGACACCATGAGCGTCGCGATTGCTGAGAAGAGAAATGCCTTGAACATGAACGGCCTCCAGGGGGGCATAAGTGGCGGCAACGCGCGTATCAGCGCCATGAAGTAAAAAGGCCATGCGTCGGCCATACCGAATCATCATCGTTTCGTTGGCAAAGGCATCGCGGTGCCAGGAAGATCGTGGCCATCGTTTGGTGGCGGCAGATAAGCCTGAACGAGATCGTCGAGGTCCGTGCCCGTGAAGGTGCCTTCGTGGCGCAAGACGACACGTCCACCCGGCGCAAGCACAACGGTAGTTGGGATCACGGCGATACCATCGAACACCTGACGCAGACGACCCGATGAATCCCATCCTTGGGGATACGTGACGTGGGTCTTGGCCGCGGCGGCGCCTGCTAATGCCGGATCGTCATAGGGCATGGCCACGCCCACGACACTTAACCCCGATGTTTCGAAGTGCAGGTACGTCTGCTGAAAAGCCGGGAGCTCTGCCACACATGCCGCACAGTCGGGTGACCAGAAGTTGATGACGACGACGTGCTCACGCCATGCCGGCAATGAGAGCGGCCTGCCGTCAAACCCAGACACAGGCAATTGAAGGTGATCGTAGACGCGAACTCCATGCACATCTGGCCAGATGGTTGCCAGGCAGGCCGCCGTGATCAACAGGATCATGGCGGCCGTGCCCCAACGAAACCGCTTCACGGAAGCGTCAGGGGAAGCGTCCACGAACGACCATTCACAGATGTCAGTTGTAACGCGTAATGCCCCTTCTCCAGCAGTGAAGCGCTCGGATCAGCCGGCAAGGTCACGGTCGCCATGGATCCGATCGGCCCCACCAAACCAAACGGCCCGACGTGGATCTTCTGATAGTCGTAGTCGTTGCGGAATGCCTGTTTTGGAAGCTTCGAAAGTTGTTCAGCCGACCAGGTTCGCAGAATGGTGCCATTGGTATTCAAGAGCGTGGCGCGAACGATATTGGACGGCGCTTCTGGCGTGCCCGCATCCACATAGGCCTTGAACGTTACCTCGCTTTGCGGCGTCAGTTGGCCTTGGCTGAGCGACCAGTGGTGGGTGGTCGGACTGACTGGGCCGCCATGGAAAGGGGTCACTACAGAACCCCGATAGTAGCTATAGGTCCCCACGATGAAGATCACGCTGATCGCCAGCAGGATGGCACCCAACTTCCCGAACGCGCGTTCGCTCATCGGCAGTGGTGACGTACCGCCCAACCATTGAAACCAACGCGCTTGGGTCAAACGCGGCCATGTGCGAGCCAACCAGCTGTCCACCGACCACGCACCACCACCGGCAAGCAGGAGCGACACGCCCATGCCGAAATTGCAGGCAGCCATGGTCCATTCATCGATACACGTCGCACCCTGCCACCCAAATAGAAGCATCAGCATGAAGGCGAGACCTATGGAGCAGGCGGCCGCCAATCGGGTCAGTGTGCCCGTAAGCAACATGAGCCCCACGATCAGCTCGACAGCGCTGAAGACGATCACGCTCGTGTAAAGCCAAACGAAATGTTGCAGCAGCCAGGACACGACGTGATCCAGGCCGAATAAGGCGCCAGGCATGGCGGTCTGAAACTTGTAGGCCATCCAGTGCGGCGCATCAGGATTAAGCTTCGATGGTGCATAGAAGAAGCGGCGCGAGCCTCCTCCCCAGTAGATCCAACCCTGGACGAACCGGACAGTGACCAGCGCGATCGCTGCCAGGCGCCAGGCTTGCTGGAAGCCAGCATTCTGTTTGATAGCAAGGGACGTGTTCATAGGAGTGATCCTGTTATGGAAGTCTGCGTCATTGCTTCGCTTCACGACCCGGGCTGGGAAGCGCTGTAAGGTTTGAATCCATAGCGCTCAAAAATGGCCAGGCCTTGATCCGAGCGGACGAAATCCAGCCAACGCTGCGCCGCCTTCGCATGCGCTGTACCTTTGACCATCGCGCCAGCGTAAATAGCGGTGGTGTTCTGGGCTGGCGGAATATCGACGTGGCTGATGAGATGGCCGGCCTGTTCCTGGAAAATGGCTTCCGACTGCCAGGTCACGCCGGCATCCACACGGCCCTGCATGATCCACAGCGGTGTCTGGCGATGATGGATGTGCGTCAGTTCAGTCGTACCTTGCTGAACTTTTGTGTCGTACACCTGCGTTTCCAGCGACTTGCCGCCGGCCTTGTTCAAGGATGCTTCGATTTGTCGGGCAATCCCTTCGAATTCGGGATTAGGCATCGCCAGCTTGAGACTGGGGCGGCTCAAATCCAAAAGCCCCGTAATGGCGGCGGGATTGCCCGCAGCCACCATGATGGTCAACGTGTTGGTGGCATAGGGCACCGCCGGGGCTTGCAACAGCCCGTCGTCAATCTGTTTCTTCACTGCCTCGAGCCCGGCGAGGTAGACGTCCGGCTTGACGGTCCAGGTCATGTTGCCCACTGTCACCGTACCGCCTGCTTTCATCTGGCGCACCAATAGACCTGGCGGGATCGTCTCCCAATACAACCGCCCCTTGTATTCGGGGTACTTCGCTTCGAAAGCCTCCACCAGCGGCGCCATCGCGAAGAAATAGTTACCGCCGACATACAACGACAGTGCCGGATGGTCCGGATTACCGTGGAAATCCGCCAGGCTGTCAGCATCTGGAACCGTGAATTCGAAACCGCGGCTACCTGCATCGTTGTTCTGGCCGTGCTGCCATGGCGGGGTCAGATCGGACGTTTCCGTCGTCTGGGCACTGGCGTTGCCGGGGAATGCTGCGCCGGTCACACCGGCCAGCGCCAAGGCCGTTGTGAAGATCTTAAGTTTGACAGACATGCGTTTCTCCTAAGGGGCACTGCGGGAGCGCCCCCTTTTTTTGAAACATGAAGAGCAAAGATCGGTGCTTTACATCTGCAGCAGGTCGTAACCCTGATGCTCGAGCGTCGTGATCGTCGTCAGTGCGGACAGAGCCAGCGTGACGTGCGCATCCACCCAGCCATATTGGAACTGGTTTTCGGCTACCGCCTGACCGCAGACCGCCACATCCACACCGGCTTTGCGTAGTTTCTCTATCAAAGGCAGATTGGGATTAGCCACGCCATAGGCGGCACGGTATTGCGCATCGTTGAGTACCAACGGCGTCGCGGCACCGGATGCGACCGCGACAAACTTCAAATGGCTCAAGGGAGCACCCGCGGCCACATAGAGATTGACCGTGCGGGCCACATGATCGAGCGCGGGGTTGACCATGTCAGGCGACTTCGGGGCTTGTGACAGGGCGAATACGATTTTGTAGGTCTGGTCGGTGACCGGCTTATAAGCTGCATCGGGCAGATAGTGGATCTTGCCGTAGCCGGTGATGGCTGGTGTGCTCCAGAAGCCAGCCGGCTGGTCGGCGGCGGCGGCCGCCACCGACATCATGAGACCGGCGGCAGCAAGTACTAAGGAAAGACGGCGCATGGCATAACTCCTGCGTAAGCGTAAGTGACGAGAGACAAACGTTGTCCAACTATTGAACGGTACAAAGTGTGGGTCCGGCCATTTCGTATATCTAATACAACTACGTGCGGTCACACATATAGAAGATGCATATGAACCCCCATCATTCGGGCATCTTCAACGCCATCGCCGAAACGGGCAGCATCTCTGCTTCTGCGCAGCGGCTGCATATCTTTTCGAGGGCTTTCCCAGAGGCATGCGCATGACGCAGGCCAGCGAAGTGCTGCGTGAATATGCTAATCGTCTATTCAACATCTCCCGAACGGCCGAAGCGGCAATGTGGGAAATCGCAGACGCCCACATGGGGCTGTTGTCGATCGGTGCCAGCAACGCACGAGGCTCGTGGGAAACACCGAGCAGGTCTCTCAAAGTGTGGTGGACATGCGTTTCAAAGAACTGGCTGCCTCGCCGATAAAATTGCACACCGTATGCACGACAGACGCTCTGGATACGGGCAACCAAATGACGTCGTAATGGCAGAGTAGGTCTCGTTCAGCACCCGAATGCGGGGACGATGATCAAGCCGCATCAGCCGTCGCCTTGGGCTTTACCAGGCACCGTACTGCGATCACCCCCAACTCATAAAGCAAGCACATCGGGATCGCCAGCAAGATCATTGATGTGATGTCCGGTGGCGTGATGAAAGCAGAGACAGCAAAGGCACCGACGAAAGCATAGCGACGAGCGTTGCGAAGTTTCGCGAGGTCGATAACGCCCGCCGCAGCGAGGATCACCACGGCCACCGGGACCTCAAAGCAAAGGCCGAAAGCGAAGAACATCAGCATCACGAAATCGAGGTAATGCGTGATGTCAGTCATCATCTCTACACCCTGTGGCGTCATCGCCGTTAGGAAGCGAAACGTTGCCGGCAGCACGAGGAAATACGCAAACGCGCAACCGAGGTAGAACAGTACGAGTGCGGCGACGAGCAACACTCGAGCGAGTCGCCTCTCCCGTTTGTACAGTCCGGAGCTGACGAACGCCCATAGCTGGTACAGGATCATCGGCATGCTGATGAAAAGCGACGTATAGAACGCCAACTTCAATGGCGTGACAAACGGACTGGCCACTTCAGTGGCAATCAGATGTGCGCCTTGTGGCAGCCGGGACACCAGCGGCGCGGCCAGTTCGCTGTAAAGCCTGTTTGCAAGCGGCACCAGTGCCAGCAGCACAAGCAGCACGGTGCAGACCGCCGTGAGCAATCGCGAGCGCAGCTCAAGTAGATGCGAAAACAAGCCCCTCTGAATATCGACGTCGAGCTCAGACACCGCCATGCATGTATTCCTTCGCAACGGTGTGATTCAAGTTGACGCGATCCGATACGAGATGGGCTGGCTCGCTAATATTGAGCTCGACGCGATCCAAAGTGGCTTCGCTTCCTAGTGTTTCCTTCGACACATCGGTGAGCTCAGCTTCTTCGGAGCGCAATGAGGCAATCGACTCCACGATGGCTCCGGGAGCGATCTCGGCGGCAGCTTGCGCCAACGGCGCTCGTACATCGTCAACGACGGACTTCACCTCGGCTTGCACGGCCTCGGCGCGTATGGCTGCCTCGCGCGCGGCACGTTTGAGTTCTTCGATCTGCAGCTCGCGCTCCACCTCGGCACGCACACCATCCCAGCCATTACGCACGCGACGCAACAGCGCGCCGGCGGTGCGCGCCGCACCGGGTAGTTTTTCCGGGCCAAGCACGATCAACGCCACAAGTGCGAGCAGCACCAACTTGCCGAGGCCAATCTCGATCATCGCGTGGACTGTCCTTCTGTGCTCATGTTGACTCGTACGAGTCGTGCTTATGTTGCGTCCCGTTGGCGGAGCTCGCCGATGCGGACAGAGGTGGATCAGCCTTCAGCTGCTTCTGCTCTTTCCGCTTGATGTCCTCATCGTCACTCTGCATGGCCTTCTTGAAGCCACGCACGGCGTTGCCGATATCGGGTCCGATCTTGCTCAGCTTGCCGGTGCCAAACACTACCAAGACAACGACAAGCAGAATGGCCCAATGCCAAAAACTATCCAAACCCATATCAACTCCTACATGGACGGTGTCGGGGGCCAACTAAGAACCCAGCCCCGACCACCCGTAAATCAATGTCAGATGCACTTCCCATGACAGTTCCCGAAGCGGCCACGACGATCCCACCTCGGACAGCCTAGCTCGATCAACGCCAGTAGTGCTTCCCACGGCGCAACCTTTTCCATCACGCCCAGGAACCGCTCGCGCCGCGCCGGCCGAAACTCAACGACGCAAACGAACGCTGTTTCATGGAGGGGGCACTTCCTGGAGACTGGTCGCCATGATGCCCGGGGCGCGGAATCGATCAGAGCATCCCTAAGCCGCGGCGGTAGCGACGCAACATTCGTCGCGATCGCCGCGGCCGTTCTAAAGATGTTTTCGATCAGAAACGATCGACGTCAACGATTGCCTGGGCAAAGTCCTGCGGCGCCTCTTGGGGTAGGTTGTGACCGACACCGCCACCGATGTCTCGATGTGCGTATTTGCCGGTGAATTTCTTCGCATAGGCTGCGGCGGGTGGGTGCGCGGCGCCGTTGTCACTACCTTCAAGCGTGATTGTCGGTACGGCAATATTGGGCGCTGCAGCTAAACGCTGCTCAAGAGCATCGAATTGCGGTTCGCCTTTGGAGAGCCCAAGGAACCAGCGATAATGATTAATCGTGATTTCGGCGAAGTCGGGGTTTTCAAACGATGCTGCGCTGCGCTCATAGGTGTCGTCACTGAAGTTCCACTTCGGCGAAGCGGTCGTCCAAATGAGCCTGTTAAAGTCCTTCCAATTCTTCTCGTAGCCGAGCTTGCCGCGGTCTGTAGCGAAATACCATACGTACCACCATTGTTGCTCGATCTTAGGCGGCAGCGGAACTGCGAAGAGAGGTTGGCCAGCGATGATGTAGCCGCTGACGGAGACCAACGCCTTGCAGCGCTCCGGCCAGAGCGCGGCGATTTGGCAAGCGCAATTCGCACCCCAGTCAAAACCACCAAAAACTGCATTCTTAATCTTCAGCGCATCCATCAACGCAATGATGTCGATCGCATTTCTTACCTGCTGCCCATTTCTGTACGTATCGGCTGAAAGAAAGCGGGTCGTACCATAGCCGCGGAAATGCGGAATGATTACTCGATAGCCTTGCGATGCGAGCAATGGCGCAACGTCCGCGAAACTATGGATGTCGTAGGGCCAGCCGTGCAGGAGTATGACGACGGGACCGTCGGCGGGGCCCGCTTCTGCATATCCCATATTCAGGACACCGGCGTTGATCTGCTTGATCGCGCCGAATGACGAGTGGCTACCTGGCGTGACCGGCGGAACAGTTACCGGCGATTTCGACACGCCGGATTTCGCAAAGGCATTCCCCATCGAAATGAACGGAGCCGCTGCCATCGTCAGGGCGGCTACGCCGAGAAAATTGCGTCGTTGAGTATCGGTTTCATTGGTCATGACTTCTCTCTCGTCAAAGTTGTGTAGTTGCAGAAAAGCAAGAATCACGGTGATCTAACGCTAGCGCAGGCCTCGCCTGATGTTTAACTCTCACTGCGCGTATCGCGTAATGACGAAATCGTGATCTTTCGCCAGCGATTGGTGACAGGCAAAGCACGTTTTATGCTCCGCCAACGAGGTCGGCTTACCATTTACGAAGCGACCAAATCCCCAGCCGCCAGTGGCGGCATATTTCTTCGAGTCTTTCACCATAAACTGGACTGTCGTCGCTTGCCCAGGAAAGCTGGCTGTCGTAAAGAACGTCGACGGTACGCGCTTCCAGGCCACCTTCGCCAGAATGGTTCCATCAGGAAATGGCAATGTACCCTTGCGAAATGCTTGGAAGCCGGTGGGGTTGCCGAAGATGATGCGTAGCTCGTCAAGCGGTGGCGCCTCAAGAGAGGGTGCGATCGCCTGCCACTCCCGATAGCCCGAAGGAATCGTGACACCGTAGATAGGAGATGTATTTTCATTCGCCGCGCTGTTTGCGGTCGGCGTATTTGCGGGTTGGTTGGAAGAAGCCACGGCTAGCGCGCCTATTCCCAATAGGCTTCCCGAGAGAGCCATTGCGGCGCCCGTAACAAGCGAGACTTTGAGCGAGCGATTCATCGGGATGGGCACTTCTCGTGTTTTGTCGGCAGGTCGGCCCATTAGAGGCTCGTACCTTGTCTTGGGTGTGTCCGCAAAGGCATCGATTTGTATCGATTTGTATCGACAAATACCGTCTGCCGTAGAAGCGACGCATCGCTTCGATCTCGTACAGCGCATCCTCCATGGCCGGGTTGCTCAACGCGTACCACTGCTGCATCAAGTGGATCCGCAGCATCGTCGCGGCGGGCATTGGTGGGCGGCCACGATAACCCGGCCCCGGACAGCTTGGCTCGATCAATGCCAGCAGTACTCCCCACGGCATAACTTTGTCCACCTCGCCTAGGGACCGCTCGCGCCGCGTCGGCTTCTTCGACTAGAAACTCAACGACGCAAACGAACGCCATTTCATGGAGGGAGGCGTTTCCTGGAGACTGGTCGCAATGAAGCCTGAGGCGTGGAATAGATCAGAGCATCCTTAGGCGCCACTCCACATGAGTCACGTGAGAATCGACATCAGCAGTTGTCCGCAGACGATCCATACCGTGGCCAAGAACCTGGATCGCCAACGCAACCTGCCTCCGCCGCCGCTGGGCGCCGCGAAGGTGCCAGCCGATCAGCCGGACAGCGGAGGTAGTCGCAACTCGACCTCCAGGCCGCCGCCTTCGCGATTGCGTAGCGACAATTCGCCGCCGAGGACCATAGAGAGCTGGTGAACGATGGCCAGGCCAAGCCCGGTTCCCCCAGTTTCGCGGCTGCGCGATCCTTCTACGCGATAGAACGGCTGGAGCACCGCTTCCAATTCATGCGTCGGAATGCCCGGTCCGCGATCCAGTACCGATATCAGGAGGAGCTGCCTACCACCTCCCTGAACGGTGAGCTCGGCCGCGCCGGCGTAGGCGATAGCGTTATCCAGCAGGTTGCTGACCGCCCGCCGTAACGCATGCGGGCGCGTTACGACCTGTTTGCCAACGTGGCCGGAGAGCGTCACGGTCTTGCCCGCGTCCTGGTAGTCACAGATCAGGCAGTCGAGGAACGCATCCGGATCGATCCGACACGGCGGTTCGGACGAACCATGCATGCTGCGCGCATACGCAACGCTTTCGCGAACCAGGTGTTGCATTACACCGAGGTCACCGTTGAGGCGGTCGCGTTCGGGCAAGTCGTCCATCGACTCGATTCGAAGCGCCATCCGGGTAATCGGGATCTGCAGATCGTGTGAGATGGCGGCCAGGATCTGCAAACGCTCACGCAAGTGTTCCGTAATGCGCTCCTGCATGGCATTGAAGGCGGCGATCGCAAAGGCGACTTCCGTGGGACCGCCCTCTTCGAGCCGCGTCGCACCACCGCTGAGGGTCAGCGTTTCGGCGGCTCGCGCCAGACGTGCGAGCGGACGCGTCGCAAGCCTTACGGCGAGCAGAGCGCACAGCAAAAGAAGCGTCATCTGGACGGCGAAGACGAACGGAAGCCAACTCGCGATCGGCAGGATCGAAGGTGTGATATCGATCGTCAGTGGCGCGCCATCGTGCAACCTGACATGCAACTGGAAGCGTCCGGAACGCGTCGAGACCATGTTCGCGTGCCACGAAAAGCGGCCGTCGAGCTTGGAGGCAATGAGACCAGTGATCTCGCGGGAAGTACCCGTCGATAGCTCACCACCGCCGAGTCCCGGCCCGAGAATGTAGCGATAGGTCCTGCGTTCCAGCAGGGGAAGCCAGGATGCGCGTTCAGCCGCAGGGACCCGATCGAGCAATGCCACCGCCGTTGCAACGTCCAGCTCAATACTGCCCAGCAGCATCGTCTTGGAGCTTTCGTAACGCTCAAGGAATAGCAACCCGAACGACAGGCCGTGCGCCACGAACACACCCGCGAACAGGATCAGGTAGAGCCGCGCCGCCATTGACCGCGGCCGCAGGCGCGAAGCGGCCGCGCGGAGCGCCTTCATGCATCTCCACCGACGAGGGTGACCGGCTGGCAGAATACGTAGCCTTCGCTCCTGACCGTCTTGATGTACGTCTGTTCCCGCGGGTCGTCAAGCAATCGCTGACGCAAGCGACACACCAGTAGATCGATCGAGCGGTCGAACGGTTCAGCGTCTCGTCCCCGAGTCAGGTTGAGCAGCTGATCACGCGTTAGCACACATTGCTTGTGGTCGATGAACGCACTGAGCAGCCGGAACTCCGCACCACTCAGGGCGACGATGGTGCCGTCCTCATCGAGCAGGTGCCGCGCTATTGTATCGAGCCGCCACGCGCCGAAGGCGATCAGCCGAGTGGCGTCTGTCACTCGCAAATTGGGCGGCAGCATCCTGGTGCGCCGCATCACTGCCTTGATCCGGGCAAGCAACTCACGCATGGAAAATGGTTTCACCACGTAATCGTCGGCACCCATTTCTAGGCCGACGATCCGGTCGGTTTCGTCGTCCCGGGAAGTCAACATAACGATGGGAACTGATCGATGCTTGCCGGTACGAAGGTTCCGACACAGCAGCAATCCGTCATCGCCTGGCATTATCACGTCCAGAACGATCAGGTCGACAGGGCAGATGTCGAGCGTCGCCCACATCTCGCGCCCACTGGCAACCGTCGAAGCGCGAAGACCATTCTTGCGAAGGTAAGCGGCGACCAATTCGCGGATGTCTTGGTCGTCATCGACGACCAAGATGTGGTCGATCTGCTCCATGAATTTCCGATAACGAAAGGACGGCGTCCGATAGTTCAAGCTTAGTCTCCTTAGCATGAACCTGCGAGAGATTCAGAGTTTCGCGCCCGGCGCGCCTAGGATGACGTCGGCGACCGCCTCCGGCTTTCGGCAGCCGCACAACGCGTGACGAATGTCGGCATACCCATCCACGCGACGCCTACCTTCATCAGACTATGGCTCGAAGGCGGTGCACATCGTATAGCCTCGATCCGCGAATGCCTTTGGCATTCGGGGCCCATGCGCTTACGGCCAGCAGGGCGCAGGCGTACATCGCGACCATGCATTTGAGCGTGACCTCCATGACGATTCCTCTTGGTGAGTTTGATGCCCCGCTATCTCAGTAGGCTAAACAAGGCCTGGCAGATATTGATTGAACCATGCGCCAGCACGCGCCGATTAAGCTAAGAGGTGATCGGGTGATCATCTTCCAGTGAAAAATCAGCCAAACGTGAACGCAAAAGTCTCCACGCCCGGATCGATAAACTCGATCTCAAACTGTCGATCTACAATGGGTCTCGGTTGCCGGATCAGCTGATACATTCGCTGCTCGGTCAGCGTGCCGTAGCCTTGGGCATCAACATCAATCCCGTGAGCGGCGCCCGGTGGCTTTCCATCGATGAGTACGCGAAATCGCAGGGATGTTCCGAGCGCTACCGGTCCCATGACGAGATGCAGATCGCGCGCGTGAAAGCGGTACACAATGCGCCCGTCGGCCTTGTTCAGCACCGTGGCCTGCTTGCCCATCGTCCAGTCGCCGGAAAGGGCCCAGTGATTGAGGTCCAACTGTGCGGGGACCGCATAGATGCGGGGCTTGTCCGGTGCCGCACCGCCTGGAGACACGAAGTTTTCGGTGCGCGCGTACCCGACGTAGTTTTCTTGAGACTGCAGGTCGCCCCAATCGGCGGCAGCTTCGACACCCGCAGCATCGAGCGAAACCAGCGTACGATCGATGCCTTTGGCTCCGGCCTCGGCCAGCAATTGTTGAATAATCAGTTCCGACTGGTCGTAGTCACCTTCGCCGAATTGTTGATGTCGGACATGTCCGAGCGCATCCACGAAATAAAGAGCCGGCCAATATTGGTTATCGAAGGCATTCCATATCGCATGGTCGTTATCGATCGCAATCGGATAGTCGACCTTCACTTCCTTGATGGCTTGGCGAACGTTATCGACGTTTTTCTCAAAGTCGAACTCAGGCGCATGTACGCCGATCACGACCAGTCCCTGATTCTTGTATTTCGCAGCCCACGCGCGGACATAGGGAAGTTGGCGTAGCGAGTTGATGCAGGAATAGGTCCAGAAGTTGACAAGCACGACCTTTCCGCGCAAGCCAGTAGCCGTCAGTGGCCGCGAGTTAAGCCACTGGGTTGCACCGCCCAGAGAAGGCAAATCACCTTGAACAGGCAATTGAATTGGTGCGGGCGTCGTCGGTTGCAGCTCGCTCCCGTTTTCGGCATGGGCCGCGCTCAGAACACCCATGGCGCTGGCAAGTATCGCGGCCAGCAAGAGCCGGTTTGCTTTCATGTTGATTGCCCTCCAGAGGTGGGGGTGAGCTCATCGCATTTCTCCACGCGAATGTTGCCGATGTAACTATGGAAATGAGCTGTGTGCGTTAGCTTGAGATTTGAAGCGGATGTTGAGGATCATCGGGACGAGGCCGCCGATACGGGCGACCTTCGCTTGACGGCATCGATCGTTGATCACACCTTGCCGTCGAAGCGAATTGTCGCGCGGAGCCCGTCTCCATCGAGCATCAGCACTATGCTTTTACACAGTCTCGGTCGATAGCGGGCTCCGCCACGCCAGCGATGAGAGTGACATCATGCATTGTCGAGCAACTTCAGCGCTGCTTCCGTACAGTCCTCGGGCACCAGAAGCTGCACACCAGCTGCGCCACCCTCCATCCCCACGTCGATGCCGACTATCATCGTGGGGATGCCCGCATGCTCAAGCGGCAATCTGGCCAGTTCCGCTGCAAGTTGTGTCGTGTAGGCCCTGATGGCTCTCATCGGTTTGTGGCTCCGGGTAGGCATCTGCGCGTCGCCCTCAGCGCAGCGACTTGAAGGCCGCGCGCATTTCCTCGGTGAAAAGCTGTGGCTGCTCCCAAGCGGCGAAGTGACCGCCCTTGGCAACCTCATGGTAATAGTACAGCGATGGATAGGCCTGCCGTGACCAACTTTCCGGCGCACGATAGATCTCGCCCGGGAACACCGAGATGGCTACCGGTACTTTGATCTGATTGGTCTTCTGTGCCGCGGCGCTGAAGTTGTTGTTGTTGTTTTCCCAATAGAAGCGGGACGCAGACGCGCCGGTGTTGGTGAGCCAGTACAGCGTAATGTCGTCGAGTATGTCGTCGCGACTGATCTCGCGTTCGGGGTGGCCATTGGTGTCGGTCCACTCGGCGATCTTTTCATACGTAAAGGCGGCCAGGCCGCTGGGTGAATCGGCGAGCGAGTAGCCGATGGTCTGCGGACGGGTAACCATCATTCCGCCGTAAGCCGCGTTTCTTCCGAAAAAAGTACTGAGGGTGTTGTATGCCAGCAGTTCCGGGGCGGTCAGCCCGGTGGGTGCCGGAGCGCCGCTGTTGATGCCCTCCACCAGGTTCGCGGGAATCGTGGCCGGCATGGTGATATCGATGCCCAGCAGTCCAGGCGGCGCTTGGCGCGCCATTGCGTCAGAGATGACGGAGCCGTGATCGCCACCCTGCGCCACATAACGGGTGTATCCCAACCGCTTCATGAGCACGTCCCAGGCCCGCGCCACGCGGTCCGGATTCCAGCCGAGCTCGGTCGGCTTGCCCGAGAAGCCATAACCGGGGATCGCGGGGATCACGACGTCGAAGGCATCCTGCGCCCGCCCGCCGTAGGCGACCGGGTCAGTGAGTGGGCCTATCACCTTCAGGAGCTCCACCGGCGAGCCGGGCCAGCCGTGGGTGAGGATCAGTGGTAAGGCGTTTGGTTCGCGCGAACGCACGTGGATGAACTGGATGTCCACGCCGTCGATTTTGGTCACGAACTCCGGCAGCGCATTCAACTTCGCTTCTCCCTTGCGCCAGTCGTAGCCCTTGCCCCAGTAGTGCACCAGCGCCTGCATCTCCGCCAGCGTGATGCCCTGAGATTCGTCATTGACCGTTTCCTTGTCCGGCCAGCGCGTCGCCGCAATACGCCTTTGCAGGTCATCCAGCTGCGCTTGCGGTACATGGATGTGGAACGGGCGGATGGCGGTGTCGTCAGTCGCTGCGAGCAGGCTCACTGGAAACAGGCCAACGATGCCCGCGGTCGCGATGGCTACGGTGGCCGCGGCGGCAAGAACCGTTCGCCGTCCGGGGAATATCGGTGTTGTGGACATGATCGTTTCTCTTTAGTTAAACGCAAATTTGGTGTTGGTGTGGCTGTCCGACAAGCCTGGGCAGGAGGCGCCGAGGAAAGTCCAGATCAGACCACGTTAATCACAACGTCGACGTTGCCGCTTATGGCTTTGGAATACGGACATGCCTGGTGCGCCGCGTTCGCCAGGTCCAGGGCGACTTCGTGTTCCAAACCCGGCAGGCTGACGTTGAGGCGAGCCTGGAGGAAGTAAGCGCCGTCGGTCAGGCAAAGGTCCACTTCCGCGTCGATGGCCAGGTCATCCGGGAGAGTCACCTTCATTTTTTTTGCCGCAAGCCCCATTGCCCCTTCGAAGCAAGCTGACCACCCGGCGGCGAACAGCTGCTCAGGATTGGTACCAATGCCAGCGGTACCAGGCGATGACAGCTTGATGTCCAAGCGCCCATCGGAGCTTCGAGAGACACCGTTCCGGCCGCCAGTGGTGTGAGTTTTGGCCGTGTACAGCACGTTTTTGATTTCGGTCATCGCGCGGGTTCCTTTGTGTCTTATTGAGTAAGATTCGGCCGAGAATCCCGGGAGCTCAGGGACGTATCGATTGCGTTGCATCCCCTGAACCAATAGCGCTATTTGGAGGGGGCTATGTATCGCCCGTATGTGCTGAGCAGGATGAATTTGTAAGCGAAGCGCAGGATCGACGTGGCGGATACAATGGGATACAAACGAAAGGGTCCTACACAACGACAAAAGATTGGACCTGTAACGCCGTTGTACGTGACCGTGCTGAAGTAGCGCCAGTCATGATCGCCCTATGGCCGAGCTGGCTCGTCCGCATACGACCACCATCAAAACGAACGCTCTGTAGGCGACACTGGTAGTCGATCACAAACCGGGGGTGACTCAGGGCGTGAATGGGTTGCGCCCATCCATGCCTTCAACGCGCCGAACGGATGCTCGACAGTCCGACGTCGATCGCGCATCGCGTTGGGGCGCTGGTTGAGCCGAGCCTGCATCGTCTCCAATACCGACTCATGCACCCACCGGCTGATGCGTCGGTAGCGACTGGTTGTGCACTGCGGTCGAAGCGGGCATGTCGGACAGGCCGACGTCCGATACTTCTGGATCACCATGCCATTCTCGACCAAGCTGAAGCGGCGCGGCGCGCGCTCGCCGGCCGGGCACTGATACACATCGAGGTCGGGCAAATAGCGGAAGTCACGCTTGTCGAAACGCCCGTCGGCTTTGCTGTTGGAGGTCAGCGGTTTGGGGACGAGCGGGGTGATGCCTGACTGTTCGCACGCCAGGATTTCCTCACCCTTGAAGTAGCCGCGATCCGCCAACGCCGTCAGCGTCGTCTGGCCCATGGCTTCGCAGGCGCGTGTAGCCATGGTTGTTAACTGGGCGCGGTCAGACCCAACGTTCGTCTCCTCGTGGGCAATGATCAGGTGATGCGTGGTATCCACGGCCGTCTGCACGTTGTAGCCGACGATGCCGGCGCCGCGCGTCATCATGGAGCGCGCATCCGGATCGGTCAGAGAGACCTGCTGATCGGGGGCTTCTTGCAACTGGCGACCCAGCGCGGCCAGCTGCTGCATCTGCTCGCGGACGGCCGCGAGCTTTCGGGCCAGGTGAGGAACGCGGCCCTCGGGCAACGTGCCAGGCTCGCGATCGGCACGATCCAGCTCGACCAGGTAATGATCGACACTGGCCTCCAGTTGCTGCATCCGCGTCTTGAGCTTGGCCGCGGTGAGATTTCGATCGCGGTTGTTGACCGCTTCGAACTTGCTGCCATCGATGGCGACGACCGCATCAGTGAACAGCTTCATCTGGCGACACGACAGCACAAACTGGCTGCATACCCGTTTAATAGCCGCGCCGTTGTCTTTGCGAAAATCAGCGGTGGTCTTGAAGTCAGGCATGCACCGCCCTGTGAGCCAGATCAGCTCGACATTACGCCGCGCCTCGCGTTCCAGGCGTCGGCTGGACTGCACGCGATTAAGGTAGGAGGGTTGATAAATTCCACGCACTTCGCCAAAGACAGAGAAGTGCGCAAATGACCACGTCCTCGAAGGTCGGGTATAGCCCTGAAGTTAGGTCCCTCGGGGAGATTACGTCGCCCGGCTTTCGGCCAAATGGTGCGTCGACTGCGGAGTACTTCGGCCACCAACTTGGCATAGCGGGCTTTTCGAAGAGACCGAACGCTCGCCGGAGTGTTTCTCCCGAATGAATTGGGTGACCGGTCCGGGCTACCAACGCTCGGTAGGTCGCATGAGCGTCTGCTTCCGTAGGTTTTAGGCCCTTTGATATGAGGCGAGCGGCTCCCAGCAGAGGCGCCAAATCTCGTCCCACCAACGCCAAGCTGTCGGCGCGGTCCCATCGCGCATACATGCGCAGCACGTGGTCCCGAAGGAACCGAAACAACGACCTGCATTCGTCTTCCGTCGGAGGATCCTTGGGCAAGGGCGCCCTGCCATTGAGGCGGGGAACGAATAGACGCGGCAGCTCTAATAAACTCGCCGCGTCAAGGATTAAGGCTCTTAAGATGGCCGTTTGCGTGGGCCCGAATGCTTTCCATTCTCCGCCTGGACCCGGTTTGCACATCATGTCGAGATGTGCTCCGGTTATCTGGTGTAGTCGCTCCACAGCTTGATGGCTGAGACCATTGGCGGTCAGCAGCCGCTCGTAAGCGTCCAGATAGCGATAAAAATTTCTAATGTGGAGTTGTAACGTAAGACCTAAAATACGACGGTGGCGCCCCACTGCGTTTTGCGCGAATGACTGGCAGGAGATCCGCGATCAGTCCCGCTCGACCGCGGAACCCGCCGGGCCAGGCCCGGCAACCCGCGCCAACTAAGTTGTCCGGAGCCCCTTGTGCGAATTCAGAAAGGTCGTACTGAGTACCTGGATAATCTGGGTTTGTGCACGCGAAAACAATCGTTCGTTCGCCCATCGAGCTCATGTTCATACCCCTACTCTTCGTCCAGGAAGGCGTTCCAGTCAAAGGCTGGATGACCAAAGGCACTGACCAATCGACGATGCGCACACGACAGATAGCGCATCGTCGTATCCTCGTTGGCATGCCCTAGCAGAGGACTCAAAATGAGACGTACTTGCCCGGCCAAGAGACCGTGAAGCCAGCCAACGTTGACAGCACGCGGATCGTCTTTGCCATGTTGAACCATCATTAGGCGAGCGTGCTCGCACACCTTTTCTACCGCAAAGAAATGGCGCCCGTCATGCGGATTCCATCCTGGCGGGCAGTGAGGTGTCTGAGTCCACACCTTGTACAGCATCGCATTGCTGACCGGCTGACGTTTGTCCTCCCCCAGCCAGAGACGACCCTCGCTGAGATCTTTGGACCTATGCTCTCGCATGAAACGTCGAAGTAGCGTCGGTCGAACTACTTTTTTGTAGTGCCATACACGCTCTGCGAGATCGATAGGCACTTCAATTAACCGAGATCGCGTACTTAGCTTGGAAGCCGGCTCTACCTTGCCACCCTTCACCCCATATCGAAGTTTTACCGGTACATATCCTCTTTCCTTCCAGCGCGGATTCCAACGCTCGCCGCCTTGAAATTCCTTGTCAGGAAAACAGGTCATCCGCATTTCGTTGACCTCGGAAAGCCGCATTCCGGTCCGAAGGATTAACTCAAACTGGATCGCTTTCACTGGGGCACGCAATCGAACGCTCGCCAGCCAACGATAAACTTCTGCTGCACTCGGTAGGTCCGACAATGGGTCGCCGACTACCTGCAGCTTTCCGTACCGTTGTTGGACGATCTTCCCCTTATGGCTAGAGGGATGATTTTTGCCCCCAAAGCTCAGCCGTAGCCGTCGGTGAGGAACCTTCAGAGGAGGACAGTGCCCCCGCTCAGCTGCCCAAGACAAAAACAGTACAGCTTCGTCTAAGTAAGCGTTGACGGTCGCTGCGCCAAGTGGTCTGCGGGTCGCCGAACATGTTCCTCTTAGTAGGCCTGGTTGGTACTCGGCAAGAAGATCTTCCTGATAGGTCATTCCGCGCCAATCGCGGGAGGGACTCTGCTCACAGAAGCGTAGAAAGGCGCAGAGCCTGGAGGCCATCGATTGTCGACTTTTTAAGGTCGGGACGATCGGATCGTTGTCCTCTTCTATCGCCCCACTCGCCACAACTTCGCTCTACCAAATACGTGTTTGGCTCAATGGGGTAGCTTCCATCCCCTGCGATCAGGATTGGAATGAACTGAAGCTTGGGCGCTTCGCGATCCATAAAGTACTGAGCAGTGGGCATCAACCAACGCATAGTTGCGACTCTGGCCAAAGCAGGGGCGAGGCTAAGGTGGTTACCCAGTTCCAGTAGCCGCGCTGACGCAACCTGCGGCGATGCAGCGGCACGCTCAGCAGGCATTGTGGCGTCGTCACCGGACAAGGCTCGCGTTGCCACAGCGTCGACAGCACGCGCCCGGCAGCCAGATCGGCGCCAAACTTGTAGCGCGATTCCAGCCGATCCAGCGGCCAGCCATAACGAAACGGTGCCCAGGCGGCATCCCACGGTGGCGTGTGTCGCTGGCACTCACCGCACAGCGCCGCAGGTATCGCCATGGGCAGGGCGCAGCGCGCGCAACAACTGCGGTTACGTGGCAGCTCGGCGGCACAATCGGCGCACAGATCGAGGCCTTCCGCGCCGGCAGCCCCGCACAGCAGACAGTGCAACGGCAGCAAAAATCGCTGCCATCGGTACAACCGCTCAACCAGCGCGTCCATGCGGGTCATTCCATTCCTGGCTCTTGACCGGATGGTAGCCCACCGTGGTCGGCAGCCCTCCGTCAACCGAGCGCAAGATTATTGAGTTGACACAGTTTCGGGCGGCTTCCACACTTTCCGGCCTAATGCCTGGGAGTAGCTGTTACATGGTCGACGCCACCATCCGCCACGATTGGACCCGCGACGAAGTCGGCGCGCTGTTCGCGCTGCCGTTCAACGAGCTGCTGCACCGCGCGCACTCGACGCATCGCGAGTACCACGATCCGAATGCGGTGCAGGTGTCCACCCTGCTCTCGATCAAGACCGGCGGCTGCCCGGAAGACTGCGCCTACTGCCCGCAGGCGGCACGCTACGATACCGGCGTGCAGGCGCAGAAATTGATGAGCGTGGAGGCTGTGCTGGAACGCGCGCAGGCCGCCAAGGATGCCGGCGCCAGCCGCTTCTGCATGGGCGCCGCATGGCGCGGCCCGAAGGATCGCGACGTACTCAAGGTCGCCGAGATCGTGCGCGCGGTCAAAGGCCTGGGACTGGAAACCTGCGCCACGCTGGGCATGCTGAGCGGCTCACAGGCCGATACCTTGAAAGCGGCCGGGCTGGACTACTACAACCACAACCTCGACACCGCGCCGGAGTTCTACGGCGAAGTCATCCATACCCGCCAATACCAGGATCGCCTCGATACGCTCGACCATGTGCGCGCCGCGGGCATGAAAACCTGCTGTGGCGGCATCGTCGGCATGGGTGAATCACGCGACCAGCGTGCCGGCCTGCTGCAGACGCTGGCGAACCTGCCAGAACATCCGCAGTCGGTGCCGATCAACCAGCTGGTGCAGGTGGAAGGCACCCCGCTGGCCGGCACAGCGGCGCTGGACCCGTTCGAGTTCGTGCGCACGATCGCGGTCGCGCGGCTGCTGATGCCGGCCTCGATGGTGCGCTTGTCGGCCGGCCGCCAGCAGATGGACGACGCGGTGCAGGCGCTGTGCTTCTTCGCCGGCGCCAACTCGATCTTCTACGGTGAGAAGCTGCTGACCACCGGCAACCCCGATGTAGAACACGACCGCGCGCTGTTCGTGCGACTCGACCTGCATCCGCTGCAGGTGGTCGAGGAAGCAGGCACCGTGCACGCGGACATCCTGGAAACCGATCAGGCCAGCTGCGGACAAGGCTGTGGCTGCAGCGCCGCGGCCTGATCTGCTCGATCGGCTGGCCGTCCAGACAGCTGAACGCGAAAGCGCGCAGCTGCTGCGCCGCCTGCGCACGATCGAGCATGCCGATGGCCCGTGGCTGGAAACCGGCGGGCATCGGCTGCTGTCGTTCTGCAGCAACGACTACCTCGGCCTCGCGCAGCATCCGCAACTGATCGCCGCGTTCAAGCGGGTGGCCGATGATGAAGGCGTGGGCAGCACCTCGGCGCATCTGATCTGCGGTCATCGCGCTGAACACGCCATGCTCGAGGAAGCCCTCGCCGAGTGGACCGGGCGCGAGCGAGCTTTGCTGTTCTCCACCGGCTACATGGCCAACCTCGGCGTGCTGCAGGCACTGCTGACGCGCGGCGACGTATGCGTGCAGGACAAGCTCAACCACGCCTGTCTGCTCGATGGCGCCCAACTTTCCGGTGCCGAGCTGAAGCGTTATCCGCACGCCGATGCAGCCGCCGCCGCACGCCAGCTTGCCGCCCGCGGTGACGCAGGCGCGCTGCTGGCCACCGATGGCGTATTCAGCATGGACGGCGATGTCGCGCCGCTGCGCGAGCTGGCTGCGTTATGCCGCCACGAACACGCCACCCTGATGGTCGACGATGCGCATGGCCTCGGCGTACTCGGCGAGGATGGCTCCGGCAGCGTCCGCGCCGCGGGACTGGGCCAACGTGACGTGCCGGTGCTGATGGCGACGCTAGGCAAGGCGCTCGGCTGCGCCGGAGCATTTGTCGCCGGACCGGCCGCGCTGATCGATGGGCTGATGCAATTCGCACGATCCTACATCTACACCACCGCGATGCCACCGGCGGTCGCTGCAGCGGCGCTCGCCGCGGTGCGACTGGCTCAGACGGAGCCATGGCGCCGCGACAAGCTCAACGCGCTGATCAGCCGCTTTCGTACGGGTGCCGCGCAACTCGGCCTCACGCTGTCGTCGTCGAGCAGCGCGATCCAGCCGCTCGTGCTGGGTGATGCGCGGGCCGCGATGGATGCCGCCCAAGCGCTGGAGCAGCAAGGCCTGCTGGTCACCGCGATTCGCCCACCCACCGTCCCTGTGGGCAGCGCACGACTGCGCATCACACTGTCCGCCGCGCACGAGGAAGACCACATCGATCAATTGCTGGATGCGCTGGAAATGCTGCATCTGGCGCCCGCTACCGGCTGAACGCCGGGCCGAACCTGTCCCCCACGTAGAATTGCCGCCTGCTTTTCCAATAACTCCGCATGTCAATCGTCAACATCTCCGCGTACAAATTCATCAGCCTGGACGATTTGTCCACGCTGCGCGAGCGCATGCTCGAGCACTGCATGGCACTAGCCCTGAAGGGCACCATCCTGCTGGCGCCGGAAGGAATCAACCTGTTCCTCGCTGGCGATCGTGCCGCGATCGACTCGTTCGTCACGTGGCTGCATGCAGACCACCGTTTCGCCGACATTGCGCCGAAGGAGTCGCTTTCCGACGTGGTGCCATTCGGTCGCATGCGGGTACGGCTAAAGAAGGAAATCATCACCATGCGGCTGCCGACGATTCGCCCTGAAGGCGGCCGCGCGCCCGCGGTGGATGCGCCAACACTGCAGCGCTGGCTGGATCGGGGCCACGACGACCACGGTCGCGAAATCGTTCTGCTGGATACCCGCAACGACTACGAGACCGATGTCGGCAAGTTTCCGCAAGCGGTGGACTACCGCATCGCCAGTTTCACCGAATTTCCCGCCGCGATTGCCGCTGATCGCGCGCGCTACGAAGGCAAGACCGTAGTCTCGTACTGCACCGGCGGCATACGCTGCGAGAAGGCGGTGCTGCACATGCAGGATCTCGGCATGCCGCATGTCTATCAGCTCGAAGGCGGCATCCTGAAATACCTGGAGCAGACCGACGCTGCGCACTGGGAGGGTGACTGCTTCGTATTCGATGAGCGCGGCGCAGTGGACGCCACGCTTGCGCCAACTTTGCCCCCTCTCCCCTGCGTGGAGAGGGATGGGGTGAGGGGACAATCTTGCGATGAGTCCCCACTCGAGCGCGCTCCGATCAACACCCCCGCGAGCACCCGCCCCTCACCTCAATCCTCTCCCCAAAGGGGAGAGGAGGAATCGGCATGACTTTGCATGTCGACAGGCTTGGCCACGGCCCGGTGCCGCTGGTGCTGCTGCATGGCTGGGCGATGCACGGCGGCGTGATGGCGCCGCTGGTCGAGGCACTGGAAGACCGCTGCACGATGTATGTGGTTGATCTGCCCGGTCACGGTTATTCGCGTGATTGCGGGCTGCCACTAGAGCCAAGTGCATGCGCCGCCGCGATTGCCGCGATCACCCCGCCGGCGATATGGCTGGGCTGGTCGCTCGGCGGGTTGATCGCGCTGACCGCGGCGCTGGATATGCCGCAGCAGGTGCGCGGCCTCGCGATGCTGTGCGCCACGCCGAAATTCGTGCGCGACGCGAGCTGGCTGCATGGCAACGAGGCATCGCTGGTGGTGCAACTGGCCACCGATCTGGAAACCGACTATCACGCCACGATCGAGCGCTTCCTCGCGCTGGAGGCGATGGGTAGTGCCGATCCACGCGCCGAATTACGCCATCTGCGCACCTTGGTGTTTGCTCGCGGCGAACCCAACATTCGCGTGCTGCAGGAAGGCATCCGTATCCTGGAAACCAGCGATCGGCGCGCCGCGTTGCCTGATCTTGCAGTATCCAGCGCATGGATCGCCGGCCGGCGTGACCGGCTGGTGCCACCACAGGCGATGCAATGGTCGTCCATCCAATGCGCCGGCACTTATCAGGAAATCGAGCGTGCTGGCCATGCGCCGTTCTTCGGTCACGCCGCCGCGGTCGCGCAGGCTCTCCAGCCGCTGCTGACCCACCCCCACCCAACAATGAGCCTGATTTGATGGACACGTTTCAACTCGACCAGGATCAGGTACGCCGTCACTTCGGCCGCGCCGCGACCAGCTACGAACAACACGATGTGCTGCAGCGTGAAGTGCAGGCCGCGCTGCTGGAACGTCTGGACTTCTATACGTCGGCACCACAGCGCGTCATCGATGTTGGCGCCGGCACCGGCCGCGGCAGCGCACAGCTGAAACAGCGCTATGCAAAGGCCGAGGTCATCGCCGTTGATCTGGCACTGCCAATGCTGCGCGCAGCGAAACAACACGCGAGCTGGCTCAAGCCGTTCATGCGCGTCTGCGCGGAAGCCACCGCGCTACCACTGCCCGATCACAGCGTGGATGTGCTGCATTCCAACCTGTGCTTCCAGTGGATCGTCGACCTGCCCGCACTATTCGGCGAGTGCGCGCGCGTGCTGAAACCCGGCGGCCTGCTCGCGTTCTCCACCTTCGGTCCAGACACGCTGAAAGAGCTGCGCGCCGCATGGGCAGAGGCCGACCAGCAACCGCACGTCAGCCGCTTCCTCGACATACACGATATCGGCGACGCGATGCTCGCGTCCGGCCTGCGCGACCCGGTGCTGGACGTATTCCGCTACACGCTGACCTACAGCGAACCACGCAAGCTGCTGCAGGAACTGCAAGGCCTCGGCGCCACCAACGCCGACCACGCCCGTGATCGCGGCCTCATGGGCAAGACCCGCTATCAACGCATGCTCGCCGCCTACCAGGCGATGCGCGTGGACAATCGGATCCCCGCCACCTGGGAAGTCATCACCGCCCACGCCTGGGGTCCACCCCAAGGCCAAGGGCGCCGCGGCGCCGACGGCAGCGAGATCGCCAGCTTCTCAGTGGACAGCTTGCGCGGATCTAGACGCCGCTGAACTTGAGGGCACTGCGCGATGAGGAATATCTGCTTGCGGCCGAAGCAGACGTTAGCCCTGAACTCACTCGTCCAACGATCCTTGGTTTCTGCCTAGCGGTAGACAAGGGCCTCCACGAGATGTTGAAGCTCTACGACCCGATCCACCTCATCAGGTTGAAGGCTTGCGAAGTGTGACCTTGCCCTCGAACTTCGTATCCCATAACCGTGGTCATGGGCTAGCTTGTTTGGTCAGAGCCGCAAGCCAGTGTTTCTCGAACTGCATCGGACTGACGTAGTTCAAGGTGGAGTGTAGTCGGGACTGGTTGTACCAGAGCAGCCAAGCGAGGGTTTCATCCTTGGCGTGTCGGCGGGTGACGAAGCGCTGCCCGTGCAGCCGCTCCACCTTCAGCGAGCCGAACAGCGTTTCGCTGCAGGCATTATCCCAGCAGTTGCCGCGGCGGCTCATCGACGCGGTGATGCCGTAGTCTTTGAGCAGATCCCGGAAGTCTTCACTGGCGTACTGGCCGGGTTCAAGGAGTCGTCGCAACACCAGTTAGTTGAGCGTCGGATAGTAGGGCATCAAGCGCCTCGGCAGGCGTCTTCCATCCCAGCGTTTTACGAGGTCTGCCATTGAGCGTGGCCGCCACCGCGTCGAGTTCACACTCGCCATACCTGCTTATATCGGTGCCTTTGGGGAAGTATTGGCGCAGCAACCCATTAGTGTTCTCGTTGGTGCCGCGCTGCCAAGGGCTTCGTGGATCGCAGAAGTAGATAGCCAGTCCTGTCTCGATTCGTAGTTGTGCATGCTGGGCCATCTCCGCACCTTGGTCCCAGGTTAATGACTTACCCAACTGTTCTGGCAGCATCGTAATCTTTGCTGCAATGGCATTGCGCACCGCCTCAGCGCCGTGGCCGGCTAAGGCTGGTCCATTTTTGACACGTGCTCCTGAGGCATGACCGACCATCGGCGGCAAATGGAGCAGCATCGTAAATCGAGTTGTGCGTTCGACCAAAGTACCAATCGCTGAACTATTCAGTCCGATGATCAGGTCTCCCTCCCAGTGGCCGGGGATCGCACGGTCGGCCACTTCAGCCGGACGCTGGCTGATCATCAACTCGGAAGTGATGAAGGGCTTTCCCCGCTGTCCTGCTCTAGCGCGCGGTACCCGCAGCGCACGACCAGTACGCAAGCAAGCGCATAGCTCGCGTCGTAATGCACCGCGACCTTGAACGTAGAGCGCCTGGTAGATGGCTTCATGAGAGACCCGCATGGATGCATCATCCGGGAAGTCGAGCCGCAATCGGCGACTGATCTGCTCCGGGCTCCAGCTAGTGCCCCAGCGTCGATCCGCTCGGCGACCATGGCGCCGCCCCTTCCACGGTACGTCGGGCCCAGGGATTCGCTTGCCATGAGCATCTTGCAATGCTCCCGCAAGCCGTTCTTGTACGTAGTCTCGCAGTTGTTTGTGCTGCGCAAGCTTGGCCGTCTTGGGGCGCTCGGCCGCTCTTTCGGCCTTCCACTGGGCGACCGTCGCTCGATACCGCAGCGTGCCGCTGCGGGTGGCCGCGTTACGACGCAATTCGCGTGAGATGGTCGATGCGGATCTCCCCAACCGCAGGGCGATCTCCCGGACTCCGCACTGCTGAGCTCGCAACAAGGCTATCTCTTCACGCTCGGAGAATGATAGGTATCGCCCCGACAGGGGCTCCAAAGTGATTGGTGGCATCCCGCCAGCTTCGCGGAACCAGCGCGGACCAAGGGGCTGCGAGATGCCGCAAGCCAGCGCCGCATCCTCGCTCCACAAGCCTTCGGCAATGCGTTTCCAGAATGCTTGTCTGGTTTGCCGTTGATTGACCTGAGGACGGCCTGGCGAGCGCATCGGTGCCCGCCCTGTCCGTTCTGTTGTCCACCCCTTCGCCCGTCCCATTGAACACCTCCATGATTGAGGTGTTGCGACGACCAATTGAATCCGCCCTGGCTTCCGCGGTCGCTATGAAAGATCAGTCCCGCCTGCTTGCTGGGATGACGTTTGAACCATGCCATGCGCAGCGCGTCGATGACGATATCGCGGGTCATGTCCTCGCGCATTGACCAACCCACGACCTGACGGCTGAACAGGTCGATCACCACGGCCAGGAACAACCAGCCCTCATCGGTAGCGATGTAGGTGATGTCACCCACCCAGACCTTGTCCGGCGCGGCCACGGCGAACTGGCGATTGAGCAGGTTGGGGGCGATCGGCAGGTCATGGTTGCTGTCGGTGGTTACCTTGAACCGCTTCTTGCCCTTCGCGCGAATGCCGTGTTTCTGCATCAGCGTCTGCAGCCGATGCTTGCCCACGCGGACGCCATTGTTTCGGAGTTCACGCCAGATGCGGGGTCGGCCGTAGCCGCGACGGGTCTGTGTCTGGACCGCCTTGATGTGCACCAGTAGCGCCTCGTCGCTCAGGAAACGCCGCGGCGCCGTGCTGGCTTGGCGAGCCACATGCGCGTGATAGCCACTCACGCTGGTCCGCAGCACCCGGCACTGCACCGTGATCGGCCACACCTGCCGATGATGCTGGATGAAGGCGTACTTCACTTCGCTACTTTCGCGAAGTACGCCGTCGCTTTTTCCAGGATGTCGCGCTCCATTTTTACCCGCGCCAGCTCAGCACGCAGCCGGGCAATCTCCATCTGTTCAGCGCTCACCGGCTTGCTGTCGGCGCCCTTGAGTTGACCTTGCCGGCTCGCCTTGACCCAGTTGAACAGCGTTTGCTCGACCAGCCCGAGGGTCTTGGCCACGGCAGCCTGGCTCTGGCCACCCTCGACTAGTCGCACCGCTTCTTGCTTGAATTCCAGCGTGTAACGTGCCCGTGTTGTCTTCGTCATGTAGTTCTCCTTGCGTGGATTGAATCACACGGCAAGGGATACGTTTCTCGGGGGCAAGGTCAAATGAGAAAAGTCTCAAAGCCCGTCTCCTTTGCGGTCTAGCGCTGTCTGGCCGGGCATCTTCGGGCACGCGTATTGGACGGGGAGTGTTCTCACCCGCTGTGATGGATCCTGACAGCGAGGCGCCCACAACAGACGCCAGCGTTGCGCTGGCATCTCACTTCACAGTTGAATCGGGCGCTTCAGTCGATGCCCAGCTTCTTCAGCTTGTAACGCAGCGCACGAAACGTAATGCCGAGCTTTCTGGCGGCGGCGGTCTTGTTGTAACGAGACTCTTCCAGCGCCTTGACGATGGCGGTGCGCTCAAGGTTGCTGATGTAGTCGTCGAGGCCGCCATTGGCATCGGCAGGGGGCGCAGGCGCCGTGCCGGCGTTCTGCGGGAGCTCGCTGATGGGTGCCCCATCGTGGCTTTGGCGTGAGCTGCGCTGTGGCAGCATCAGGTCGGTGGCGTCGATGCTGGCGCCGTCGCACATCGCCATGGCGCGTTCGAGGATGTTTTCCAGCTCGCGCACATTGCCGGGGAAATCGTATGCCTCCAGCGCCTGGCGCGCTGCTGGCAGCAGTTGGCCGATGCCGTCGCCGCTCTTGCTGGAAAGCGCCTGCAGGATGAAGGCGGACAGCTGTGGCACGTCGCCACGACGCTCGCGCAACGGCGGCACGCGCAACTCGATCACGTTGATGCGATAGAAGAGGTCCTGCCGGAACTGGCCTTGTTCGACCAGCTGCCCCAGATTCTTGTGCGTGGCGGAAAGAATGCGCACGTCGACCGGAATTTCGTCGCGGCCGCCGATCGCGCGCACGGCCTTTTCCTGGATCGCACGCAGCAGTTTCACCTGCATGTGAAGCGGCAGTTCGGCCACTTCATCGAGAAACAGCGTGCCGCCCTGGGCGGCCTGGAACAGGCCTTCCTTGTCGGCACCGGCGCCGGTGAAGCTGCCCTTGCGGTGGCCGAAGAATTCGCTTTCCATCAGCTCCGAAGGAATCGCGCCGCAGTTGACCGGCACAAAAGGGCCGCTTGCTCGCGGGCCCTGTTCGTGGATCAGCCGGGCCACCAGTTCCTTGCCCACGCCCGATTCGCCGGCGATGTATACCGGCGCCTGATTGCGTGCCAGTTTGGCGATGGTGGCGCGCACTTGCTGCATGGCCGGCGAGTCGCCGATCAGGCGGTCGCCGGAGTCGCCGGTTTTGGCCGCCGCGCCGCCGTTGCGCTTCTCTTCGGCCAGTCGCAAGGCGGTGCGCACCAGTCCGCGCAGCATCTGGATGTCGACCGGCTTGGAGACGAAATCGAACGCGCCAGCCTTCAGGGCGTTCACCGCGGCATCGACGTTGCCGTAGGCGGTGATCATCGCGACCGGGGTATCCGGACAAGTCTCGGCGATCAGTTCAATGATCTCCTGACCACTGCCGTCGGGTAGTCGCATGTCGGTGAAACACAAGTCGTAAGTGCGTTCGGCCAAGGCGCGGCGGGCATCCGCCACGGTGCCCACAGCGTCAACCTGCAGATCCATCCGACCTAGCGTGATGGTCAGCAGTTCCCGGATGTCGCGTTCATCGTCGATGACCAGAACGGTCTGTGCAGTCATGGGTTTCTTTGGCGGCTTGAAGTTAGTTGCAGGTTACTAGGGCGGGCCAAAAGGTCAACGCGTGCTGGCCTGGGCGACTTCGATCGGATCGGCAGGGCTGCGTGCCGGCGGCGTCAACACCAGCCTGAAGCAGCTACCGCCGCCGGCCACCCGGACATATTCAAGCGATGCCTGATTGGATTCGCTCATCTGCCGGGCCAGGTACAGACCCAGCCCGGTGCCGTATTCGTGGGTGGTATAGAACGGCTCGAAGATTTGCGCGGCCACTTTGGGTGCGATGCCGGGTCCGCGGTCGATCACTTCCAGGATGGGCACGCCATGCTCACCTTGCCGGGTAACCACCATCACCCGTGCCGGTTCGCTTGGCATGCGGCCGTAACGCAGCGCGTTCTGCACCAGGTTCCACACCACTTGCTGCAGTTGCTGCGGGTCGGCCACGGCCGCCACTGGAGCGCCGCTGCTGGCAATGACCCGTAGCGAGTCGGCGCCCAGATCGTTGCCCTGGCTGTATTCCTCGACAAAGCCCAGCGCCCACTTGCCCAGATCAAGCGTTTCCGGTCGTGAGCGTTCGCGCCGCGACAACTGCAGGATGTTCTCGATGATCTCGTTGAGCCGGATGCAGTGGTTGTTGATGATCTCGACCATGCGCTGGTCGGTGCTGTCCATGCTTTGCGACTCGGCCAGCAACTGCGCCGAATAGCGGATGGCGGCCAGCGGGTTGCGGATTTCATGGGCAATCGAGGCGGACAGGCGACCGAGCGAGGTGAGCGTGAGCTCCTCGGCGCGGCGCGACAGCAGCGACGTATCGTCGAGAAAGATCAGTACGTGCGAGTCGTCGTTCGGCGCCAGACGGGTGAAGCGCGGCACCACTTCAGGCACGCCGTCGGCGAGCTGGGTGGCGGTTTCGTCCAGCTTCCCGGAGGTCATCCAATGGTAGAGCCGGCGCGACAATTCCGGCGCCAGCTGGCCCAGGTCACGCTGATCGGCGCCCGGGTTGCCCAGCAGCATCCACGCTGATTCGTTGATCTGGTGGATGCGGTTGGCGTCGTCGACCAGCAGCACGCCGGTTTTCATGCGGCGGATGATCAGTTCGTTGACTTGCGACAGGTTTGCCAGATCGGTACTGCGCTGTTCGGCCAGGGCCTCGGTGGCGCGCAATTGCCGGCCCAGCACATGGCACAACGTGGTGCTGGCGAAATAAGCCAGCCCAAACAGCGCCGCTTCCAGCAGGTCGCGTTCGCCGGGAGTGCCCTTTGACGTCTCGAAAAAGGTATGCCCGAGGACGCCCAGCGTGGCCAGCGCCGCAAAGAAGCTGGACAACCGCAGTGGCAGGATCAGCGCGCCGGCGCTCAGATTCACCGCCAGCATCATCGCAATACCGATGTGCGCATCGGGCATGGCGACAATCGCCAGCACGGCGGCGGCAATGTCCACGATCAAGGCCGCCGACACCGCCAAGTTGGCGTAGGCCATGCTGCGGCGATTCGCCATCAGCGAGATCAACGCAAACAGCAGGTATACCGAGGTCACACTGCGGGCGAAATCCGGGGTCCCCAGTGCGGGCCACCCCAGCCCTTCGGGGCTGAACGCGAGACCGACATAGACCAGTGCTTGCACCAGCCGAAACACATTGAGAAACGTCAGTTCGTGGCGGATCGTCGCGGTGCGCGCACCGGACGTTGACAGAAGTGGCGTGCTGGACACGATTGCGGACACTCCATGGCGGTTCAGGGTGAGTATAGACGGGCGACTCGCTACTGCGGCAGGTGCCGTGAAGCGCATGAAACCGGCCTGCGCGGCGGTCAAAGCACGCCGCCCTTTCCATTGCCGCCCGCTTCCGCGAAAATAGGCGGCCGTATTGCGCAGTTTTGCCAGCTCTTGTGGCACGCGTACTGCATCCCGGCAGCGCGTCACTCCGCCGTCCGACTTCATGACCCACGCAGTGAATGCGTGCGGCCACTACGTTTTCCGTTCGCTCGAGGTATCGAATGAATTTCCACGAATACCAGGCCAAAGAACTGTTCGCGCAGTACGGCATCGCCGTACCGCCGGGCAAAGTTGCCAACTCCCCCGATGCTGCCGTCGATGCTGCCAAGCATCTGGGTGGCTCGCAGTGGATGGTCAAAGCACAGATCCATGCCGGTGGTCGCGGCAAGGCAGGCGGCGTGAAGTTCTGCAAGAGCTTCGACGACGTCCGCGCTGCCGCCAAGGGCATGCTGGGCACCCACATGGAGACCTACCAGACCGCCGGCCGTGCGCTGCCGGTGAACCTGGTGCTGGTCACCGACGCGACCAATATCGCCCGCGAGCTGTACCTGTCGATCCTGGTCGACCGCGATAGCAAGGCGATCTCGTTCATCGCTTCCAAGCATGGTGGCGTGGATATCGAGCAGGTGGCCAAGGAGACGCCCGAAGACATCCACACGATCGTCATCGATTTCGTCGAAGGCCTGCAGCCGTACCAGTGCCGCCAGCTCGGCTTCGCGATGGACCTCAACGCCAAGCAGGTCGGTCAGCTGACCAAGATCATGCTGGGCCTGTACAAGCTGTTCAACGAACAGGACCTCGCCCTGGTCGAGTTGAACCCGCTGGCTGTGCTGGAAGACGGCAGCCTTGCCGCACTCGACGGCAAAGTGGACTCCGACGACAACGCCGAATTCCGTCATCCGAACCTGGCCGCGATGCGCGACCTGACCCAGGAAGACGCCGCCGAAGCCGCTGCCGTGCAGTACAACCTCAACTACGTGACGATGGACGGCACCATCGGCTGCATGGTCAACGGCGCCGGTCTGGCGATGGCGACGATGGACGTGATCAAGCTGGCAGGCGGCGAGCCGGCCAACTTCCTTGATGTCGGCGGTGGCGCCACCAAGGAGCGCGTCACCGAGGCGTTCAAGCTGATCCTCTCCTCGGACAAGGTGCGTTGCATCCTGGTCAACATCTTCGGCGGCATCGTGCGCTGCGACCTGATCGCCGAGGGCATCATTGCCGCGGTCAAGGAAGTGGGCCTGAAGATTCCCGTGGTGGTGCGCCTGCAGGGCACCAATGTCGAGAAGGGCCGCGAATTGCTGGCCAACTCCGGTCTGGCGATCACGCCGGCCGATGATCTCAACGACGCGGCTCAGAAAGCCGTGGCTGCGGCCAAGGTTTAAGGAGCAATCGAATGAGCGTTCTCGTCAACAAAAATACCAAGGTCATCGTGCAGGGCTTCACCGGCCAGCAGGGCACCTTCCACGCCGAACAGGCGATCGCTTACGGCACCAAGGTGGTCGGCGGCGTGACCCCGGGCAAGGGTGGCAGTGAGCACATCGGTCTGCCGGTCTTCAATTCGGTGGACGAAGCCGTCCTCGAAACCGGTGCGGATGCGTCGGTGATTTTCGTGCCGCCGCCGTTCGCGGCCGACTCGATCCTCGAGGCGATCGACGCAGGCATCCGCGTCATCGTGGCGATCACCGAGGGCATTCCGGTACTGGACATGCTGCGCGTGAAAAACGTGCTGCAGCAGCACCCGGAAATCGTGCTCATTGGGCCGAACTGCCCCGGCATCATCACCCCGGGCGAATGCAAGATCGGCATCATGCCGGGCCACATCCACATGCCGGGCAAGGTCGGTATCGTGTCGCGTTCCGGCACGCTGACCTATGAGGCTGTGTTCCAGACCACCAACGAAGGCCTGGGTCAGTCCACCTGCATCGGCATCGGCGGCGATCCGATCAACGGCCTCAGCTTCATCGACTGCCTGAAGCTGTTCCAGGACGATCCGCAGACCGAAGGCATCATCATGGTCGGCGAAATCGGCGGCAGCGCCGAGGAAGACGCCGCCGAGTTCATCGGCGAATACGTCAAGAAGCCGGTGGTGTCGTTTATCGCCGGTGCTTCGGCTCCAGCCGGCAAGCGCATGGGCCATGCGGGCGCGATCATCTCCGGTGGCAAGGGCACTGCAGCGGCGAAGTTCGCTGCGCTGGAGAAGGCTGGCGTCACCACGGTGAAGTCGCCGGCCGATCTGGGCAAGACGCTCGCCGGGTTGATGAAGTAAAGCAGGACGATGTAAGGCAAGATCAAGTAAGCCGAGCCTCTCGGCGCTAAAATGTGAAGGCCGCGATTCGTCGCGGCCTTCGCTGTATCTGGAGCTTCAGTTCATGGCAAATCTGCGTCTGGCGCTAGCTCAGTTCGATTTCACAGTCGGTGCGGTAGCGGCGAATGCCGCCAAGGTCGGCGACTTGATCGCCCAGGCGTGTACCGGCGGCGCCAATCTGGTCGTGTTTCCGGAGCTCACCCTGAGCGGCTATCCGCCGGAGGATCTGTTGCTGCGGCCGAGCTTCCTCGCTGCCTGCGAGAGCGAACTGGCCGCGCTGGCGGCTGCTACTGATGGTGTGGCCGCGCTGGTCGGTCATCCGCACAGCGAGGGCGAGGTGTACAACGCGGCCAGCTTGTTGCGTGAAGGTCGCATCGAGGTGACTGCGCACAAGCAGGCGCTGCCGAACTATGGCGTGTTCGACGACAAGCGCTATTTTCGAGCGGGCCACGAGACGGTCACCGCGATGATCGAGGGCGTGCGTGTCGGCCTGCTCATCTGCGAGGACGTGTGGGAGCCTGAGCCGGCGGCGCAGGCCGCGGCGGCTGGTGCCGAGCTGATCGTGGTGATCAATGCGTCACCATGGGACGCCGCCAAGCAGCGCGAACGCGAGGCAACACTCAGCGCGCGGGCGCGCGAAACCGGTTGCGCCATTGCTTATGTCAATCTCGTCGGCGGCCAGGACGAAGTGGTCTACGACGGCGGCTCGTTGCTGGTCAATGGCGATGGTTCGATCGCCGCGCGCGCAGCGGCCTTCGTGGATACGTTGCTGTGGGTCGAGTTCGATCGCGACACGCGCACCTTGCATCCAGAGAATTGGCCAGTGGCTGCCGACAGCTCGGTCGAGGCAACGCTGTATGCGGCACTGGTACGCGGCACCCGCGACTACATCGACAAGAATGGGTTCGGTGGCGTGCTGCTGGGTTTGTCCGGTGGTATCGATTCCGCGCTCACGCTGGCGCTGGCGGTCGACGCACTGGGCGCCGCGCGCGTCACCGCGGTGATGATGCCGACGCGTTACACCTCGCAGTTGTCACTGGACGGTGCGCGAGCACAGGCCGAACAGCTTGGTGTGGACTATCACGTCATCTCCATCGAGCAGACCTACGAGTCTTTCATCACGGCACTCACGCCGGCCTTCGCTGGCAAGCCGGCGGACACCAGCGAAGAAAACCTGCAGTCGCGCACGCGCGGCGTGATGTTGATGGCGCTGTCCAACA
>Ga0302314_10001346_pt1 | contig 45907 bp, 38 predicted proteins | sample III_Palsa_N2_3_FD_200533 | JGI IMG/M metagenome (GOLD analysis project Ga0302314, IMG submission 200533) | Peat permafrost microbial communities from Stordalen Mire near Abisko, Sweden - III_Palsa_N2_3 | ecosystem: Environmental > Terrestrial > Soil > Palsa > Peat permafrost | place: Sweden...
CCACTCCACCTTCGCCTCCAACCCGATCGGCACCGCCGTCGGCCTGGAAACGATGAAGATGCTGGCCGAGACCGACTATGAAACCATGGTCATGGACAAGGGCGCCTACTTCCTCGAAGGCCTGAAGGAACTGCAGAAGCGTTTCCCCATCATCGGCGACGTCGATGGCCTGGGCCTGGCGCTGCGCGCGGAAATCTGCGGCAAGGACGGCTTCACGCCGGACAAGGCCATGGTCGACCGCCTGTGCGATGAATGCATGAAGGGCGACCTCGTCGCCAACGGCAAAAAGTACGGCCTGGTGCTGGACATCGGCGGCTATTACAAGAACGTCATCACCTTTGCCCCGTCCCTGCACATCAGCAAGGAGGAGATCGATCTGGGTCTCAACCTGCTCGGCCAGGCCCTGCACCGCGTCACCACCAGCCGCTAACATGAACCAGACTCCGGCCGAAGGCATCAAGGATCACAGCTTCTTCTACGAAGGCGGCGACGTCGGCGTGCTGCTGATCCACGGCCTCACCGGCACGCCGGTGGAGATGCGCTACATCGGCAAGGGGCTGCACAAGGCCGGCTTCACCGTTTACGGCGTGCAGCTGCCGGGTCACTGCGGCGACGAGGCCGATCTGCTGGCGACCAACTGGCAGGACTGGGTGGCCGGGGTCGAGCAGGCGCTGGACGCGCTGCGCCAGAAAGTCAGGACGGTGTTCGTCGGCGGCCTGTCGATGGGTGCCATCCTGTCCCTGCACATGGCGGCGAAGCATCCGGACAAGATCGACGGCCTGCTGCTGTACGGGCCGACTCTGCGTTATGACGGCTGGACCATCCCCTGGTACAGCTTCCTGCTGAAGCTGCTGATCAATACGCCGATCGGCCACAACTACCGCTTCATGGAGAAGCACCCCTACGGCATCAAGGACGAGCGCCTGCGCCGCCGCGTGGTGCAGAACATGCTGTCGGGCAACAGCGCCGACGCCGGCCTGGCCGGTACCCCGGCGCGCGCCCTGCGGGAAATGTGGCGGCTGGTGGCCCAGGTCAAGAAGGAGCTGCCGTCGATCCAGACGCCGGCCCTGGTGCTGCATGCACGTGAGGACGACGTCAGCAGCATCAGCAACGCCTATTACATCGCCCGGCACCTTGCCGGGCCCGTGGACGTGAGCCTGCTCGACGACAGCTACCACATGATCACCGTGGACCAGCAGCGCGACCAGGTGCTGGCCCGCAGCGTCGAGCACCTGCGCCGCTGGTGCGCCCAGGCCGAGCCCCGCTCCGGCAATCTGCGAATCGCCGCTGTATCCTGAGCCATTGGTGAGCCCCGCGAATCGCGCGGGGAGCAGCCAGGGAAGGTTTTCGCGAGGATAGTGTGGTGGCCGCAACAGAAGCTGCGCAACGGCACAGGCCTGGCATCGCCATGCGGCGTCGCGGTTCCCTGCAGGCGCAGCTGCTGCTGGCGTTTCTGATCGTCGGCCTGGTGCCGATGTTCTTTGCCGCCGAGCTGGCCAGCCAGGTGGTGACGCGCGCCTTCGAGAGCAATCTCAAGACCTGGCTCAACGAGACCTCGATCTATTTTCTCAGCAGCATCGCCGATTCGCAGCAGGAAGCCGCGGTCATCGCGCAGGTGCTGACACAGCAGCCGGAGTTGCTGGGGCGCCTGATCGGCAAACAGGGGGAAGTGCCGCCGCTGGTCCGCGACATCATTGCCGGCGAAGGTTTCCGCGCCCTGGCGATCATCGACGACCGCGGCAATTTCGTTTACAGCTCCATCTCCATGCGCAGCAGCCAGCGCATCCGCCTGGGCAGCGCCATCACCTTGTACCAGGTGACGACCGACAAGGGCACCAGCACCATGGTCGCCGCGGTCGAGCCGTTCCAGAGCGGTGGCCGGCAATACCAGCTGCTGCTGGGGGCCTGGCTGGATGACGATTTCTTCGGCCGTCTCGGCTCCCTGACGTCCTTCGATTTCCGTCTGTACGGCGCCGAAGCCGACGGTTTCCACGAGCTGTATCGCTCACAGGGCGTCAGCGACAGCAATCCGGTGCTGGAACCGCGCATCGTGGCGGAACTGCGCAAGCCGGATGCGGAAGTGTTCGACCGCCAGGCCGCCGGCGGCGCCTTCACCGGCATCTACAGCCCCCTGCGCGGCGATGTCGGCCAGCTGCAGGGCGTGGTGTTCTGCGGCCTCAAGACCCACGACTGGGCCACCGACTGGGTGTCGCGCGGCAACGTCTTCATCATCATCTTCCTCACCGGCACGGCGCTGTCCCTGCTGGTCGGCTATGCCGTGTCGCGCCGGCTGGCGCGTCCGCTGCGCTCGCTGGCTTCGGGCGTGCAGGCCATCACCGCCGGCGATTACCACAGCCGCGTCGAGGTCGAAGGCAACGACGAGGTGGCCGAGCTGGCGGAAGCCTTCAACGGCATGTCGCAACGCCTGGAGCAGCTGCACGAACTGGAGTCCCAATTGCGGCGGCGCGATCGCCTCTCGGCGCTGGGCCAGGTGGCGGCGGGCATCGCCCATGAAGTGCGCAACCCGCTGGGCATCATCCGCACCTCGGCCGAGCTGATCCGCAAGCGGCAACGCATCGCCGAGGGCGATCTGCAATTGCTGGAAAACGTCATCGGCGAAGTGCGCCGCATCGACCAGCTGATCACCGACTTCCTGGCCTTCGTCAAGCCGGTGTCGCTGATCCAGCTGCCGCTGCGCACCAGCGACGTCATTACCCGCGTCACGCGCTTCTGCGAGCCCGAACTGATCGTGCGGGGGGTTGCGCTGGAAGTCGTCGATGAGGCGCCCGAGGCCTGGGTCGACGGCGATGCCGACGCCCTGTATCAGGCTGCGCTCAACGTCGTGCTCAACGCCATCGACGCCATGCCCGGCGGCGGCAAGCTGCTGATCGGCCAGCGCATCGTCGGAAAATTCCTGTGCCTGCGCTTCACCGACAGCGGTCCCGGACTGCCCGAGGCGGTGCGCGAGCGCGTGTTCGATCCGTTCTTCACCACCAAGCCGCAGGGCACCGGCCTGGGGCTGGCCAAGGTGCTGAGCGTGATGGAAGGCCACCGCGGCAGCGTCGAGTGCCGCAACGAGACTGGCGGCGGCGCGACCTTTGAATTTATCCTGCCGCTATCGCGACGGGACGCGGAGCCCGGCTACTCATGAGCCATACCATCCTGGTGGTCGACGACGAGCCCAAGCTGCGCGAGGTGCTGGCGGCCGCGCTGCAGGAGCTCGGCTACCAGACACGCATGGCCGCGTCCGGCGCGGCGGCCCTGGAACAGATCGAGAACGATCCCGTCGATCTGGTGCTGAGCGATCTGCGCATGCCCGGCATGAGCGGGCAGGAGTTGCTGGCCGAGCTGCGCCGCCGCTCGCCCAATGTGCCGGTGGTGCTGATGACCGCCTATGGCACGGTCAAGGATGCGGTGCAGGCGATCAAGGACGGCGCCTTCGACTACATCAGCAAGCCGTTCGAGATCGACGAGTTGGAAGCGACCATCGCCAAGGCGCTGCGCATGTACGCCGCGCTGAGCGACAACCTGCGCCTGCGCGAGGAGCTGGAGGGCCGCTACCGCTTCGAGAACCTGGTCGGCGCCAGCCCGGCGTTCCACAAGGTGATCGAAGCCATTGCCGAAGTCTGCGAGAGCCGCGCCAGCGTGCTGATCAGCGGCGAGAGCGGCACCGGCAAGGAAATGGTGGCGCGCGCGATTCATTTCAACAGCAGCCGCCGCGCCGGTCCCTTCGTCGCCATCAACTGCGCCGCCATCCCCGAGGGCTTGCTGGAGAGCGAGCTGTTCGGCCACGTCAAGGGCGCTTTCACCGGCGCCGTCAGTCCGCGCCAGGGCCGCTTTGCCCAGGCCGACGGCGGCACCCTGTTCCTCGACGAGATCGGCGACATGCCGAGCGCTCTGCAGGCGAAGATCCTGCGCGTGCTGCAGGAGCGCAGCTTCGAGCCGGTCGGCAGCGCCAACTCGCGCACCACCGATGTGCGCATCCTCGCCGCCACCAACAAGGATCTGCGCGAGGCGGTGCGCAACGGCGGCTTCCGCAGCGATCTGTACTACCGCCTCAACGTATTTCCCATCGACGTGCCGCCGCTGCGGGCGCGGCGCGAGGATATTCCGCTGCTGGTCGAGCACAGTGCGCATGAGCTGGCGCGGCAGATGGGCAGGATGCAGCCGGTGTTCACCCAGGCCGCGCTGCGCGCCATGCAGGACTATGCCTGGCCGGGCAATGTGCGCGAGCTGCAGAACTGCATCGAGCGCGCCATCATCGTCGCCAAGGGCGACAGCGTCGATGTCGGCGATCTGCCGCAGGACCTGTTCACCCAATTGCCCGCCAGCCATGAGTCGGTGCGCATTCCGTCCAATCTCGATGCCGAGCTGGAGCGCCTGGAGCGGCAGTTCATCCTCGAAGCGCTGCGCCGCACCTCCGGCATCCAGGTAAAAGCGGCGGAGTTGCTTGGCGTAAGCGAGCGTAGTCTGTGGCATCGCGTAAAAAAGCTCGGCATCAGCATCGCCAAGCGGGCGACGACTTGAAGACTCTGTCATCCTGAGCGCAGCGAAGGATCTGGCCGCCCACGGCTGGGACTTTGCTGCACCAACAATCACAGCGATCCATTCACACGCGGACTTCTAAGCTCCATGCTCGGCAAGATTCTCGATCGTCTGTTGAAAAATGGCCTGTCCGATCTGATCCGCGGCGGCCATCTGGTGGTGACCACGGCGAGCGGCGCGACCCTGACTTTCGGCGACGGCAGCGGCGCGCTGTCGAAGGTGCGCTTCGCCGACGCGATGGCGCAATGGGGCTTCATGACCGATCCCGAACTGCGCCTGGGGGAACTCTTCACCGACGCACGGCTGCTGGTCGAAGAAGGCTCGATCTACGATTTCCTGGCGCTGGTACTGGGCAATGTGCGCGCCGCGCCGCAAGTCCGCCCCAACCTGCTGGTGCGCACCGCCAACCGTCTGCGCTTCGCCACGCGGCGCTTGCGTCAGCGCAACACCTCGCAACGCGCCAAAAGCAATGTGGCGCATCATTACGACCTGGGCGATGAGCTGTACCGCCTGTTCCTCGACGACGACTGGCAATATTCCTGCGCCTACTTCGAAACGCCCGGGCAAAGCCTGGAGCAGGCGCAGCTGGCGAAAAAGCGCCACATCGCGGCCAAGCTGCTGCTGCAGCCCGGGCAGCGCGTGCTGGACATCGGCTGCGGCTGGGGCGGTCTGGCGATGTATCTGGCGCAAACCGCCGGCGCAGGCGGCGTGCTGGGCATCACCCTGTCGCAGGAGCAGCTTGCTACTGCGCGCCGCCGCGCGGCGCAAGCCGCGCTGCAGGACAGGCTGGAGTTCCGCCTCACCGACTATCGCGAGGTGCAGGACAGTTTCGACCGCATCGTCTCCGTCGGCATGTTCGAACACGTCGGCCTGGCCTACTACGACAGCTATTTCCAGCATTGTCGCCGGCTGCTGCGGCCCGACGGCGTCATGCTGCTGCACACCATCGGCTGCACCGGCGAGCCGAGCCACGCCAACCCCTGGCTCGATAAATACATCTTCCCCGGCGGCTACCTGCCGACGCTGTCGGAGCTGACTCCCGCCATCGAGCGCTCCGGCCTGATGGTGACCGACATCGAAGTGCTGCGGCTGCATTACGCCGAGACGCTGCTGCACTGGCGGCAGCGTTTCATGCGGCGCCGCGACGAAGCGCTGCGGCTCTACGACGAGAAATTCTGCCGCATGTGGGAGTTTTACCTAGCCTTCTGCGAAGCGGCCTTCCGCTACGAGGACGTGGTGGTATTCCAGGTGCAGCTCGCCGTGAAAACCGGGACGGTACCGCTGACGCGGGCTTACATCGAAGAACGCGAGCAGGGGCTGCGTTCGCGGGAATGACCGCATCGGCCTTAAACTGGCAGCCGCCATGAACCGGGCAGGGCAGAAATAATGAACAAGCCGATGCGCATCGATTTCGTTTCCGACGTGTCCTGCCCCTGGTGCATCATCGGCCTGAAGTCGCTGGAAACGGCGCTGGCCCGAGCCAGCGATCAGGTCCAGGCCGACCTGCATTTCCAGCCGTTCGAGCTGAATCCGGGTATGCCGCCGGCGGGGCAGGACATCGTCGAGCACATCGCGCAAAAATACGGCTCGACGCCGGCCCAGATCGAAGGCAATCGCGAAGCCATCCGCGCCCGCGGCGCCGAGCTCGGATTCACTTTTCGCATGGACCGGCGCGGCCGCATCTACAACACTTTCGATGCGCACCGGTTGCTGCACTGGGCCGAGCTGGAAGGCCGTCAGGTGGCGCTCAAGCACGCCCTGTTCCAGGCGTATTTCACCGACGGGAAAAATCCCGCCGACCACGAGGTGCTGATCGATCTGGCGGCGCAGGCGGGTCTGGACCCAGCGCGCGCGCGGACCATCCTGTCTTCCGATACCTATGCCGGGGAAGTGCGTGCGCAGGAGCGCTTCTATCTGGATCGAGGCATCCATTCGGTGCCCGCCATCATCATCAACCAGCGCCATCTGATCTCGGGTGGCCAGCCGCCCGAAGTGTTCGAACAGGCGCTGCGGCAGATTGCCGCCGCGCCCGAGCAAGGCTGATTGAAGTGAAGCGGCAGCGCTATCCGCTTGCCGCAAGCGTCCTGGCCTGGGCCATCGCCGGCAGCGCCTGTCACCCGGTTGATCCGGATGCGCTGTGGAAAATCGTGCATCAGCGCTGTGTGCCGGATCAGCAACAGCATGGCGATCCCGCGCCTTGCGCCCTGGTCGATGTGGCCAAGGGCGAAGACCAGGGCTATGCGGTGCTGAAGGACCGCAATGGCCCCACCCAGTACCTGCTGATCCCTACCGCGCCGCTCAGCGGCATCGAGAGTCCCGCACTGCTGGCTGCCGGCACGCCGTCCTATTTTGCGGCGGCGTGGCAGGCGCGCAGTTTCGTCGAGCACGCGGCGCAACGCTCAGTACCGCGAGAGTCCCTGAGTCTTGCCATCAATTCCAGATACGGGCGTTCGCAGAATCAGCTGCATATCCATATCGACTGCCTCAGGGCTGAAGTCCGCGACGCCCTTCACGCGCACCTGGGCGAAGTCGGCGAGCACTGGGCGCTGCTGGATGTGCCGCTCGCGGGGCGGCGGTATCGGGCCATGCGTATCAGCCAGGCCGCCTTCGATCAGGCCAATCCGTTCGCGCTGCTGGGCGATTCGCCGGCCGGCATGGCGCGGCACACCCTGGTGGTGGCGGGCGCCACCTTCGAGGACCAGACGCCGGGCTTCATCCTGCTGGACGATAGTGCCGACTTATGGCGTCTGGATCGCGGCCACGGCGAGGATCTGCAGAGCCATAGCTGCTCCTGATCGCGGCAGGCATTTGCGCCCGCGCGCAGCCGCTCGAGGGATTTACGGACGCGGCCCCAGCGGATGCGTCTGCTTCAGCGCCTCGTCCAGCAGCCATTCGCGGAAGGCCACCACTTCCGGCCGCTGCATCGCGGTGTCCGGCACCACCGAGTAGTAGGCATTGTCCAGCGGCAGGGTCATCGGGAAGGCCACCGCCACCTTGCCCTCGGCCAACTCGGCCGCGGCCAGCAGCGGCATCGCCAGGGTCACGCCAAGGCCGTCGGCGGCTGCTTCCAGCGCCAGGGTGGAGTGATCCAGTTGCAGGCCACGCCGCGGATCGACCTCGCTGACGCCGGCGCGCTTGAGCCAGCGCGCCCAGGCCGAGCGGGTGCGGTCGGCGACGCGGGCATCGCCATGCAGCAGGGTCTGATGGCTCAGGTCCGCCGGGGTGCGCAGCGGCGGCGGTCCCTTCAGCAGGCGCGGATGGCACATCGGCACCACTTCCACGGTGAACAGCAGGTCCACGTTCTGCCCTTCCGGGCTGCCGTTGCTGAAGCGGATTTCAATATCCGCGTCGACGTTGGATTCCGCCGCGTCCTCCGAACGGATCTCGCGCGCCGAGGCATTGATCAGCTGGCCGCTGGCGACCAGCCGCACGTCGATCTCCGGATGCTGCATCAGGAAGCTCTGCAGGCGCGGCATCAGCCAGCGCGAGACGAAAGTAGGGGTGGCGCCGACGGTCAGACGCGGCGCCTGGCCGTGATTGCGCAACTCCGCCACCGCCTGCGCCAGGGCCTCGAAGCCCTGCTGGAAGCGCGGCAGCGCGGCCTGCGCCGGCGGCGTCAGTTCGATGCGCCGCGCCAGCCGTTCGAACAGCGCAAAGCCCAGCAATTCCTCCAGCGCCTTGATCTGGTGCGTCAGTGCCGCGGGCGTGACGAACAGCTCCTCCGCAGCCTTGCGGAAGCTCTTGTGGCGCGCCACGGCCTCGAAGGCGCGCAGCGCATTTAATGGAGGGAGTCGAGAGAAGGACACGGCATAGTTTAGTTTTTTTTAATTAAATGCACTATATCGCGCGCCTGCCATTTCGCCTGATTCGTTCGGTGTATCCGCCTCAGGCCACTTGCCCCGCCGCGTGGCCCGAAGCCCAGGCCCACTGGAAATTGAAGCCGCCGAGATGGCCAGTCACATCCACCACCTCGCCGATGAAGTAGAGGCCCGGCACCTTGCGCGATTCCATGGTGGTGGAGGACAGCTCATCGGTATCCACGCCGCCCAGCGTCACCTCGGCGGTGCGATAGCCCTCGGTGCCGCTGGCGACGACGGGCCATGCCTGGAGCTGGGCGGCGATCTCGCGCAGCTCGGCCGGCCGGTGTTGCCGCATCGGCCGGTTGCCGAAGCGCAGCTCGCACAGGCGTTGCGCCAAGCGCTTGGGCAGTGCCTCGGACAGCACCGTCTTCAGCTCCGCCGCCGGGCGCTCGCGCTGCTGGCTGTTCAGATAATCGAGCGCGTCCGTATCCGGCAGCAGGTTCAGGTGCAGCGGCTCGCCCGGCTGCCAGTACGAAGAGATCTGCAGGATGGCCGGACCGCTAAGTCCGCGATGGGTGATGAGAAAGCCGGCGCGAAAGCTGCGCTCCGCCGTTGCGGCGATCACCGGCAGCGCCACGCCGCTGAGATCGGCGTAGTCGTCCAGATGCTTGCCGCTGAGCGTCAGCGGCACCAGCCCCGCGCGCGTTGCCAGCACGCGGTGGCCGAACTGCCGCGCCAGCTCGTAGCCGAAACCGGTGGCGCCCATCTTCGGTATCGACAGGCCGCCGCTGGCCACCACCAGCGAGGCGCAGCGCAGGGTACCGCGCATGGTATTCAGCGCAAAGCCTTCGCTGTCGCGCCGCACCTGCTCGATACTGCAATCGGTCTCGATCTGCACCGAAGCCTCGGCGCATTCGTCCAGCAGCATCTTGACGATCAGCTTGGACGACTCGTCGCAGAACAGCTGGCCCAGTTCCTTCTCATGCCAGGCGATGCCGTGGCGCTCGGCCATGGCAATGAAATCCCATTGCGTATAGCGCGCCAGCGCCGACTTGCAGAAGTGCGGATTGGCCGACAGGTAGTCGTCCGGCGTGGCATGCAGGTTGGTGAAATTGCAGCGCCCGCCGCCGGACATCAGGATCTTCTTGCCGACCCGGTTGGCGTGCTCGAGCAGCAGCACGCGGCGGCCGCGCTTGCCGGCCTCGATGGCGCACATCAGGCCGGCGGCGCCGCCGCCGATGACGATGAGATCGTGTTGCACGGTATCGCTGCCGGGTTCCTGCTTTTCTGTCAGTTCGCCGATACCACCGGCAGCTCGATCGAGCTGGCCTGTGCCCCGGCGTGATAGATCCGCTGCGTCGCCTTGCGGTAATCCTCCGGCTTGGCGAAGAAGATGTTCGGCACGTAGGTCTGCGGGTTGCGGTCATACAGCGGGAACCAGCTCGACTGCACCTGCACCATCAGCCGATGCCCCGGCAGGAACACATGATTGGCGTTGGGCAGGGCGAAGCGGTAGCGCTGCACCTTGCCGGCCGGAATGGCCGAAGGATGCTCCAGGCTGTCGCGATAGCGGCCGCGGAAGATGTCCATGCCGACGTTGAGCTGGTAGCCGCCCAGCTCCGGCTGCGACGGCACCTCATTCGGGTAGACGTCGATCAGCTTCACCACCCAGTCGCTGTCGCTGCCGCTGGTGGAAGCATACAGATTGACCAGCGGCGCGCCGCCGATCTGCAGAGGCGCGGTCAGCGGCGCGGATTCGTAGGTCAGCACATCGGGGCGGCCATCGACGAAGCGCTGGTCCGTCACCAGCCAGCGCTTCCAGGCATCGCCATCGGCGAAGCGCACCGGGCGCGGCAGGTAGGGCACCGGCTTGGCCGGATCGGAGACGTATTCATCGTAAGTGGCGTCGCTCTTGGCCGGCGCGTCGAAGCCCAGGCCGAAAGCCGGTTCCAGGTACAGGGTTTTGAGCTTGCCGGCGCAGCCCTTGTCGCAGGACAGCGGCCAGGCCTTGAGCCTGCGCCAGGCGTTGCTGCCGGTCTCGTAGGCGAATACCGGCGGTGTATTGGCCTTGGGCGCGCCGTCTTTCAGATGCTCGTCGAGGAACGGCTGCATCACGTCGCGGCGGAACTGCAGGGCGGTGTCGCCGTCGAACTTGAGCGGCCCCAGGCCGCGTCCCTCATAGTTCACGCCGCTGTGGCGCCACGGCCCGAGCACCAGGAAATTGGCGTCATTGTTCGTATCCTTCGGCTCCACCGCCTCATAGGTATTGATGGCGCCGTACATGTCCTCCTGGTCCCAGATGCTGGCCACGAACATGGTCGGCACCTTCAGCGGCTGCGCCGCCAGCGCCGCATCCAGCGCCTGTCCCCGCCAGTAGGCATCGTAGGCCGGGTGTTCGGAAATCTTCTTCCAGTACGGCAGCTGCTCGATGCCGCTGGCGCGCGCGTAATCGCCGGCCGAGCCGGCATCGAGAAAGGCGGTGTAGTCGTCATAGTAGCCGCGCGGCACCGGATCGCCCTTGCCCTGCTGCTTGGTCTGCATGTAGATGTAGTCGAAGTTGGTCTGGCGGAAGGCGCCGTTGTGGAACCAGTCGTCGCCCTTCCAGCCGTCCACCATCGGGCTCATCGGCACCGCCGCCTTCAGCGCCGGATGCGGATTGACCAGGGCCATCAGCACGGTGAAGCCCTCGTAGGAGGAGCCGATCATGCCGACCTTGCCGTTGCTCTCCGGCAGGTTCTTCACCAGCCAGTCGATGGTGTCCCAGGCATCCGTGGAGTGATCCACCGCGCTGTCGTTGAGCGGCCCGCGCAGCGGCCGCGTCATCACGTAGTCGCCTTCCGAGCCGTATTTGCCGCGCACGTCCTGGAACACGCGGATGTAGCCCTCCTCGACGAATACCTCGTCGCCCTGCGGCAGCGTCGCCAGCATGTGCGGGCTGTCGTAGCGGTCGGTGCGCTTGGAGGCTTCGTAGGGCGTGCGGGTCAGGATGATCGGCGCGCCATGCGCGCCCTTGGGAATCACGATCACCGTATGCAGCCTGACGCCGTCGCGCATCGGGATCATCACCTCGCGCTTGACGTAGTCGGCATCCTGCGTCGCCGCCTCGAACTTGCTCGGGATATCCGGAGCCAGGGGGGCTGTCTGGGCATCGCTCTGGGCGAAGACGGCGGCGAACGGCAACATGGCCAATGTGGCAATCGCGGCCGCCGGGCCGCGCAGACGATGGAAGGTCACGGGAGGGATTCCTGAAGAGATGCAGCATCCTAGGCGATCCGGCCACCCCTGCGGAAGGGACGTAGGGTCGGATGGCGAAAAGCGGTTCGCGCAAAGACGCAAAAAAGCTTTTCCTTACGACTTTTCCCGGCGCCTTTGCGGCTTTGCGCGAGAAAGGCTTTTCTGCACGCTGGCGCCTGGGTGCATAAGATGGAGTACATGGAAGACTGGGTATTGCGTTCCCTGGCGCGCTGGCCGGATGTACCGGCCCTGTTCGGCTGGCTCCGGCTGGACCGGCGCGGGCGCTGGCAGATCCGCGGCGAACTGATCAGCCGGCCGCAGATCATCGACACCATCAACAACAATTACGCCGCCGACGAGCAGGGCCGCTGGTATTTTCAGAACGGCCCGCAGCGCGGCTACATGGCGCTGGAATACGCGCCGCTGGTGCTGCGCGCGGAAGTTTCCGGCGAGGCGCTGGTCGCGCATACCGGCGTCCGCGTCGGGCAGGTGTCGGCGGCCTTCCTCGACGAGGAGGGCGCGGTCCTGCTCGATACCGACCTGGGGCCCGGCGTGCTCGACGACGCCGACCTCGACTGGGCCTTGCAGCGGCTGGAGTCGGCGGCGGGCGAGATCGACGAAGAGCAGCTTGCCGCCGCGTTGGCGCTGCCCAGCGGCAGCACCACCGCGCTGCAACTGCGCATCGGCGGCGGGCGTCTGCCGCTGCTGCGTCTGGACGCGGCGCTGGCGCCGCAACAACTCGGCTTCGTGCGCGAGCCGCAGCCTTAGACAACTTTGGGACGGGCGCGGCTGACTTTTCGCGGCGACAGCGATACCCTGCCGCATCTTCCGAAACCCTTGCCGGTTCATGCCCATGACCCTTGCGAATCATTCCCCGCGTCTGCTCTGCGCGCTGATCGCCAGTCTCGCCGCCAATGCTTATGCCGCCGACACCGTGCCGCCACCGGCCGCTACGGAAAATCCCGACACGGTCCTGCAAACCGTGGCGGAGCAATCCGGCTATCTGAAAACCGGCCGTTACGACGAGGTCGAGCGGCTGTGCCCGGCCTATCAACGGATCTGGCCGCAGCAGGTGCGCTGCTTCGAGTTCGGCCGCTCGCCGGAAGGCCGGCCGATGCTGGCCATGGCGGTCAGCCGCAGCGGCGCCCTCACCGGTGAGGAAGCGGCGCGGCGCGGCATTCCGGTGCTGCTGCTGCAGGCCGGCATCCATTCCGGCGAGATCGACGGCAAGGACGCCGGCTTCCTGGCCCTGCGCGAGATGCTGGAAAAGCGCGTGCTGCCCGAAGCGCTGGACCACAGCGTGATCCTGTTCGTGCCGGTGTTCAATCTCGACGGCCACGAGCGCTTCGGCCACTGGAATCGCCCCAACCAGGTCGGCCCGGAGGAGATGGGCTGGCGCACCACCGCGCAGAACCTCAACCTCAACCGCGACTACATGAAGGCCGACGCCCCGGAGATGCAGGCCATGCTGCGCCTGCTCGACGCCTGGGACCCGATCATCTATACCGACCTGCACGTCACCGACGGCGCCAACTTCCAGCACGACATTTCCATCACGGTGGAGCCGCTCTACGCCGGCGACAGCACCATGCGCGAGGCCGCCCATGCCTTGCAGAAAGGCGTGGTCGACCGACTCGCCGCCACCGGCTCGCTGCCGCTGGATTTCTACCCCAGCTTCAAGCGCGACGATGACCCGTCTTCCGGCTTCGAAGTCGGTGTGATCCCGCCGCGCTTCTCCAATGGCTACTGGGGCCTGCGCAACCGTCTGGGCATGCTGGTGGAAACGCATTCCTGGAAGGACTATCCGACGCGCGTGCGCATCACCCACAACACCATCCTGGCCCTGGCCGAACTCACCGCCAGCAAGGGCGCGGCCTGGCTCAAGCAGGAACACCAGGCCGACCGCCGCGCGGCGGAACTGGGCGGCACCGAGGTGCCGCTGGACTTCGCCGCCGGCGACCATGTGCGGATGATCGACTTCAAGGGCTACGCCTACACGCGCGAACCCTCCGCCGTCTCCGGCGGCCTGGTGACCCGCTACGACACCAGCAAGCCGGAGATCTGGCACATCCCGCTGAAGGACACGGTCAAGCCCACGCTGACGGTGCAGGCGCCCAAGGCCGGCTACATCGTTCCCGCCGCCTACGCCGAGGAGATCGGGCAGAAGCTGGCCCTGCATGACATCAGCTTCCGCAAGCTGGATGCCGCGCCCAAGCTGTCGGTCGAGACCTTCCGCGCCACCGAGGCCAGTTTCACCAAGCCGCCGTTCGAAGGCCGCACCTCGCCGGAGCTGAAGGGCGAATGGAAGCCCGAAACGCGCGACGTTCCCGCCGGCTCGCTGTTCGTGCCCATCGCCCAGCCCGAAGCGCGCTTGCTGCTGGCCCTGCTGGAGCCGCTGTCCTCGGATTCGCTGGCCGCCTGGGGTTTTTTCAACGGCGCCTTCGAGCAGAAGGAATACATGGAGCCTTACGTCGCCGAACAGGTGGCACAGCAGATCCTGGCCAGCGATCCGCAGGCGGCGACCGAGTTCCGCCACAAGCTCGACACCGACGAGGCCTTCGCCCACGACCCGCAGGCGCGGCTGGATTTCTTCTACCGCCGCTCGCCCTCCTGGGACGAGCGCCTCAACCTGTATCCGGTATACCGCGTGGAGCAGGTGCCCCCGGCATGAAACCGGGCGCTCCATGACGCAGCGGAAAATTCCCGCCCTCTACATGCGCGGCGGTACCAGCAAGGGCGTGTTCTTCCGCGTCGAGGATCTGCCCGCCGATGCCGCGCGGCGCGACGCCCTCCTGCTGCGCGTCATCGGCAGCCCCGATGCTTACGGCAAACAGATCGATGGCATGGGCGGCGCCACCTCCAGCACCAGCAAGGTGGTAATACTCGGCCGCTCGCGCCAGCCCGGCTGCGATGTCGACTACTTGTTCGGCGCCGTCGCCATCGACAGCGCTGTGATCGACTGGTCGGGCAGTTGCGGCAATCTTGCCGCCGCGGTCGGCCCCGCCGCCATCCACTGGGGCTTGCTGCAGGCGCCGCGCGAGGGCCTGGCGACGGTGCGCATCTGGCAGGTCAATACACGTTCGAACATCATCGCCCGCGTGCCGATGCGGGACGGCGAAGTGCTGGAAGAGGGCGATTTCGTTCTCGACGGCGTCAGTTTCCCCGGCGCCGAAATCGAATTGCGGTTTCCCGATCCGGGCGGCGAGGGGGAAGAGGGCGGTGCCGGTGGCCTGTTCCCCACCGGTCGGCCGCTGGACCGGCTCTACATCCCCGGCGTCGGCCCGCTGGAGCTGACCCTGATCAATGCCGGCAACCCGGCCGTGTTCGTCGACGCCGTGGCGCTGGGCCTGTGCGGCGACGAATCGCAGGCCCAGGTCAACGGTGATGCGCAGCTGCTGGCGCGCTGCGAGGCCGTGCGTGCCCATGCCACCGTGGCCATGGGGCTCGCTGCCAGCGTGCAGGAAGCGACCAGCAAGCGACCCGCCACGCCCAAGCTTGCCTTCGTCTCGCCGCCGCGTGCTTACACCGCCTCCGATGGCCGAATAGTGGAAGCCAACAACATCGACCTCAACGCCCGTATCCTCTCCATGGGCCGCCTGCACCACGCCATGACCGGCACCGGAGCGGTGGCCCTCGCTGCCGCCGCGGCGATTCCGGGGACGGTGGTGCGGCGCTGCGCAGCGCCCGATGCGGCGGGCCGGCTGCGCTTCGGCCATCCCTCCGGCACCATGACGGTGGGCGCCCTGGCCGTGGAAGAGAGCGGGCGGTGGCGCGTGACGCAGGTGAGCATGAGCCGCAGTGCGCGGCGGTTGATGGAGGGGGTGGTGTTCGTGCCGGATGAGAGGGCCAAGGGCGCGGCGACATGAATATTGAAAACTTGATGCAGAACGGCATTGCTGCGCTCAACCAGGGCAAGCCGGAGCTTGCGCTGCAATGTTTCTCGCGGGCGGAGGCGGCGCTTCCCGGCAATCCGACGGTGCTCAATTATCGGGGTATCGCCCTGTGCGCGCTGGGCCGCTATCAGGCCGCCCTGGACTGTTTCAGGCAGGCGGCTGCTGCGTGGCCGGATAACGTCGACGTACGCGGCAACATCGGCTTTGCCCTGAACGTGCTACAGCGCTATGACGAAGCCTTGATCCAGCTCGATCGCGCGCTCGCCCTCAACCCTGCCGATATCAAGATCCTGAATAGCCGCGGACTGGCCTTGCACCATTTGCAGCGCCACTCCGAAGCCTTGGCCTGTTTTGAACGGGCGATGGCGGTCGATCCCAATTACCTCGACGCACTGGTCAATCATGCCGTCACCTTGAATGCGCTGGGCCGCCACGACGAAGAGCTGGCCAGCCTGGATCGCGCCGTGATGATCAACCCCACGTACCCCGTCGCGATCTACAACCGCAGCGTGGTGCTGCTCAAGTTCGGCCGCGTCGAGGAGGCGCTGGCCATTCTTGAGCCAGCTTGCGCTCTTAGCCCGCAGGCTTCTCACATGCGCTTCAACTGCGGTACCTACAGGCTTCTTCTGGGCGATTCTCGCCGCGGGCTTCCGTGATTTCGAAAGCCGCTGGGAGATGCCGGCGCTGAACGGGACCAGGCTGGCAACGAGCGGCAAACTCTGGCTCGGCGAGACCGCGCTGGAAGGCAAGACCATCCTGCTGCACGCCGAGCAGGGCTTCGGCGATGCCTTGCAATTCGTGCGCTACGTGCCCCTGGTGGCGGCGCGTGGCGCGCGGGTGGTCCTGCGCCTGCCTTCCGCCCTGGTGGAATTGATCCGGGGAATGCCGGGAATCGCGCAGATCATTGCCGAAGACGAGCCTCTGCCCGCGCACGATCTGCACTGTCCGCTGATGAGTCTGCCGCTGGCCTTCGGCACCACACTGGAGACCATCCCCGCCGACACGCCCTATCTGCGCGCCGATCCGTCCCGCGTGGCCGCATGGAAAGAGCGGCTGGGCCCTGCATCCAGGCCGCGCATCGGCCTGGTCTGGGCGGGACGTCAAGATCAGCCGATCAGCAAGGGCCGCGACACGACCTTGCAGCAGCTGATGCCGCTGTTCGATCTGGACGCCTAGTTCATCAGCTTGCAGAAGGACATCCCCGAGGCTGACCGCGCCGGCTACGACGGGCTGCGGAATCTTTCCCATCACGGCGAATCCTTGAAGGATTTCGCCGACACCGCGGCCCTGACCGAAAACCTGGATCTGCTGCTGACGGTGGACACTTCCGTGGCTCATCTGGCCGGCGCCCTGGGCAAGCCGGTATGGGTCATGAACCGCTTCGATACCTGCTGGCGCTGGCTGCGGCATCGCAGCGATTCGCCCTGGTATCCGTCGCTGCGCCTGTTCCGTCAGCCCTCCCTCGGCGACTGGAATGCCGTTGTGCGGGACGTGCGGCGCGAATTTCTGGCAACCCTCATCCAGCCCGCAGCTTGAGCAGTCCGCGCCGGCGCGCGGGGCTGCAGGCAACGGATTCGGACTGATCAGTGACGCGTCACTACGTCGGTGATCAGCAGTTCGGCTTCCATGCCATTCTCGAACTGGATGCGATGTCCATAGGCATAGCCTTCCGCGTTCTTCAACAGTTCCACCACGCGGCCATGGCCAAACAGGCCGCTGAATACCTGGTCGTGAGGATGAATTTTGCCCGGAGTGGTCGATAGGGCCTGCGATACGGCCAATTCAAGATTGGGCAGCGGCATTTCCAGCTTGGGCATGGTCTTCCCCTGAGCGAACAAATCCCCCGCCTGCGCCCCGCCGAAATGACGGGCCGATGGCTCCGTTATCAGCATATGCAATATCGGGGCCGTTCACGACCACTCCAGACCTGTCCAACAGGTAAAGCCAAGGTGCTTGTTTGCCCTCCTAACGCGAACGCCGCCAAGCGGAAAATCCACCTGACGGCGCAAACTGCCACAAAACAGCCAAATGAACAGCCAGCTAGATCAGACGCCGGCCTTGTATTGATTACGCAGATCGCGGATGCGGTCGTGATTGCGTACCGCGCCGTCATGCTGCTTCTGCACCAGCGCCTTGGCTTGCGGCGGGAGGGTCGCCTTCAATGCCTTGTTGTAGGCGGCCTTGGCGTGATCCTGGCCGCGTTCCACTTCTTCCAGCACGGCAATATTGCTGTCCTCGACAGTCGATTTGACCTTGACCCAGCCGCGATGTGCCGCGCCGGCAACACTGCCGCCGTCCTCCGGTTTGCCGCCGAGCGACGTAACCTGGGCCTGCAGCTCCGTTGCGGCGGAGTGGCAGTCGCGGGCGCATTCCTTGAACAGCAGCTGCAGCTTCGGATCCTTGGCGATTTCAGCCGCTTCGGTAAAGCCCTTCTGACCATCCTCCGAGGTCTGGATCAGTTCATTCAGGACTTTCACGGCATCGTTGTTATTTTGCATATTGGTCTCTCCATGTCATCGATATAGAAATGTAGCGGCTTCATGCCGCTCCCAATTTGGAGGCCCGATGCAATTACAAGTTCCGATTTAAATTTTCGAGCACCTGCGGCAAACCGCCGGTATCCCGACCATAGCCGCCTGCATGGCGGTCCGCGCCCGATTGATCGCTTGCTGAAAATAAAAAGGCCGCGGCGCTCTAGGATTTTGCGCCGCGACCTGATCGGGCACTTCTGCGCTGCCCAGATTACAGACAGCTCCATGCCCAACGCAGGGATATCTCATCGCCTGCATTTGTTTGAACCCGAGGGCTTGCAGGAGTTCAAGCGAATGATCGTTGCAAATGGAAATGTCGTTATACATAGCGAGGATTCCGCCATTGCCAAAGCGGTGCCGGCGTGTGCAGGTCGGGAGCATCCTGTGCGCCATGCGTTTCTTTAAAGTAGCGATCCGCTGGGGTGTGCTCAAGCCGGCAGCCAATGTGGCTGGCCCTAATGCCCCATCCCCTCGACGCTCTGCTGCGGCTTCTGAATCAACGGCACCAGCAGCACCGACAGCGCGGTGGAGATCGACAGCAGGAAATACATGTCGCCATAGGTCATGGTCGATGCCTGCTGATAGGCCTGCTGCGCCAGCATGCTGATGGCGCCCGCCTTGCTGCCGCTGCCGAGTTGCGGTGTCAGCATGGCGCCCATGCCGGACAGTGCCTCGCGCACCGCCGGGCGTGACAGGCGCGTGCTTTCCGCCAGGTTCTGCCAATGGGTCCAGTTGCGCTGGTTGATCAGGGTGGCAACCACCGCCAGGCCGAAGGCGCCGCCGAGATTGCGGGTCACGGTGTAGAGCGCGCTGGCGTTGTTCAGCTCGTTGCGGGGCAGGGTGCCGAGGGCCAGGTTGGTCATCGGGATGAAGGCGAAGATCAGCCCGGCGCCGCGCAGGCTTTGCGACAGCGCGAATTCGCGGAAGCCCCAGTCCGCGGTGAGCAGCGAGTTGGTGTAGGAGCCGGCGGCCACCAGGATCAGTCCGATGCAGATGGTCATGCGCGGGTCGAGCAGGCTGGCCATGCGCATCACCAACGGCGCTGCCACCACCATCGCCAGGCCCTGCACCATCATCACCTCGCCGATCTGCTGCGGGTTGTAGGCGCGCACTTGGCCGAGGAACACCGGCGTGATGTAGACCAGGGTGAAGATGCTGACGCCGAGCATCGCCGAGACCATCGAGGTCACGGCGAAGTTGCGGTTGCGGAAGGCGCGCAGGTCGATGATCGGATGGTCGGAGTGGAAGCTGCGCCAGAAGAACAGGCTGCCGCCGACCAGGGCCGTCAGCGCGCATAGCGCCACGCTGCTGTCGTCGAACCAGTCGTGGCGCGGGCCGTCATCCAGCGTGTACTCCAGGCCGCCGAGAAACAGCGCCAGGAACAGCACGCTCCACAGGTCCAGCTTTTTCAGCATTTCCGGCCTGGGCCGGTCGACGTCGAGCGTGGCCCACACGATCAGGGCGCAGGCCATGCCCGGAACGAAGTTGATCAGGAATAGCCAGCGCCAGGACAGCGCGTCGGTGATATAGCCGCCGAAGGTCGGGCCGATGGCCGGTGCCAGCATGGTCGCCATGCCGCCGAGCAGCTGAGGCAGGTTGCGCTTCTTCTCGTTCGGGAACAGCAGGAACATGGTGGCGAACGAGGCCGGGATCAGGCCGCCGCCGAGGAAGCCCTGCAGGGCGCGGAACACCACCATCGAGCCCAGGCTCCAGGAGAAGCCGCAGGCCACGCTGGACAGGGTGAAGCCGATCGCGGCGATGGTATAGAACACCCGTGTCGACAGCATCGGCGCCAGATAGCCGGACAGCGGGATGGCGATGATCTCGGCGATCAGGTACGAGGTCTGCACCCACTGGATCTCGTCGGTGCTCGCGGAGAGGCCGGCGCGGATCTCGTTGAGCGAGCTGGCGACGATCTGGATGTCGAGGATCGCCACGAAGCTGCCCAGGGTGATGGCCAGAAACGCGGCCCAGTCGCGCAGCTCGTGCGCCCGTTCGCCGGCGAGGGCGCGAGCCGGTGCCGTGGATTCGCCGTGGCTCATGCGCTGGAACGGTGCCGTGTGCGGAAAGGTCAGCCCATTTCACACGGCCTGGCCGCCGCCGGCCTACCCGGTTTGGGGTAGGGATACGGCGGATTTCCCGCCGCGCCAGTCTTCATTCGGCAGCGTGCGATGCAAACAAAAAAGCCGCGGGGCACCGATGCGCCCCGCGGCTTTCCGCCCCAACAATCCTCAGTTCATGCTGCTTACGGCAGAAGCTTGCACAGCGCCGACAGCGGCGTATTGGCGAACACGCAAGTGCTGCTGGAGCTGCCGAGGATGCTGCTCAGCACCGTGGTTAACGGGCCAAGCAGCGCATCCAGCGGCGTCCCGGTAATGTCGCCGCCGGAGGAGGAGCTGCCGCCGCTGGCACCCGCCAGTGCCTGCGTGATCGGACCGAGGATTGCCGGCAACAAGGTGTTCAGCACCGGGTTGACCACCGGCGCCAACTGGCTGCTGCCCAGCGCGGCCAACAAGGCCGACTCGCCCTGCGTCAGTGCAGATGCCACGGCGGCGCTGAAGGTTGCAGCGGCAGCGTCGATCGGACCGGTGATGGTGCCCGTCTTGCCGGCCTTGGTTTCGATATAGCTGGTCGGTATCACCTGGGTCAGTACGTTGACCAGCAGGTTGTCGAGCAGCGTCTGCGTCGCACTCTGGAACGTGGCGCTGTTGCCGGAGGCAACGGCATCCATCACGCTCGCCAGGTTGCTGACCGCGGCCTGCAGCGTGGTCAGCACGCCGCCGACGATGGGCTGCGAGAAGGCCGAGGCCGGAACCTGTGCCAGGCCGGTTTGCAGCGCCGTGTTCAGCTCGTCGACCAGGGTCGCCAGATCGGCCAGACCGTTGCCGCTGCTGCCGCCGGAACCCGCTTGCGCCTGGATTTGCTGCAGGACCGGCAGCAGTGCGTCGCCCAGAGGCGCCAGCGGCGTGCCGGCAAGCGGATTGCTGGTGGGCAGGGTGCCGCTGCTGCCGCCGCAGCCGCCGGTGCCGGCGAGGGAAGTGAGCAGGCCGCCGAGATTATTGGTCATTTCCAGCACCAGGGCCTGGATCTGCGCCGGAGCGCCGGAAGCCGAACCCGGATTCTGCAGGGCATTCAGCACCGTATCCAGCACGTCCAGTGTGTTCTGGTTCACCACATCGTCGGTGCAGACCAGCACGCCCTCCAACGGGGTGCCCTGCGCCGCCTTTTCCAGCGGGCTCAACAGGCTGCCGGACAAAGTGCTTTGCACCGTATCGAGCGGTCCGCTGACGGCAACCGTGTTGCCGATGGGGCCGCTGGTGCTGCTACCGCTGCCGCTGCTACTGCCGCTGGAATTGTCCGAACTGCCGGAACCGCCGCCACAACCCGCTGCGATGACGCATGCGGCCAGGGCACCTGACAACAGAAATTGTTTGATCATCTCCCGCTCCTCCGTGACAAGGCTTGTCTATAGGCATCCCCAAGGCTGGTGGACGCTTGCACGGACGCTAGGCGATATGACGAATGGGTCGGGAGTTAGGCCGACTGGTGGTAGTGTTCAAGGGGACAGCGTGACCAGCGGTAGCGCGGCGGCCGGTGAACGGTAGACATAAACGTCAAGGAATTGACGCCTCCACGCCTTGCGCGCCGGCAAAGCGCTCCGGTTTCCGCAATCGGGCTACCTGGATTTTCAGGCTCTGCCGCGCCGTCCCTTCGGCGCCTTCAATTCCAGCTCATCCAGCCTGAGGTTGCGCAGTTCCAGCACCTTCATCAGCGCCAGGAACAGCTGCGCGCTCATGTCGCCACGTCCCAGCTTGGTGCGCAGATTGGTCGGCGTCTGCTGAATCCCGTATTGCCGCAGGCGCAGCGAGATGTCCTCGAAGGTGAGCTTGCGGCGCGCCTTCTCGGCGCGGATCAGGCCCTGGATATAGAGCCCCAGTTCGGCATGTTTGGCCATATTCATTCGCCGTTAAATGATGTGATAAATGATGTGATTTTATAGTGACATACGTCACTTATTGTTGACAAGATCATGCCGCAAGTGCAGCATTCCCTCGTCACTTATTGGTGACATCACGGGCGCCGGCAAGGCGTCCGGAAGCCCCTGCGAGGTGGCTTCGCATGAGTCCGCAACGCATCGCTTGCGCGTGTTTGTTGTCCCCGGCCGCCCCGCGGCTTTCTCCCGACGGTTCAGTTTCTTCGCCGGCCCCGCCGTAACGGCTGCGCGCTAATCCCTGGTGGAACACGGGCACCCATGGTGCCCGCGGGAGTCCTGCGTCCCCTGCCGGCCGGTTCGGCGGCGCCCTGTCTGCAAACCATAAACAACAAGGAGTCTGCAAATGGAACTTGGGTCGATTCTTCACTGGTCGCTGCTCGCCGCCCTGGCGGTGGTGGCGCTGTACCTGCTCTATGCCTCACGCATCATCGTCTTCATCAGCAACGATTCGATGGGCATCGTCGAAAAGATCTGGAGCCTGCGCGGTTCGGTCAACGAGGGCTTCATCGCCCTCAATGGCGCGGCCGGCTTCCAGCCCGAGGTGTTGCGCGGCGGTATCCATTTCTTCCCGCCGTTCCAGTACCGCATCCATATCAAGTCGCTGCCCACCGTGCCGCAGGGCACCATCGGCTACGTCTTCGCGCGCAGCGGCCAGCCCTTATATGCCGGCCAGGCCCTGGCCTCGCTGCCGGAGAACGTCTCGTTCGAGGACGCGCGCGGCTTCATCGAGGGCGGCGGCCAGCGCGGTCCGCAGCGGCAAATCCTGCGCGAGGGCGTCTATGCCATCAACACCGCCCAGTTCGTCATCCTCACCAGCGACGGCAACCATGCCGTGCGCCTGTCCGGCGACGAGGCTTCGCTGGAAGAGATGCGCTCGCGCCTGATGGAGCGCCGCGGCTTCGAGCCGGTGGTGATCCGCGACCAGGAAGACCGCATCGGCGTCGCCACCGTGCACGACGGCCCTTCGCTGGAGCATGAGGAGATCATCGCCCCCAGCGTCGGTACCGACGCGCGCCAGCCGGAGATCTACCACAACTGCTTCCAGGACCCGGAGCGCTTCCTGCTCGCCGGCGGCCGCCGCGGCCGCCAGGAGCAGGTGCTGGTGGAAGGCACCTACTTCATCAACCGCCTGTTCGCCACCATCGACCTGCAGCCCAAGACCGTGATCGAGATCGGCAAGGTCGGCGTGGTGGTGTCCTACACCGGCCCGCGCGGTAACGACCTCACCGGCACCGACTACAAGCACGGCGAGCTGGTCGAATCCGGCAAGCGCGGCGTGTGGAGCCGCGCCCTGCAGCCGGGCAAGTACGCGCTGAATCCCTATGGCGTCAAAGTGATCCAAGTGCCCACCACCAACTTCGTGCTGCGCTGGATCGAGGGGCGCAGCGAGGAGCACGGCTTCGACGCCAACCTGTCGGAGATCCGCCTCATCACCCGCGACGCCTTCGAGCCGGTGTTGCCGCTGTCGATCGTGCTGCACATCGCCTACGAGGATGCGCCGATGGTGGTGCAGCAGTTCGCCGACCTGCGCCTGCTGGTGGAGCAGACCCTCGATCCGATGGTCTCCGCCTACTTCAAGGATACCGCGCAGGGCTGCACCCTGATCGAGCTGGTATCCAAGCGCGCCGAGATCCAGGCCCTGGCGGTGCGGGCGATGGCCGAGCGCTTCAAGAAGTACCGGCTCAACCTGATGGAAGTAATGATCGGTACGCCGCGCCCGGCGCAGGGCGACGTGTACATCGCCACCATCCTTGACCAGTTGCGCTTCCGCCAGGTGGCGGAGGAAAAAGTCGTGACCTACGAGAACCAGCGCAAGGCCGCGGACAAGGAACGCGAGCTGCGCCAGGCCGAGGCCATCGCCCTGGCCCAGGCCGACCTGACCCGCTCCTCGGTGGAAATCAAGATCGCCGAGAACAAGGGCTCCGCCCAGCTCGCCGCGCGCCAGCGCGACGCCGACGGCGTACGCGTCACCGCCGCCGCCAATGCCGAGCGCATCCGCGTCGAGGGCATCGCCGAGGCCGACCGCATCGCCGCTGTGGGTGAAGCCCAGGCCCGCTCGGTCAAGGCCCAGGTCAACGCCTTCGGCGGCCCCGAGTTCCAGCTCAAGAAGGAGCTGGCGCAGATCCTCGAAGCCGCCATCCGCGACTCCAAGAATCCCCTGGTGCCGCAAGTGGTGATCGGTCAGCAGGACGGCCGCGGCGGCAACGCTGTCGATGCCCTGCTCGGCATGCTGCTCAGCAGCAAGACCGAGACGGTGGAAAAGTCCGTCAGTCGATAAGACGCGGACTTGTCTGGAGCAAGTGCGGGCCGGCAACCGGCCCGCGCTTTTGATTGAGCCTCAATCAGTGTCAACACCTTGTGATCCTGAATGCAGCCAAGGATATGGCTGCTTTAATACCGCTCGCGCCTGATTCCGGAAAAATGCGTGGGCGGCCTTGTCGATGCTCAGGCGGTTTCGAGCGAACCGAGGCGGATGAAATCAGGCTTGTCGCGCACCGCGCAGTCGGGGCAGGCCCAGTCAGCCGGTATCTGCGACCAGCGGGTGCCGGGCGCGAAGCCCTCGTGTTCACAACCCTTGGCTTCATCGTAGATGTAGCCGCAATCGGTGCATTGATATTGTGCGGCTTCGCTGCCGGAAGCCGGCTGTTGCGCCGCTTCCTTGCCGAGAGGATAGAGCCTGGGCTGGCCGTCATCGAGGGTCTTTCCCTGCCAGCGGGCCAGCAGGCTTTCGCGCTTCGAGGGGTAGATGTTGGCCCGCGACAGGTCACCCTTGTAGTGCTTGACCACCAGCGGGTCCATCTGCCGGAACCACAGCGGCGGAAAGTAGGCCAGCAGCAGCATCGAGGCGTAGCCGGAAGGAAGCTGGGGGCTTTCGTCGAAGTGGCGCAGGGCCTGGAAGCGGCGCGTCGGGTTGGCGTGGTGGTCCGAGTGACGCTGCAGCTGATACAGCACCAGGTTGGTCACCACATGATTGCTGTTCCAGGAATGGGCCGGCGCGCAGCGCTCGTAGCGCCCGGATTTGGCATCCTTCGAGCGCAGCAGGCCGTAGTGCTCAATGTAGTTGATGACTTCCAGCAGCGCCGCGCCATAGAAAGCCTGGGCCAGCAGGAAGGCCAGGGCGATCCAGCCCAGCCACAGGCTCACCGCGGCGAACAGGACCACGCTCATCGCCCAGGCCTGGAGGTTTTCGTTGTCGATGCTCAAGACGCTCTTGCCGCTGCGGGCCAGGCGCTCTTTCTCGATGCCCCAAGCCGACTTCAGGCTGCCGCTCATGGTGCGCGGCAGAAACGCCCAGAAGGTTTCACCCAGGCGCGAGCTGGCCGGATCATCCGGGGTGGCGACGTTCTTGTGGTGGCCCTTGTTGTGCTCGATGAAGAAGTGGCCGTAGGCAACGGGAGCGAGCGTCAGCTTGGCCAGCCAGCGATCCAGGCTGTTGGTCTTGTGCCCCAGCTCATGCGCGGTATTGATGCCGATGCCGTTGATCATGCCGACGCTGACCGCCAGCCCGAGTATTTCCCACCAGGCCAGTCCGCCATGGACCGCCATCCAGGCGCCGAGCACGGTAACCACGAATTGAGTCGGCAGGTAGGCGTACACGATGCCGCGGTAGTAGCGGTCGCCTTCCAGCTGGGCCACCGCCGATTCCGGCGCGTTGACGCGATCGACGCCGATCAGGTGATCGAACAGGGGGATGATGCCGTAAAACAGGACGGGCATCGCCCAGCACCACAGGCCATGTCCGGTGGCAATCGCCAGTACCTGAAAAACAAGGGCGGCCAGGGGAATGGCCGGGCTCAACAGCCACATCAGACGCTTGCCGTCAGCCCAATGGGCCGATGCGTCGCTGGTGATGCTCTGGGTCGTCATGTTCGGTGTCCTCGCGTAGGTTACGTTTTTGCGCCAATCCCTGCTTGGTGGCCTAGATCGGTAGCGCGGAGCCACTTTCGCCGGGAAACGAAGACCGGGCCAAGTCATTTCTTGACAACTACAAGTCATTTTAAGACAGTGGGGTTCTGCTTTCGAGGAGTCCGGACATGCCCGCCAAGAGCCCCGAGGTGCCGGCGCGATACTACGCGCGCCTGTGCGAGTTGCTGGGGCAGGATGGAATGAATGTGGCCGCCTTGCTCAAGGCCGCGCGCATTCGCTCCGCCGCCATAAAGGCCCCGGACGCCGTGCTGCGGCTAAGCCAGGTCGAGGCGCTGCTGGATGAAATCTTCCGGCTGACGCGGCGGCGGCATCAGTGCCACGATCTTGGCCGCGCCTTGAAGCTGAGCTCTCACAGCATCGTTGGCTACGGCATGCTCAGCAGTCCCACGGTCGGTTACGCAATGACGCTGGCCGCGCGCTACTTCCGGCTGATCATGCCGAGTTTCCGCATGCGCTTCCGCGTCGATGCCGAACTTGCGGAAATCGAAATCCTGCCGGTGCTGCCGATGAGCACCAACTGCCTGGAGTTTCATCTGGAGGCCATCGCGGTGGCTCTTCACTGGGAAATCCGGGAGCTTCTGAAAAACCAGATGCCGCCCTACGACCTGTATCTGTCGATCGCCGCACCACCGCACAAGGAGCGCTACAACGAGCTGGTTGAAGCGCACTGCCATTTCGCGTGGCAATCACGCCCCGGATTCCGCATGCAGTTTCCTGCAGCGGTCGCGCTGCGGACGCCGGCGCTCGCCGACATCGGCGCAGTGCAAATGGCGGAGAAGCGATGCAATGAGCTGATTCGCAGCGCCATTGCGCAGGGCAGGGTGGGGAGCTGGGTACGGATGATGCTGCGCGAGGCCAGCGACGGCTGGCCCAGCCTGACCGAGCTCGCCCAGACCCTGAACCTTTCATCGCGCACGCTGGACCGCTACCTGGAAAAGGAAGGGGAGAGCTTCCGCAAGTTGTCGAATCGCACGCGTCACGAAAAAGCGCTGGAAATGCTGGACGACGATGGCCTGACGGTCACTCAGATCGCCTACGAACTGGGCTACACCGATGTGTCCAACTTCGCCCGTTCGTTCCGCCGCGAGGCGGGAGTCGCACCGGGCGATTATCGCAACGGTCGGGCAAGACGGGCACGCGCTCCCATTCATTAGACGGGGGCGTCGACACCAGGCAAGAACAATCAAATAAAAGCAATGTCATAGACATAATCTATGAACAGGCTAACAAAAGAATAATTTTCCAAGTCCGCGTGCGATGGCTATCGTTGGCTGAATCATTCATCTCACCTACACAAGCGGAGGAGACATGTCAGAAGAATCCAAGTGCCCGTTCGCGGGCGGCGCCCGCAAGCACTCGCTGGCCGGAGCGCAGACCAATGCAGCCTGGTGGCCGAACCAGCTCAACCTGAAAATCCTGCACCAGAATTCCTCCCTGTCCGATCCGATGGACCCGGCGTTCAACTATGTCGAGGAATTCAACAGCCTCGATCTGGACGCCGTGATCAAGGATCTCCATGCGCTGATGACCGACTCCCAGGACTGGTGGCCGGCCGACTTCGGCCACTATGGGCCGTTCTTCATCCGCATGGCCTGGCACAGCGCCGGCACCTACCGCGTCGGTGACGGCCGCGGCGGCGCGGGCTACGGTACGCAACGCTTCTCGCCGCTCAACAGCTGGCCAGACAACGTCAGCCTGGACAAGGCGCGCCGCCTGCTCTGGCCGATCAAGCAGAAGTACGGCCGCAAGATCTCCTGGGCCGACCTGATGATCCTCACCGGCAACATCGCCCTGGAGTCGATGGGCTTCAAGACCTTCGGCTTCGCCGGCGGCCGCCAGGACGTGTGGGAGCCGCAGGACGACATCTACTGGGGCCCCGAGGGCAAATGGCTGGGCGACGAGCGTTACACCGGCGATCGCAACCTGGAAAAGCCGCTCGGCGCCGTGCAGATGGGTCTGATTTACGTCAATCCGGAAGGGCCCAACGGCAATCCGGACCCGCTCGCCTCGGCGCGCGACATCCGCGACACCTTCGGCCGCATGGCGATGAACGACGAGGAGACCGTCGCGCTCATCGCCGGCGGCCACACCTTCGGCAAGTGCCATGGCGCCGCCGACCCCGGCCAATATGTCGGTCCTGCGCCCGAGGGTGCCAGCATCGAGGAGCAGGGTTTCGGCTGGAAGAATACCTTCGGCAGCGGCAAGGGCGAGCACGCCATCTCCAGCGGCCTGGAAGGCGCCTGGAGCACCACGCCGGTGAAATGGAGCAACGGCTACTTCGATGCCCTGTTCGGCTACGAGTGGGAACTGACCAAGAGCCCGGCCGGCGCGCACCAGTGGACCGCGAAGGGCGGCGCCGGAGCCGGCAGCATCCCGGACGCCCACAATCCGTCCAAGCGCCAGGCTCCGTTCATGCTCACTTCGGACCTGGCCCTGCGGCTGGACCCGATTTACGGGCCGATCTCCAAGCACTTCCATCAAAATCCGCAGGCCCTGGCCGACGCCTTCGCGCGAGCCTGGTACAAGCTCACCCATCGCGACATGGGCCCGCTCGCGCGCTACCTCGGCCCGCTGGTGCCGAAGGAAGAGCTGATCTGGCAGGACCCGCTGCCCGTGGCGGACCACCCGCCGATCGGCGAAGCGGATATTGCCGCGCTCAAGGCGAAGATTCTCGCCTCCGGTCTTACCGTCACCCAACTCGTCAGTACCGCCTGGGCCTCGGCCTCGAGCTTCCGCGGCTCCGACAAGCGCGGCGGCGCCAACGGCGCGCGCATCCGCCTTGCGCCGCAGAAGGACTGGGAAGTGAACCAGCCCGCTGAACTGGCGACGGTCCTGCACAAGCTGGAAGCGATCCAGCAGGCATTCAACGCCGGCGGCAAGAAAGTCTCGCTCGCCGACCTGATCGTCCTGGGCGGCTCCGCGGCCGTGGAAGAAGCGGCGAAGAAAGCCGGACACGCCGTGAAGGTCCCGTTCTCGCCGGGGCGTACCGACGCTACACAGGCGCAGACCGATGTCGACTCGTTCGCCTTCCTGGAGCCGGCTGCGGACGGATTCCGCAACTACCTGCGCCCGGGGCAAAACAGCCCGGCCGAGGAGCTGCTGGTGGATCGGGCGCAGCTGCTGAAGCTGACCGCACCGGAGATGACGGTGCTGATCGGCGGCCTGCGCGCCCTGAACATCAACTTCAAGGGCAGCAAGCTGGGTGTCTTCACCCAGCGGCCAGGCGTCCTGACCAACGATTTCTTCGTCAACCTGCTCGACATGAAGACGCAGTGGCAGCCTTCTTCCGCGGAAGGCGTCTACGAGGGGCGCGATCGCGCCACAGGCGCAGTCAAGTGGACCGCTTCCCGTGTCGACCTGGTGTTCGGCTCGAACTCCCAGCTCCGCGCCATCGCCGAGGCCTATGCCTGCGACGATGCCAGGGAGAAGTTCGTCAAGGACTTCGTGGCGGTGTGGACCAAGCTGATGAACCTGGATCGCTTCGATCTTGCCTGAACATCTTCAAGCCGGTCACCCTTGGCGTTATTCGCGCCAAGGGTGACCGAAGCGAATGGCGCTTCTCTTCCCGCCGCTTCTAGGTCCGCGGGCCTGTGAACACCATGACGATGTAGAAAAGCCAGATCGGGATCAGGGTCGCCCAGTAAGTGGCCATCCAGATCAGGCCGACGATTCCGCCCCAGGACTCGCCGTCGGTCCTGCGGTTCTTCAATTCGATGGCCCGCTTCAGGCCGTGTGCAAGGCCCCCCGCAACCGGCACGGCCTCCCCATTGCCCCACAGCACGCGGAGGTGGATGTATTGCCAGGGCAGATAGGCGACACCAAAAACCAGGCTCAGCTGCAGCAGCACTTCGCGGCCGCCGTGCAGGTCGGTCGTCGCGTACAGGTAGGCGCTGGCCGCCGTGTTGGCGATGAAGATCAGCAGCCAGCCGAGCTCTTCGTAAAAGTAGTAACGGAACTGCCCGGTCAGGACCGCCGTCCAGACGAAGACCTGGCTGGTCGTGGCGAACACCACCATCGACCAGGACAGGGTGTTGACCCAGGCGACGTCGCCGACATTCAGCAGCCGCAGGACGCGCGAAAACGCATAGATGTAGACGATTTCCGAAGCCGTCGCGAGCAGGCGTGTAGTGAAGATCGACGAGAACACAGACCGGTGGAAGACGGCGCTCGTCTCATAGCGCACCGGGAACAGGCAACGATAGGCCGACACGGCGAAGAAGATCTGCGCCGGTATCGCGAGCCACACGTCCACCCCCTGCGCGAGGGCCGACGCTGTCTTCAGAAGGAAATAGAGATTGGCAACGGCGCCGAGCGTCAGGAGCCACAGGAAGACCGTGAAATCAACCGTAGGCCCCTCGGCCCAGCGCATTGCGCTGATCATCCTGTTCGGAGCGTGGCTGGGGTCGGATTTCATTTCCGATTATAGGCACAAAATGCCGATTTTCCGGCAAGCATCGGCTGCGGGCAGCATCGACTGGCTCTCATTGGGGCCCGGGATCGCCCATTGCTTGTCATATCGAAGCGCCTCGATCAGCAATGCAAAAGCATGCGAGTGCTGCCGTCGGCTTGGCTAGAACAAATGATGATATCCGGAGAACGGCGGGCACCAAAGGTCCTCGCAGCCGATCAACCAACCCGAGGCCTCCAGCTGAACGAACGGACGTCCTGAAACCCAGAGAGCGCCAAGCGACATTCCCGGTCGTCCTCACCCATGGAAACACGACCGTTCGTCGACCCCCCATGCTCGCCATCACCAAACCTTGGCACGCATGGTGGAAAAGCCGGGATTTCTGTGGATAAACGGCCCGCGCCCGCTGGCCCGCAGGATGCAGCGAAACCCACCGCCTCCGCCATCCGACCCTAAAGCGAGCCCAGCGGAATCAGCAGCATCCGCCGCCGCTCTTCCATCAGGCCGCGAGAATAAAAGGGGCCAGAATAAAAGCGGCCAGGCACGACATTTCACGCGAATATCGTGCCTGGCCCTTTGATCTTCATTGAAGCCCGGCATCCCTGCACAAACCCCACGCGCCGCCACTCAAGCGGTGACAAACCCGGTATACCCGCTCGCCTTCACCTCCTCGCAGGCCGCCCGGTAGACCGGCGCGCCGCCGACGAAGGGCAGCATGCGGCGCTCCTTGCCGGCGACGTTGCTGCCCATGTACCAGGAGTTGTTCTTGTAGACCAGGGTGGCCTTGGCCAGCTCCTCGTGCTGCGCGATCCACTTCGCCTCGGTCTCGGCGGCCGGCTCGATCGTGGTATTGCCGCGCTGGCGCAGGAAGCCGATGCAGTCGGCGATCCATTCGATTTGCTGCTGCACGCAGGTGGGCACGTTGCAGAACGCTGCGGCCGGGGAGAACGGCCCCATGGTCATGAACAGGTTGGGGTAGCCGTGCACCTGCAGGCCCATGGTGGTGTGGATGCCGTGGCGGGCCCAGTCCTCCTTCAGCGACAGATCCTCGCGGCCGCGGATGTCCACCCCGGTGAGGGCGCCGGTGCCGGCGTCGAAGCCGGTCGCCAGGATCAGCAGGTCCAGCGGAATCTCGCCAGCGGAGGTGCGCACGCCGTGCTCGGTGAGGCACTTGATCGGCGTTTCCCTGAGGTCGACCAGGCTGACGTTGTCGCGGTTGTAGACCTCGAAGTAGCCGGTCTCCAGCGGCACCCGGCGAGTGCCGAAGCCGTGGTCGGTCGGGACCAGCTTGTCGGCGATGCGCGGGTCCTTGATCCGCGCGCGGATCTTTTCGCGTACGAAGACGGAAACATCGGCGTTGACCTTCTCGTCCATGAACACGCCGAAAAAGCCGCCGATCCACAGGTTGAGGGAGCCGTCCTGCCATAGGCTCTCGAGCAGCGCGCGGCGCTCGCCAGGCTCGATGTCGAAGTATTCGCGTGTGTCGAAATCGTAGTCGAAGCCGGCGAAAGTCTGCTGCACGCGCTGCTTGAGCATGGGATAGCGCTCGCGCCAGGCGGCACGCGCGGCGTCGTCGAAGCGTGGGTTGCGCATCGGGATGGCGTAGTTCGCGGTGCGCTGGAACACGGTGAGCTGCGCCACTTCGGCGGCGATGGTCTGGATCACCTGGATGCCGGTGGCGCCGGTGCCGACCACGCCGACGCGTTTGCCGGCGAAGTCGATGCCTTCCTTCGGCCAGCGCGAGGTATGCAGCACCTGCCCCTTGAAGCGCTCGTAGCCGGCGAACGGCGGTTGCTGCGGCGCCGACAGGCCGCCGCCGCACATCAGCAGGAAGCGGGCGCTGACCGTGTCGCCCTGGTCGGTGCTGACCATCCATCTGCGTCGCGCCGGGTCCCAATGCGCAGCGGTCACGCGGGTGTTGAAACGGAACGCGCTGCGCAGGTCGAAGCGGTCGGCGACGTGGTTGAGGTAGCGCTCGGTCTCCGCCTGCGCCGGGAAGCGCTCGCTCCAATCCCAATCGTTGAGCAACTCGTCCGAGAACCAGTATTGATAGATGTAGCACTGCGAGTCGACGCGGGCGCCCGGGTAGCGGTTCCAGTACCAGGTGCCACCGACACTGGAGCCCTGTTCGAATCCTTGCACCTCCAGGCCCTGCAGGCGCAGGCGGTAGACCCCGTACAAGCCGGAGAACCCGGCGCCGACGACGACGGCATCCACCTGCCTTGCGGCAGACTGCACCTGGACCATGACGAATCTCCTCGGTGCGGCGCTATTGAGCGCAGACTGCGACCCGGTCGTCCGTAGCTACACTTTTGCCGCCGCTTGAAATGCACCATAGCAAAGGCGGCGATGCCCTCTGCCACCCGACCAGGTAGGTTGATTTGCGGGGGAGTGGTGAGGGCTGCAAATCCCTCACCCGCCTGTTTGTCGGGCAGAGCTTCAAATGAGGGGCGCTCGCGGGCCACGGCGGCAAAGGCCTCGAGGTCGTTGAAGTTCTCACGGGGCATTGATGAATCCGAATCATGGATTGCGTCTCAGTTACGCAGGGTGCGCTGTGCGTACCTTGGCCGCCGGGCGGTTCCGCATGCGCACGGCGCACCCTACGGCTGCTGATCAAATCCCCCCTCCCTCTGGGAGAGGGGTAGGGGTGAGGGCCACACTTTCCGGCAGCGGCGCCGGCGGAAAGTGTGGCCCTCACCCGCGCCTTCGGTACGGCCTCTCCCAGGGGGAGAGGCGTCCGCCCTGACGGCGGAAATGTTCGCAGCCTTACAGGTCCATTGATTGGAAGTTCTTTTACACACCTGCCGGGCGCCGGAAACGCTGGCCTTGCGTCCGTCGACTATACGCCGTATAGTTTGGCCTATACACCGTATATCCATGACCACCGCGCCGCCGCCAAGCACCATCGAAAAGATCTCCGAGGTCGCCCTCAAGCTGCTGCAGGAGGGTGGGCCGGAGGCGGTGACGATGCGCGTGGTGGCGCAGGCGGTGGGCATTACGCCGATGGCGATCTACCACCATTTCCCCAATCGCGAGGCATTGCTCAAGGCGGTGACCGACGGCGAGTTCGAGCGCCTGCTGGCGTACGAGCAGGCGCGGCTCAAGCGGCTGCCGCCGCGCACCCGGCACGGCACGCGGCTGGTGGAGTTGATGCATGCCTACATCGACTACGCCCTGGCCCGTCCGCTGCTGTTCGACTACGTGTTCTCGCGCGAGCGGCAAGGCGCCCGGCGCTTCCCCGAGGATTTCCGCGCGCGGCGCTCGCCGACCGCGAACCCCCTGGCTGAAGCGGTGGAAGCGGCGATGACCACCGGCTGGCTGAAGAAGGACGACCCCTGGGAAGTGGCGATGCTGTTGATCGAGCTGACCCACGGCGCTCTGGTTTTGTACCGCGGCGGCCGCTTCAGTTACGGCGAGAAGGAATTCCGCGCTCATTGGGAGCGCGCCATGCAACGGTTGATGAACGGCTTGAGGAGCGAGGAGCGATGAACAAGGCGTTGTTGTACCGCGCGATGCGGGTGGCGGGGGCGTTCGCGGCGGCCGTGGTCATGCTGTGGTTCGGCACCGGCCTGCATCCGCAGTGGTGGTTGACCTGGCTGGCACCGCTGCCGCTGCTGTGGCTGGCCACGCGGCTTTCGGCATGGCGGAGCTTCGTGCTGACGGTGCTGGCCGTGTTGGTAAGCGGGCTCAGCCAATGGCACTACGCGAATGATCTGATTCATCTGCCGGGCACGGTGCTCCTGCTGATCGGGGTGCAGCCGGCTGTGATATTGGCGGTGGCGGTCGCGCTGTGGCGCCGGCTGCTGTTGCGTGGCGCGCCGCTGCTGGCGGCGCTGGGCTACAGCGGCGTGCTGGTCGCCGCCGATTTCGACGCGCTGCGCTTTTCGGCGAACTCCAACTGGGGCAGCCTGGCCTATACGCAGATGGACTTCCTGCCGGTGCTGCAGACCGCGGCGCTGGCCGGCACCGCCGGCCTGGTGTTCCTGGTGTCGTTCGTGCCCGCGGCGCTCGCCGCCACCGCGTGGGGCAAGGTCACGCCGCGCCATCGGTTGGCGCTGGCCGGCGGCACGCTGGCGCTGTTGCTGGCGGTGATCGGCTGGGGTGCCTGGCGCCTGTCGGCACCGGTGGCGCTGGAGGTCAAGGTCGGGCTGATCGCTTCGGATCTGGGGCAGAACCTTTCGCCCAAAGATCCGGAAAAAATGAAGGCGCTGTTCGAAGGCTATTCCGCCAAGGCGGCCGAGCTGATCGCGCAAGGCGCGCAGCTGGTGATCGTGCCGGAGAAGATCGCGCGGGTGCACGACGAGCGCGTCGGCGACCTCGACCTGCCGTTCGAGCAGGCCGCGGCGCGCGGCGCGGTGATCGCAGTGGGCGTGGAGCGCTGGAGCGGCGCCGACCGGCTCAACGAGTCGCGCATCTACGACGCCAAAGGCGCGCTGTGGACCACCTATGAGAAGCATCACATGATGCCGGTGTACGAAAGCGACCTGAAGGTCGGCACCGGCCGCACCGTGCTCGATCAGCCACTCGGCACGGCGGGCGGCAAGTGGGGCGTGCAGATCTGCAAGGACATGGACTTCCCGGCCCTCAGCCGCGAGTACGGCAACGATGGCGTTGGCCTGGTGGTGGTCTCGGCCTGGGATTTCATCGCCGACGGCTGGCTGCACGATCGCATGGCGGTGATGCGAGGCGTGGAAAGCGGCTTCAGCCTGGCGCGCGCCGCCAAGCAGGGCCTGCTCACGCTCAGCGACGACCGCGGCCGGGTGCTGGCGCAGCAGCTCACCGGCGGCGAGGACTTCAGCACCCTGCTAGGCAGCGTGCCGGTGCATCACGACGACACGCTTTACGCCCGCTGGGGCGACTGGTTCTCTTGGCTGATGCTGGCGGTTTTGGCCGTGACCGTGGCCGTGGCCGTGGCGCCGTTGGCGAAGCGGCGCGGGGGCTCCCGGGAGAGAGCACCTGACCCGATTGCACTATAAACCATGGCGCGCATGGTGAAAAAGCCCGAATTTCTGCGGATAACTCACCCCGCACCCGCCAGCCCGCAGGGCGGGTAGAGCGCAGCGAAACCCACCGATTCCGCTAGCCCCCTAAAGCGACCCCAGCGGAATCAGCAGCATCCGCCGCCGCTCTTCGATCAAGCCGCGCAGCAGTTCGACGTGCTCCCGCACGCCCTGCAACGGCGCCTCCATCTCCGGGCTGTCCGCGCGCACCAGCGCCGCCTGCTCGTCCAGCAGCTTGGCCGCGCCGACGAACTGCACATCGTGCACCAGCAATTTCTTCAGCGTGTCCAGCTCATTGCGGTGGCGCATCCAGGTCTTGTCCTCCGGCGGCGCGGGCAGGCCGCGCAGCGTGGCTTCCAGCGCCAGCACCTGCTGGCGCAAGTCGCGGATGGCCCGGTGCGCCGCCAGCCGTTCGGCGGGCGGAAAAGGGTGTTCGCGCGTTGCCGGCGGCAAATGCCGGCGCTGGTAATCGCTTTCCACCTGCAGCAGCTTCTTCGCCGCCTCGCCGATGAAGTGCCCCGCGCTTTGCCGCACCAGCAGATCGTCGGCCCGCGCCTGGTTATCCTTGCGGTAGAAGTTGTAGCCGTAGCCGTGCAGCAGCATCACCCAGGTTTCATACAGGGGGCTGCCTTCGCCGGGTAGCGCGATGGGCATGGGTCTACTCCTTCGGCGCCGGCGTGCGGCCGAGCATGCTGTCCAGCGCCATGGTGCCCTGTACGTTGACGCCGATGTTGAAGGGCAGGCCCAGGGCCATGTTCGGCGCCGACACCACGCCGCGCTCGGCCATCAGGATCGCCGTGTAGTAGCGCACCGCGTCCAGCTCGCTCAGGCCGAAGGCCTTCAGCGAGATCAGCGCGCGCATGCGCTCGTCCTTGGGGAACACCAGCACCTTCACCGTGTCCAGCGTGATGCCGAACACCTTCATGAAATCCTGCAGATGATCGTGCACGATCTGCGTGATCTCGTGGATCTTCTCGTTGACCTGTTCCAGCGGCGTCACCTGCACGATCTGGTTGACCGCCTGCTCCACCACCGGCGCCGCGTACTTGTTGACCTCTTCCACCGTCACCGCATGGCCCTGCTGCGGCATGTGCGTGACCAGGGATACCGCGTCTTCCTTCTTGGCGACGTGGAAGTAATAGTCGACCTCGTAGCCCAGCTCGGCCATCTCGCGCGACAGTGCCATGCCGCGCGTCTTGATCACCAGCTTGGCGCGGTTGACGTAAAGCGCCTCGTATTGCCAGGGGCTCTGCCCGCCGAAGAAAGCCTGGGTGATGGAGCCGATCAGCGGCTTGTCCGGCGTGGTGATCGAATACTGCCCGGTCTCGTAGACGTTGAGGATCGCGCCGCGCGACTTGAGCACGCAAAAATGATTGCTCTCCACGGTGAGCAGCGAGCCGCTGACGATGGAATTGTCCGGATAGTGGTACATCAGGATATCCGGTCCCATCACCTCCTTGCCGTCCGAGGTCAGGGTGGAAATGACGCCGCGAATTCCAGGGGCCATGCGCTTGCTCCGCGTAAGGGTTTGAGTGTGAGGCATTGTCGTCCGAACCACGCGGCACAAGTGTGACATGCCGCAATATGCGTGGTGCCGGGTGCCGGCCGCTTCCCAGTAGCCCCGGATTGGCGGAAAATCCCCGTCATGAAGCTCCCCGCCATGATTTTCTGCCTGTCCGCGCTGGCTGCGGCCGCGCCAGCCATGGCCGGCGGCATGGGCTCGATCGCGCCGCCCATCATCAACATCCAGCCGCGCCTGCCGGTGCTGGACCAGAACTGCGTGGACCGGCTCAAGGGCCAGGGCGCCAGCACGGCGCGCGCCGCGCACGAATGCCGCAAGGCCTCCAGCCCCGGCACGCCGCAGCCTCTGGCCCTGCGCGAGCAGAATCAGCCCGCCGCCACGCCGCCGCCGCCCAGCCCCACACCTTGAATACCGCAGAACCCCTGCGCGCCCTGCTGGGCGCGCGCTACGTCGAAGACCGCGAGCGCCTCAAGCGCTACGAAATCCCCGAGCGTGGCGAACCCGGACACACCGATTGCGCCCTGTTGCCGGCCAGCGAGGCCGAGCTGCAAGCCGCGCTGCGCCTGTGCAACGAGTCCGGCCGCAAGCTGGTGCTGAGCGCCGGCCGCACCGGCCTGGTGGAGTCGCAGCGGCCCGAGGGCGAGACCGTGCTGTCGCTGGAAAAGCTCAACCGCCCCCTGCGCTTCGAGCTGGCCGATGGCCGCCATTTCGAGTTCCCCCTGGACGCCAAGCCGGAAGACGCGGCCGACGCGCTGGCCAACTGGTGGCGTGAACTGGGCCAGCCCGCCGTCAGCGGAGCGAAACTCGAAACCGAAGCCGGCCTGGCGGTGGATGCGGTGAACGAGCTGCTGCGCCCGCTGGGCCTGATGTGGCCGATGGAAATGGGCTCGACCAGCGCTGCCACGGTCGGCGCCTGCGTCTCCAATGCCTCCGCCGGCGCCAATGCGGTGAGCTATGGCACCGCCGCCCACCTGTGCGAAACCGCCTGGGGTTTCTGGGCCGACGGCAGCGCAGCCGGTCCCTGCGCCGCGCCGGCCTGGCAGGCGCCGCCGCCGACGCAACTGGCGATCGATTCCGCCAGCGTGCAGCCGGCCTGGGGCCTGATCGGCAGCCAGGGCCTGTTCGGCGTGATCACGCGGGCGCGCCTGCGCACCTATCCGATTCCCGCCTTGCGCGAGGCGGTGCTGCTGCCGGTGGACGGCATGCCCGCGGCAATGCGCCTGCTCGATGCCGCCCGTGGGCAGTTCCCCGGTGCCATCGAGGAATTCGAATTCATGAGCCGCCAGTCGCTGGAACTGGTGCGCTTGCATCTGGGCGAGGCCTTCCGCTGGCCGTTCGAGTCGCCCGAAATCGACTCGCCGTTCTATGTGCTGCTGCAGGTGCAGTCGCAGGATGCCGAGGAGGATCTGGCCGGCCGCCTCTACGATTTCCTCGCCGAGAAGCTGCAATGGCCGGCGGAGCGGATCGGCTATGCGCCGCTGCCGCTGCTGAAGAAGCTGCGTCATTCCATCACCGAATCGAGCAATGCGCGCATGCGCGCCCTCGGCGGCGGCCGCCTCAGCTTCGACACCGCCACGCCGGTCGCCGTGTTCGGCGACTACCTGGCCGCGCTTGAGCAGGAGCTGCGGGCCGCGCATCCGGAAGTGGAACTGGTCGCCTTCGGCCATGCCGGCGTCGGCGGCGCGCACCTGCACCTGCTCGGCAGCAAAGAGTTGCCGGTGAAGACGCATGCGGCGGAACTGGTCAAACTGGTGTTCGACGTGACGCTGCGCTTCGGCGGCACTTTCTCGGCCGAGCACGGTATCGGCCCGAAGTGGGCGCAGGAGTTTCAGGGCCGCGCGCCGGCGCAGTTGAAGCAGGCGCTGGCGGCGGAGAAGCACAAACGCGATCCGCGCGGCATTCTGAACCCGCGCAGCTTCGGCCTGGTCGAAACGGTCTGATTCCTTTGCCGCAGTCCGATCCCGGCCGGTCCGGGTAACAGGCTGCGGTCCTGAAGTTCATCTGGTTGTGCATCCATGAGCGCTCTGCTGCTTCTCTTCGTCTGCCTGGCTCTCGGCGTCGCCGTGGCGCGCTTCTTCAAGCCGCCGGCCGGCCTGGCGCAAAACCTCAACTGGTGGGTGCTGAACATCGCCCTGCCGGCGCTGGTGCTGGACCTGATGCCGCGCATCCGCTTCGATCCGCACCTGTGGTTCCTGGTGGCGGCGATGTGGCTGGTGTTCCTCGGTGCCTGGCTGCTGTTCGCCCTGCTCGGGCGCCGGCTGGGCTGGTCGCGCGGGCGCATCGGCGCGCTGGTCCTGGTCGCCGGACTGGGCAACACCTCGTTCATGGGTTATCCGATGATCGAGGCCTTGCGCGGCAAGGAAGGCCTGGCGCTGGCGGTCATCGCCGACCAGGTCGGCACCTTCGTGGCGCTGGCGGTGGGCGGCGTGGCCGTCACCGCGGTGTACGCAGGCCGCAAGCTGATGCCGGCCGAAGTGCTGCGCCGCATCCTGCTGTTTCCTTCCTTCCTGGCCCTGATCGGCGGCATCGTCGCCGGCGCGTTCGGCGGCTGGCCCGATCCCGTGCACCTGGTGCTGGAGCGGCTAGGCTCCTCGCTGACGCCGCTGGCGCTGTTCTCGGTCGGCCTGCAATTCCGCCTGCACCTGGGCCGCTCGCAGCTCGGCGCGCTGAGCCTGGCCCTCGGCTGGAAAATGCTGGCGGCGCCGCTGCTGTGTTATCTGCTCGGCATCGCCACCGGTGTCAGCGGTCTGGTGCTGACGGTCGGCGTGTTGCAGGCTGCGATGGCGCCGATGATTTCCGCGGCGATCCTGGCCGATCAATATGGGCTGGAGCCGCCGCTGGCCAATACCGTGCTGGGGGCAGGCATCCTGCTGTCTCTGCTGACAGTGCCGCTGGCGAACATGCTGCTGTGATCGGGTCCGCGCGCTAAATATCAATCGTCATTCCCGCGAAGGCGGGAATCCAGTTTTGTCGCCGTGCCGCGGCTGGATGGCGGCGAAAACTGGACCCCCGCCTTCGCGGGGGCGACGATGGGACTAGCTGACCAGTTTCCCATGCAGATCATGCGTATCCGCCCGCGTGATCTTCACCTGCACCCGCTGTCCCGGCATCGGCTTGAGCTTGCCCTCGATGTAGACCTTGCCGTCGATCTCCGGCGCGTCGGCCCAGGAGCGGCCAACAACACCCTTGGGTGTGATTTCGTCGATCAGCACTTCGAGAGTCTTCCCAACCTTGCTCTTGAGCTTGGCGGCGCTGATCACCGCCTGTTTCTGCATGAAGCGGGCAAGACGCTCTTCCTTGAGTTCTTCCGGCACGGCATCGGCCAGCAGGTTGGCGGTGGCGCCTTCCACCGGCGAGTATTTGAAGCAGCCGACACGGTCGAGCTGGGCCTCGTCGAGCCAGTCCAGCAGGATCTGGAAGTCCTGCTCGGTCTCGCCGGGGAAGCCGACGATGAAGGTGCTGCGCACCGTGATGTCCGGGCAGATCGCGCGCCAGGCTTCGAGCCGGCGCAGCGTGTTCTCGGCGGCGGCGGGGCGCTTCATCGCCTTGAGCACCCTGGGGCTGGCATGCTGGAACGGCACGTCGAGGTAGGGCAGGATCAGGCCCTCCGCCATCAGGGCGATGATCTCGTCGACGTGCGGATAGGGGTAGACGTAGTGCAGCCGCACCCAGGCGCCGAGCGAGCCGAGGCCGCGGCACAGGTCGAGCATGCGCGTTTCGTATTCCCGCTCGCGCCAGGACTTCTTCACGTATTTCAGGTCGGCGCCGTAGGCGCTGGTGTCCTGCGAGATCACCAGCAGTTCCTGCACGCCGGACTTGACCAGCTTCTCCGCCTCGATCAGCACCTCGTCCACCTTGCGCGAGGCCAGCTTGCCGCGCATCGAGGGGATGATGCAGAAGCTGCACTTGTGGTTGCAGCCCTCGGCGATCTTCAGATAGGCGTAGTGCTTCGGGGTGAGCTTGATGCCCTGCGGCGGCAGCAGATCGAGAAAGGGATCATGCTGCGGCGGCACGGCGGCGTGCACCGCGTCCATCACGCCCTTGTAATCCTGCGGCCCGGTGATCGACAGCACTTCGGGAAACTTGTCCCAGATCAGGCCGGCCTTGGCGCCGAGGCAGCCGGTGACGATGACCTTGCCGTTCTCGTTGAGCGCTTCGCCGATGGCGTCCAGCGACTCTTCCACCGCCGAATCGATGAAGCCGCAGGTATTCACCACCACCACGTCGGCCGCGCTGTAGCTGGGCACGGTCTGGTAGCCCTCGGCGCGCAACTGGGTCAGGATCCGTTCCGAGTCGACCAGCGCCTTGGGGCAGCCGAGCGAGACGAAGCCGATCTTGGGAATGGCTTGCGGGGCGGCTGGCGCCGGTTTCTTGCGGCGCGGGGATGCGGCGGGGGAGGGCATGGCAGCTATACAACAGGCTCTAAAGGCGCATTTTACCCCGCCGGACCTCGTTCCGTATGGAAGGCCCCCAAAATCCAGCTTCCCACCTGGCGGCATCCAAGTGAGGCAGGGCATCGGCCGGGCGGCGTCTGCAACCTGGGCCGTGCCGGGAAATCTCACTTCTGGCGGAAAAACCGGGCCGCTACACTAAAGCCCTGCTGTTCAAGGAAAGCTCATGAAGATTCTGCTTTGGTGTGTCGGCGCCCTGGTGGCGGGTTTTGTCCTGTTGATCGTGGCGGCCGCCCTGCTGGTTCATCCCAACAGCTTCCGCAGCCAGATCAGCGCCAAGGTCGAGACCTCGGTCCATCGCAAGCTCGATATCGGCGATCTGCACCTGAGCATCTTTCCCACCCTGGGCGTTCGCATCAAGGATCTCAAGCTGAGCAATGCCGAGGGCTTCGGCGCAGACCCCATGGCACAGGTGGGCGAGGCCAAGGTTGGAGTGCGCATCCTGCCCCTGCTGCTGTTTCAGCGGCTCGAGATATCCAGCATCACCCTCAGGGATCTGCAGCTCAATCTGATCAAGCATGCCGACGGCAAGAGCAACTGGGATGACCTTGGTGGCGAGGAAGAGCCCACGCAGCCGCCGCAGGCCTCAAATGTACCGCGGACTCCCAATGCGCCGCAGCCGCAGCCGGGGAAGCCTGCCCCGGACAGGAGTGTGCTGAAGATCGGCGGCATCGACATCGACAATGCCAATATCAGCTACGTCGACCAGCAGGCGAACAAGTCCTGGGCCCTGAGCAAGTTCAGCCTCAACACCGGCGCCATCGCCCCGGGCAAGGCCTTCGACTTCAAGCTGGCCTTCAGCGTGTCCCTGGCCGATCCGGCGGTAAATGCCGACGTCGAGGCTTCGGCCCGGTTTGATATGGATGATCGCCACAAGCTGTTCGACGCGCAGAATCTCGAAGCCAGCGTTGCCGCCATCGGCCAGGGCGTGCCGGGCGGCAAGCAGAACCTGAAGCTCAGCGGCAGCGTTCACTATGATGGCGACAAGGGCACGCTGAAGCTCAGCGACGGCAAGCTGGCCCTGGCCAATGTCGTCGCCAGCATCAGCCTCGACGGCAGCGGCCTTTATGGCAGCAACCATGGTGTCGATGCCGGGCATATCACCGGCTCGCTCAGCATCCCCTCGTTCAATCCGCGCGATACCTTCAAGGCCATGGGCATCGAGGCGCCGCGGACCGCGGACAGCACCGCGCTGCAGCAGGCCAGCCTCAGCGCCGGCATCGATGCGGTCAAGAACAATCCGCGCCTTACCGATCTGCTCATCAAGCTCGATCAGAGCACCCTCAGCGGCAGCGCCGGCATCACCGGTTCCGGCGGCCCGAATATCCAGTTCGCGCTGAAGCTCGACCAGATCGATGCCGACCGCTATCTGGCGCCTGCGGCGCGCAATCCCGTTGCAGCGCAAGGCAGCGGCACGCCGGGCGAGGGCGACGATGCGCCGCTGCCGCTGGACCGGCTCGACGGCTTCACTGCCAACGGCACCATCGACATCGGCAAGCTCAAGCTGAAGAACCTCAACCTCGCCAACGCGCAGTTGAAGCTCGCCGCCGTCGAGGGCGCGCAGAAAAACATCGGTCTCAACGCCAGCCTCTACGGCGGCATGCTCACCTCCGCCACACGCATCGGCCCCGGCACGCATCCGAGCCTGGTGCAGACCCTCAAACTGGCTTCGATCAACGCCGGTCCCCTGCTGCAGGACTTCATCGGCAAGGACTACGTCAGCGGCACCGGCAACGTGTCGATCGACGTGACCAGCGCCGGCAACACCAGGGCCGAGCTGAAGCGCGCGCTCAACGGCAATGTCTCCTTCGCCTTGCAGGACGGCGCGGTGAAAGGCTTCAACCTGGCCCAGGTCATCCGCCAGGGGCAGGCCCTCTACAGCGGCCAGCAGCCGCAGCAGGGCGGTTCGCAGCAGACCGACTTCACCACCATGAGCGCCAGCGGCAAGTTCACCAACGGCGTACTGCACTCGGATGATCTCAGCGCCGCCAGCCCGCTGCTGCGCCTCACCGGCGCCGGCCAGGTGGATCTGGTCAACAACACGCTCGACTACACCGCCAATCCCACCGTGGTGAACACCGCCGGCGGCCAGGGCGGCAAGGAACTGGCGCAACTACAGGGCGTGGTCATCCCGATACGCGTCTATGGCCCGCTCGACGCGCCCAGACACCAGATCGACGTCGCCAGCGCCCTGCAGCAGCAGCCGGTGCAAAAACTGATACAGAAACTGGGCGGGCAGAAGGGCACTGATCTGGTCAACACCTTGCAGGGATTGTTCGGGAAGAAAAAGCAGTAGCGACGGACCTCACCGAAGACGTGAGCCCTTTATAAGCTCCTAACCATCCACATCGTCATTCCCGCGCAGGCAGCGAATCCAGTTTGGTTGGACCGTGCATCATGCGATCACACGGTACAGTAGGCGAGTGGCGGGCCTTTGATTCCCGCTTTCGCGGATAATGACAGTTGATGTTTTATCTCTTGGACCGGACGAAAACGGGATGGGCGAGTGCGCGACTTTCCTTCGCGTTGAGTTTGCTCGCGCTCATTCCCCTTGCCTCCGCCGCCGAAATCCAGTCCCTTGAGGTCAGCCGCAGCGGCGCCCGCTATCACGTCGAAATGGAAGTGAGACTGCAGGCGCCCTCCGCCGCGTCCTACTCGGCGTTTGCCGTGCCCGGCAACCTGCCGAAGATCAATCCGGCGGTGCGGCAGGTGCAAGTCATCGAGCGTCATCCGGATGAGCAGGCGCGCATCTATACCGAGGTTCGCGTCTGCGCTCTGTTCTATTGCAAGACGCTGCACCAGATGCAGGACATGCGCTATGCACCGCGGCCGGATGGCGGCGACCTGCATGCTGAAGTGCTGCCGGCGCAGAGCGATTTCAGCTACGGCCGGGCCGATTGGCAGTTCCGGCCTGCCGGCACCAGCACGCATCTGCGTTTCAGCGCCGAGCTGGAGCCGGCGTTCTGGGTGCCGCCGCTGCTCGGTCCCTGGCTGGTCGAACGCTCCCTGCGCGAAGAGGCGGAGCGTACCTCGGCCGGCATCGAGCGGCTGGCTGCGGCCGTCACGCACGGAGCGGCGCCGTGAGCGCTTCCTTCAGCCAGCGTCTGCTGCACTGGTTCGACGCCCACGGCCGCCACGATCTGCCCTGGCAGGAGCCGCGCACGCCTTATCGGGTGTGGCTCGCCGAGATCATGCTGCAGCAGACGCAGGTGGCCGCGGTCATTCCGTATTTCCAGCGTTTTGTCGCGCGCTTTCCCGATCTGGCCGCGCTGGCCGCCGCTGCGGCCGACGACGTGCTGCAGCACTGGGCCGGCCTCGGCTACTACGCGCGGGCGCGCAACCTGCAGCGCGCGGCGCAGCTCATCGTGAGCCAGCATGGCGGCGAGTTTCCGCGCGATATCGAAGCGCTGACGGCGCTGCCCGGCATCGGCCGCTCCACCGCTGGCGCCATCCTGGCCCAGGCCTACGGCCAACGTCATGCGATTCTCGACGGCAACGTCAAGCGTGTGCTGGCCCGTCACGGCGCCATCGCCGGATGGCCGGGCGAACCGCGGGTGAGCAAACAGTTGTGGGCGCTGTCCGAAAGCCTGCTGCCGCGGCAGCGCCTGACCGACTACACCCAGGCCATCATGGATCTGGGCGCCACGCTGTGCACCGCGCGCAAGCCGGCCTGCGCACGCTGCCCGGTGAGCGCGGACTGCCAGGCTTTTCTGAGCGGCCGCGTCGGTGAATTCCCTTCGTCGCGGCCGAAGCGCGAACGCCCGCTGCGCCATGCGCGCCTGCTGCTGATCGAGAATGCGGCCGGCGAGTTGTTGTTCGAGCGCCGGCCGCCCGCCGGCATCTGGGGCGGACTGTGGTGCCTGCCCCTGCTTGAAGGCGAGGCCGCTGGCGGCGAGGATCCCATCGCCTGGGTGCAGCAGCGGCACGGCCTGCGAGCGCAGGCTCTGGCTACGCTGCCATCTCTCAGCCACGGCTTCACCCATTTCGAGCTGGAGCTGAGTCCCCTGCGCCTGCGCGCCGCGCCAGCCGGCGCGGCGCTGGGCGAGCGCAGCGAGCTGCGCTGGATTAACATTGCCGCCGATGAGCTGCCCGGTTTGCCCGCTCCGGTCAGCAAGCTGCTCCATCGACTGAACACGCCGCCGCAGGCCGATCCGCAAGGCAGCCTGCGATTCGCCGAACAGCCTCAAGTCGCACCGGACCGCGCCGCTGCCCGCAAGCCGCGGAAACGGCGAGCCTCCACCTCATGATTCCCAGGTAGCCATGACCCGCACCGTCAACTGCATCAAGCTCGGCAAAGAAGCCGAAGGCCTGCCCAAGCCGCCCATACCCGGCGCGCTCGGCCAGCGTATTTTCGAACAGGCTTCGAAGCAGGCCTGGCAGGACTGGCTGGCCCACCAGACCCGCCTGATCAACGAATACCGCCTGGTGCTGGCGGACGCCTCCGCGCGAAAATTCCTCACCGAGGAGATGGAAAAGTTCTTTTTCGGTGGCGAGCTCGCCAGCACCCACTATGTGCCGCCGCCGCCCAAGCCTTGACGGCGCGCGCCCTCTCGCGTCTAATTGCGCGCTCCGCATTGCGGCCGGGTAGCTCAGTCGGTAGAG
>Ga0302314_10001347_pt1 | contig 45886 bp, 48 predicted proteins | sample III_Palsa_N2_3_FD_200533 | JGI IMG/M metagenome (GOLD analysis project Ga0302314, IMG submission 200533) | Peat permafrost microbial communities from Stordalen Mire near Abisko, Sweden - III_Palsa_N2_3 | ecosystem: Environmental > Terrestrial > Soil > Palsa > Peat permafrost | place: Sweden...
ACCCGCGCGTCGGGGACCTGGTCGCCGTGCCGGTCACCGGCGCCTACACCTATGCGCTGAGCAACAACTACAACGGCGCGCGCCGCCCGCCGGTGGTCTTCGTCCGCGACGGCGCGCACCGCGCCGTGGTGCGCCGCGAGACCTACGCCGACCTGATGCGCCGGGACCTGCCGTAGCGGCGCAGCCGACCGGGCCGCGCTGTTCCCAGTGCCGCGTGGTCCGGGCTGGGGGCCGGGTGTCCATCACCTCCGTGCGGGGGCCGCAGCTACGGGCCGAGGACGACGGCTCGCGAGGTGCCGACCATGGCCGCCGATGTGCCACCGTCGGAGCACGGTTCACCGCCCGGGCGCGGCCTCGGGTCCCGAGACGGTCGGGCCCTGGCGGTCCCAGCCCGGGGAGTGGATCTCCAGACCGACGTCCGGGCCACGCACTTCCGCCCCGCAGGTACGGCAGGTCCAGACCGCGTCCAACGGGTGGTCGGGATGGTCCGGGTGGTCCGCCGGGTGGTGCCGCAGCACCACCGGCGGCTCGGGCGACACCCAGCGGTCGCCCCAGGCGAGCAGCGCCCCGGTGAGCGGGGCGAGGTCCCGTCCGGCCTCGGTGAGGTGGTACTCGTAGCGCGGCGGGCGCTCGCTGTAGGCGCGGCGTTCGACCACCCCCGCCTCCTCCAGGGCGCGCAGCCGGGCGGTGAGCCGGTCGCGCGGGGCACCGGTGTTGCGGACGATCCGGTCGAAACGGTGGTTGCCGTAGAAGATCTCTCGCACGGCGAGCAGCGCCCACTTCTCGCCGAGGATGTGCAGCGCGGCGGCGATGGAGCAGGGGCGGCCCGGCAGCGCGACGGCGGAGGAACGGTCTGCGGCAGGCCGGGTGGCGGCGGGCTTGCTGGCGGGCTGGTTCCTGTCGGGCTTGCTGCTGGCGGGCTGGGCGTCGGTGTGCTGGCTCACTCCACCAGCCTGCCATAGAGGGTTGTACTTTCACACTCACTGCCGCTAGCGTTCCCAGCCATGGAGATGGTTGGAATATCAAACTCAGTGCCCGTGTCAGCCGACCGGGACCGGCCGCACCGCCGGGCCGCGTTCCTGGTGGTCGCCGCCGCGGTCTTCGTCTCGAACCTCGACCTGTTCATCGTCAACGTCGCCCTTCCGGCGATGCAGCAGCACTTCCACGGCAGCAGCCTGGCCACCCTCTCCTGGGTGCTGAACGGCTACGCCATCGTCTTCGCCGCACTGCTGGTCGCCGCCGGACGGCTGGCGGACCGGATCGGACACCGCAGGGTGTTCCTGGCCGGGCTGGCCGTCTTCACCCTTGCCTCCGCACTCTGCGCGCTCGCCCCGGCCGTCGGCTGGCTCGACGCCGCCCGGGTGGTCCAGGCGGCGGGCGCCGCAGCACTGATGCCGACCTCGCTGGCGCTGCTGCTGGACGCCACTCCCCCGGCCGAGCGCCCCGCCGCCATCCGGGCCTGGGCCTCGATCGGCGGAATCGCCGCCGGGCTCGGGCCGGTCCTCGGCGGGCTGCTGGTCGAGGCCGACTGGCGCTGGGTGTTCATCGTCAACGTCCCGATCGGCGCAGCCGCCATTGCCGTCGGCGCCCGCGTCCTGCCCAGGCTGCGCGGCAAGGAGGACGGACCACTGCCGGACCTGTTCGGCGCGGGACTGCTCACCGCCGCAATCGCCGCCCTCGCAGTGGCCCTGGTCAAGGGCGACGACTGGGGCTGGGACTCGGCCCGGGTCCTCGGCGGCCTGCTCGCGGCCGTCCTGCTGACCGGCTGGTTCCTGCGCCGCTCGGCACGCCACCCCGCCCCCATCGTCGAACTGCCACTGCTGCGGGTGCCCAGCTTCGCCGCGGCCAACACCGCCGCACTGCTGTTCACCGTCGCCTTCGCCGCGATGCTGCTGACCTCGGTCCTGTGGTGCCAGCAGGCATGGGGGTACTCGGCGCTGCGCACCGGACTGGCCATCGCCCCGGGCCCGCTGCTGGTGCCGCCGGTCGCACTGGGCAGCGCCGCGCTGGTGCGCAGGCTCGGCCCCGGACGGCTGGCCGCGCTCGGCACCCTGCTGTTCGCCGCGGGCATCGGCTGGTGGGCAGCCACCATCGACGTCCGGCCCGGCTACGCCACCGAACTGCTGCCGGGGATGCTGCTCACCGGCCTGGGCGTGGGACTGACCCTGCCCACCCTGATCGGGTCCGCCGCGGCGGCGCTGCCGCCCACGCGCTTCGCCACCGGCTCGGCGGTGACCACGATGGCCCGGCAGATCGGCGCGGTGGTGGGAGTCGCGCTGATGGTCAGCCTGATCGGCACCCCGCACGGGCCGCAGGCCGCGCTGGAGGCCTTCCGACGCGGCTGGACGGCGGTGATCGTGGCGGCGCTGCTGGCCTCCGCGGCCTCCCTGGTGCTCGCCGGCGCCCAGCGCCGGGCAGCCGCGAGGTAACCCCCACCCCTCCGAAGCCCGGGGCCTTCGCCGACACCACCGGCGTCGGCGTCGGCTTCGTGGTCGCCATTGCCGAACGGGAGGGGTGGTGTCGCTCGTGGGCAGGGGTCTTCCTGATCGCTGCGGTCAGCCTCGGCCAGGGTGCCGGAATGCTGGAAAAGGTGGGTGCCGAGGTTCTGGCCGAGCGCGAGCGCATCGCGGCCCGGGTGCGGGACGAACTGGTGGCCGCTGGCTTGCCGGTCGTGGCGCCGGGGCTCAACCCGGTTCTGTCGCAAGGTGTTGCGGTCACCGTCGACCCGTTCGACGACGACACCGGCGGGGTGTCCGTGGCCTGGAGGTCCAGCCCGCGGGTGCAGAGCTGTGTGCTCCGTGCGGTGAATCTCAGCCTCCTGGACGATCCGGTGCTCTCCCATCAACAGGTCGTGCTGGAGGCGATGCTTGCGGCGATCACCGCGATCCTGGCATCGGCCGGGTTCACGGTGCGCGACAGCCTCAACGACTACGCACCCTTCAGGTTGGAGGTGCTGGCCGGGCCCGGCGGCCACCCGGCGTGGGGGTTGCGCGAGGAAGAGGTGGCCGTCACGGGCCGATCGGCCGGCGCCAGCGGGTCCTCAGCCGGCGGATCCCAGTCCTGACCACGCCGCGTACCTGACCTTCAGGGCTCCATCACTTTGTGGAGGCCCAATCGCCCAGGCCCCGCGGCACTCACCGGTTCCCGGTAGCAGGCGACTGCGACGGTGCGCCGACCTGGGCAGGGCAGGGCTGTCACTCGGTGTCGAGCGTCTTCATGATGACAAAGCTGTTGACCGTGCCCACCCCGGGCAGGGCGGCCATCTGGTTGGCGTGGAAGTTCTCATAGGCCGGCAGGTCGGCCACCTCCACCTGGAGCAGATAGTCGAAGTTACCGGTGATGTGGTGACAGGCAACCACCTCGGCCAGCCCCATCACCTCCTGTTCGAAGGCGACCACGTCCGCGCGGGTGTGCCGTATCAGCCGCACCCCCGCGAACACCCGCAGGCCCCGGCCAACCGCTGCCGGGTCGATCAGCGCCCGGTAGCCGCGGATGACCCCGGCCTCCTCCAGCTGACGTACGCGCCGCAGACAGGGCGAGGGCGAGAGCCCGACCCGGGCTGCGAGCTCGTTGTTGCTGATGCGGCCATGCCGTTCGAGCACGGCCAGGATCGACCGGTCCACTTCATCCATACAGCAGATTATTGCTGCACCGCGTCATCTAGCACAAACGAATGCCATTATCCGGCGCAAGTTACTGCCAAAGTTGCCGACAATCGGGTCATGCCAAGGCCGCGGCCCACCATGCTGGATGCAGACATAACGCCGGATTCCGGAGGGCTACCCATGCCGGGCAAGAGCACCGTGACTGTTCATGCTGACCACGAGACCCACCCCAGCCGCGCCGTGGCACCGCCCATCTATCAGACGGCGGCGTTCTCGGCCGAGGACGCGGAGACGTTCGCCGCGGGCGCCGTCGAACCTCGGGGCAAGGAGTTCTACACCCGCTTCGGCAACCCGAACCACGCCCAGGTCGCCGCCATCGTCGCCGAACTTGAGAACACCGAGGCGGCCCTGGTCACCGCGTCCGGCATGGCAGCGCTCACCACGGCGGTGCTCGCCCTGGTGTCCGCCGGTGACCACGTCATCGGCGGACAGTCCACCTACGGGGGCACTGCCTCGGTGCTGCTGAACCTGCTGCCGCGGCTGGGCGTGTCCACCACGCTGGTCGACCAGAGGGACCCCGAGGCGTTCGAGAAAGCCCTCACCTCCAAGACCCGCCTGATCCTGGTGGAGACCCCGAGCAACCCACTGCTGCAGATCACCGACCTGCGCACCGTCGCCGACCTGGCCCGTTCCCACACAGTACTGACCCTGGCGGACAACACCTTCGCCACGCCCCTGAACCAGCGGCCCGCGGACTTTGGCATCGACGTCGTCTGGCACAGCGCGACCAAATACCTCAACGGCCACTCCGACGTCTCCGCCGGTGTGCTGGCCGGGTCGGCCAGGATCCTTGACCGCATCTGGGAAACCAGCCTGCTCACCGGCGCCACCCTCGGCCCGATCGACGCCTGGCTCCTGCTGCGCGGCCTACGCACCCTGCCGCTGCGCGTGCCGCGGCACAACGACAACGGCCTGGCGCTCGCCGAGGCGCTGAGCAAGCATCCGGCCGTGTCGCAGGTGCACTACCCCGGTCTGGAGAGCCACCCCCAGCACAAACTGGCCGTCAACCAGATGGACGGTTTCGGCGGGGTGCTCAGCGTCGAGTTCGTCGGTGGATTCGAGATGGCCGACGCCTTCCTGGGACACCTGCGCTACTCCCGCCGCTCGGCCAGCCTCGGCGGCGTGGACTCACTCGCCGTGCACCCGGCATCCATGTGGGCCGGAATGCTCAGCGGCAAGCAGCTCGCCGAAGCCGTTCCGCCGGGCCTGGTCCGGCTGGCGGCCGGCATAGAAGACACCGCCGACCTGGTCACCGACGCGCTCGCCGCGGCCGACGCCGTACTCGCCGAAGCCGCGACCGCCTGAACGGCCGTCGTGCGATGCAGCGCCCACGCCACTGCCCACCCACCCTCACTGCAACCTGCTCGTGAACCACCCCGAAGTGAAGGAGCCCCCATGAAGATCCTGCTTTCCGGCGGCACCGTGATCAGCATGGACCCGGCCGTCGGTGACCTCGACCGCGGTGACGTACTCATCCAGGACGGCGTGATCGTCGAGGTTGCCGCGCGCATCCATGCGGGGGACGCCGAAGTGATCGACGCGAGCGACCGGATCCTCATGCCCGGCTTCATCGACAACCACCGCCACAACTGGCAGACCGCGTTCCGGGGCATCGGCGCGGACTGGACGTTTCCCCAGTGGGCCGCGGCCATGCACGGCACCGTCAAACCCCACTACACGCCCGAGGACGTCTACATCGCCACCCTCCTCGGCCGCCTGGAAGCCCTGCACTGCGGCATCACCACCATGCTGGACTGGTACCACCTCGCCCAAGGCCACGAACACGAGGACGCCGCCATCGCCGCACTGCGGGAGGCACCGGGGCGCTCGATCTTCTGCCTCGGCGCCGGGTGGGCCACCCCCCACTGCGTCGATGACGACATCCGCCGCGTCCGCTCCGATCTGACCGGGGAGGGCCTGGTCACCATGGCCTGGGGCCTGCGCGGAACCGACGACACCGGTATGGACACCGTCGCCCGGGAACTGAAACTGGCAGCCGAGGTCGGCCTGCGCACCAGCCTGCACACCGGCTCCGACGGAACCCAGCACCCCATCGCCGACCTGCGCAAGCACGGCCTGCTGCGCGAGACCACCACGTTCGTGCACGCCAACGGGATCACTGACGAGGAGTTGCGCATGCTCGCGGACGCGGGCAGCTCGATCTCGATCAGCCCCGACGTCGAGCTGAAGATGGGCTTCGGATCACCGATGACCGGCCGGGCCCTGGCCGCCGGCCTGCGCCCGACCCTGTCCATCGACGACGTCCCCTCGGTCGGCGGCGACATGTTCTCCGCAATGCGCGCCGCCTTCGCCGCGCAGCGCGGCCTGGACGGCGGCCTGCGCTCCCGAGACCTCCTGGAGTTCACCACCATTGACGCCGCCACCTCGTGCGGACTCGACGCCCGCACGGGCAGCCTCACCCCCGGCATGGAGGCCGACATCATCCTGCTGCGCACCGACGACCTGACTGTGTTCCCGGTCACCGACCCGGCCGGCAGCATCGTCAGCGCCGGACACCCAGGACTGGTGGACACCGTCCTGGTCGCCGGCCGCGTCGTCAAGCGGGACGGTGCGCTGGTGGACGTGGAACTGTCCGGGCTGAGGAACCGCCTGCTCGCATCACGCGACCGGATCGCCGCAGCCGCCGGCGTTACGCTCGACGACACCTGGCAACCGCAGCCGGGGTCGCAGTAGAAGCGCTTGGCTCTCCACATCTCAGCCTGGCTGAAGGCGCGCGGTGTGGGGGTGCGACCGGAACATCCCCACGATCACACCGCGGAGCGCCACTGCACAGGCGGAGACCGGGAACAGCACCACTGCGAGTGGACCGGACGGCGAGTTGTCGTCGGGGTTCTCGGGGTTCTTGCCGAGCTTGTGCAGGGTCATGGCTGCTCCTCCCCTGCCGGGGAAGGTCCTGTGACCGAGCTTGCACGGCCAACTTCCTCGACGGGCTGCTGCGCACGTAGCGTCGGGACGGCGAGAATCGGAAGACGGCCACAAGCAGCCTCGGGGCGCCTACCTCCTGCCGGACGGGGTGCCCTGGGCCCGGACGGTTGCCTCGACTCCAGCTGCTTCAGCCCTGTAGTGCCTCGGCCAGCAGCCGGTAGCCGGAGTCCGGCAGTTCGCCCTCGGCGGTCAGCAACTGGATGGCGACCTCGTCCGCGCCCGCACGCAGGTGCGCGCGGAGGGCGTCGGCCACCTGCGGCGGGGTGCCGTGCGGGGCGAGTGCGTCGATCAGCCGGTCGCTGCCCCCGCCGGTCAGGTCCTCCTCGGACCAGCCCAGGCGGCGCAGGTTCGACGTGTAGTTGGACAGGCTCAGGTAGGGATTCTCGATCCGGGGGCGGCCGATGGCGCGAGCGCGGACCGGGTCAGGCTCCAGCACCACCTTCTGCTCCGGCGCGAGCAGGGCGTCCTCGCCCAGGATCTCCCGCGCGGCGCGGGTGTGCTCCGGGGGGACCAGGTAGGGGTGGGCCCCGGCCGCGCGTTCGGCAGCCAGCCGCAGCACCCGGGGGCCGAGGGCGGCCAGCACCCGCCGCCGCTGCGGGACTCCCTCGGCGTCCAGCACGTCCAGATAGGACACCAGTGCCTCGTAGGGGCGGACATAGCGGTCGCCGGTGGCCTCGCGGTGGCCCGCGCCGATGCCGAGCAGGAACCGGCCCGGGTGGAGTTCCTCCAGCCGCCGGAAGGAGGCCGCGACAGTCCTGGCGTCGTCCTTCCAGATGTTGACGATCCCGGTGGCCACGCCGATCGTCGAGGTCGCGTCGAGCAGCCCCTCGGCCGCGGACAGGTCCCCGTCGGGCGACCCACCGATCCAGATCCGCCCGTAGCCGAGCCGCTCCAGCTCGACGGCCAGTTTCGGCGTCAGGCCGTCGGCGTGCCGCCACACCGAGAAGGTGCCCGACCTGTCGCCAGTACCCGCGTCCGTACCCATGGCCTGCTCCCTGAGCTCGTCCAGTCCCCCGACTTCCCGGTCAACCCCGTGCGCGCTGGACCTGTTCCCGTGTGCCCTCCGCCTGCCAGGTCCCGTACCGTCCGCCCGAGCACGCAGCGGAACAGTGCACCATCAGCCCTTTCCCCGCACCCAACCCACCCTGTCGCGACAAGCTGTCGCATCACCCGAAGAGGTGAGGGTCCGGCCGTCCGCGCGGGTCACAGCGGATACTGGTGCAGGTGAATGGCGCAACGTCGGCCCCGCACCTCCTGCGTTGCGCTCCCGCATTGCACCGGCGGATCTGACGCTACGTCAGCTCAGGGCGGTGCACTCGACCATGGCCCGGGAGCAGCAGCTCAGCGCTTCGGCGCGCGGCGGGAGAACAGGGCGCGGGTCAGACTGAGGGACTTGTCGGCTGTTGCTCACCAGGCCCTCTCTGGGGCCTCAGCGACTGTCACCGCACAGGGTGGCAGCACCAGCGGCGGCGAACCAGCAAGGACGGACGTGCCCGGTCAGCGGCGGCCGGTGGCCAGGATGACGAGGAACTGGCCGCCGCCCGCCTCGATGTCGGCGGTCACCGGCAGCCCCGGTACCAGTCGGGAGAACCGGTCCACCAGCCAGTCCGCCGCCTCCTGGGCGTCCTTCCTGGTCGGGCAACGGCCCACCATCTCGCGGCCCCCCTTGCGCTCCAGTCTCCCGGCGACGGTGATCAGCGGCGCGGGTTCGACCACGTACAGGCGGTCCGGCCAGGCGATGACCACCTTGACCGCGCCCTTGCGGGTGTTGCACCCGCGGTGCGCGAGCCGCTCGGCGACCTTGGCTTTCCGGTCGGCGGTCCGGCTGTCGACGCTGGGCCCCCGCGGGTCGTTCACCGACATGTCGGGGTCGACCGGCTCGTCGCACACCCAGCATCGCCAGCCGTCGCGCTCGGCCACATCATCAAGGAGACTCACGCGAACAACCTAACCTGCCCGGCCACCACCCCGCACACCAGGGCCTCGGCAGGGGCCCCATGCACTCGACCCGACACGTTGGGTGGAGCTGTCACGCTGCGTAATGTGGTTGGTCGGGTGCCTGCCGCCATCTAGGCTCGCCGCATGGCTGGTCCGGTGTTGACGATCGAGTTGTCCGAGCCCGTTCCCGGTGAGGTGCTCGGGGAGCTTCGCGCGCTTCTGACCGGAGTGTCGTCCTCGCTCTCGGAGAAGCGAGCGGGTGACTTCAACGCCTCCGTCCACGCAGGGAGGCTGGGCATCACGGACACGGGTGGGCACGACGGACGCAGGCCGTTCTTGATCACTCTCATGGGTCCTGGAGTCGGTGACGAGGCGATCTTTGAGGCCGAGCACGACTACGAGGACCCACAGCCGCTCATCGGCTTTACCCCCACGCACGCGATCAACGTGTGTGCCATGTGCAACCGGCCCGTCGACCATAGTGCGACGGCCTTGCTCACGGCAGCGCTCATGGACCTGACCGGCGGCGTCGTCATGGCAGAGCTCAGGGAAGACCAGTTCTCGGTCGTGTCCGGCCTTCCTGGAGTGCTGGCGACGACGTTCGACCGCTGGCCGACCGCGTACGGCTCCGCCCAGTTCCTCAGGTCGTGGGCCAGGCAGCCAGGATTCCGACTCATGAAGTAGCCCCTCGATCCCAGGTCCCGTCCGTACCTTGTTGAACGGGTCCCATCCCGGTCATTCAGCGAAACGGTCGTGATCGTCTGGCGGGTTCAGGGCTCCTCGATGTGCTGGAGCTGTTCGCGCACTGCGGCTGCCTGTTCGTGTCCGATGTTCTCGAAGAGGGTCAGCGCTTCGGTCCACTGCCAGACGATCTCGTGCAGACCGAGGTCCCGGGGCGCCTGCTGAACCGCGGTCAGGTTGCCCCACTCCCGGTCGAACCATTCCAGCGCCTCGTCGTAGGAGGCGAAGGTCATCGGCTCGTGCTCGGAGAGCCTTGCAGGGATCGGGAGGTCCGGTGTGTCGATGGCCTTCGCAGCGTTGTAGGCCGAGTGCAGGAACCACCGGCCGAGGCGTTCCACCGCCGTGTCGCCCTCGCCGCTGTGCTCCGGGCCGGAGGCCTGCGCGGCGAAGCTCCGCAGCAGGTCGGGCGGTTCGTACCGGCCGGGGGTCTTCTGCTGGAGCAGGGACTCGTCCTGGAGCAGTTCCAGCAGCGCCTCCGCGTCGTGGGCCGCCAGGTCCGCCATGGCCGCGACCGCCGGAGCGGTGTAGTCGACCCCGGGATGCCGACCCAGCAGACGGAGGACACGCTGCGCCGGTGCGGGCAGGCCCCGATAGGACAGGTCAAACACGCTCCGCAGCCTGCTGCCCATGCCGGTCGCGTCCACGACGTGTCCGCGCAGCCGGTCGGCCAGGTACGCCAGGCTCCACGCGGACCGCGAGCGCAGCCGGCCCCCGGCCAGGGCCACTGCCAGCGGCAGGCACCCGCACAACTCGACGATCTCAGCGGTGGCGTTGGGCTCGGCCGCGGCACGCTCGGCGCCGACGATCCGTGCCAGCAGGGCCGTCGCCTCGTCGCGGCTGAACACGTCGAGCGGAATCAGGGCCGCGCCGTCGAGCCCGGCCAGGCTGCGCCGACTGGTGACCAGGACCAGACAGGTGGCACTGGCCGGGATGAGGTCGCGGACCTGCTTCTCGTCCGCCGCGTCGTCCAGCAGCACCAGGGCGTCCCGGCCGACCATCCGGTCGCGGTACATCACCGCGCGCTCGCCGACCCCTCGGGGACCTCCTGTGCCGGTACGCCCAACTGACGCAGAAAGGCGCCCAGGGCGTCGGCCGGGTCCACCGGGGCGCGCTCCGGGTCGAAGCCGCGCAGGTTCACATACAACTGGATCTCACGGAATCGCCCGGCGGTGACGAGCCGGTGCGTGAGGTGGACGGCCAGTACGGTCTTGCCGACCCCGCCGATCCCCTCGATCGCCGAGATCACCACCGTGGACGCCGGGCCCGATCCGGTATCGACCGTGTCCAGCAGCGAGGTCAGCTCGGGCTCACGCCCGGTGAAGGCAGCCAGGTCCGCCGGTAACTGCCGGAACACCCCGGCCGGTCCGCCCGTCTTCGCCGAGGCGTGCACGCGGACACATGCCGCCCGCCATCGCGCGACACCCGGTTCGTCCACTCCCAGCGCTCTGACGATGGCCACGACCAGGTCCAGTACAGGAAACGAGACTTCGCCGAACCCCATCGGCCAGCCTGAGGCAGGCACTTCACATCGGGCTGATCCACGGAGCAGCGCTTCGGAACATGAGCGTCCGTGACATGAGTGGCCCCGTTTCCCAGTTGAAGGGGAATCATGCGAATTCGTACGGTAGTCGCCCCAGCAGCAGCGGCGTCCGCGCTTGCCATCGGCACCGCCGGTGCCTCCACCGCTGCCCCCGTGCATGCCGCGCCGGCTCACACGGCACCGGCCGGTGTCGGCCGTGTCCTGTTCCAGGCCCCGGCTCCGGTCCTGCGCTCCGGCATCAAGGGCACACACACCGACGCCGCCGCCAGCTGCGGCCTGGAGAACATCGGCGCGGCAGGCAACTACGGCTATGCCGGGCAGGACGCGGGCTGGGTGGAGCAGATGTACGGCACCTGCAACGGCACTGTGTGGGCGCACTTCGAGTGGACCGGATCATTCCAGAACAGCCAGTACGCCGGTGCGAGCCTGGACCTGGCCGTCGGCTCCCCGTACGACTGCACCGCCTGGGCGAACAATGTCGCCACAACCGGCACCAGCGACGTCTACTGGGGCGGCTACGACCACGGCGACCCGAGCCCGGACGCCTGGCGTGCCGGCGCGGAGATCGACAACGAAAGCTGCGACGAGTGGGGCACGCTGCACTGGTACGGCGGCGCGGACTGGGACGGCCCCCGAGGAGGCTGCTTCGGTCACGACCAGTCCGCCCCCGCCAGCGGACAAGGCTGATCGCACCAGGATGGGGCCGTCCGTCTCCCACCCCGGCGGGCGGCTCGCACCGGCCCGCCCGGACTCAACGGGGAGGGCCGTGTCCTGCGGTGCGACGAGCACGACGGGAGCCCTGCGGCACCGCCGGTGCAGGCCGGCCCCGCCTGGGGCTGACCCTTGTTCACGTTCGGGCGGGATACGGGCTCAGCCCTTCTCGGCAGGCCCCTCCGCGGTGGCCTGCTCCCGGGCTGCTGCCAGACCGCGCAGCCAGGCCGCGTGCCGGGGATCGCCCGCCGGGTGCGGGCAGTCGGCCGCGACCGCCCCGAACGCGTACGCCTCGCGCCCCGCCTTGAGTGCCGCCACCAGTTCGCCCTGCGCCACCAACACCGCTCACCCCTTCCGATGGACCGAGTGACAGCAGCCTAGCCGCGCTCTGCCGGCTGCGCGGCGCTGGTGTGCAGGGCATCGGTGCTCTACCGGTCACGACGCCCTCAGCCGGTGGCCGAGCACCACGGGTTGGACTCCGGCGACGTCAGTGTCGGGGATCTCCCGCTCGCATCCAGCGCACCGGGATCGGGCGCAACTGGAGGCGGAGCGGCCGCCCGATCGCCGCCCGCCCACCCGGTCGGGTCAGGTCAGGTCAGGTCGGTGATGAGTTCCAGGACGGCCTCGATACCGCCGTCCTGGAACGCGCGTGACTGGCGGCATGCACCGCTGCCTGCGCTCTGCAGGCGTTCGATGCCGGTCCTCACCCGGATCAGGTCGCCGCTGGCCTCCAGAGCCGGGGTGAGATGGTCCAGGAGCGTTGCCACCACCTCCGGCGCGGGCACGGACCGGCCCGTCAGCGGATGCACGAGTCGGCCGCTCAGACCGTGCCGCGCCGCCTGCCAGACCGCAGCGGTCACCAGTTCGGGGTCCGTATGGGTGAATCCCAGCCCTGAGCCGTGGTCGCGCAGCGCGGTGGTGACCAGCGCACGTACGACGCCGGCGAGGGTCACCGCGTCCCGGATCTCCAGCTGCACGTCCAGCGCGCGCACCTCCAGGGTCGGATAGCGCTCCGACAGCCGCGCCTGCCAGTACAGCTGCCCCCGGTCGCGGATCGTGCCCGCTTCCAGCAGCGCCTGGGTGCGGCGCTGGTAGTCCGCCGCATCGGCGAAGGACGGTGGCGGTCCGCTGACCGGCCAGCGGCCGAACACCAGGGTGCGCCAGCTGGCGAACCCGGTGTCACCGCCCTCCCACAGCGGCGAGTTCGCGCCCAGCGCCACCAGCACCGGCAGCCACGCTTGCAGCCGGTTCAGCGCGGCCACCCCGCTGTCGCGATCGGGGATCGCGACATGCACGTGCATACCGTTGATCAGCTGTTCGTCGACCAGTTGCGGGGCGTCGTCCGACAAGGACCGGTAGCGCGGCTCCGCGGTGACCGGTACCGGCACCGATGCGCGCAGCGGGGACGCACCGCATGCGGCGAGGCGGCAGCCGGCCTCGCGCGCCGCACCGCGGACCGCTGCGCGCAGCCGGGTCAGGTGCTCGCCGACCTCGTCAAGGGTCTCGCAGACCGGGGTCCCCACCTCGACCTGGGCCTGGAGCAGTTCCGGCTCGACCTCGCCACCCTCCACCGCGGGCAGCAGGTCCGCCGCCGCCCGCACCTGCGCACTCCTGGCCACCGGCAGGCCGCTGTCCAGGTCCAGCAGCAGGTATTCCTCTTCTACTCCCAGGGTGACCATGCCCGACACGTACCCCGGTGCTGATCAGCCACGCCTGGGCGCGTATCCCGTGCCGGTGGGTGTGGTTCGCCGTCGGTGAAGGGGGAAAGCGAGGGAACATGTGCCGCCTTTTCGGGTTGTCGAGCGCCCCTCATCGGATCAAGGCCACCTTCTGGCTGGTCGGAGCCCCGGACAGCCTGAGCGCGCAGAGCCGGGGGAATCCGGACGGGACCGGTGTCGGAGTGTTCACTCCGGACGGAACCCCGGTCGCCTACCGCCAGCCAGTGGCCGCGTGGCAGGATCGCGACTTCGCTCTGGAGGCCCGGGAGCTGGAGTCCACGACGTTCGTGGCACATGTGCGCTTCGCCTCCACCGGGGACCTCACCACGGCCAACACACACCCCTTTGAGCAGGACGGTCGGCTGTTCGCCCACAATGGCGTCCTCGAGGGCCTGGACAAGCTGGAAGCACGCCTCTCCGCGCTGGGGACAGATCCGACCGAACTGGTCCACGGCCAGACAGACTCGGAGCGCTTCTTCGCCTTGATCACCACGGAGATCCGCCGGCACCACGGCGACGTCACCGCCGGCATCACCGCAGCCGCGACCTGGGCAGCCGCCCAGCTGCCCGTCTTCTGCCTCAACCTGATCCTCACCACACCGAACGGCCTGTGGGCACTGCGCTACCCCGAGACCCACGAGTTGTACCTCCTGGACCGCGGGCCCGGCGGCCCGGCCGCCGTCGCTCCGCTGGACCACGCCGACAGCGGGAGCCGTGTACACGCCCGGTCGACGGACCTGGCACAGGTCCCCTGCGTGGTCGTGGCCAGTGAACGGATGGACGACGATCCCGGCTGGCGGCTCCTGCGGCCCGGCGAACTGGTCCGGGTCGATCCTGGCACAGCGATCACCTCGATCATCGCTGTGCCACAGCCGCCCGCACAGCCGCTGGCGGTCACCGACCTGCACCCTCGTGCCGCAGCATCGCAGACAACCCACTGACCTCGTCCTTGTGCGGCTGCCCGGTGTCCGGCCTGGACATCGTCCACGTCACGCGAGGAGAACGGCCGCCCGCCGGATCCGCCACCTCCGCTGATCGACGGCAAGCGGTTGCGGTGCCGGTGGCGTGGATGCTCCGCCCATGGGCAGAAGCTGCGGCGACGGTACCTACCGTCGACCGACCCCATGGAGCATGAAGGGCAGGCCCTGATGGCCGACGCTGCCGAGCGGCAGAGCGACGTCCTGGTGGTATTCGGCATCACCGGTGACCTCGCGCACAAGATGACGCTTCCCGCTCTGTACCGGCTGGAGGCCGCGAACCGGCTGGACTGTCCGATCATCGGGGTCGCCCGTGAGGAATGGTCCATAGACAAGCTGCGGCAAACGATGCGCACATCCGTCCAGGCGGTCGAACAGCAGGTTGACGAGGAAGCGCTGGAGCGTCTCGCGGCCCGCATGGACTACCTGCACGGGGACTTCGCCGACGCCAAGCTCTACCAGGACCTCGGTGAGCGGCTCAAGGGAACAGCCCGTCCGCTGTTCTACCTGGAGATCCCGCCGTCCCTGTTCGCCGATGTCGTCGGCCAGTTGGAGGGCGCAGGGCTCACCCGGGACGCCCACATCCTGATCGAGAAGCCCTTCGGCCACGATGCCGCCTCGGCCCGGGACCTGAACCAGCGGCTGCACCGCCTGCTGAAGGAGGAGCAGATCCTGCGGATCGACCACTTCCTCGGCAAGCAGCCGGTGCTGGACCTGGCCTACCTGCGCTTCGCCAACACGTTGCTGGCACCGGTCTGGAACCGCGAGCACATTGAAAGCGTGCAGATCACCCTCGCCGAGGACTTCGGCGTCGACGACCGCGGGGCCTTCTACGACGTGGTGGGGGCACTGCGGGACGTGGTGCAGAACCACCTCCTGCAAGTCCTGGCCCTGGTCACGATGGAGGCACCCCAGCGGTCGGATGCCGCCTCCCTGTGGGATGCCAAGGTCGCCGTCCTGCGCGCGGTCGCGGACGCGGACCCTGACCGGTGCGTCCGCGCGCAGTACCAGGGCTACGAGCAGGTGCCCGGTGTCAGCAGCGGCTCCGGTACGGAGACCTATGTGGCGCTGCGGCTGGAAATCAACAACGAGCGCTGGCGGGAGGTGCCGTTCTTCATCAGAGCCGGGAAGGCGATGGCGACCACGGCCACCGAGGTCAGGATCGTGTTCAGGCATGCCACGACGAGAGCGGCACTGGAGGTGCCCGCGGAGGCGTCCCCCAACCACCTGGTCCTGAGCGTCGACCCCGTTGCGGCGATGCGCCTGCGGATGCTGTCGAAGGCCGCAGACGGAACGGGCTCCCGCGACGTCCATCTGGACCTGCCGTTCGCCGCCGAGCTCGGCAAGCCCCCGGCCCCCTACGAGCGGCTGCTCCACGACGCGCTGATCGGCGACCACGCGCTGTTCTCACGCGAGGACGCGGTCGAGGAGACCTGGCGCATCCTCCAGCCCCTGCTCGAAAAGCCGCCGGCGGTGACGCAGTACGAAAAGGGCTCCTGGGGCCCGGCCTCCGCCGACGACCTCTTGCCGACCGGTCAGAGCTGGCACGCCCCGTACGACGCCTCTGCCGCGTCGGACCCGAGCGAGAGCTAGCACAGTGCCTGGACGCGTCTGTATGCGATCACGCAGCAGGCGGGTTTGAGGCAGGCTTCGCGGTTGTCCCCTCGGCTTGGACGGCGGCTCGTCCACACCGACAAGCGTCGGCGCCTGCGCTACGGCGCCAGCAGCGGGAGCAGTACCTCGTCGACCACGGCCCTGACCTCCTCGTCGGGGACGGTGCCGCGCTCGATGTGCTCGGTCACGATCAGGCGCTGGCCGATCGCCGCAGTGCGGGCAGTGGCCCGCTCCGGGGCGGCCTGGCCGCGGTCGACCGCGGTACGGATGCAGTCCAGCAGGACGGCCCGGTGCGGATCGATGACCTGGTCCATGACCTGAGCGAACAGCTCGGGATGGCGCGGGCGCTGGGTGAGCAGGGGCCGCAGGGCGCGTCCGCGCGGTTCGTCCAGGAGCCGGGCGAACGTGGTGAGCAGGACCAGCAGGTCCCCGCGCAGGGTTCCGGTGTCCGGCGCCCTGAGCCGCCCCAGGCCGGCGTCCTCGTCCCTGAGCGCGGCCAGGACGAGTTCGGCGGTGGTGCTCCAGCGGCGGTACAGCACTGACTTCCCGGTGCCCGCCCTCGGGGCGATCTTCTCAAAGCTCAGTTCCTCGAAGCTGGTGGCGGCCAACTCCTCCAGGGTCGCCCGGTAGATCGCCTGGGTCAGCTCCACGCCGCGGCGGCGGGTGGCCGGGCCCGCGCCGGGGGCTTGGAGCCGTGGTGAGGGTGCTGCGGAGGAGGCGGTCACCCTTCCCGTTATAGCCGTCGGCATCGGGTCGCGTCGACCCGGGGAACGGTGTACGGTGAATTTAAGAAACACATTTGTCCTCTATCTATGGGAGCACTACGCCATGGACGCACGCATCGAGGACCGCGCCGCGATCGCCGATCTGATGACCGGCTGGATGCACCGGGACCTCGGTGAGTGGGACCAGCTGCGCGCCCTGTTCCACCCGGGCGCCACCGTCGAGATCACCTGGTTCGACGGCCCGGCCACCGACTTCGTCGACGGATCGGTCCGCATGGGCGCCTCCGACCTGCGCACCAAGCACGTCATCACCAGCCCGTCCACCACCTTCAATGGCGACCGCGCCCTGGCCCAGACCAACGCCATGGTCATCGCCGAGAACACGGCCCTGGAACTGGGCGTGACCGCCCACAACCGCTTCTGGGACCGGATCGAGAAGCGCGACGGCGTCTGGCGCATCACCAAGCGCCAGAGCTTCTACGACATGAGCTACTTCAATTTCCCGGCCAGGGTCCAGGAGATCGACGAGAAGGCGGTGCGTGGCTTCCCGCGTGAGTACGCCGCCCTGGCCTACCTGCTGGAGAAGTCCGGCTTCCCGATCGTGCGCGAGTTCCCCACCCGCGACAGCGCCCTGGAGGCCGAGATCAAGGCCGCCGGCATCGCCTGGCTCAACGAGGCCTGAACCCCTGCCACCGGCCCCTGGCCGTCGCCCCGCCCAACCCCGCGAACGCTGTGCAGAGGACGGTGGTCAGGGGCGCGGGAGCTGTGGGGTCCCCATGACGGCGTCCAGGACGACGCGCGTGCCCAGCGGGCGCGCGAGGTGCACGGTCTTCACCGCATCGGTCGCGTCGGCCGCGCACAGCGTCCCCGGCGGGACCTTGGCCGGGGTGTCCCAACTGCCGACCACCACGACGTCGGAGGTCTCGTACACGTTCACACCGACGCTGTCCTGGATCCTGCCGCAGGACGGGTCGCCGACCTCCAGCGTCAGGGTGCGGCCGTCGGCCGAGACGCTTCTCACATAGGCGGGGAGTATCGAGGGGTCCACGCCCACCGGCCGGATGCCCGATGAGTCCGTGCCACCACCGCTGGGCGCGACGGCGGCGACAAGGAACGCGCCCTGGTAGCCGAGGAGATGGAAGGACCACGCAGGCACCGTGGCCCCGCCCCGGCTGGTGGCCACCCGCATGGTGGTCGGCTCGGCGGAGGTGACGACGAGGTCGGCCGGGCAACTCGTCGTGGGGCAACTGCCGTCGCCCGTCGCCCGCAGCGCCTGCACCAGACCCAGCCGGGGCAGCGTCAGCGTGCCGCCCGAGCCCCAACGAACGGTGCCGGTCGAGGCGACGGTCGGCAGCGGTACCGCGACAGTGACACGGCCGGAGAAGAACTCGGCCTTGTCCGACTGGTTGTGGAAGGCGTCCGCAGCAGGCACCGCGGTGTCCTGCACGGGTATGTAACCCGAGCGCCACACCCGCTCCGCCGCCGACCCCGTCCAGGCCGCGGCCACCTGCTCGGCCCTGGCCCGGAAGCCGGTCGCGGAACCCGGGGCGGGCGTGGCGTCGCTAGCCCGGGCACCGCTCGTCACGGAGCAGCCGGTGAGGAGCAGGGCACCGATCCCCAGACGGATCAGGGGGACGCTTGCTGTGCGGTGTCGCATCGGTGGACCTCACTGTCGGGAAACTGTGCCGATACGACGCGACCACCCGACAACCGGTTCCGCCCGCCCCCGACGATCCCGAGCCGGAAGCGCAGGGGCGCGGACATCGCCGCCCCGACCGACGGAACCGCCCCTGCCCGCCCACCACCTGAGGAAGCCAGCGAGCGGCGACGGTGCACCGACCAAGCTCAGTGCTGGGAGGGAGCCAGCGAGGACGGCGCACGGACCACGTGGGTGTCACTGTCGAACGCCTGCCTGAACTGCGGGAACCGCACGGCGTTGGCATCCAGGAGGTCGATCAGAGCCACCAGGTCGTTCTGGATCTTCTGAAGCCGCGGCACGGCCGGGACCGGGTCGGCTGCGAGGCGGTCGACGTCTGCCAGCAGGCTTACGAACCAGGCCCGGAAAGCATCGTCGTTGTCCAGCCGCTGGCAGAACTCCGCGTAGCCCAGGCACCAGCGCTGACCGGGCCCACTGCCCGGATGCACCATCAGCTCGCCGATGGCGCGCTGATGGGCACGGAAGAGACGCAGCTCGTTGCTGGTCTCGGAGACGTCGCTGATGTTCGCAGCGATGCGGGAAACCTGTCCCATGATCTTCCGATTGATGCGGCTGCTACCCAGGTTGAGGAACTGAATGTCGCGGCGCAGGACCTCCGCCCAGGCGAGGTATTCGGCAATCACGAACACCGTGCTGCGGCGGGCGTACTCGGCCTCGGCCGGGGTGCCGCGGACGAGGAACGCCGTGAGGTAGCCGACGTCGGGCCCAGGTGACCGGTCGACGACCTGGCCGTGCAGGATGTTGTAGAGGCGACTCTGCAGGTCGAAGACCGCCCAGGCGAGGGAGGCGCCATAGCGGTCCATGTAGTTGTGCTTCTCCCAGACGGACAGCCGCCGCTGCTGCCAGTAGCTGAAGAACGCGGCCAGGCCGGCCCCCGCCAGTGCCACGACCGCCGAGACAATCGATACCGAGTCCACCCTGCTTCTCCCCCAGTGACGTGCCGACTCCTGCACGTTCTCAGTCCACGCAGTCGGATGTCCACCGTCCCATCAGGACAGTCGTCCGACCCGCCCTGGACGGGATCGGAGGAACCCAGTGCTGATCGACGCCTACGTGGCCGGGCAACGGGTGAACCTGGGCTACGGCATCAAGACGACCCGCGCCGCCTACGCGCCGGCGCGGACCGGTGGACGACCCGGTACCGCGTCCAGCCCACCGGCCCCTGGCCCCTGGCCCCTGGCCCATAGCACCCGAACGGACCAGTGCCGCCGAATCCGTCCGGTGTGCGGGCTGCCTCACCCACCGCAGCATGGGGCCGGCTTCCAGCGCGAGGAAGTCCATCCGGTGCTGTACTGGTGAGTATGGCCAGTGGACAGGGACGCCGCCGGAGACGGCGCGCGGCGCGGACGGAACAGGAGCGCCGGACGCAGGCGATGCGCACCCGGGTGCAGCTGCTGCTTGAGCTGACCGCGCGCAACGACACCTACCGCAATGGGTTGCTCGCCGCCGCCTCGGGGCTCAGCCCGCAGGAGGCGGCCATCCTGGCCGATCTGGAGCGCAACGGACTGCAGGTCCCGCAGCTCCACGATGTGCTGTGCGGCGGCCATGTCCTGGTGGACGACCCGCAGCTGTACGAGTCCTGGCTGTTCCCGGAGGCCAGCCATCCACGGCTGTCCAGTCATCACCGCGACATCGACAAGTCGCTTTACCCGGACATCGGGCTGCGCGGTCAGGTCGTGCGTGAGAAGCTGCACGGCCGTACCGCCAACGGCACCTGGCTGCAGCTGGAGAAGACCCCGGCCGCCTTCGGGAAGCGCAAGCTGCCGAGCCTGAACGACCTGCGCCACCTGATGGACTATGTGGTGTACCGGGTCACCCGCAGCAACGTCGGCCCGTGGGGCCTGTCGCGGGTCACCGAGCGGCGGCCGATGTACCTCTCCCCTGCCATCGCCGTCCCCACCACGTTGACGCCGCCCGTCTCGCGGTCGCTGGCCGCCGCACTGCGCCGGATCGTGGCCGACGACGACGTCACCTCCGTCTCCGCCGATCTGGCCGGGCGCTTCCCGCCGCCCGTGCGGGCCGACCCGTCGGACGACCTGGGCGAGGCCCTGTCCGGCCGTGCCGGGCGCGGGCTCTTCGGCAACTCGCAGGTGTGGATCAGCGAGGCACCGCTGCCCCCTGCGGCCAGGGTGCTGTTCACCCCGGGCGAGCAGCCGCCGCCGGGGACGCGCTGGATCGAGGAGGACCGGTGAGCGAAGCCGACGATCTCGGGCCGGAAGCGGGAAACGTCGAGGTCCCGGAGGGACTGGTCGACGCGGTGGTGGGTCTGGTCGACACAGGGGCGGTACCGCTCGGCGCCTACACGATCGCCGAACTGACCGTCGTGGACGCAGTCGTGGACTTCCTTGCAGCCCGTCCGTCGGACGAGGTGCTGGCTGAGGCGGTGCGCTCCCTCTCGGCCCGGCAGCTCCTGGTGCCGGGCGTCGGCGAGGACCGGATTCAGGTCCGGGGCGACCTGGGCATCGCCGTGGCGTTCCAGCGGCGCGCCCGGATGGTGCTGGACGCACGGATCGCGGGCGGGCGGCACGGCGAGCCGTGGCGCATGCTCGTCCTGCCCCAGCCGGAGCGGATCTGCCTGATCGTGCGCATCGACGCGCTCGGGGTCCACGAACTCTCGCTGCACACCCTCGACGAGACCCTGCGGATGGTGGCCGAATGGCTGCCGCAGGGGGCTTCGGTACCACCCAGCCCGGCAGCCGACGCCGACGCGGTGCTTGCCGCGGCGGGGCGTTCCGCCCTGCTGACGGCCACCCATTACACGGCGGTCGGATCGGCGGAGGTGGCCGGTGAGAGCACGGACCTCGTGCTGGCCAGTCGGGATGGCAAACTGCATGCCTTCGTCCGCGACCCGGCTGACCCCACCCGCCTGGTGGCGAAGGCCGGACGCAGCACCAGCCCGCGCGACAGCGTCGCCGCACTCCTCGACCGGCAACCCGCCGGACAAGGCAACGCACCTCGATGACCAGGACCGCCGGCAGCCACCTCCCGTGCCGTGCCCGTGGCCGACACAGATGGAGCCCCTGACGGTCGCCTGGCCGTGCCCACCGGGAGGCCGATGACACCTGGCCGCTGCCGGCGGGCCAGGCGAGCGCCGGGCTGAGAGGTCTCAGGCCCTGCGCATGCTCAGGACTGGGCGTCGGCGTCGTCCTCGTGGTCGTCGAAGTCGGGGAGCTGGGCGGACAGCAGGTGCTCGGCGCCGCCTTCGAGGATCTTGGCGGTCTCGGTGGAGCGAGGGAGCATGGTCTGCCCGTAGACACGGATGGCGTCGTCCACGGTGGCGCAGTCGGCGAGGGCGAGGGCGAGTTCGCTGGCGTCGAGCATGGCGAGGTTGACGCCGACACCCAGTGGGGGCATGAGGTGGGCGGCGTCACCCAGCAGCGCCACGGTGGGGTTGTGCTCCCAGGTGTGCGGGACGGGCAGGGCGAAGATCGGGCGGTGGATGTAGGGGCCGTCGTTGTCGGTGATCAGCCGGCGCAGGCGGGGCGACCAGTGGGCGTACCGGTCCAGGAGCAGGGTGCGGATGGCGTCGGTGTCGTCGGTGGTGAGGCCGCTCTGGCTGATCCAGTCGACGGGGACCCGCTGGATGAGGTAGACGCGGATGTGGTCACCGCCGTTGCGCTGGGCGAACATGCCGCGCTCACCGTCGGCTGCGTGGGCGCCGCCCTGGCCGACCAGTTCGGCGATCTCGGAGTGGCTGTTCTCGACGTCGTTGAACCACGCCTCCAGGAAGCTCACCCCGGAGTACTCGGGAACAGCAGAGGAGACCACCGGCCGTACCCGGGAGGAGGCGCCGTCGGCGCCGATGACCAGATCGCTCTCGATGGTGGTGCCGTCGGCGAAGTGCAGCTGTCGGGGTCCGTCGGCGGGTCCGGTGACCCTTTCCAGGGCGCGGCCCCACTGCACGGATCCGGGCTGAAGCGAGTCAAGCAGCAAGTCGCGCAGCCGGCCGCGGTCGATCTCCGGCTTGAAGAGCTCGCCGGCCTCCGGGACCTGGTGGGAGGTGATGGTGCCGTTCAGGTCCAGCTGACGCATTTCCTGGCCTTCGGGGCGGGCCAGCTTGAAGAACTCCTCAAGCAGGCCGGCTTCACGCAAGGCGATCTGGCCGTTGTCGGCGTGCAGGTCCAGGGTGCCGCCCTGGTTGCGGACCCCGGGGCCCGCGTCGCGGTCGTAGACGGTGACCGCGATACCGCGCCGCTGCAGGATGCGGGCGCAGGTCAGCCCGCCCGGTCCGGCGCCGATGATGCTGATCCTGGCCTGAGTGGGTGCTACGGAGTTCATGAGGTTCCCTTCTCCGGTGCCGGACCGCGGCCTGTGCCGCGGATGTGTCCAGCACCGCTAGGATTCTTCCAACAGCTCCAAACATACAACAGTTCCAATAATGTCTCCATCCCAATATCCCAGGTAGGGTGAACGGCATGGACAAGACGACCGACCGCGCAGCGCCCGGCGGCCTGCGTGAGCGCAAGAAGGCCGCCACCCGCCAGGCGATCGCCGACACCGCACTGCGGCTGTTCCTGGAGCGCGGCTACGAGCAGGTGGGCGTACGCGAGATCGCCGAGGTAGCCGACGTGTCGGTCTCGACCCTGTTCAACTACTTCCCCCAGGGCAAAGAGGCCCTGGTCTTCGACGAGGACGCCGGCAACGAAGCCGCCCTGGTCAGCGCGGTCACCGACCGGTCGGCAGGTCAGACGATTCCCGGGGCCCTGCGAGCCCACTTCACCGGTTTCGTCACCTCGGCCCACACCCGGGACCCGCGCTTCGCCGAACTCCAGCGACTCGTCCAGCAGACCCCGGCCCTGCGCGAGTACGCCCGCGCGATGGCCCTGCGCCACGAGAACGCCCTGGCCCGCGCCCTCGCCGACCAGACCGACCGGCCGCACGACGACCTCCTGTGCGCTGCCTACGCCCGGTTCACCCTGGAGACCCTCGCGTTCGCAGGCTCCCGCCCCGACCCCGTCGCCGCCATCGACCAGGCATGCCTGCTGCTCGACCAGGGCTGGACGGCCGCTGTCGGCTGACGCGGCGTCCTCCTGACCATCACGACGGCTGGGCGGTTCCGGTTACCAGAGGCATCACGCTCGCCGGCGGCCTCACGTCGTCGTGGTCACCCTGGTCCTCGCCCCCCAGCCCAGGGCCAGCCAGCCTTCGGGGTTGGCCGCCACTGCCACTGGCGTCCTGGGCAGCGGCGGTCGGCAGGACAGTCCCGGTCCCAGGACGCAGGGGTGTGAGCCACAGCGGTTGCTGTCCAGGTGGGAGTCGGGCAGGCTGCCCCGGTGGCTTCCTATACTCAGCGTTACATCGGCGGTGACCACGAGGGTGTCTGGGCGGACCTGCGACGCCTGGGCCCGGTTCCCGGCGCCCTGATGGAGGACTGCGCTGCCGTGGCCGCGCAGACCATGCAGCGGGTGGCCGTGCACGTTGCCCGACTTGCGGAGGAGTTGACCGGTCTCGGCCTGATGCCCAGCGGCACGCTGCTGACGCCGACAGCTGCGGACCGGATGAAGTTGGATGTGCTCACCAGTGAGATCGGTGGCATACCCGTAGCACTCGACGCCTGTCTCAGGTATGTCGGTGGAGCGTGGTTCGCAGGTGACTGCCCGGCGCTGGACGAGTGCTACGTGTCAGCAAACCAGTACAGCGTTGCCGGCGTCCTTCCTGACCCGCTGGTGCTTCCGGACATCGAGTACCTTCGCTACAGCTGGGACGAGTACCGCGAACAAGCGGAGGACGACCCCGAGCTCGCGGATGAGGGATTCGTATTCGACTTCGCTCCGGACGAGCTGCACAAGGCCAACATCAGCGGATCCACTCACGACATCTCACTGGCCCCCATGGTCGCTGACCCCATCATCCAGGGAGTCGACGGGCGGCCGAACGTCACCCTGGTCGAGTACCTGCGTCTGTCGATCTCCTGGGGTGGCATGCCGGGCTGGTCCTTCAAGGCTGATCACGCCCCCGCCGCCCTCACTGCGCTACGTGCTGAACCCGGCTTCTGAGCCTACCCATCGATCTTGGCGTTCGCTCAACGGCAGGAGTCAGTCCTCGACGCCAACCATTCGACGCACGCGCTGGGACGACGCAGCACAGTCGGCCAAATCGACTGCCCCCGTCCGACAAGCACCGGGCAGCATGCGAGCTCGCCACTGGAGGTTGCGGCTGAATGACGATCCGCCAGCGGCCCGATACGCCAGGAGATCTGCTGCGAGGCTGGATGAATGCGACGTGGGGAGCGGGTACGGACACTGGCGGGCAGCGACGGCACACACGCGCTGCTGTTCGCCTCGCTCACCGTGGCCCTCGACGCCTGGCTGCTGTCCCACCTGCGCCACGGGACAGCCGCAGCAGCGGTGTTCCTGGTGTGCCTGGTTTCCACCGGGGTTGCCGTCGGGCTGGCGACCGGCGCCCTCGCGACCTGGGTACAGCGGCGGCGCAGCGACAGGACTCGGTCCGAGCAGATATGGCCGCGCGCGATCAGATGGGCGGCCACTGGGGCCTTGTTCATCCATCTCGCTCTGCCGGCGCTCATGGTCGCCGACGTCGTGGCACACCCGCAGAACCTGATCGGCCTCCTGGGCGGCACGTACTGACGGCGGAGCGCACGCGGCCGGGACCGGTCAGGTCCGGCCATTGCTGTCGGGCGGTGGGTCAGCGGCCGCTCCACACCGGCCAGCACAGCTCAACGGCGGGGTCCGGCTCTACGCGCGGCTGTGCACCTCATTCCTGGTACTCGCCCCTCAGGCCCTTCCACGCCGCGCGGCACAAGTGACCGGGGGCGGTGAAGTGTGCGTACTCCGCCTCACCGCGGACCTGCGGGCGGACCAGGAGGGTCCGCCCGCAGGGAAATGCTGTTGCCTGCGGCAGCGAGTAGGCCGACTATGACGGGGTGTCGGATCTGCTTGAGCGCGTGACCGCCTTCCGCGCCGCCTTCGCCCGCCGCCAGGCCGCTGAACTCGTTGAGCTGCCCGGGGCCTTCGCGGTTCGCGACCCGGACTTCTCCCGCTCTCAGGAGCACAACCAGCTGATCGTTGAGACCCCGGACGCCGACCCGGCAGCGTTGCCCGGACTGGCCGTACAGGGCCTCGGGACGCGTCGGCAGTACCGGATCACGGTGCTCGACGAGGCGCTCGGCGCGCGGGCCACCCTGGTACTCGCGGCGGCCGGCTACGGCCGGGACACCGAGCTGATACTGGCCCGGGAGACGGCCGGCTGTGCGCTGCCCGAACACGCCGCGCACCAAGTCGAGCTGGCCGAGCTGCGAGCGGCGGTGTTCCGCCAGCAGCTGGAATGGAGCCAGGACGAGGACCTTGCCCGGCAGCTCACCGAGCGCCGCACCGCCCGGCTGCGCGGCGCCGAGAAGGTACTGTTCCTGGCCGCCCGGGCTCCGGACGGGGAGATCACGGCCTGGGCCGACCTCTACCTCGACCCCACCGCCGGGCTGGCCCAGCTGGAGGACCTGGTCACCGCCACGCCGCACCGTGGACAGGGCCACGGCGACACCCTGCTGGCGACCGGCTTGGCACTGGCCGCCACTGCCGGAATCCCGCAGCTCTTCCTCACCGCGGACGTGGACGACTGGCCTCGCGAGTGGTACGCCCGCCGCGGCTTCACCAAGCTCGGCCGCAGCCACTCCTTCCTCGGCCGCTGACGGCGAGGATCAGCCAGGGCCCACCTCTGGGCGCCCTAAGCCCCAGCGGCCTTGCCGAAGGCGTACGCGATTTGTTGGCAGCAGAGCAGGCACGGATCTCCCGATCATGGAGTTCCGTCCGCGCATTCTCCTTGGGTCCTGGCGCCAGGCGCGGTGAAGGCGCACTGCTATCGTCCGCGGGTGACTCGCGATGAGGAAATCCTGGACTCCATCCGGCGAGACGGCGATCTTGCCGAAACGCTCTGGCGCGTCTGCGAGTTTGACCTTTCGCGCAGCGATTCCGGTGAGCCTGTCCGTCTCTCCTCCGGCGTTGCTCTGGAAGGCGTCGCAGGCGACTACACCGGCGGAACCTTCTTCCTGTGCGGCGACGCGGCCAAGGACCGCCCCGTGCTCTATGCCGGCTCCGAGGGACAGGCCGGCCTGATCGGCCACAGCCTGACCGAAGCCTTGGAGATCATGGTTGGGCTGCCGTCCTGGTGGGACTGTCTGGGCTTCTCTGGATCGGGTGATCTGACGGTCATGCGTAAGACCGCCGACCACCTTCGCGATGACGAGCTCAGGAACGAGCCCGGGATGGACGCGGATCGAGAAAGGCTCGCTCAGGCACTGGACTTGGAGCTCGGGGCCCTCCCGGCCCTCTTGGCCCGGCTGCAGGCCGCGGTTTCCGCCACGGCTCCTGACTACATACTCACCAGCGACGCAGGGGAGTACGAGTCCTTGTTCGGACCATGGCTGCCGAACCGGAACCCCTCCTGGCAGTGAACGGTGGGCGGCCGCGCAAGAGGGCGCCCTTACGGCGGATGAGTTCGTGACCGGGTTGCGCCAGCCGTCACAAGATCACCGACAGAACCGAATACCGTGATCGTCCACAACCCTCGACCTGCTGAGCGGGCTGGGCCCATTGCCAGAACGCCTGCCACCGCCTGGCGCGCTGCTACGAACGCCGCACCACTGTGATCAACGCCTTCTTCGACCTCGCCGACAGCGTCGTCACCGTCCGCAGCCTGATGAGCCTGGACCACCCACCGCCGGGACGACCGCCCACGCCCGCGGCCGATGACTCAACTCCCCTCGTCCTGCGCCGATTCGCCCGTCTGCTGCACACCGTCCAGATCGTCGGCATAGTGCTCGATCGCCCGCCGATAGTCCTGAACCCGGCGGTCGCCGCTGGTGGCGGCCAGCGTCTTCAACAGCAGCCGCACCGACTCGCGGCCCTCACCGACGTTGTACAGCGCCATGGCCAGGAAAGCCTGCAGCGCCGGATCGTCCGGGAATTCCTCCAGCCCGCGGCGCAGGGTCTGCACAGCCGCCCCGTACCGGCCCAGCACCCGGTGGGTACTCCCCAGCCCGAGGTAAGCCCCGTGCCGATCCTCCAGCGAGAGTCCCCCACCGCCCACGGCACGCTCGTAGAACGGGACGGCCTCGGCCTCAAGACCGAGGACATCGTGCACCCAGGCCGTCTGATAGGCGATCTCGGTATCGCCCGGATACCGGTCGGCCAACTCCACCAACTGATCCCGGGCCTGCACGGCCTGGCCCTGTTCCCGCAGCTGCACCGCTCGCGCCAGCGCCGCGTCCCTCTCGCGATCATCATTCATGCCGCCCACGGTGTCACACCGCACCCAGCCGGCAGCTCACCAGCTGGACCATTCGCCCGAGCTCGAAAGAAAGCTCAGGCGCGAGCGGGTTCGAAGTCGATCACGACCACTTTCTCCAACCGGTAGCTGTCAAGTTCGGGGTGGTTCCAGAACTCACCAGGACGGATCTGGTGGAACCTGAACGTCGCGTTGGTCTCGTTCGCAGCGACGATGCAGCGCACTGGGCCAGGCTGCTCAAGCCCGTAGACCAGCTGGCTGAACTCCATGGCGAATGCGATGCCGTGGAGGAGCAAGATCCGTTGATCGCCCTCCGTGATCTGCGGAGCGTCATCGTCGAGAGCAACATGAACGGGGACGTGGTCCTCCAGGTGGAAGGAACTGTCGGAGCATTCCCAGGCGGTGAGGTCATTGAAAAACGATGGAGCGCCGTCGGAGTTACCGACGGAATCGGCCCAGGTGAGCACTTCTCCACGGCGGCTGATCCCGCAGGCAAGCCGATCCCGCAGTCCCGGTGCAAGTCCTCCGGGAGGTGTCACGGCAGCTGGTCCAGCACATGCTCCCAGCGCCCGAACCGCGTCGTCGTTCATTTTCAGCGACAGCATGCCGTACATGATCGCAGCCGCTACCTGAGCCTCACCAACGAATATCAAGTGGACCGTGGGGCTCGCCGCCAGCGCCTGTAGCCGGGAGTGCCCGATGATGACGATCGCGCAGGTTTCGGAGCTCACGGCATTCGGTTCGATCTGGGCTGTGCTGGCGGCCGGTCACAATGTCGCGGACCAGGTCACCGGGCAGAGTGACCACCAGCCGACCGCGCCGATGACGTCCGCGACCGGCTTCGCGACCCCGCCGCCGCCAGGGGCACCTCGACCTCGACGGACTTCACCCCCGCGTTCAAGAGGTCGTCCTGAATACCGTCGGCGCCCGCGACCCGAGAACTCCACGATCGTGGCCACCAGGTCGAGTTGGAGCACCGCCACATCCACCTGCCCCGCGTGCTCAGGACGGCCAAGTCGTGATCGCCCGGACGGCTCCACGATCCTCAAGCCGATGCAGGGGTATCAGTACAGCCGTTGCCGAACGCGCCGGCCGCAGTGAGGCCCTCGACGAACGAGCGGAAGTCCGCAGCCAGGACGAGCTCCGCGTCGAGGTCGGTCTCGAACCATGCGACCGAAGGCTCGCCGTCCCGGCCGCAGGCGCGGTAGTCAAGCCCGATCCAGGAGTGCCCATCGCCGGAGAGCAGCACAAGCGGTGCTGGCATACCCCACTCCTCGACCAGGTAGGGGGTGTCGAGCAACGAAGTCGTCCCGTCGCGTCGGCCGATGCCCATGAGGTCGTCGAAGGGAACGTGGTCTTCGCTCCACGAGGTTGGTCGGCTGGTGGGGAACGCATCGTGATCAGCGGACACAATGCCGCCGTTCTGAACCCGCAGAAGATCAAGCAGAGCGGAGGGCAGCGCCACACCGAGCACGCGCTCGGCCTCCCGGACCATCTCGTCCGTCAGCGCCTGTTGGACGCCGTAGTCGCCGTCACCCCAGAACGTCGCCACGACCTCATCGAATCTCGCCATGTTCCGCAGCCTACGGCTCAGCCGCAGCGGCTTCAGCCACAAGATCATCTCTTGGTCCGGAAAAGAGCTGACGCACTGACCGAGCTCCTTGGCCTTGGACTGCGCAAACGCGGCCACGGCGTCGAAGTCGCGCACCTCCACATCCGCCTCCCCCGAGTGCTGGACAGCCATCACTGGCACGTCCCGGCCGGGCGAACGGCTGGCGGGACGGCGGCTCAATCCTCGCCGAGCAGCCATGAGTAGAACGAGGCTCTGCCAGAAGGGAGCGGAGCGTCCGGCGCCAGCTGACGGAGCCACACGGCAGCCATGGACCGCTCTCCGTGGGAGGGCCTGCGGGAATCGCGAGGCACACAGGGGGCATCTGCTGTCCGATCGCGGACCACATCAGCTCGCGGTGCGAGTACGAATCACCCCGAGGACTCGACCACCGTGGGGAGTTGAGGCGCGTGGGCGGTGGCCTGGCGGCTGGTTCGGTAGCGGCCCGGCGTCGTTCCGATGATGTTGGTGAACGCCGTGATGAAGCTGCTGGGGTTGGCCCATCCGCAGGCGTAGGCGGTTTGGGTGGTGTCGTGGCCCTCGGCGAGGAGCACGAGCGCGTGGTGGACGCGTAGCTGGGTGCGCCACTCGTAGAAGGTCATGCCGAGTTCGTTGTGGAAGAGTCGGCTGAGGGTGCGGGTGCTGGCTCCGATCGTCTTCCCGAGTTTGGCCAGCGTGGCGTTGTCCGCAGGCGTCTCGTGCAGCATCCGGGCGATGGCTTGCAGCCGGTCGTCCTGTGGTTCGGGGAGGTGCAGTGGCTGTTCGGGTGCTTCACGGAGTTCCTCGACGAGGACTCGAAGGAGGCGGGAGCGCGCGGAACGGCTGTAGTCGGGCGCGGCGGGGTCGTAGCTGCGGGGGACGGTCAGGGCGAGCAGGACCTCGCGGGCGAGGCCGGAGGCCAGGAACACGGCGGGATGGTCCGGGACCAGCCGGGCGAGGGATGGCGCGAGAAAGACGATCCGCATATCGGTGTCGCCGTGGGCGCGGTGGTAGTGCGTGAACCCGGCGGGGGTCCAGGCGACCCGGTTGGCGGGAACGATCGACGTGCCGCGCTCGGTGTGAACTGCCAGGACACCGCTGGCTGCGTACACCAGGTGTCCTCGTGCGTGGGACTGCACCGCACTGGTTTCACCGGATGGCCACAGGTGGCGCCCGCCAGAGGGCCACATATGTGACGTCACACCGGCGATCAGGCGAGGTTGGCGGCGAACAGGCATCAGTTGGCATCGTAGCGGTAGCAAGCCACACCCTGATCCGGTGACACTGGCTTCCATATGGAGTGGTCTTCAGTCGCGCCGAGCGCCCGACCGCACCACATGTCATCGAGGCAGCGTGCCTGGATGCCGCGGCTTGAGCCAGAAGGAGAAACGCATGGCGACGTTCGTCCTCGTGCCCGGCGCCTGGAAGGGCTCCTGGTCGTTTGAGGCCGTGGTTCCGCTGCTGGAGCGTGCCGGTCACACCGTTCACGCACTGACCCTGACCGGCCTGCGGCCGGACGACGACACCGCGACGGTCGCGACCGCCAACCTCGACACACACGCCGACGACGTACTGCGGCAACTCGATCGCAACCACATCACCAGCGCGACGCTGGTCGGCCACAGCTACGCCGGGATGGTGATCGCCGCCGCCGCCGACCGCGCTGACGGCCGGATCTCACGACTGGTGCATCTCGACGCCTACGTACCGCGCGATGGCGAGTCGTGCTGGTCGTCAACGAACGAGCACTTCCGCGAAGTGTTCGCCGCCGGCGCTGCGGCCACGGGCTACGCCGTCCGACCGCCGGACAGAGGCGATCCCCGCCGCCGTCCTCATCCGCTCGCCTCGTTCCTGCAAAGGATCCGGCTCACAGGCGCGCACGCCCAGGTCCCCCGCCGGGAGTTCGTCTACTGCTCGGGATGGGAAGACCGGACGCCGTTCGCTGAACTCCGCACCCGGCTCCAAGCCGATCCCGAGTGGCAGGTCCACGACCTCCCCACCGGACACGACGCAATGCACGAGGACCCGGAGGCGGTCGCCGCACTACTGCTCGGCGAATGAACCGCGGATGCGTCGACGCACTTCCTGGGCTTCAACGACGACAACGGCACCGGGACCCCCTCCTACGCGCCTACGACGCGCACGACGCCGGCTGACCTCACCGCTTTGCGGTGTCATCAGGCGGGTGATGCGTCCGCGACCGGGAGCCGTTCCGTTCCGCCGCCGAAGGGGAGGAAAACAGTGCGGCTGGTGAGGAACCAAGCGCCGTCGATCTTGCGGAAGGTGTCCTCGTAGTGGCCGACGTTCGCCGGGAGCCTGGGCTCGATCATTCCCCCTGAGTAGCCGTCGACCCGGTATGTCGTCAGATAGGAGACAGCCCGCGCTGTCGCCTCGGACTCCACCGTGACCAAGATGTTCGTCATCAGACGACGCGACAGCCTGTCCGCTGGGCGCGAGGCGAAGTAGTCGCGCAGGGCCTCGCGCCCCTCGACGCGGCGGTCCCCGAAAGGCCAGTGCCAGACACCGTCGGGCGTGAACAGCTCGGCCACCGAACTCGGGTCGCCGAGGTCAAGGCGGTGGATGAAGTCCACAATGATGCGCTCGCAGGCGCGTTCCGCGAGCATCCGCTCGACTGGGGGCATGATCTTGTCGTCCATGCCCCTGTCTATCAACCCTGACAGGGTCCGGGGCAACGGCTTTTCCGCACCAGCACCGGCAGGGCGCGCTCTGCGCTCCCCACTCTCCCCATTCAATCCACCCCAGCAGGGGCTGCCCGCGCCGGTTCGTGGGCAGGTCGTGGAAGGATCGGGCCAGGTCGCAGGCTCGGGCTTGGAATCAGTCGTCTAGGCTTCCGGCGCACTCTCCGGGTCCGGGAGAGGTCTTTCCCCGCAGGCCTCGGCGCGGGCGAGCAGCAGGGCGCGCTCGCGCTCGTTGCGGGTGAGCGCCGCCGCCCGCTCGAACTCGGCGCGGGCCTCGGCCGGGCGGCCCAGCCGGGCCAGCAGGTCGCCGCGCGTGCTCGGCAGCAAGTGGTAGTCCCGCAGGGCGGGTTCCGCGTCCAGTGCGTCCACGATCGGCAGCCCGGCCGCCGGGCCCTCTGCCATCGACACCGCCACCGCCCGGTTCAGCTCCACCACCGGCGAGGGCGCGACCACCGCCAGCCGGCCGTAGAGGGCGGCGATCATCGCCCAGTCCGTCTCCTCGTAGCGCACGGCCTGCGCGTGGCAGGCGGCGATCGCCGCCTGGAGGGCGTAGGGGCCGGGCGCCGTGCCCGCCGCCGACGCCGCCGCGCTGGCCCGCTCCAGGGCAGCGAACCCGCGTCCGATCAGCATCCGGTTCCAGCGGGTCCGGTTCTGCTCGGCGAGCAGCACCGGCGCGCCGTCCGGGCCGGTCCGGGCCGCCGTACGGGAGGCCTGGATCTCCAGCAGTGCGACCAGGCCGTGGACTTCGGGCTCCTTGGGCATCAGCCCGGCCAACACCCGGCCCAGCCGGAGCGCGTCCTCGCACAGGGCCGGGCGCAGCCAGTCGTCGCCGGCGGTGGCCGCGTAGCCCTCGTTGAAGACCAGGTAGACGACCTCCAGCACCGAGTCGAGCCGGGCGGGCAGATCGGGCCCCGCGGGCACCTCGAACGGGACGTCGGCCCGGGCCAGTGCGCGCTTCGCCCGGACGATCCTCTGGGCCACGGTCGGCTCGGGAACCAGGCAGGCACGGGCGATCTCGCCGGTGGTCAGGCCGCCGAGCAGCCGCAGCGTGAGCGCGACTCGGGCCTCGGCGGAGAGCACCGGATGGCAGGCGGTGAAGATCAGACGCAGAAGGTCGTCGTCGATGTCGTCGGCGTCGGCAGGCTCGGGCGGCGGGACGTCCTCCAGTGTCCGCCCGACCTCGGCCAGCTTCCGCGCATAGGTCTCCCGGCGGCGCACCAGGTCGACGGCGCGGTGCTTGGCCGTGGCCGTGAGCCAGGCGCCCGGACGGTCCGGGACGCCCGTTGCCGGCCACTGCTCCAGCGCCGCGACCAGGGCGTCCTGGGCGAGCTCCTCCGCGATGCCGACGTCCCTGACGATCCGGGCGACGACGGCGATGATCCGCGCCGACTCGATCCGGAACACCGCCTCCACCGCGTCGGCCGCGGTCCCGCCCGTACCTGCCACAACACTCATCAGAGCAGTCGGGCGAGGTCCGGGCAAGCACCGGGGCGGCGGGTCAGCGGTGGCGCTCAGCCGACGCCCGGGGCCTCCGCGATCTCCCGGACCTCGGAGGTGACCGCCAGGTGCGTCGGATGGATCTGCAGGAAGCGCTTGGTCCATTCGAGCGCCTCGGCCATGTCCTTGGCCTGGAGCATGGCGTAGCCGCCGACGACCTCCTTGGTCTCGGTGAAGGGGCCGTCGGTGACGCTCAGCTGACCGCCGGACCAGGTGACCCGGGTGCCCTGCGCCGTCGGCGCGAGTCCGGCCGTGTCCAGCATGACCCCGGCCTTGGTGATCTCCTCCAGCAGTGCGCCCATGCGCTGCTGGAACTCGGGGCTGAAGTCCTCCGGGTTGGGGGCGTTCTGCTCGTCGATGCGGATCATGGAAAGGTAGCGCGGCATGGTGTCTCCTCGGTCAGGAGGGCGGGGGCGTTCCCCGCCGCTCACCCGTATGTCGATCGGGAGACCGCCGGATCGACACCCCCTGGGAAATTCTTTGAACTTTTCCCGCCGCCCGCCACCCGCCGCCCGCCACCGTGGCCCCGCCCGGGACCAGGACTGGGACTACGGCTCCCAGTGAATGGCCGGGCGGGCGTGTCGATCCCTTGGACATCCCCACTTCAGCGACCGCAGCCGGCGCTGGAGCTCGCCGCAGTCGTGGGCGGCGCGTTCCGGGACGGCCCGCTGCTGGTCGGTGGGCGCGACGTTCCCGGAGGGCGGCAGTTGCAGGTCGTCCGGGCGGGTGGCAGGGAGCCGACAGCCACCGCCCGGGAAGTCGTGACGACTGTACCGGGCGGCAGGCCGAGCCGGGGCCGATGCGGTCAGGCCTGGTTGTAGCAGAGCTCCAACTCGTTCAGGTCGTAGTAGTAGCTGCCCTTGGCGATCGGCTTGCAGGAGGGCTTGAAGGCGGTCTCCTTCTCGTTGTACAGCATCCGCACCAGGTACTCGGTGCCCTGGGCGGTGGTCGAATGGCCGCCCTTGCTGCCCAGGGCGGGGCCGGCGTACAGGTCCCACTGCACGTTCGCGGCCATGGGGGCGACCTGTGCGCCGCGCCAGGGGTTGTTCTGGTAGGTGTACGGCTGGTCTGCGGCGGCGGCCTTGGTGCTGCCGGGCAGGTCCAGCAGGACGGCGAGCGGCTCGATCTCCTCGGCGTGGGTGAACCGGAGCACCGCGCCCTTGTTGCTGCTGCCGTCCGCCTTCGCCTCGGCCTGGGTGAACAGGTCGTCGAGCAGGACGTTCGCCATGTTGTAGGTGATGGTGCGTCCGCTGAAGGCGGGGCCCTTCTGGTAGAACTCCGCGGCGTCGTCGAGGTAGGCGAACCAGTGGGCGTCCTGGGGCGACAGGAAGGGGTCGAGGTCCACGCCCGGGGCCTCCACGCTCAGGTCGGGTGCGGCACTGTAGAGGTTGTACAGCGAGGTGGAGAACGAGATCTGGTCCGCGGTGGACATCGCCGCGACGAAACCCGCGCTGAACAGGCGGGAGACGACGTGCCTGGCAGCCTGCGCGGTGCTGGGCTCGCCGTCGATCTCGGTGAGCACCGCGGCCAGTTCTGGGTCGCTCGCCAGGTAGGCCTGGTAGTCGGCGTTCTGCGGCTGCTTGTGGAAGTACAGCAGGTTCTTGTCGGTGACCGGGGCCTGGATCAGCCCCGACAGCGACGGGTCGCCGGAAGTCAGGCCACTGGTGAAGGCATTGGCGCTCGCGACGGCCCGGGCCACGCCGGAGGTCTCCACCTCGATCGGCTCCTGCTTGGCGACGATGGTGGCGAAGAGCGAGGGCAGGCGACGCTCCAGGCGCAGCGCGATCTGCTGCTGTTCCTGCACGCCCAGGCCTGCGAGGTTGCCGTAGCCGATGGACGAGGCACCGGCCAGGAGCGACTGCACCTGAGGGCCCAGGCGCGCGCCGAGCTTGGTCAGCGCGCCCTGTGCCTGCGCGCTCTGGACCACTGCGAGCACCGCGTCGCCGTCGCTGCTGTCCGTCATGGCGCGCGCACCATGACGGACAACGTTCTCCGTGAAGACCGGGGCGAAGCCCTTCGGCGCGCGCTGGTAGTCGCTGACGCTCTCCTGCGGCGTGTACGGCGTCATCGTCGTGTAGAAGTGCCGCTCGGCGTGCGGGGCGCGCGGCAGGTTCCGGGCCGAGGCAGTACCGCCTGTGAGGGTGACGGCGACAGCCGTCAGGGTCACGGCCAGGGCAGCGCCGGTGGCGACGGTGCGGTTCATAGTGGGGTCCTTCGGATGGTTCGGAGCGGTCGACCGGACGGACACGACGCCTCGCTCAGCATCCTCACAGCCTCGGTGGAAGCAGCGCTTGACTGACGCCAAGATCCAGATGAGGCGAAGATGAACGTCAGCCCACAACTGCACGGCAAGCCGAAGCTTGACTCCCTGCACCCCCGGTCCGGTGAGCAAGTCCCGTCTTTGACCGAGCGGATCGCACGGGTGAGCGATCCGGGCGGTACGACGGCGATGCAGGCAGAGACCGACTGGACGGACTGTGGTGCGACGAGGGCTTCGCGGGGTGGTATCCGCGCGACGGGCGTCCCGGGCTCCCGCCCTCCCGACTGGCCACCGTCTGCGTGCTGCAGTTCCTGCTCGGCAGGGTCGGTCGTCCCGGCGCCGGCCCATGACGGGTTCACCGAACAGATCACCGAGGGCGAGACCGGTCTGCTCCACCCACCGGACCTGCCCGACGCCCTCACCGACGCGCTGCGCCGCGCCCTGGCCCTGGCTCTGGCCCTGGCTCTGGCCCTGGCTCTGGCCGAGCGCGATCAGGCCCGCCAATCCGGCCGGGTGAGCCTGACCGGCCCAGGGACGGGAGAGCTCTGGATACTGCCCCGGCAATCCGCACGCCCCGCCCCGGCATCCGCCAGGCCCAGATCGGGCAGGGACCAAATGACAGCTCCACGGCCGGGCCCGGCATCGCCTCGCGCCCGTCCTCCATCGGCGACTTCCGCTCCCCGCTGTGAGAGGTACCGAACATGGCCCCTGCCCGGTCCGACATCCATGACCTCGTCCACACCTACCTTGACGAGCATCCTGGCGAACAAGAAGCCCTGCGCCCGCTGCTGGCCGCCCTCGACACCGCACCGGACCCGACCGGTCGGGCGACGGTGCCGGGGCACATCACATGCAGTGCTGTCGTGATCGACGACGCCGGGAGCGTCCTGCATCTCCGCCACCGCGGCACCGTCGGCCTGCTGCTCACCCCCGGCGGCCACATCGAGGCGAGCGACCCCACCCTGCTTGCCGCGGCGCTGCGTGAGCTGCACGAGGGCGCCGGGATCGCGCCCGGCATGCTGTGTCTGACGCCGCAGTTCCTGGGGACACCGATCGACATCGCCATCCACGACTTCGACGCAGCCCCCGCCGAAGGCGTGCCGACGCACCGGCACTACGACCTTCGGTTCGCCTTCTACGCACTCGGCGGGCGTCCGCGGCTCGCGTTGCGGGACGAGGAGGTCTCCGGTGCGGTGTGGCTGCCGTTCAACCAGGTCAGCTCGCCGACCCTGCGCGCCAAGCTGGAGCACTGCGCCCTGGACGGCCGAGCGGAGCCGGTCAACGCCTCCGCGCTGATCTACGACGACGAGGGCCGGTACCTGCTGCACCTGCGCGACAACTGTCCAGGGATCTGGGCACCGGGAGAATTCTCATTGCTCGGTGGAGGCCGTGAACCAGACGATCACTCGTTGGCGGACACTCTGCTGCGTGAGCTGGCCGAGGAGGTTCCGGGTCTGGTCCTGGCGGACCTGGAACCCTTCGCCGTGGAGCAGGCAGCCGGCACCGACGGCCTGTGCGTACCGATCCAGACGTTCGCCGGCCGCTGGAACGGCGACCCGGGCACACTGGCCCTGACCGAGGGTGTCCTGCTGCACTGGTTCCGGCCGGAGGAGCTGGGCCGGCTGCGGATCCGGCCCTCGACACGAGACCTGATCCACCGCCACGCGAACGCGAACGGGAACAGGAACGGGAACGCCACCGTGCCGCGCGCCCGGTCGGCCGAGGCTGCGGCCCAGGGGGACGGAGAGCCCGTGCTGAACGGGGTCGGGGCCCATCTGTACCTGGAGGACGACCGGGGCCGGGTCCTGCTCGGCCTGCGCCACCCGGACTCGGCCTTCGCCGGGAACACCTGGCACTTCCTTGCGGGGCGCTGCGAACAGGAGTCGGTCCTCGACTGCGTGGTCCGGGAGGCGTTCGAGGAGGCGGGACTGGTCATCGACCCCGCCGACCTGGAGTTCGTGCACGCCGTCCACCTGATCGACCATCCGGGCGCTCGCCCCCTGATGCAGATGGTCTTCCGGGCGCGCCACTGGACGGGCACGCCCCGGCTCGAAGAGCCGGACAAGTGCCTGGCCTGGCAGTGGTGGCAGCCAGACGCCCTTCCCGAGCGTATCGTCCCGTACGCCCGCGCGGCGATCGACGGGATCCAGGCAAGCCGCCTCTACACCCAGACGGGCTGGGAGGAACCGGCCGGTCCCGCAGACGGGGAAGCCCCAGGCCCAGGCCCGTTTCGCCTGGCCACCGCCGATCTCGACTCCGAGCCCGAACATGCGAGCACCCTCCAGGAGACCGAGTGACCGTGGCGGTTGGTGGAGCTCCTGCGTGAGCGGGCACCCCGCACCGGCCCGGCCCGCCGACACCTCTGAGAGCCGCGCGAATTCAGCTGCCTGATGCGCTTCGGCGTGCCAGGCCTCTGTCGGAAACGGGCTATGCGCCGTCGTTTCCATCGCGCAGGGAATGGATCATGCTTTGCAGGATCCGGAACGCGGCCGACTGCTCGGTCCCGCTCAGGCCGGCCAGCATTCTGACCTCGACGGACCGGACCGCCACGGTCGCCTTCTCCAGCCTCTGTCGGCCGCGAGGCGTGAGCCGTGTGGGAAGAACCTTCCCGACGGGTGCCTCCGCGGGCCTGGTCACGTAGCCGTCTCGTTCCAGGGCCTGGAGCAGCACGTTCATCGACTGTCGTGTCACGAACGCGCCACGCGCGAGCTCGGAGTTCGACAAGCCCGGCCGTTGAGCCAGCAGTTCGAGGCAGGAGTAGTGCGTCACGCTCATGCCGAGTGGCCGCAGCACCTCCTCCATGGCTGCGCGCAGGGCGCTCGAAGCCTCCTTCAGCAGGTAGCCCAGTGATTTGTCCAGGTCGACGCCGGCACCGTTTTGACTCATGTCAGCATTCTGACATACATTGGTCTGTGTCAGGAATCTGACACGAAGAGAAGGAGCATCATCATGCCCGCCACCGGCCCCGACTTCATCTCGCTCCAGGCACGCGACCTCGACGCCTCGCAGGCGTTCTACGAGCAGTACCTCGGCCTCGTCCGCTCGCCGGCCGGACCTCCGCACGCCGTCGTCTTCGAGACGAAGCCGATTGCGTTCGCACTCCGCGACGTCGTTCCCGGTACCGATCTCGCATCCGTTGCCCAGCCCGGCATCGGTGCCGCGATCTGGCTCCACGCCACAGACGTCCAGGCCATTCACGACGCTCTCGTCGCCGGCGGTCACACCATCGTCTCCGCACCGATCGACGGCCCCTTCGGCCGGACATTCACCTTCGCCGACCCCGACGGCTACCAGGTCACCCTCCACGACCGCGCCTGACAGGCCAATCGGCACCGGACGATCACCGGGCAGGGCTAGGCTTCCTGGGTATGACCAACCAGTTCGACGCGCAGCTCGACAAGGCCCTGGACAGCGTGCGCGACATGCTGCCGGAGAGTGTCTTGCTCCGCTTGGAGGCAAAGCTCCGTCAGATCCACGCCGAACGGCCCGACTTGGATGGGCGGGAGGTTGTGAACATCGCCTTCGACGTCTTGGAGGGCGATGAGGTCGACGCCCGCCTGGCCATGGAGGAGGCACGTGCGCGGGTCGATGAAGCGGCTGCCGCCGAAGCGCGCCTCGCGTCCATGCAAAGGATCGCAGAACGCTCGGCCGAGCTGGACGCAGTCGAAGCCCGGTACCCCGGGAGGGCCACCATCGCTGAGGCGCTCACCGACGCCGGGATCTCGTGGACCTACCTCGGTCTGAGCGAAGAGGACGGCGTCCTCGCTGAGGAGATCCGCCGAGGGTTTGGGAAGTAGGAACCCCGCTCGACCACGGTGTGACTGAGCGCCTTCGGCCGGCCTCACGGCGCTCGCGCGCTCAGTCCGCCGACTCGCACGCTCATCCGCCATCTAAAGCACTCAGTCACGCTACGCCGCCCGTCCGGAAGACCTCGACGCGTCCGACGCCACCGTCGGCGGGGGCGTCGCCTGCGCTGATCCGACCACCTTCTGCCGACTCGCTCTCCGGCATCCCTGGGGGCGAAGGTCAATAGCCGCCGAACGGGACAACGGGTCGTCCCATGAACATGCAGAGCTGCCTACTTGGCAACGCGCAGAACGAGCCAGGCCACGCCGCGGTGCTGGTGTCAGCCTGAGACCAGGGCGAATGTGGCGCCGAGCAGGGCCAGGCACAGGCCGGCCAGGACGAGGGCGATCGGGCCAGTCACCAGTACCCATACGAACAACTGCCCAGCGCGTACCGCTGTCGCGCGAGCGGTGACTGGCACGTCCTGCGAAGGCTGAGCGAGGTCCCCGTCGGGCGGGGACCCATCCGTCCCCGAGCCGAGGGGTCCAACTCCGCTCGGACGTTGCGGACCGGTCGTACTGGACACAGTGCCTCCCCGATGGCGGGTGCTCGCAGACGACTCCCACCAAGCCGTTTGAGTCCCCCAATACCGTTCTCCGCACCTACCCTCAAAGCGGCAGTCCAGACACAGGTACGCAGGCCGACGAACCCAGCCCGTCCGGCGAACCGAGCCGGGGTGCGGCGTACGTGTGACCCGAGGACAGACTGTTGGTTCCGAGAGAACTTGGACTCGGCGAAGGGTCCGTCCGTTCCGCCTCCTTGAGGTGACCTTCCATACCCACGACGAACGGGAAGCCCTCGACAGGACACCCACCGCCGACGGACTTCTCGCCCGCGCCACCGCAGCGAGGAGCCGCTCCGATTCACCGGCCAGGAGGCGTGTCCCTCCCCCGTGGCACCGATGGACAGCGGGGCCCATGTCTGACGGCGGTGCCGACCGGTGGTTGGAACGAGCCGAGGAAATTTTGCGCCCATCTGCAACCGGCGGCGGGCAGCGGCGTCTTTATAGGCGAAGGCACGGGGAAGTGCCCGGCGCGATGAGCCCCAAGGCTGTCACGCCAACTCTTTACCAGGGGGATCACCATGACCAGCACGGTCGACGGCACCAGCATGTCTCTTTCCGTTCGCAGCGCCACCGCCCTGCTGGGCGCGGTCCTCACCGCCGGCGTCCTGCTCGCCCCGTCCGCGTTCGCGGCCGCCTCCGCGAGCGGAACCGGCGTCACCATCGTCGCCCAGGCTCCGGCCGCGGTGGGCTTCGCCGGGCAGCCGGTCGGCTTCACCGAGACCGTCACCAACACCGGTGACGCCCGTTCCGTCGTCCTCACCCTGGAGGCCACCACCGGACCCGGGGTGGAGCAGAACAGCCTGGTCATCCAGTATCAGGACGGCGGCACTTGGAAGGACCTGGCCCTGGACTACTCCGTCCAGGCGGGCACCTTCACCGGGCACACCGGTGCCCTCACGCTGGCCGCCGGCTCCACCACCACCCTGAAGCTGCGGATCGGACTGCCCATGGGCACTCCCCACAACGGCGACAGCAACGGCGGGGCCTCCTCGATCAAGCTGCGCTCCTCGGTGGCGGCAGCCGACGGATCCCCGGTGCTGCTGGCCCAGGACACCCACACCATCGGGGTCGACTCCATCTCGTCCGGACTGGTCGGCGTCCCCACTACGGCGACCGCCGGTGGTGCGCCGATCGAGTTCACCGCGACCCTGAACAACCCGACGCCTTCGGACTACACCAACCTGGGCGACGTGATCTTCGTCAACGACGGCGCGACCGTGCAGGCCCGCACCTCGGGCGGCCCCTGGACCACGCTGCCGCCTGTCACCGGCTCGCAGCCGGACCCGAGCCGGGGCTTCTACCTGGGCGGGAGGAACTCCTCTTCTGCGGCGGGCAGCGACCGCACCTTCGATGTCCGGATCTCCTTCCCCGCCGACGCAGCACTGGGCACGACCACGATCAACCCCTGCCTGTTCGTCAACGAGGGCAGCACCCCCTTCGAGGGGACCACGATGTGCACGGCGGGCGTGAAGGTGAAGATCGTGGCAGCTGCCCAGGGCAGTGCTTCCCCGACCGCCACGGCGACACCAGCGCCGACCTCGACCTCGACCTCGACCGGCACTCCGACCCCGGCAGCCACGCTGCCCACCGACGACGCCACCCCGACACCGAGCGCCTCCGCCTCCGGCCCGTTGGCCGACACCGGTGCGAGCAGCAGCACCTCCTATCTGGCCATGGGCGGCGGGGCCTTCCTGATGGTCGGCGGAGCCGGACTGCTGCTGGCCCGTCGTCGCCGCTCCGAGTAGTACTCCGTCAGGTCTTCCGATCTTCGAGGGCGCGTCCTGGTGGACGCGCCCTCGGATCGATCTTTCCGCACGACCGCTCCAGCTCGGCCTTCACTGCGCCCAGGCGTTCCCGAAGCTCGTCCACCTCACCCGGTCACCCAGCCCCCGACCACGGGCTCGGACCCCGGAGCAGCCCCGCTGGGCGCGGTGACACCGGCCCTGGCGGAAGTACCGCGCGAGCACCCATGCCGCTGCACACCCCGCTCTGACCTGCGGTGAAGCAGGCAAGCGGCCACCGCAACCCTCTCCGGAACGGCCCCAGCAGTCTCAGACGCGGATCCCGGGGGCGGCCCGGTGGCAGGCACGGCCGGTCCTCGCGAGAGGCAGGGACCGGCCGCGCGGCGAGGGGAAGACCAGTCAGTGCCAGTGGACGGGCAAGTGCTGCGGCCGCCGGGGCGCGGCCGAGCCGGGGTCAGTACGCGATCGCGACGGCGGTGCGGATCGTGTCCGGGGCATGGAGTACGGCCAGGACGGCATGGGCCAGGTCGGCGCGGGAGATACTCCTGCCGTGTGGAACGGCCCCGTCGGTGACCGAGCGGTACACACCGGTCAGCGGCTTGTCACTCAGTCGCGGGGGCCGCACCACGGTCCAGTCGCAGTCGCCCCTTCGCAGTGCCTCCTCCATGACGGTCAGGTCCGCGTACACGTTCGCGAACGCCCTGCGGATCAGCGGGTCCACAAACCGGCGCATGAGCAGCGGCTCGCCCGGCGGCAGCGGTGCCACCGGGGCCGCGCTGACGGCAACGATGCGACGCACCCCCGTGGCGTGCATGGCCTCCACCGCCGAGTGGACCCCGCCCGAGCAGACGACAGTGGGCCCCCGGCCGTGCGGACCCAGCGCCGAGATGACCGCGTCACGGCCCTCGATGGCCGGGGCCAGCCCGTGCGGATCCATCACATCGGCGGTCACGACCCGCAGCCGGCTGCCGTCGACCCGAAGCCCGGCGCGATCGCGAACCACCGCAGTGACGCCGTGCCCGGCGTCGAGGGCCTGCCTGACCACCTGCCGGCCGGTACGGCCGGTCGCCCCCAGTACCGTCAGTTCCATGTCTCTCCCTCAGCGTCCCACCCCGTCAGGAGTGGGTGAGTACCGGCTCACGCAACACTCTCGCAGGTGCTGATCGGCCGGGGCAGCACCGATCGTGTCGGCTCAAGAGAACGGCCGCCGGCGGCGCATCGCGGTGGGGCCACCCACGGGCAGTCCACCTGGTTCTCAGGACTGTCACGTCAGCGGAAAGGCGGGCCCTGACGTGGAGGAGGTGTCGTCTCAATGAGCCCGTACGGCGCTGTGTCGTTGCGTCCTTGGCCTCTGATCGGGCCGCCCGCTGATCACCAGTCGTCGTGATCGAGCCTCCGACCGGGGTCGGTCTACCAGCGGCGGTGCAGGGGCCAGGTGTGCCGTCAGGGGCGGCTGGAGGGCTACCTGATCACCTCCTCGCACACCAGCGCCCCCCGGGCCAAGCTCACCGACCTGTTCGTCCGGGACCTCGGCGGTCTGGACACCTGGCACCGCCGTACGTCGCCGCACCTGGCCGCACCAGGAACTGCAGCGGGTGGGAGCGGCCGTCCGTCAGATCCGGATCGGGGCGTCGCCCGAGCCTGACCGCCAAGGCGTCCGGGACCTCGAACGACCGGCACCACGGTTGGCGTTTCCGACCCCCGACCGCTGGGCGTCACCTGCTGTGCGGGGTCTGGCCCGGCCCTCGCCCAGGGCTGGGGCACCAGCGTGGAGACGTGACTGGCGCTGTCAGTCGTGATGGAGCCCGTGGCAGAGCAGGTCGAATGCGGTGCGGGTGGGTTCCGCGAGGCTTCGGCGTATCGAGGTTTCGGACTCGCCGGCCGTGACGCGTCGGCGTAGTTCCCGCTGGACCGCGCGGCGCAGGCCGGCGATCGCCCCGGCCAGCAGCACGGGTGCGGGGATGTCCGGCTCTTCTTGCAGCTCGGCGGCCAGGACTGCTTCGGCGCGTTCGCCGATCTCGCGTTCCCGGGCGCGCAGGGCGGGGCTGGCCGCGATGGTCTGCCAGAACTGCAGCTGCATCGTTCCTTCGGGGGTGGAGCGGCTCAGCGTGTCGATGGCCTCCAGGAGGTGGTCACGGACGGCCTCGACGGGGCAGCTGGCGGGTTGGCGTTCGCGGACGACGCGGGCCAGCTCGTCCTCGGCCTCGGCCTGCAGGTCGAAGAAGAGGTCCTCCTTGGTCGGGAAGTAGTTGAAGACCGTCTGCCCGGAGACGCCGACGCGGCGCGCCACCTCGGTGACGGTCACCTGGTCGAATCCGTGCTCCAGGAAAAGCGGGAGCGCGGCGTCCGCTATCGCCCGGCGGGTCTGCTGTTTCTTGGTCTCGCGAAGCCCCATGGTTCAATCATAGGGCCGCACAAAATTTTATGTCACTCAAGTTTTCTCGTATGGTGAAGGTATGCCGCTGCGGCAATCCGGCCAGGCCCCCTCGGGGACCGCGCCCCGCCGCAGGAGACGACCACGTCGGCCTCCAAGGCAGTACCACCGCCGCGCCGACGTCCGCACCGCCGTGCCCGAACACCTCGCACACGTCTTCTGACGGCGCCCGCTCCCGCACACGGGCTTCGCGTCCGCACCCGCACCACACCCCCATGGAGGACCCGATGAGCACCCACTACCCCATTGCGATCATCGGCGGAGGTCTCGGCGGTGTCACCGCCGCCCGGGTCCTGCACGCCAACGGCATCAAGGCGGCGGTCTTCGAACTGGAAGCGTCCGCGCAGGCGCGCACGCAGGGCGGCATGCTCGACATCCACGAGGAGGACGGGCAGAAGGCCCTGCGCGCCGGCGGCCTCTACGACGACTTCCGCAAGATCATCCACGAGGGCGGCCAGGCCCTGCGCCTGGCCGGCCCGGACGGCACGGTCCACGTCTCCGCAGAGGATGACGGCGACGGCGACCGTCCCGAGGTGGACCGGGGAGAATTGCGCGATCTGCTGCTGAACTCCCTGCCGGACGGCACGATCCGCTGGGGCCGGAAAGTCACCGGGGCCCGTTCACTGAACGACGGACGCCACGAAGTGACGTTCGCCGACGGGTCCACCGTCACCGCCGACCTGCTGATCGGCGCTGACGGTGCCTGGTCCCGCATCCGGCCGCTGGTCTCGGACGCCAGGCCCGAATACACCGGCATCAGCTTCGTGGAGACGGACCTGCTGGACGCCGACAGGCGCCACCCGCGCAGCGCGGCCCTGATCGGCGGCGGCTCCTTCATGTGCCTCGGCGACCAGCGCGCCTTCCTCGCCCACCGGGAGACCGATGGCAGCCTCCACGTCTACACCGCTCTAAGGGCTGACGAGGGCTGGCTCGGCACCATCGACTTCAGCGACACCACCGCCGCCAAGGCCGCGGTCCTTGCCCACTTCGAGGGCTGGGACGAGGGCCTGCGCGCCCTGGTCGCCGACGCCGACGGCACGCTCACTCCCCGCCACATCCACGCCCTGCCCGTCGGGCACCGCTGGGACCGCACCCCGGGCCTGACGCTGCTCGGTGACGCCGCCCATCTGATGTCCCCCTTCGCCGGCGAGGGGGCCAACCTGGCCATGTTCGACGGAGCCGAACTCGGCCTGGCGATCGCCGCCCACCCCGGCGACATCGAGACGGCCCTGGCTGTGTACGAGGAAGCCCTCTTCCCGCGCGGCGAGGCGTCCGCTGCCGAATCCGCCGAAAGCCTGGAGAACATGTTCAGCGAGCGCGGCCTGGAGCACACGGTCGAGTTCTTCACCAACGGCCCCGCAGCCCAGTGAGACCAGCCGTCCCCCCGGCCCGGGGGGTGCCGCTGCCCTGCCGTGTGGCAGGGCAGCGGCACCCATGTGGCGGGGCTGGGTTACCAGCCGACGGCCACCTGCACGTACTGTGCGTCGGTGGTGTTGAAGTCCGAGGACTGGCCGTTGTCGTCGTCGTAGGCGAAGCCGTACTGCAGGCCGTTGACGGCGACCGAGTGCCAGAACGCGGAGTAGTAGTTGCAGGGTGCGTTCTGGTAGTAGTCGGACGGGGTGTTCTGCACGGTCGTGGAGAACTGCGCCACGCAGCGGTTCAGGCCGGCGCACAGGCTCGCGTTGCCGTTGAGGGCCGGGCTGCCTCCGCCCTGGCATCCGAA
>Ga0302314_10001348_pt1 | contig 45875 bp, 38 predicted proteins | sample III_Palsa_N2_3_FD_200533 | JGI IMG/M metagenome (GOLD analysis project Ga0302314, IMG submission 200533) | Peat permafrost microbial communities from Stordalen Mire near Abisko, Sweden - III_Palsa_N2_3 | ecosystem: Environmental > Terrestrial > Soil > Palsa > Peat permafrost | place: Sweden...
AGTTGATGATGATCGCGTCCGCCAGCCGAGCCGATCGCGGGTAATTAAGCTGTCGATAGATGCGAGGCATTGGCATAATTGACGCCGGCTCGGTGAAGGCATGCATCGTCTTCATGTGAACGACGAGCGACCACGTTGGGTTCACCAAGGGCGCCATCAGGGTGTTGAAGACGTCTATCCCACTCAGCGGCAGCCTGATCGGCGAGTACAGGTGCTCGGACAGCGTACGCGGCGTCCGCCGTTCATTCGACCACGGATAGGTTATATATTTGACCTGGTCACCGTAGCCCTGATGCAAATGCCGGCATTTTGGGCTCACCAGCAAATGCAGTTCTTCATCGTGGTCGAGCCGATTTGCTATTTCCGGAATGACCCTCGTCCAGAACCAGTGGGCGCCCGACGGATGCTCGGGGTTCTCGCTCAGCAAATTGATCGCGACACGCATCCGCCTGCTCCTAGAATACGCTTTCCGAGATTGCTTCCGCCGTCATTGCTGATTGCTGGATGTATTGCGCGAGAGCGTGCATGATCGCCTGATGCAGATCCTCGACCACGCCGTAGTTGCCGCAGTCGGCATGGATCGCGATCTCGGCTGTTTCCCGCGCGGCGCCGCCGTCGAATCCGGTGATCGCGATCGTCCGGATGTCGTTTTCGCGCGCCCATCGAAGTACCTTCACGATATTGGGTGAACGTCCGGACGAGGAGATCGCGATGAGGACGTCGCCCGGCTGGGCCTGCGACTGGAGCTGATAGGAGAAGATGTCCTCGTACGCCAGGTCGTTGGCTATTGCCGTCAGCAGCTCCACGTTGTTGCTGAGGCTGGCCACCCGGGGCGTGAAGTTGGTCTTGGCTCGCACGCCCTTAACGTGATCGCACACCAGGTGGTTCGCGATCGAGGCCGATCCGCCGTTACCGCAGGAAAACACGCCCGCGCGCCGGGTGTAGGCCGTCAGCAGAACCACCGCCGCACGGTCGAGGGCGGTCAGGTCGATGGTCTTCCACGCCTGCGCGACCTCTTCCGCGTAGGCGCTCGCGAACATCGCGGCGCTCGGATAGGGAACCGCGGGAAACGTGACCAAATCGCCGACGACCGGCGCCTGCGGACTGCTTAGCTCATAAATAGTGCTCATTTTACGACACGCTCCAGGATAAAGGGAGCCGCGGCGGCCAGGCTTGGGAACGACCAGACTCCCGACCGCGGGTATTCGCCATTTCCCACATAGACCGCCGACGCTCCGATCACTTCCGCGAGGCCCATGTCCTCGGGCCGGTCGCCTACCACCCAAGACGCGCGTAGGTCCAAATTGAGCGCGGTTTCCGCTGCCCTCGCCATTCCCGGCCGCGGCTTTCTGTCTTCGCTCGTGCGGGTGAAGGCCTCGACTACCCCGGCCGGATGATAAGGGCAGTAGAAGAAGAGATCAATATGCGCCTCACGCTCGGCTAGATACCGTGCGATGTATTCATGCACTGCGGCAACGTCGGCCAGGTCGTAGAAGCCCCGGGCGACGCCGGCCTGGTTGGTCACCACGACGACCGGGATCCCCGACCGGTTGAACGACGCGATCGCCTCCGCCGCGCCGTCTATGAACTCCACGCGATCAACGGAGCCGACATAGCCGTGATCCGCGATGATGGTCCCATCGCGGTCAAGGAGGATCCCTGGGCGACTGCGAGGATTGCGCAACTTTGCGGCAGGTTCGCTGGCATATGCGGAAGAATCCACCATCGTCACACGGCCCCACCTCGCCCGTCCACTCGTGCCGAGGATCCCCATTCCGGACATACGAGCAGCCGGCCCGCCCGCTTGATACAGCCGGGACGGCCGATTTCATGACTGGCCGTCGAATACCGCTTCCGCCGCTGACGTCGCCGAAGAGGTTGGCAGTCGTGAGTATCAATGCGCACCCTCCGCTGATCCTGATGAACGTCATGTCCGCCAGGGGACGCCGGCGACCGGTTCACAGGATCCGACGCGCCGACGCGCAGTGGACGTAGGGGGAACACGCGTGACTTCGATAAAAGACACCACATCCTCAGAGAAGTCACTACGGCGGCTGCTCTTCGGCGGTGATCTGACCGCGGTCGCGGTGGCCTTTGGGCTCACGATGCTGCTGCAGAGCCGACTGCGCCCGGACCGGTCGATCGCCGCGTCGATAGCGGCCATCGCCGCGACCCTCATCGTGATCAAGCTGCTCTGCCTGTACCAGTCGTGGGTCTGCTCGGAGTTCTCCCGCCAGGCCGCTCGGATCGTCATGGCAACCGCCGCGGGCGGCTGCGTGCTCGCGGTCACCGGCTGGCTCGGCGGCTCGCTGGGCTCCGTGCCCGCCGCACCCGCGGTCGAGGGCGCGGCGGGCGCCGCCGCGCTGATGATCGCCCTGCGGTGGCGTTACCGGCGGTGGCTGAAGAGCAAGCGGGCGGAGGGATATTTCCTGCAGACCGTGATCCTGGTCGGGACCAACGAGGACACTACCGCCGTGTGGCAGATGTTCTCCGACGAGCCCGAGCTCGGCTACCGAGTCGGAGGATTCGTCGGCAGGCAGGCAGACGGGGCGGCCTGGCAGGACCTGCCGCACCGGTCCGAGATAGCCGACCTTCCGCTGCTGGCGGCCGAGATCGGGGCCGACGGCGTCATGCTCGTGGGCAGCGCGCTGACCGGCGCCGAGACCTCCGCCGCGGTCCGGGTTAGCCTGGCCTGCGGGCTGCACGTCCAGCTCTGGCCCGCGCTGCTCGGGGTGCTCAGCAGCCGGATTCGCACCGCCCCGGTGTCCGGTCTGGCGATGCTCTACGTCGAGGCGCACCGGCCACCGCAGTGGCACATGTGGCTGAAGCGCGCCTTCGATATCGCGGCCGCGGCGGTCCTGCTGCCGCTGTCCGCGCCGGTGCTGCTGACCGCCGCGATCATCATCCGCCTGGAAGACCGTGGCCCGGTCATCTACCGGCACGCCGTGATCGGCCGGTACGGGGTCCACACGGAGGTGCTCAAGCTCAGGACGATGGTGCCCAACGCGTCGGAGATGCTCGAGCGCATCGAGGCGATGAACGAGCGGAAGGGCGGCCCGCTCTTCAAGGCGACCAACGACCCGAGGGTGACCAGGATCGGCCACCTGCTGCGGGCGACCAGCATCGACGAGCTGCCGCAGCTCTGGGACGTCCTGACCGGGCGGATGAGCCTGGTGGGGCCACGATTCGCGGTCCCCAAGGAGGCCGCCCAGTTTGACGAGGAGTTGCAGCGGCGGACCGTCATGCGTCCGGGGATCACGGGCCTGTGGCAGACCGAGGCCAGGGACAACCCGTCCTTCAGCGCGTACCGGCGGCTCGACCTGCTCTACATCGACAACTGGTCACTCGGTCTCGATCTGGCCATCCTCGTGAACACAGCGCACTCCGTGTCCGTCCGGGCGGTGAAGGCCGTGCTCGGGCCGGTCAGGCGCCGCAAGTCCGAGCTCGCCCGCCGGGCGGCCGTCCCACCGCTCGTCAAGACACCAGGAGCAGACCTGTGAAGGCAACGGCAAGGGGGAACGGTTCCCCCCGCGTTCTCATCATCATCCAGAACCTGCCGGTGCCGTTCGACCGGCGGGTGTGGCTCGAGTGCCGCGCCCTGACCCGGGCCGGCTACCAGCCGGTGGTGGTCTGCCCCAAGGGCCCCGGAGACCCTTCCTACCAGGTCATCGACGGCGTCCAGATCTACAAGTACCGGCCGTACAGCCCCGGGGGCGGGGCCGCTACGTATGTCGCCGAGTACGCCTACTCGTTCGCCGCCACCCTGCTGCTGTCGCTCAAGGCCGCCCGCGGCGGCCGCTTCGACGCCGTCCAGAGTTGCAACCCGCCCGACATCTTCTGGCCGATCGGCCTGCTGTTCAAGCTCTGGCACGGCTCCCGGTTCGTGTTCGACCACCACGATCTGTGCCCGGAGACGTTCGAGTCGCGCTTTCCCGGCGGCCCGCCGCTGCTCTACCGGGGCCTGCGCTTCCTTGAACGCTGCACGACCCGGGCCGCTGACCACGTGATATCGACCAACGAGTCATATCGGCGACTGGTGATGGACCGGGACGGGGTCGGGCCCGACGACGTGACCGTGGTACGAACGGGACCCGACCCCGACCTGATGAAGGCGGTCGAGCCCGTTCCGGCGCTGCGCCGAGGCCGGCCGCACCTGGCGGCCTACATCGGCGTGATGGGACCGCAGGACGGGGTCGATATCGCCATCAAGACGGCCCACTTCGTCGTCAACACGCTCAAGCGCACCGACATCTCGTTCACCCTGATCGGATCGGGAGACTCCTACAACGACCTGGTCGCGCTGCGGGACCGGCTCGAGCTCGGGGACTTCGTCCACTTCACCGGACGGGCGCCCGACGAGACCGTGCGGGACATCCTCTCGACCGCCGACATCGGCCTGTCGCCCGACCCGAGGAACCCGCTCAACGACGTGTCGACCATGAACAAGACCATGGAGTACATGGCCTACGGGCTCCCGGTGCTAGCCTTCGACCTGCGCGAAACGCGCGCGTCGGCCGAAGAGGCGGGCGTCTACGCCACCCCGAACGACATCGAGGAGATGTCCCGACTACTGGTCGACCTGATCGATGACGAGCCCCGGCGGCAGAGCATGGGATCTGCCGGGCGACGGCGAATCGAGGAGAAGCTCGCCTGGTGCCATCAGGAACCGCATTACTTGTCCGTCTACCAACGCCTGCTCGGCCGCAAGCACGACGCCAAACGCGCGAGCGCCGGCAATGCTGCTTGAGCCCCCTCGGAAACCGGCAGGTAGCGGAGCGCCCCGCATCGGGTGGTATCTGAGGCGCCTTCGCTGCATGTCACCGCAAGAGGTCTCGTGGAGGTCCGCCGACGTGTTCAGGAAGAGAGCGTGGCGGCGGAGGCAGGTCCCTCCCACGGCTTCGGCGCCGCCAGTCAGTGAGGAAACAGTGCCTCGCTTCGCATCGCCCCTCCCGGCCGGGGCCCTGGATGCCGTCCCCGCCGACGGCAGGCAACGCCTGCTCCGCGTCGCCGACGAGATCCTGGCCGGCCGGTGGGAGGTTCTCGGAGCCACCCGGCAGGACATGGTGGCGCCCGATTGGTTCCTCGACCCCCTGAGTGGCCGACGAGCACCCCAAACCGAGTACTGCTTCAGCATCAACCATCGCGATGAGACCGTCACCGGCAACGTCAAGCAGGTCTGGGAACTGTCCCGCCACCACCACCTGACGGTGCTGGCCTGCGCGTACGCGATGACGGGCGACCCCCGGTACGCCGAGCGAGCCGGATCCCACCTCCGGTCCTGGTGGCAGGAGAACCCGTTTCTGTCGGGGATCCACTGGACCAGCGGGATCGAGCTCGGAATCCGGCTGATCTCCTGGGTGTGGATCCGGCGGCTGCTCGACGGCTGGGACGAGATCCGCGAGCTGTTCGAGGACAACGAGCTCGCCCGGCAGCAGATCTGGTGGCACCAGACCTACCTGTTCGGGTTCCGCAGCCGCGGCTCCTCGGCCAACAATCACGTCATCGCCGAGGCCGCCGGCCAGCTGGCCGCGGCGCTGGCGTTCCCCTGGTTCGAGGAGAGCGCCGCCTGGGCCGATGCGTCGGCCAGCCTGCTCGAGCGGGAACTGGACAACAACACGTTCCCGAGCGGGGTGAACCGCGAGCTCGCCTTCGACTACCACGGCCTGGTCGCGGAGCTCGGCCTGATCGCGGCGATCGAGGCCGACCAGGCCGGACGACCCCTTCCCGACGCGACCTGGCAGCTACTTGGGCGCATGGTCGACGTGGCCGCCGCCTGCCTGGACGGCGGGCAACGGGCACCTCGTCAAGGTGACAGCGACGACGGCCGGGCCCTCGTGATCGCAGCTCCCGACGAGAACCGCTGGGAGGCGCTGCTGGCGCTCGGGCAGGCGCTCTTTGGTGCGCCCGAGTGGTGGCCGCGAGTGCAACCGGGCGTCGCCAGCACCGCCCTGTCGGCGCTGGGCCGCCCCCGTCGGCTGGCCGACCGGCCGGCGACGCGACCCTGGCACTTCGCTGACGCCGGGATCACGATCTTCCGCTCCGAGCGGGACGGCGAGCCCGAGATCTGGTGCCGGTGCGACAGCGGACCGCACGGGTTCCTCTCGATCGCCGCGCACGCGCACGCCGATGCCCTGGCTATCGAGGTTCGGCACGGCGGAATCGATATCCTGACCGACCCGGGCACGTACTGCTACGGCGGCGATCTGCCGTTTCGTCGCTACTTCCGAGGGACGATCGGCCACAACACGCTCGAGGTGCTCGGCGGCGATCAATCGATCTCCGGTGGACCCACCATGTGGATCAGGCACGCCACGTCGCGCCTGCTTGACCTGGAGTCGAACCCTGACGGGAGCGAGGCGCGCTGGGCGGCCGAGCACGACGGCTACCGGACCCTGAACCCCCCGGTGATGCACCGCCGGACGGTGGAGTTTCACGGCGAGCAGCGCCGCATCGTGGTGACCGACGAGATCGACGGCACCGGCCGGCCCGCCATACGGCTGGCGTTTCACCTCGGGCCGGCCGTCGAGGCGGAGCTGGACGGCCACGTGCTCGCGCTCCAGTGGCCGGACCAGGATGCGGGCCAGGCCAGGGCCGCCATGACCCTGCCGTCGTCGCTCGACTGGACGCTGCACAAAGGCTCGGTAGACCCAGTGCTCGGCTGGTACTCCCCGGCGTTCGGACAGCGGGTCCCGGCCACGGACGTGATCGGCGTCGGGTTTGCCAGGGCCGGCTCGACGCTGCTGACGCAGCTGGCCTTCCTCAGCCCGACCGTGACCTTACGGTTCCGGCTGCAGGCTGACGTTGAAGTTGTTTATGTCGAACTTCTCTGGCTTGCCATTCGTCGACACGAGCTCAACGCCATTACATATCTGGTAGAGCGTTGACGTGCTCGCCAGCCAGCCTTTCGACATCGCGTACCTGAAGAAATCCGTCAGGTTGAGATTGCCGGACAGTTTGCCGTGCTGGTCGACAAAGGCGATGTATTGATTCGGCGGGGCCGAACGATAGACGCTGTACGTGCGGCCAGCGTCGCTGAACGATCCGCTGAGCGACCCGGCCGGCGCCTGGCCGTTATCGAAAGTCCAGATCATAATCTCGGTCGATTTGGGGGTGACGATGCCATTGAGCCAGATATCGTACTCGAACTCCCAGATGCCGGAGCTTTTGCCAACGCCGGGCGGGACATCAGAGTAGCGACTGGTGATCGATTTCCAGCTGCTGAGACTCGTCGGCGTGGGATACCAGCTTTCCTGAACGTTCGGCGAGGTTTTAACGGCGCCGTCGGAAGTGTTATTATTCATCGTCGCGATGGCATACCAGTTATTGTAATTGCAAACGTAAATTGATTGCGACAGGCCACCGTAATGACTGGCGTTCCAGGAATCATTCGTGACATAGTAAGCGCCTTCAGAGATACCGCTCTGCGCGTTCCGAGGGTCCATCGCGACAACTCTCGGATCGCTGCAGGTATGGCCGGCGGGCACCGCGAGATCGGCCGAGCCGGAGTAGAGCGGCGCCGCATGGCACCCGGCCAGGAAGGTGATGCCCAGGGCCGCGGCGGCTAGCTTACGTAGACGCGGCATCCTGCTGCCAGTCGCTCTTCCAGCTTGAGAACGCGATGACCCCGCACGCGCGCGACGACAGGCTCTTCTTGGTCACCGGATCAGTCGGCAGCGGACCGCAGGTCCCGTACACGTACGCATACCAGCCCCACGGCCCGCTGTAGGCGTTATCGGACCAGACATTGTTACCGGGCTCCGCGCTCTTATCGGCCGACACTCCCGGCAGCACGGAAAAGGCATTCAGATTGGAAAGCGGATCCTTCGTGCAACCGCTGTCCCATGAGGGGCACCCGGTGAAGGATGAGCTGCTCATGATCGCGTTGGCCCCGATCTGAGTGTCGAACGGGGGTTCGCCGCCGACCTGGAACGCCATGAAGTTCGTGCCGCAGGAGTCCGCGTTCACCGCCGTGCACGACGTCGTTTTACCGCCGCCGACGAGGGGGGCGCTCGCCGCGATGACGGAAGGGTTGAACTCGAAGTCGTTGCCGGTCACCGAGATGTCATTCGCCTCCCACTGGCAGCCGTCCCAGTAGGAGATACCGTCAGGGGCGAGCGGGCCGGACGGAAGCGCCGCGCTTGTGGCGTACAGCTGGCAGGTGCCGGCGTTGCTGACCTCGGTGCCAGCGTTTTCCTGGCTCGCCAGCGGTGGCGAGACCGTCACCGCGCAGTCGTTGGCGTAGCACTTCTCCGCGGTGACCTTGTAGGGCTGGACTGCCCTGATCGGGCCCGCCAGCGTCCCGGTCCCGCGGACCAGGGAGACGCCGGCGAAGCTGGTAGGGGTGGTCCCCGTGTAGGAGACGATGGCGCCGGTGTAGCTTCCGCCGCCGTTGCTCCAGGCCGCGGACGTCCCGACGCGGAGTTCGCCCGCGGACGGGAAGCCGGCGCTGCTGGCACGGATGGTCCCCGACCCGGCGAACGCGGTCACGTTGGCGCGATCGGTCGTCGTCGTCGATGCGGGATTGCCGAAGCCGATCTGATCGTCGATCGCGCTGGCCCCGGCGACGAGGACTGTCGCGCTGCCCGCGGTGGCCGGCGCGGCCAGCGAGAGCGCTCCGCCGTGGGCGGTGTCTCCCTCATGGGAGAAGTAGTACTGCCCGCCGGAGGCGGTGGTAGCGGTGTTCGGGAAGCCGCCCGAGCAGTACGAGCTGTCGTTGGGCCAGCCCTCGCCGGAGTTCTCGCAGGAGCGAGAGCCAGCCTGCCAGACGTCGAGGCCCTCCCAGTTGTTCACGAACGTGTTCTGGGCTATGCGGACTTGGTTTTCATAGCGGCTGCCGGGCACGTCGAACCCGCCCGTGCTGTTCACGTTCACGGCGCCATCGCAGTTGTTGGCGCACCCGCCGCTGCCGCTCCCCCACCCGCCGTCCTCGAACAGGTTGCCGGTGACGTCCAGGTCGAACCCGGTCTCGGCGATGATGGCCGAACTGTAGCTCTTGTAGAAGTAATTGCCCGCGATCAGCGTGCCGGAGTTCCCGTCGTCAAGCCAGATCGGGGATCCCTTGGCCGGGCTGTCGCCAATGAAGGCGTTGTCGACAATGTCGGCGTTGAGTGTGCCCCACCATTTGCCCCCGCCCGAGCAGCCGCAACCCGGGTCGGGCCGATAGTTCGACTCGTAAACCTCGTTGTAGTCAAAGCGGTCGTCGGAACCGAAGATATTAACTCCGTAGTCGCCCATCCTCGAAAGACAGTTGTACTCGATGGTGCCCTGGCTGCCGCCGTAGATGGCGACGCCGAAACCGGGCGTCGAGTAGCCGTCGTGAATGTCGTTATGGCTGATCGTCCAGCCCGCGCCCGTATAAATGGTGCCGGTGGTCACGTGGAGATCATGAGCGATATTCAGGTACTCGACGCTGACGTCGCCCGCGAGGTCCCCGTAATAAACGGGGGTGCCGCCCGCGAGAGGGACGTCAAGCCCGCCTTGCACAGCGGCCGAATAGCCTCCCGGGCCGCCCGTCACCGCCCCGAGCGTGTAGGTGTCCGCCCCGATTGCCACGCTCGCGTATTCGACGAGCGGGGTCGCCGAATGGAGCAGCACCGATGTCGCGCCCTGCCCGGCGGCCGCCGACACATAGCCGATCGGCGGCTGTCGGTTGGCGTACACCGCCCCGCCCGCGCTCTCCGCGGTCGTCAGCCCGGACGCGAGCGTGATCGTGTCGCCGGAGACGTGTGTGATCTGATAAGTCGTCCGATCGTCGAAGGTCAACGAGGAAATGTAGCCGGCGATGGGCGTGCTCGTGGTGATCGTGCTGGCTCCGGCCGGCGCGGCCGACGCGAGCGTGCTCCCGCCGCCGGAGAAGTCGTAGGTGGCGTTCTCGGCGGTGATTCCCGCCGCGGCGCCGCCATCGTTGAAGGTCGGCTCCGGCTGGCCCGGGGCGGAACCGCCGATAAATTCGTCGCCGGATACCGTCGCCAGCGAGACCTGCCCGTAGGCTCCTGCCTCGAAGAAGTAGAGCAGCGGCGTCTCAGGGAAGTTGTACGCGGCCTGGGTGGCGGACCCTCCAGGGGCGTAGATCACGGCGGCCTCCGCGGTGGAGTGCTCGCCGGCGATATAGGCAGGCAGGGGCGGCAGCTTAGTCCCGTAACCGGGCAGCGCCTCGTACTGCGAGACCGTGTAGCTCTGGCTTCCCGAGGCGAGCGCGTCGTACGTCCACGGGCTCGTCAGGTACCGTGCCTGCTCGTTGCAGACCTGGTAGCTCAGGCCGGGCGCCGGGGCGGCGGAGACGGGGACAGCCGATGCCGGTCCAGGACCCGGTGTCGGCGTAGAGGCCGGCGCCGACGCCGGGGAGTGCGAGCAGGCGACGAGGAACGCGAGCAGCAGGGGCGCCGGCGACAGGACTCGCGCGGCCGCCAGCGACCGGCCGTTTCGAGCGAGTCGCCTCCTCATCCCCAGATGTCTCGCTGCACGTTGAGCACGACCCGAGATCCGAGGCGGTCGAGCTTGACCGGCAGCTCCTTCATCTCGGCCAGGCTCTCGCGGACGGCCCGCTGCCGCTCCACCGGGCAGATCACAAGCAGGAACCCTCCGCCCCCGGCGCCGGTCAGCTTCGCACCGGTCGCACCGGCCGCGAGCGCACGGTCCACCGCGCTGTCTACCTGGGCGTTCGAGATGCCCCCAGCCAGCTGGCGCTTGGCCTCCCAGCCCTTGCGCATCGCGTCGCCCACCCCCTCCACATCGCCGCCGCGCAGGCGGTCGGCCGCCAGGCCCGCCAGGTCGCTCAGCAGGTCGAGCTGATCACGGGTGGCTTTTATGTTGGCCGTCTGCTCGGCCAGGATCGAGTTAGCGCTCCTGGTGATCCCGGTGTAAAAGAGCATGATGTGGCGCTGCAGGTCGCGCCGTTCGGCCGGGGGCAGGTCCAGCTCCTCGGCCACCACCTGGTCGCCGGGTCCGAACCGGATGTCGCGAATGCCACCGTAGGCGGCGATGTACTGGTCCTGCTTGCCGATGGGCTTGCCGCACCGGTCGATCTCGATCGCGCAGGCACGGTCGGCGAGCTCTTCCGCCGTCACCTGCCGCCCGCGGTACGCGAATAGCGCCTGGAGCAGGCCGACCGTGACCGCCGACGAGGAGCCGAGTCCGGAACCGCCCGCCGAGGGTATATCGGCCAGCGTCGTGATCTCCACGCCGTTCGTCACACCGGTCATCCACATGGCCTCGCGCACCAGTTCGTGCTCCAAGTCCTCGACGTGGGCGACTATCTCCTTCTTGGAATAGTTTACATAAATCGCCTCGTCGAACCGCTGCTTGACGATCACATAGATGTACTTGTCGATGGCGCAATTCAGAACGCGGCCGCCGTGCTCGCGATAGTAATCCGGAAGGTCCGTGCCGCCGCCGAGCAGGCCAATTCGCAGCGGGGTCTGAGTGATGATCATGTCGCCGTCCGCTGGGCTCGGGCCGGCCATTCCCGCTGGGCCAGCCGGTAAGCCGCCATGGTCCCGATGTCGCGCAGATAGCCTTCGACCGGAACGACCTTGGCCCGGCCGATCAGCCGGGGCAGCAGGTGATAGCCGATGTCCTGTGGCGGCGGCCCGCCGATCTCGTCGAGCACGCTCGGATGGAAGGCGTACATACCCGCATTTACCAGGTCGGAGACCGGCTTCCTGGGCTTCTCGGTGAAACCCGCCATCGTGCCTGACCGGTCGAGCTCGACGACGCCGCCGGTCGAGGGATGCTCGGAATGGAAAACGGCCAGCGTCGCGACCGCATGCTGATCCCGGTGCGCCATGACGAGGGAGCGCAGGTCAAAATCGGTGAGGTTGTCGGCATAGCAGGCCAGGAACATCTCGTCGGCGCCGATCCAGGCCCGGTTGGCCGCGAGCGTGCCGGCGCTGCCGAGGAGTTCGGGTTCGAAGAAAACGCTCACGCCCGGCGGGCCGGCCCGATCCTCGAGGTGGCGCCGCACCACGTCCGGCAGGTGGTGGAGGTTGACGAGGACCTCGTCGACGCCCGCGCGGTCAAGCGCGTCGAGCCAGATGTCGAGCATGGGGCGGCCGTCGATCGTCACCATGCACTTCGGGATCGTGTCGGTGATCGGCCTGAGCCGGCTCCCCACCCCGGCTGCCAGCAGGAAGGCCTTCACGCGGCCGCCTTCCTGACCACCCCGAGTGCGCGCATCCGCGCGTCGGCCTCGGCCAGCACCCCGTCTAGTCCGTCCATGCCCTCGAGCCACGCCGCGTAGGCCGCCACCGACTGAGCCGGGGTGCGCCTCGGTTCCCAGCCCAGCCCCTGCAGCGCGCTGATGTCGGACTGGATGTGGCGCGTGTCGCCGAAGCGGTACTCGCCGGTCACCACCCCCGGCTGGCCGGACCCGTACTGGCGCATCACAACGTCCGCGAACTCCCGCGTGGTGACCGGCTGACCGCCGCCGACGTTGAAGACCCGCCCGGCCGCGCGGGGATCGGACAGCGCCAGCAGGTTCGCGTCGACCACGTCGTCGATGTTCACGTAATCGCGGATGGCGGCGCCGTCCTCGAAGAGGACGGGGGCCCGTCCGAGCAGGTAGCTCAGGCAGAAGATGCGGCACGCACCGGAGTAGGCGTTGTACACCGACTGCCGCGGTCCCTGGACGATGCTGTACCTGAGCGCGACGGTGGGGATGCCATACCGCCGACCCAGGTTGACGGCCACCATCTCCTCTCCCAGCTTCGACATGCCGTACGCGTTCTGCGGGTTGGAGACTCGCTCGGGCGTGGTCCGCATCTCGAGCTTGCCCCCGCACTGCGGGCACGGCACGTCCCATTGGCTGGCGGCGAGGGCGCTCTCCTCGCGCATGCCCGGGGTCTGCTCGCCGTCGACCGGGCACCAGTACAGCCCCTCGCCCATCGCCGACTGCGAGGAGGCGACCACGACCCGGGCCAGATCGAGGCGCTCGGCCACGATGATCTCGTACAGCAGGGCCGTCGACCCGACGTTCACGTCGGTGAAGGCAGAGAAATCGGGCAGGTAGTCCTGGTGCGCCGCGAAGTGGTAGACCGCGTCGACGCGGCGCAGCAGGTTGGCGACCAGGTCACGGTTGCGGACGTCACCGCGGTAGAAGTCGACCTCGGGGCTCAGGTACATCGGCTCCCGGTCCCGGTGCACCGGTGGGGTCAGCGCGTCGAGCACCACGACTTCGTGGCCGAGCGACAGCAGTCGATCGCACGTATGAGAACCGATGAACCCGGCTCCCCCCGTGACAAGGATCTTCATTACGTCAGCGCTCCCTGCTCTCGGCGGCATCGCGGCAGGAATTCATCCCGGCCATGAGAGCGTCGAGTCGATCTCCCTGATACGCGAACTGGCGGCTGAGGGCGGTATCAAACTCGGCCGGGCAGCGATCAAGTGGGGTGATGAACGAACAGACATTGCCATCTGCGAACAGCGAGCGGACACGCCGATGACGCCGACGGCGACGATCATCCGACCGCGGCGCGGCATACGGCCGACCGCGCCGCCGCTGACGGCCGAGCGAGTCGTCCGGCGCAGGATCTATCTGACCTGGTGCCTGCTGTACTTCAACACCCTGACCTTCTTCCCCGGGGTTTCGTTCATTCCGATACCGGGGCCCGTGGGCAAGGGCATTGCCCAGGTGACGTTGCCGATCGCACTGGTGTGCGCGCTGTCCCTGAATCGCAAGGTTCTCCTGCGGCCGAACGTCTTCCTGTGCCTGGTCTCCCTGATCGCGCTTGAGACCATCCTCACGACCCTGCAGCCGGAGCACGTCGGGACCGTCTTCCGCACCGCCCGGCTGGTCGAGTTCGTGGTCTGCCTATGGCTACTGACGCCGTGGTGGGGCAGGCGCGACCTGCTGCTCCTGCGATGCCATCTTCTTGCGCTCTCGCTGGCGCTCGTCTCCGTGGTCATCGGCCTGCTGGTGTCGCCCGGTCATGCCCGCGTCGGGGGCAGGCTCGCGGGCGCGCTCTGGCCGATGGAGCCCACGCAGGTGGCGCACTACGCGGCGGTCATGATCGGGCTGGTCGTCGTGCTCTGGTTCTGCGGCAACATCCGCACCAGGACCGCCGCGGTCGTCGTCGTGGTGGCGGGGGCCATCCTCATCCTCACGCACACCCGGACGGCCCTGTTCGCGTTGATCGTCGGCGTTCTGGTCGCGGGCATGAGCCTCGTCGTGGCCAAGCCCCGCGTCCGCAAGCTGTTCGCCGCCGCGGGCGCGATCACCGCGGTCGTGGCCTTCACCCTGTCGGCCTTCATCGCGACCTGGCTGGAGCGGGGGCAGAGCAGCCAGGGCCTGGAAAACCTGACCGGGCGGACCGAGGTCTGGGGCCCGCTGCTGGCCGCCCCGCGTGACAAGTTCCAGGAGATCTTCGGCTTCGGCCTGTCGGCCGGCTCCTTCAACGGTCTCCCCATCGACAGCAACTGGCTCGCCTCCTACGAGCAGGAGGGACTGTTCGGGGTCGTGGTCTGCGCCATGATCCTGCTCTTCATGCTCGGCGCGTCCTATTTCCAGCCGCGCGGATTGCAGCGCGCGCTGGCGCTCTTCCTGGTCTCCTACGCCCTCGTGGCGTCGTTCACCGAGGTTGGCTTCACCGACGTCTCCCCCTACCTGCTTGACCTCACGGTGGCGGCGTCGCTCCTGGTCCCCACCTCGTCAGCCGGTCTGCAGTAGCACCTTCAGCCGGGCGAGGCACCGCCCGCGGGTGGGGCCGATGCTGCCGATCGGAAGGCCAAGCTGGTCGGATATCTCGGTGTAGGAGACCGGCGGGTCGGCCATCAGCATCTCGAGCAGTCGCTGCCACCGGGTGGGCAGCCGGGACATCGCCTCGCGAACGGTCTGGTCCCGCTCGGCCGCCAGCAGGCGCTCGTCGATGTCGGCGCCGAACGCGGGCGCGTCTTCCATTTCGTCGGTGTCCTGACCGAGTACCACCCGCTTGCGCGCCGCCAGGCAACGCAGGCACTCGTTGCGCGCGGTCACGGCCAGCCAGGAGCCGACCCGATCGGGGTACTGGATTCTGTCGATGTGCTCGAGCAACCGCAGCCAGGTCGTCTGGGCGACGTCGGCGGCGTCGCTTTCCATCAGTCTGTATTCGACGGTAATTGACCAGATCAGTTTGGAATACTGATCCACGAGGCGCTCCCACGCCTGCCTATCGCCTTTACCCGCAAGCCGCACCAGCAGCGCGATGCTTGCCGGCTCAGGGTTCGATTCCACCTGCCGCCACCATCCTAAGTAAGCCCCTGCGCCCCCTCGAGGAGCGCAGAGACGGATCCATAGAATTCCGAAGTAGATTGAAGTGCACTGCATCGGACTCGTTCTTCTCGCGAGGGCATGGCGGGATTTCCTCGGCGTTTACCGCAATGTACGGCATTGGTTAGATATCTAACGACCGCCCGATATTTCCGGGCAGGCCGCTCCACACGGCGAGCCCCGTGACGGATGCTCGACCGCAGGTCGGTGACGACGGGAGACGGCCGCGATCGCGAAGTCGCCCACAACGGCGCTGGCCAGCACGTAGGCTGGCACGCAGCGGGCCGACTGCGGCGCCGGCGACATCCCCCGCAAGCTTGAGATAATTATCGAATTACTCACGTTTTGACCGCCCCACCCCTAACGGCCGACCACGAGTGTCGAATGCAGTAAGTAACGAAAAGTAGCGACTAGAGCCCTTCCGGCTAACGACGCTTGGTAACTGGTCCCTGTTGACACAGTAACTAGAGAATAGGCAATCAGTCCAGCCCTAAACTAGGGAAACATATATGGACCAATTCGATCGCACTTAAATAATAACGAAGCCGATTTATAATCAGAATCCCACGGCAACGAACTTATTGTGATTGATGTTACCGCTGCTCATGATCGTTTCCGATGAGAGAAGCGGTCCACATCAATCAGCATCCGACGACCGGCGCGCATCTGATTGCTCCCAAGAGCGTACAAAGTCAGCGTATCGTCTAGCGGCCGCACGCAATTGCATTTCCGGGTCAATCCCGGCAGAAGATGCCTTCACCGCAAGGCGAAACAACTCGTCGCCAATCTCCTGCGCCTCGGCGGCACCGTCTGCATCCGCAGCGCCATCGGCACCAACGACACCGCGTTCCGGCGACGGCTGCGAAGCGGGAAAGCCGGCTCGCTGCGCCCGACGCTGAAGCTGGGCGGCCAGCGAGAGCGCCGGCTGCCCGAACGGCACCCCATCAAGCACCGAAGGCACCACAGCGCCACCAGACGCGTCGTCGGCCGACTCCGGCGCCGCAGCGGCCTTCGCCGCCCGCTCCGCCTGCTTAATCTCTTCCCAGTTCGCGTTGACGTCCGCCGCCGACGTCGCCGTGACCGACCCGAACACGTGCGGGTGCCGCCTGATCAGCTTCGCGGCCAGCGTGTCGGCCACGTCGTCGATGGTGAAGCCCCCGTCGGCAGCCGAACGTTCCGAGGCGATCCTGGCATGGAAGAGCACCTGGAACAGCACGTCCCCGATCTCCTCGCGGAGCGCGGGCATGTCGTCGTCCTCGATGGTCTCCGCCGCCTCGTACGCCTCTTCAAGCAGATAGCGCAGCAGCGAGGCATGCGTCTGCTCCCGGTCCCACGGACAGGAGCGGCGCAGCGTGTCCACGATCGCGATCAGCTCGAGCAGATGCGAACCGGGCACGTCTTCCGGCGCCCCGCCCCGCGGGGGCACGGCGTTCGAGCTGGTCACCTCAGCACGCGGGGGTGAGCCCGGTGGTGGACGCGGGCGAGGGCACGCCCTGAGGCTGCGACAGCGTGTTCTTGGCGGCCACCACCGTGTAGGTGGAGTAGTCGAGCCGCCCGTACTGCGGGCTGACCTGAATGTTGAGCGACTTGGCGGCCTGGCACTCGGCCTTGTTGTACTTCGCGGTCACGGTGTTGCTCTCGGCCTGGCTGGTTATCTGCTTGCCGCCGTTGACCTTGGTCTGGTACGCGGTCTCCTGCGCCACCCAGGTGCCAAGGGCGGGCAGCATCTGGGGCGAGATCCCGTTGCCGAGGAACAGCGCCGTCGCGCTGCTGAAGCCCTCCTGGGAGGCGGAGGACGCGGCCTCCGACTGTATCTCCGACAACCCCGTCTGCGACTGCGCCTGGGTAACCGAGATGCCGTTGTCCGCCGCCAGCTGGTCCATGATGGAGAACCTGATCAGCCAGGTCAGGACCGCCCGGGGCTGCTCGGCGCTGGTGAGCGTGATCTGACTGCCCAACGGCTTGGACGCCGTCTGCAGGTTCGAGACCTGCTGGTCGAGCGACGAGCTGGTGATCCGCTGGCTGCCGACGATCGCGGCCGAGCCCGCCTGCACCGGTGAGCACGCGGAGATAAGCGCGCAAGCGCCAAGGCCGGCCGCGCCAAGCGCGAGCACGCGACTGGTCTTCTTAGCGGGCACAGCCCGGCCGAACACAGCCCTGCCAAACACAGGCGATCCCTTCCAACATTTCAATGACAGCTGAAATCTACGACTCGGACAGTACCGAACGGACGACCTCCGCGCACCAAGCGAGTAGCTCGGTGTCACGCAGTGGCTCCCCGCCGAAGCCGCCGCTGGATGCCCCGGCCTTCGGCACCGGTATCAGCATGGTACGCACCGTCGGCTTGAGGATTGTCTTCGGGTATAGCCGCTGAACTCGCACCACACGGGAGTCAGGCAGGACGACCGGCGCGAACCGCACATGCGACCCCTGCAGGGTGATATCGGTCAGGCCGACCCGCCGCGCCGCCGACCGCAGCCGGGCCACGTCGAGCAGGGTCGCCACCGGCAGCGGGAACTCGCCGTAGCGGTCGAGCAGCTCCTCGCGGACGGCCATCACGTCTTCCTCGCTGTCGATGGCCGCGATCGACGTGTAGGCGGCCAGCCGCAGCCGCTCGCCCGGGACGTAGTCGTGCGGAATGTGCGCGTTGACCGGGAGCTCGACCCGGACCTCGGGGCGCTCCGGCGGCGCGTCGTCCTTCAGCTCGCGGACGGCCTCACCGATCATCCGGATGTAGAGGTCGAAGCCGACCCCGGCGATGTGCCCCGACTGCTCGCCGCCGAGCAGGTTCCCCGCGCCGCGGATCTCCAGGTCCTTGAGGGCGACGTACATGCCCGCCCCGATCTCGGTGTGCTGCGCCACCGTCGCCAGCCGCTCGTGCGCGGTCTCGGTCAGCGGCTTCTCCGACGGGTAGAGGAAGTAGGCGTACGCCCGCTCCCGGCCGCGCCCGACCCGCCCGCGGAGCTGGTGCAGCTGGGACAGCCCGGCCGCGTCGGCGCGGTCCACGATCAGCGTGTTCGCGTTCGGGATGTCGAGTCCGCTCTCCACGATCGTCGTCGCCACCAGCACATCGAACGTCCGGTCCCAGAAGTCCACCATGATCTTCTCGAGCTCGTGCTCGTTCATCTGCCCGTGCGCGACCTGGATGCGCGCCTCCGGCACGATCTCCGACAGCCGCGAGGCGACCTTCCTGATCGACTGCACCCGGTTGTGCACGAAGAACACCTGGCCGTCGCGGAGCAGCTCGCGCCTGATCGCCGCCGCGATCTGCTTCTCGTCGTACCCGCCGACGAACGTCAGCACCGGGTGCCGTTCCTCGGGCGGCGTCAGGATCGTCGACATCTCGCGGATCCCGGCCACGCCCATCTCGAGCGTGCGCGGGATCGGCGTGGCCGACATCGCGAGCACGTCGACCTCGGTCCGCAGCCGCTTGAGGTACTCCTTGTGCTCGACGCCGAACCGCTGCTCCTCGTCGATGATCACCAGGCCGAGGCGCTTGAACCGGGTCTCGGGCGACAGCAGCCGGTGGGTGCCGATGACCAGGTCCACGGTTCCGTCGGCGAGGCCGCGCTGGGTCTCCGCCACCTCCGCCGCGGTCTGGAACCGCGACATCGGCTTGACCGACACCGGGAACGGCGCGTACCGCTCGGAGAACGTGTTGAAGTGCTGCTGCGCGAGCAGCGTGGTCGGCACGAGCACCGCCACCTGCTTGCCGTCCTGGACCGCCTTGAACGCGGCCCTGACCGCGATCTCGGTCTTGCCGTAGCCCACGTCGCCGCAGATCAGGCGGTCCATCGGGACCGGCTTCTCCATGTCGAGCTTGACCTCGTCGATCGCCGAGAGCTGGTCGGGCGTCTCGACGTACGGGAACGCGTCCTCGAGCTCCCGCTGCCACGGCGTGTCGGGCCCGAACGCGTAGCCGGGCGAGGCCATCCGCGCCGAGTACAGCCGGATCAGCTCGGCCGCGATCTCGCGGACCGCCTTGCGCGCCCGGCCCTTGGTCTTGGCCCAGTCCGCGCCGCCGAGGCGGTGCAGGGCAGGCGCCTCGCCGCCAACGTACTTGGTGACCTCGTCGAGCTGGTCGGTCGGCACGTACAGCCGGTCGGGCGGATGCCCGCGCTTGGCCGCCGCGTACTCGAGGACCAGGTACTCGCGGGTCGCGCCGCCCGCGGTCCTGCTCGTCATCTCGATGAACCGGCCGACCCCGTGCTGCTCGTGCACCACGTAGTCGCCCGCGCGCAGCTGCAGCGGGTCGACCCCGCCGCGCCGCCGGGCGGACGGCAGCCGCCGCTCGTCCCTGGCGCCCGGCCTGGAGGCGCCGCGGGCGGCGAAGTCCGCCTCGGTGAGCACCGCCAACCGCACCGCGGGCCAGCTGAACCCCTGCCGCAGCTCGCCGGTCGACACATAGGGAATGCCGCCCTCGGGCTCGGCGTCGATGTCGCCGAGCCGCGCGCCGAACCCCTCGCCGCGGAGCACCTCCGCCAGCCGCTGGGCCGGCCCGTGCCCCTCGCTGACCAGGACCACCCGCCAGCCGTCGGACAGCCACTGGCGCACATCGCCGATCATGCGGCTGGTCTCGCCGCGATAAGCCGTCGCTGCCCGAGCCTCAATGCTTATAGCGAACGGTCCCGGCTGACTCTCATCCGCCAACTCGGCGCCGGGCAGGTCGGGCCGGCCGTCGGGGATCTCGTTCGCGTCGTCGCCGTCGGCCAGGCCGAACGGCGCCAGCGTCCACCACGGGATGCCGAGCTCGGCCGTGTGCTCCCGGATGGTCGCGATCGGCTGGAAGGCCGACCCGCCGAGGTCGATCGGCGCCGCGCCGCCGCCGGCCGCGCTCGCCCACGACGCCTCGAGAAACTCCTGGCTGGTGGAGACCAGCTCCATCGCCCGGGTCCTGATCCGCTCGGGATCGCAGGCGACCAGGACGCCGCCGAGCGGCAGGTGATCGACCAGCAGCTCCATCTGGTCGGCGAGGACGGAGGCGAAGGCCTCCATGCCCTCGACGGTGATGCCGTCGGCGATCTTGCCGAGGATGTCGGAGACGGCCGGGTGCTGGTCCGCGAGCTCCTTGGCGCGGGCCCGGACAGACGGCGTGAGCAGCATCTCCCGGCACGGCGGGGCCCACAGGCCGTGCTCGGCGGCGCCGGCCGAGCGCTGGTCGGCGACCTTGAAGACGCGGACCTCCTCCACCGTGTCGCCGAAGAACTCGATCCGCAGCGGGTGCTCCTCGGTCGGCGGGAACACGTCGAGCAGGCCGCCCCGGACCGCCAGCTCGCCGCGCTTGCTGACCATCTCCACGCGGGCGTAGCCGATTTCCACCAGCCGCGTGATCACGTCCTCGGGGTCGGCGTCGTCGCCGGCCACGAGCCGCACCGGCTCCAGATCGCCGAGGCCGGCCACGATCGGCTGCAGCACCGACCGCACCGGCGCCACGACCACCTGAAGCGCGCCGCCCAGTTCGTCACCGGCCGCGCCCGGGTGGGCGAGCCGGCGCAACACCGCGATCCGCTGCCCGACGGTGTCCGATCGTGGCGAGAGCCGCTCGTGCGGGAGCGTCTCCCAGCCGGGGAACGTCGCGACCGAGTGCGGCGGCAGGAACGCGCCGAGCGCGGCGGTCAGGTCCTCCGCCTCCCGCGCGGTCGCGGTCACCGCGAGCACGAATCGCCCCCGGCCGTCCGGGGCCACGGTCCCGGCCGCCAGCGCCGCGACCAGCAGCGGGCGCAGGGCGGACGGCGCGACGAGGTCGCGCGCGCCCACGCCAGGCGTGTCAGAGCTGGCGAGCGCGGTACGGAGCTGGGAATCTTCGGCTACGGCAGCGAGCAGTCCTGCAAGGCTCATGGTTTCCCAACGTCGGGTGTGCGGGGTTCCCTGGTACAGCGGGCGCGGCCCACCCGCGGGCGGCACCGGGCCACACGAACCCCCGTGTGCCCCCGGACCTCGGCGCCCCCTGGATCACATGCGGGCGCACGCCTAGACCAGTCCTAGTTTACGTCCCCGCCGTCCGCGTACCTGCCATAGCCCGCCGCGATTGCCCGAACGACCCGATCCGGGTTTTCCTAACAAAAGGCAACCTTGACGGACGCGGCAGCCCGCTGTGGGTCAGGCTGAAACCGATACGGGGTGCAACTGCGGGGAGGCGCACGGTGACCAGCTACCCGAATGGCAGCCCGCGACCGGAGCCCGCCGAGCCGCCCCGGCCAGGCAGAAGGTGGAAGGCCGGTCTGGCGGCCCTGGTGGTGGTCTTCGTCGCGCTGGCGAGCTATGACCTGATCTCCGGCGGGACGGCGCCCGGCCCCGCGGCCGCCCGCACGGCCGCCGAGGCGACTCCCCGGGCGACGGCCGAGGCGACGCCCCGCGCGACGGCGGCGGCGTCGGCCCGCGCGACGGCGGCGGCGTCGGCCCGATCTACGACTCCCGTCCCCAGCCCCGGCGCATCGGTTATTTCGGGCCCCGCACCCAGCGCGGTGGCGGCCAGCCTGCTAGCCGTCGCGTCGGCCACCGCCTACGGCCCCGACGGTACGTCCGACGGCGACCACCCGAACCTCGCGCCAGGAATCATCAACCGCGGCGACGGGCAGGCGTGGCACAGCAGCTGGTACGCGTCGCCCGAATTCGGCAACCTGCAGTCCGGCACCGGGCTGCTGCTTGACATGGGCGAGACGGTGAACCTCAGCCGCGTGCAGCTGGTTCTCGGCACCCCAGCTGGCGCGGACGTTCAGGTTCGGGTGGGGAACATGTCTCTGCCTGATGACATGGCCGTCGCGGCCAGCGCGTCCGATGTGGGCGGCACTGTGCAGTTGCGGGTGAATACTGCGGCCAGCGCCCAGTACGTGCTGATCTGGTTCACTCGGCTGCCGCCTGACTCACCCGGCAAATACCGGGTCAGCGTCTACAGCGCCACCGTATATGGCACCAAGAGGACATTATTCGCCGCGCCCGGCATAAAGTCGTCGAGCAAACTTGATGCGATCCGTAGTTATTCAATTACCATATGCTCATGACGACTGCGGAGCGTGGCACTTCGGGCACACAGCGGAGCGGAAACCGCTTCTTCGCCGAGCCACTGCGCGATTACGTGCTTCAGTGCCTCGGGCGACCGATCAGCCTGCTTCAGGCGGGCTCCCTGGCGCCGCTGCGCGAGCTGAACATCGCCGGGCTGGCCGAGGGCGGCTTCGAGATCTCGGTCTCCGTCGTCGACGACGACAACCCGGTCGCCCGGCGGGCGCTCCGGGAGGCGCAGTCCGCCTACGACGATGTGATCACCGGCGACCTGCGCTCCGCCCCGATCCCGCAGCGGACCTACGACGTGGTCTACTGCGCGCTCCTGCTCGAGCGCGTGCACCACGTCGAGCTCGTGCTTGACCGGCTCGTCAGCGCGCTCAAGCCGGGCGGCCTGCTGCTGCTGCGGACCGGCGACAGGCGCAGCGCGGCGGCGCTGCTCGACCGGCTGCTGCCGGGCCCGATCCGGACGGCCGTCTGGTCCCGGTTCCGCCCGGGCGTCCCCGGGCCGTTCCGGCCGGTCTACGAGAAGGCGGTCTGCGACGAGGGCATCGCGTCCTACGCGCTGCTGCGCGGCCTCGTCATCGCCACCCGCGGCACCGAGCTGAGCCGCCCCGATCACCCGGCCGGGCTATCATCGTCGATGCGAATCATCTGCGCTGCCATCGCCTGGCTCACGCGAGGACGCCTGACCGACCGCCACGATGAGCTGCTCTACGTGATCCGCAAGCCGACGGACCGTTTCGCCCGCGTCGTCTGAGCGGGCGGGCGTCGTCCACAGCCGCGATACGGAGGCGCACGTGACCGAGCTGCCACCCGAGCTTGCCAACTGGCCGGCCTGGACCCCGGGCGACGAGCAGCTCGGCCAGCTCGAGCTGCTCACCTCGGGCGCGTTCGCCCCGCTGGCCGGCTACCTGACGGCCGAGGACCTGTCCTCGGTCGCCGCCAGGGGCGAGCTGGCCGACGGCACGCCGTGGCCGATCCCGGTCACGCTCACCGTTCCCGCCGCCGCGGTCCCGGCCGAGGCCGACCGGCTGGTGCTGCGCGACCCGGAGGGGTCGCCGCTGGCCGTGATCGAGATCACCGAACGGGCCGCCGTCGACGCCCCGGGCGACGCGGTCAGACTGGCCGGCCCGGTCACGGCGCTCCGCGCGCCCGAGCACGGGCCGTTCCGCGCGCTCCGCCGACGGCCGGCCGACGTGCGGGCCGAGCTCGGCAGCACCCCGGTGCTCGCGCTCACGACCAGGCGGCCGCTCGGCCAGCGTCAGCTCGGCCAGCTCAGGCACCTGGCCGATCAGCTCCGGGCCAGAATCCTGCTGCTCCCGCTGGTGGCCGGGCCGGCCGAGCTCGTCCTGCGCCCGGAGTCGCTGGTCCGGGCCGTCCGCGCGGCCGCCCGGCAGCTTCCCGAGGGGACCCTCGTCGTCCCGGTGCCGCTGCCGCCGCAGGGCAACGCCGCCGACGAGCTGCGGGCCCGCGCGGTTGTCGCCGCCGCCTACGGGGCCACCCACCTGCTGGCAGACGGCGGGCGGGTGGCAGGGGAACCACGCGACCGTTCGGAAAAACCTGAATTTGACTTTAAGAAGCTGGGCCTGGAGATCCTGGCCGAGGGCGAGTGGGCGTACGACCCGCTGGCGGAGGTCTGGCGGCCGCTCGGGCGGATCGAGCCGGGGCTCGAGCGGGGCGAGCTGTCCGACGGCGAGCTCGGCGAGCTGCTCGACCACGGCGACCCGCTGCCGGCCTGGCTGATGCCGGCCGGCGTGGCGGCCGAGCTGCGCCGGGCCCGGCCGCCCAGGTCGGCCCGCGGGGTCGTCGTGTTCTGCACCGGCCTGTCCGGGTCGGGCAAGTCAACCCTGGCGCGGGACCTGCGCGACGCGCTGCTTGAGCGCGGCGACCGGACGGTCTCACTCCTCGACGGCGACCTGGTGCGACGGCTGCTGTCGGCCGGGCTCACGTTCTCCCGCGCGGACCGGGACCTGAACATCGCCCGCATCGGCTACGTGGCGACCGAGATCGCGCGGCACGGCGGGATCGCGATCTGCGCGCCGATCGCGCCGTACGCGGCCGCCCGCGCCGGGGTGCGGAAGATGGTCTCCGAGGTGGGCGACTTCCTCCTCGTCCACGTGTCGACGCCGCTCGAGGTGTGCGAGGCGCGCGACCTCAAGGGCCTGTACGCGCAGGCGCGAGCGGGCGTGATCGGCTCGTTCACCGGGATCTCCGACCCGTACGAGGTGCCCGACGACGCCGACATCGTGATCGACACGTCGGCGGTGTCCCGGCATGACGCCGTCGCGGCGGTACTCGGCCAGCTCACCCGCGGCGGCTGGCTCGCCTGACCGGGCTACGCCTTCGGGAAGCCGAGGACGGGCTCTTCCGCGTCCGGCGTCACCACGTGTTCGGGGTCGACCGCGGCTTCGTCTTCGTCGGAGTCCTCGAGGGCGGCGCCGTCGTTGAGGCGCTGGGTGAATTCGCTGGCCTTGCTGCCGACCCGGCTCAGCCGGCCGTTCAGCTTGTCGGCGATGATCGTGCGCTGCTTGTTGAGCAGGACGTAGCTGAGCAGCGCGCTGATGAGGAGGGCGAGCCCGAGCAGCAGGAGGCCGCGTGCCCCCGCCCAGAACAGGACCAGGACCGAGGCGCCGAACATGATGATCCGGGCGCTGGTGTAGACGAACGCGGTTCGCAGAGCACTGGTTTTCATAGCACTACCCAGTGTAGGACGGACCGCCGAGGATCTCGGTCAGCAGGGTCGGATCGATGTTGCCCCCGGACAGCACCGCGACCACCGGGGCCTCTGATCCGGGTGAGATCGATCCTAGCTCGGCCGGGTCCCTGAACAGCGCCGCCGCGACCGCGACCGCGCCGCCGGGCTCGGCCACCAGCCTGCCCTCGAGCGCGAGGCGGCGCACGGCCTCGAGCAGCTCGGCCTCGCTGACCGCCACGATGTCATCGACGAACGCCTGCATATGCGGGAAGGTGACCTGGCCGACCTGCTCGGCCCGGAGCGCGTCGGCCTTGGTCCTGGCGGTCTCGGCCGCCGCCCAGGCGATCCGCTCCCTCGCGTGCAGCGACTCCCTCGCGTCGGCGGCGAGCTCTGGCTCGACGCCGATGACCCGCGTCCCCGGCAGCAGCGCTTTGACCGCGACCGCGATACCCGACACGAGCCCGCCGCCGCCGACCGGGACGAGGACGGCGGCCGGGCGACGGGCGCCAGCATCGGCGGTGAGGTCCTCCGCTATCTCCAGGCCGACTGTGCCCTGGCCGGCGATCACCCGCCGGTCGTCGAACGGCGGGATCTCGGCGTAGCCCCGGTCGTCGGCGATTCGCCTGGATGCCTCGATACGGGCGGTCAGCGTCGGCGCGACCCTGACGATCTCCGCGCCGACGCCGCCGATCAGGTCGGTCTTGACCTTCGCGGCGTTGTCGGGGACGACGATCGCGGCCGGGACGCCAAGCAGGGCGGCGGCGTAGGCGACGGCGAATCCGTGGTTGCCGCTTGAGTGCGCGACCACGCCCGGCGGCCGCGCGTCGGCCAGCATCGCGGCGATCGCGTTGTAAGCGCCGCGGAGCTTGAACGCGCCGGTCGGCTGGAGCGACTCGGGCTTGATCAGCAGGGCGGGCGGCCCCGAGGCCCCCGCGGCACCGGGAAAAGCGAGTAGAGGCGTCCGAACCGTCACTCCGCGCAGCCGCGCTGCGGCGGTGAGTATCTCATCGAGCGAAACGAGATCAGCCACCTCGTAACCCTAGTGCAAGCTCGGCACGCGCATAGTGCCACGTCGCGCCACTAATACTTCGCAAGTCACCCAGAGCGACTGGCGAATCGCTAGGCTAATTTCCAGAAATCTAGGCAGAAAGTACCCGTTTGTCGCCAAACTATGGGCATACTCCGACGAGTACGAGGAGATGGAACGTGGACGGCAACAATGAGCGGCTGCTCACCCCGGGGGAGGTAGCCGCCCTGTTCCGGGTGGACCCGAAGACCGTCACGCGGTGGGCGGCGTCGGGACGAATCACCAGCATCCGCACGCCCGGCGGGCACCGGCGGTTTCGAGAATCCGAGGTGCGCGCCCTACTGCGCGGCGACAACGAGGTTGCGCCAGAGGGACACCCGGCCGCGTCCTAGCCGGGGTTACCTAGCCGGGCACCGGTCCTCCAGGGACGGCACCCGGCGGCCGGGCGCGCCTGCCACTGTGGCGCGCTCGGCGCGATTACGCGCTCGACGCGATTAATCGTCCGGCTCGGCGTCCTGCCCGGGCCAGTACTGGTCCCCGACGAGCCTGGCGAACTCCTGGAACTCCCGCAGCAGCGCCGCGTCCCCGGCTCGCCACTGGTCCTTGCGCTGCTCCGCCTCATCGGGGGTGATCGCCTGCGCGGCCAGCCGCTCGTAATCGGCGTCCTGCGGGCCGATCTCAACGTACACATCGCCGATGATCCGCCCATCCCCGGTGTGGATGGCGGTCTGCGGAACCTGCAGGTTCCCGTTCGGTAGTCGTATCACGAACATCGCAGCTCACCCTAGATGCCATAACGCCGGTTGAAGTACAGCATGACCTGGAGCGCGAGCCGGGTGTTGCCGCCCAACATATCGACAAGCGCCGGCCGCTGCGCCGATGCAATCGCGGCGAACGAATCAGCGAAGAACTCCTTACGCCCAAGTCCGCCGCCCTGGCGATGAAAGTCACTTGCTATGTATGGCTGACATTGATCATAGATCCGCCTGAACTCGGGCGAGTCGGATTGCCATTTTCCCGGCGGGCTGTCCAGATCGTCGAGCGCGTGCCCGACCTCGTGGCACATCACGTCCGGGGTCGGCGACGGCCGGGTGCCGACGACGATCTTGCGGTCTCCGTACGCGCCTGCGCAGGCGTCCCACGTCGCCTTCCCCGACGGCAGCTGGACGCCGTGCAGCGCCCCCATGTCGTCGAGGTCGGGCACCCCGCCCGCGCCGACGTAGATGCCGTCGAGCCCGTCGGCCAGCTTCTGCTGCAGCGCCCGCGGGAACTCGGCCAGCCGCTCGATGGCGGCGATCGCCTGCGGGGGCGGCGTGGTCGTGGCGGCGTCCCACTGCCGCCAGAGGATGGCCTCGAGCGGACCGCAGTTCCGGAGCCCGTCGACCCCCTGGTGGCCGCGGGGGTGCGGGGCGGCGAACGGCAGCGCAACCTTGGACGGATCGTGGGCAAGCCGGGCGCGCGCGCCCGACGGGCCGAGCAGCGAGGCCGCCTTCTGCCTCGCCTGGGCGGCGGTGCCGTTCTTGGCCTGCGTCTTCTCGGCCGGCAGACCCGCCCGGGCGGCCCCGGCGGGCTCGCCGACGACCTGGTACCAGGGCTGCCTGGGCGCGGCCACCGCGGGCGGCTGGCTGGCGCCGTCCTGCCCGCGCGTGGCGGTTTCCACCGGGGCGGCCCCGAACTGCGGCGCCTCCCTGATCCGGGCCCGGCCGGCGCCACCGCCGGCTGCGGCGCCGCCCGCGCCAGGCGAATAGTTCCTCGGCTGCGGCGGCCGGGCCGGGCCGCCTGACCACTGGTTGGAGACGCGCGGCGCGGGCCCGGCCTGCGGCGATCGCCTCGGGAGCCCGGCCGCGGGCCGGTTCTGGAGCCCGGCCGGAGGCTGCATGGCCGGGGCCGAGGGCCTCTGTCGCCTGCTCGCCGCCTGCGCCGCCTGCTGCCCGGTGCCCCCGCCGGCGTTCCTCCGGTGCCTTCCGCCGACGTCACCGCCGTCGCCCCGTGGGTCGGCCGGCCCGCCGCTGCCGGGGCCCTGCCATCGGGGACGCCAACTGACGAGTCGGCCGAGCCGCTCGAATAGGCGTAGCCGCATTCTTGGACTCCCTGCTTTCGCGCCAAAGCCCAGAGTATTCCGAAACGGCCGCGACGTCACCCCGGGTGACAGACCACGACTAAACAGGCAGGTGGGAAAATACGAGCATTCCGAATGCGCGATAGCAAGTGAAAGGTTAGGCTTTCGCCATGTTGCTGTCAGGTGTCCTTTTTGTCCTGTTCCTGGCGGGCTGCTGGCTCTACTGCCTGACCGACGCCGCCCTCACCCCCGCCGAGGAGTTCCCAGGCTGGCGCAAGCGCACCTGGCTGGTGGTCATCGCCGTGACGCTGATCGCGGGCGCCATCGCCTGGCTGATCGCGCGCAGGAACCGACGGCCCGAGGACCAGTGGGCGTCGGGCGCCACTCACCTGATCATCGTCGACCACGACAACCCGAACGTGGTCTGGCTCTCCCCCTGGACGCCGGAGAGCGCCGCCGATGCGGCCCAGGCCCGCCACCCGTCGACCCGCTCGATGCGCCCCGAGCGTTCGGACTGGATCCCGCCCAAGGGCCCGGATGACGATCCCGAGTTCCTCCGCCAGCTGGCCGAGCGCATCCACGGCACCCCGACCGACCCGGCCGAGTAGCCCGCCGGGACCTCAGTTTCGACCACTTTTTCGCCTTCGTATCAGTTCTGACCACTTTTCTGGCCGAATCGGCCGGGTTTCGTGGTCAGAACCGATAAGAAGATGCGGCGGGTGGCTCGGTGCTACTGGACTCCGGCGTAGGAGTGCAGGCCGGTGACGAAGATCTGGATCACGAAGATGTTGGTCAGCAGGCTGGCGAAGCCGAGCAGCTGGATGTAGTGCGAGCGGATGCCGCGCCAGCCGCCGGTCGCCCGGGCGTGCAGGTAGGCGGCGTAGATCACCCAGGTGATGAAGGCCCAGGTCTCAACCGGGTCCCAGCCCCAGTAGCGGCCCCACGCCTGGTCCGCCCAGATGGCGCCCGCCATCACGCCGAACGTCCAGATCGGGAACCCGAAGACGACCGCGCGGTAGGTCAGCTTGTCCAGCTGCGCGCCGCTCGGGATGCGATCGAGCAGCGGGTTGGGCTCGGCCTTCCCCGCGGCGACCCGCTTCCGGTAGCGCTCCGCGACGATGTACATGATGCCGAGGACGGCGGCGACGAAGAAGATGCCGCTCGAGAGCGTCATCGCGGTGACGTGGATGGACAGCCAGTACGACTGCAGCGCGGGCACCAGCGGCCCGGCCGGAGTGTAGATGAGCGTCTCGGCCAGACCGAGGGCGATGACGATCGCGCCCATCACGAACACGCCGATCGCCCAGGCCCGGTACTTAACCAGGATGTAGTAGAAGAAGATGGCGGCCACGCACGTCAGCGCCGTGATGAACTCGTACATGTCGCCCCACGGGGCCCGGTGGACCGCGAACCCCCTGGTGGTGACCGCGATCACATGCGCCAGGATGCCGACCGCGCTCAGCGTCGCGGCGGCGCGGACCCACGGCCCCGCCTCGGCGATCGCGCGGAACGCGCCGGCCGGCCGCACTGGCCGCGCCGCTGCCCCGCCGATCGGGTTACCGGGACCCGCGGCCGCGGCAGGCGCCGTCGCGTTCGACCCGGGCCCTTGCGCCTCAGTCGATTCCGACGCGCCCGAGTCCGGCCTGTCAACCACCACGCCGGCCGGCGTCGCGCTGGCAGGCGCCGCCCCGACCGTCGCGAGCTGGGCGGCCCGATCAGCGGCGGGCGTGGCGGCCAGCATCGCCGCCCGACGGCGCGGCCGCCCGAAGGCGTAGTCGCCGGCGAAGGCGAGCAGCGCCAGCGAGTAGATGAGCAGCGCCGCGATCATAAAGTCGGTGCTGACGTGCGCCAATCCTGCGTTGACGGACACGAGCGTCACGCTCCCGTTTCTGACTGGTTGTTAGGCTCAGGCTTCTGGTGGTCGTCCGATGCCGCAGGCCCAGCGGTCGGCGAAGACGGCGATGACGGCGATGACGGCGATGACGCGTCGGCGATGTCGACCGCCAGGTTGGCGAATTCGTCCTCGAACCCGCCGCTGGCGTCGGTCCTGGTCAGGCCGCCGACGGTGACGACCGAGCCGACGCCGTCCGGCCCCGGCAGCGCCCGCACGAACACCCGCCGCCGGCGGACGAAGAACGACAGCAGCAGCCCGGCGATCGCCAGGATGCCGCAGACGAGGGCGGGGATCTGCCCCGGGTCGTAGGTGATCGCGAGGCTCACCCACTGCTTGGTGCCGTCGTAGGTGATCGACCCGAGCTTGCCCGGCAGCGTCCAGGTGCTCCCGGGGGTCATCAGATGCGGGCCGCCCGCGATCTCCGTCATCTGGCTGGTGTCGAGCTGGTAAATGCTCTGCGGCGCGCCCGAGTTCAGGCCGAGGTTGCCCGAGTAGCCGATCAGCGACACTTCCGGGTTGTTGGCGGCCGGGAAGATCGACTCGAGCGTCGTCCCGCCCGCCATGTAGGCGGTCGGGACGAACACGCCCTCGAAGCCGAGCGAGGCGCTCGGCGCCTTGACCACGCCGTCGGAGAGCATCGTGTTGGTGTTGGCCGGGATGAACGGGGTCGCCTCCTGGTAGGCGACGCCGCCACGACCCCGCACCGTGAACTCCGGTGCGTAGCCGTGGCCGATCAGGTACACCTTCACCGAGTCGACCGACAGCGGGTGGTTGACCTGGATGCTGTCCGTCTTGGTGGCGCCACCGGGGGTGGTCGTGTAGCTGACGTTCGCGTTGAACTCGGCCGGCTGCCCGATCGACGCGCCCGAGTTGATGTAGTTGGCCGTGAACTTGTCCAGCGTGAGCGAGAACTGCGCCAGGTCCGACCCGCTGACCAGGCGTCCGGGGTGGAACTCGGCCAGCTGCGCGGTGGTGTCGCTGAACGTCTGCCCTTCGGTGACCAGCTCGTCGGCCTTGTAGCCGAAGAGCCCGCCGAGCGCGATCGAGAGCAGCACGCCGAGCAGCGACAGGTGGAACAGGAGGTTGCCGACCTCGCGCAGGTACCCTTTCTCGGCCGCGAGCCAGTGGCCGGCGTCCCCGGCGGCCGGACGCCGGAGCCGGAAGCGCTGCCCGCCGAGCACGGTGGCGGCCGCGTCCACGGCCGCGTCCGGCGGCAGCGCCGACGGGTACGTCACCGACTGCGGCAGCCGCGTCAGGTTCCTCGGCGCCCGCGGCGGCGGCGTCCTGGCCGACCCGACCAGCTTGAACGTCCGCGGCACGACGCATCCGACCAGCGAGGCGAAGAGCAGGATGTAGATCGCCGCGAACCAGGGGGCGGCGAACACGTTGAACAGCCCGAGCCGGTTCAGCCACGGCGCGAGGGCCGGGTGGGACGTGAAGTACTGGGTCACCGACGCCGGGTCGCTGCCCTGCTGCGGCAGGATCGAGCCCGGCACCGAGCCCAGTGCGAGCAGGAACAGCAGGATGAGCGCGGTCCGCATCGAGGTGAGCTGCCGCCACGCCCAGCGCCCCCAGCCGGCCCCGGTCGCGGACCCCCCCGGGGCCCCGCCGCTGCCGCTCTCGGCCGCTTCAGCGGGTCCGGTTCCGAACGGTCGCGTGGCTTCGCGGTCTAGGTCCGCCGCCTCTGACGCGGGCGCGGCCTTGGAGGTGGTCGAGTGCACATCGGTCACTGGGTCACCGCCGCATCGTTGAGCAGGGTGGTCATGTCCGGATAGGTGACGGCCCCTTCGATCACACCCGCGACGTGCCCGGTCTTGTCGATGACGAGGGTCGTCGGGGTGGCGCTGATCGGCACGGCGATGGCGAGCCGCTGCTCGACCGCCCCGTTCGCGTCGTTGACGCTCGGATAGGTGATGCCGGCGCTGCGCAGGAAGGCGAGCGCGTCGGCGGGGGTGTCCTGGATGTCGTCGCCGAGGAAGGCGATCCCCTTCGGGCCGTACTCCTCGTCGAGGTACTTGAGCGTCTGGCCCTCGCCTACGCACGGGGCGCACCAGGAGCCCCAGACGTTGAGCACCACGATCTTGCCCCGGTAGCTCGCGAAGTTGATCGGCGCGCCGGTCAGCGAGGTCGCGGCGAAGTCGGGCGCGGCCGGTCGATGGCCGGCCGGATAGGCCACCATGTTCCCGTCGTCGCTGGCGCTGCTGCTGTTCCCGTGGGTGAACACGGTGACCACCAGGGCGGCTACCAGCAGCACGACGACAGCGGCCGCCGTGGTGACGACCGTTCGGCGCTTGGCTTTGAACACCACCGGGTCGGGTCCCTACCGTCTCCTACAGGGGGTAGTACGTCGTGCCTATTGTGCCCTATCCGGGTCGGCGACCTGCTGGCGGGGCGGCACCGTGTAAGAAACGCCGGTCAGCCGGTCCCCGTCGAACGTGAGGCTGGTGACGGATCCGACGTCGCACTGGCGGCTGCTCGGGTTGTGCCACAGGCGCTTGTGCTCGGCTGCCAGGCGGCTGACCCAGATCGGCAGCTGGTGGCTGACGCAGACCGCCTCTTTGCCCCGGCTGGCGTCCCTGGCCCGGTCGATGGCCTGGCGCATCCGCCCGGCGATCTGGGTGTACGGCTCGCCCCAGGACGGCCGGAACGGGTTCCAGAGGTACTTCCAGTTCAGCGGGTTGAGCGCGAGGCTGGCCAGACTTACGGACTTGCCCTCGAGGACGTTCGCCGACTCGATCAGCCGATCGTCGGTGATGATCGTGAGCCCGAGCCGCTCGGCCACCGGCTGCGCGGTCTCCTGCGCCCGCAGCAGCGGCGACGCGAAGACGGCGGCCACCGGCCGCCCGGCGAAGAAGTCGGCCGCCGCGACGGCCATCATCCGCCCGTTGGCGGACAGGTGGTACCCGGGCAGCCGTCCGTAGAGGACGTGCTCCGGGTTATGCACTTCACCGTGCCTCAGCAGGTGAACAACAGTCATCTCAGTCATGGCCCCGCCAGCCTACCTAGAGGCCGACCCCGCCCCGACACCGTGGTCCTCATCGCGTAGGTGGCCGACTCCGGCCGACTGATCTGTTCAGACGGAGGCTTCTGCGTATCGACGGCGGTCGGCGATGAGCCCGGTCAGGCGGCGTAGTCGCTGCGTGACCCCGGCGTGGTCCACCGTGGCCAGGTCCGGGGCGCCCGCCAGCAGGTCGGCGAGCTCGTCCGACTCGCTGATCAGCCCCCAGTCGAACTGGAGGAGCTCGTCCAGTCCGGCCCGGCGTACCCGGTCCCATACCTTGTCCTCGGGCAGCAGCGGCAGCCCGCGGACCGCGGTGGACACGGTGTCGATGTCCTTACCGAGCCGGTCAGCCTGCCGCAGTGGCGCCATGACCTCGGCCGCCGGGAACGGGTTCTCCCTGGTGGACGCCGGCACCCGGTCGGCCCGCCACTGGGCGGCCAGGTCGCGCAGCCGGGTGGACGCCTGGCCGAGGCTGCCGGCGACGCGCTCCCTGATCAGCAGATCATCGGCCCGCAGCCTGCCCTTGGCCGTGTAGACGTCGGACGCGAGCAGGCCGCGCAGCCGGTCGGCGATCGTGTCGGCCATTAATTCACTGGCCGCTGACGACGGGGGTGGCCGTGCCGTTGGGGCCGGGCACGCTCGCGGGCAGGCCGGTCAGCCCGATGTTGAACGGGAGGCCGACCGCCATGTTCGGCGCGGAGACCAGGCCACGCTCCGCCATTTTCATCGCCACGTAGTAGCGGACGGCGTCCAGCTCCGACAGTCCGAACGCGCGCAGCGAGATCAGCTCCCGCATCCGCTCGTCGCGGGGCTTGACCAGCACCTTCACGTCGTTGAGCATGATCCCGTAGATGGACAGGAAGTCCTGCAGGTGGCCGCGGACCAGCTCGGTGATGTCGTGGATCCGCTCGTTGACCCGCTCGAGCGGCGTCACCTGAATCAGCTGGTTGACCGACTGCTCCACGACCGGGCCCGCGTAGAGGTTCAGCGCCTCGGTCGTCAGCACGTGCCCGGCGTAGGGCATGTGGGTCACGAGCTTGACCGCGTCCTCGGCGGTGTCCACGTGCACGTAGTAGTCCACGTCGTAGACGAGCTCGGCCAGCTCCCGGGAGAGCGCGACGCCCTGGGCCTTGACGACGCTCTTCGCGCGGGAGACGAACATGACCTCGTACTGCCACGGCGACTGGCCGCCGTAAAACGCCTGCTGCATGCTGCCGAGCAGCGGCCGCTGGGGCGTCGACACCGGGTACTGGCCCGTCTCGTACACGTTCAGGATCGCCCCGCGCGACTTGAGAACCGCGAAGTGATTGCTCTCCACGGTCAGCAGGCTGCCGTTCATGATGTCGTTCGCCGGATAGTGGTACATGAGGACCCCGGGCCCCATGACCTCCGTGCCGTCGGAATTGAGGGTGCTGATCACATTTCGCATAGCCATCAGTCGACACATCCCCGTCCATCCGGGGGAGCTATTACCCCCGGCCTAACGCCAATCCTGAGGCTTTTGCCGCTAATTCGATAGGGCTGCGGCGGCGGCGCGGGCGGCGGGCGGGACGGCGGCGGCGATCCGCTCGAGCTCCGCCTCGCCGTGGGCGGCGGAGGTGAACCAGGCCTCGAACGCCGATGGCGGTAGGTAGACGCCGCCGTCGAGCATGGCGTGGAAGAACGCGGAGTACGCGGCGGTGGACTGGTCCTTGGCGTCGTCGAAGTTGGTCACCGGGTCGGTCCGGCCGATGAAGACCGTGAACAGGCTGCCCGCGGTCGACAGGTAGTGCGGCGCACCGACGGCGGCGAGCTCGGCCGAGACCAGCTTGGAGAGCGCGCCCGCGAACGAGTCGACCGCGCCGTAGACCTCGGGCGTGCAGGCGCGCAGGGTGGCCAGGCCCGCCGCGGTCGCCAGCGGGTTCCCGGACAGCGTGCCCGCCTGGTAGACCGGGCCGACCGGGGCGAGCCTGGACATGATCTCCGCCCGGCCGCCGAACGCGGCGCAGGGCAGGCCGCCCCCCATCACCTTGCCGAACGTCACCAGGTCGCCGCGGACGCCGTCGAGCCCGTACCAGCCCGAGGCGGAAACCCGGAACCCGGTCAGCACCTCGTCCATGATCAGCAGCGCCCCCGAGCTATCGCAGAGCGACCTGAGCAGCTCGTTGAAGCCGGGAGCGGGCGGGACCACGCCCATGTTGGCCGGGCAGGCCTCGGTGATGACGCAGGCGATCTCGCCGCCGCGGGCCGCGAACAGCGCCGTCACGGCGTCCGGGTCGTTGTACGGCAGCACCACCGTGTCGGCGGCGGACGCGCCGGTTACCCCGGGCGTGTCCGGCAGCCCCAGCGTCGCCAGGCCGGACCCGGCCGCGACGAGCAGCGCGTCCACATGGCCGTGGTAGCAGCCGGCGAACTTCACCACGACCGACCGGCCGGTGTAGCCGCGGGCCAGCCGGAGCGCCGACATCGTCGCCTCGGTGCCCGAGTTGACCAGCCGAACCTGCTCGACCGGCGCCCGCGCGATGATCTCCTCCGCCAGTTCGACCTCGCCCGGCGTGGCGGCGCCGAACGACGTGCCGCGCGCGAGCGCGTCCGACACGGCGGCGACCACGGACGGATGCGCGTGCCCGAGGATCATCGGACCCCAGGAGCACACCAGGTCCACGTACTGACGACCGTCCACGTCGAACAGGAAGGGCCCGGCCCCCCGCTCGATGAACCGGGGCACCCCGCCCACCGGGCCGAACGCGCGAACCGGTGAATTCACCCCTCCCGGGGTCACCTCGACCGCACGGGCGAACAGTTCGGCGGATCTGTCAGTCACGAACTAGCCTTCTTCCTCAAGCACGTCAACCAGGAACTCAAGCAGCCGCAGCGCGTCCGGCAGCGACTGCGCGCCCGGCCGGGCCGGCTCGCGCACCCAGCGTACGTCCTGGCCGGTGCCGTACCGGGAGGGCGGGGCGAGCACGTAGCTGTCCCGGCAGTGCCAGCGCAGCGCCTCCGTCTGGGTGAACATGTCCGGCGAGGAGTCGAGCCCGCACGACCACCATTCATCCTCGTCGGCCGGCGCGCCCCTGGTGGCGACGTAGAAGTGCATCCGCTCCGCGCCCTGCACCGCGACCGGCCCGGTATCGACGTCGGCCGCCGCCATCCGCGCGAGCACGGTCGCCCCGGCGACCGCGGGCACGTCCAGAACGTCAAAAACCCGCCCGGTGACGAGTATCACGTTCGCCTCCGGACGGGCTTCCCACCACTGCCTTACCACTTCGCCGTCCGCGCTCGCCTGCATCTGCCAGGTCGGCGACACGGGGTGGGCGCCTGGGGCTGGACAGCCGACCCGGTCACATGAGCAGGCCCGCCCCGGGTCCGACAACCCGATCCCGTCGAGTCCGTCGCTTGCGTGCGCCCCCGGGCAGACTGGCCACCCCATCGCGGCGTACTCCAGTGCCGCCGCGCCGAGGTCGGGCAGCCGCTGCGCCGCCCGGCGTCGGCCTCGTCGCCGCATCATCGCTACCATCAGGCCCCGAACTCCTAGTGGTCCACCGACCCCACGCCGCCGACGGATATGCCAAAGCATCCGCTCATGCGGTCGGGTGGGATAGCCGAAATCGTACCGCCGCCGGGGACGTCACCAGGCCCGGATGGCCGTGACCCGCGCCACGCTCCGGGGCAGCGGAGCCAGCGGGAGCCGCCCGGGCGGCTGGCTGCGGCTTGATATCCCCGGAGTACCCCGCGACCCGAAAGACCCGCGATGACCCCTATATCCATCCAGCCTGTGGTGCGTGGTGACGATGAGAACGATGGCAGATGCACCGGCCGCCGGATGGGGGTCTCGCCAGGGCAGAGCTGTCGGCTACGCGGTTGCGCCCATCAGGTACCGAGTCGGCCCGACTGGCGACCCTGTAATCCCCATCAGGCGAGCCAGCCGGATACCTCCGTGGCCCAGTAGCTGAGGATGACGGAGGCGCCCGCGCGACGGATCGAGGTGAGGGTCTCCATGATCGCCTTGTCCCGGTCAAGCCAGCCGTTGGCGGCGGCGGCCTCGATCATCGCGAACTCGCCGCTGACCTGGTACGCGGCCACCGGAACGTGGACCATGTCGGCCACCCGGCGGATCACGTCGAGGTAGCTGAGGGCCGGCTTGACCATCACCATGTCGGCGCCCTCGGCCAGGTCGAGCCCGACCTCCTTCAGCGCCTCGAGCACGTTGGCCGGGTCCTGCTGGTGGGTGGCGCGGTCGCCGAACTTCGGCGCGCCCTCGGCCGCCTCGCGGAACGGGCCGTAGAAGGCCGAGGCGTACTTGGCCGAGTAGCCGCAGATCGGGAGCGACCGGAAGCCGGCCCCGTCGAGCGCCTTCCTGATCGCGCCGACCTGACCGTCCATCATGCCGCTCGGCGCCACCATGTGCGCGCCCGCCCGCGCCTGCGCGACCGCCGTCGACGCGTAGCGCTCGAGCGTCGCGTCGTTGTCGACGTAGCCGTCTTCGGTGACGATGCCGCAGTGGCCGTGGTCGGTGTACTCGCACAGGCACAGGTCCGCCATGATCACCAGGTCGTCGCCGACCTCGGCCCTGATGTCGGCGATCGCGACCTGGGAGATGCCCTCGGGGTCGTCGGCGCCGCTGCCGACGCCGTCCTTGTCCGCCGGGATGCCGAAGACTATGACCCCGCCGACTCCGGCCTCAGCCGCCTGGGCGGCCGCCTTCCGCACCGAGTCCCTGGTGTGCTGGACCACGCCGGGCATCGAGCTGATCGGCTGCGGGTCGGCCAGGCCTTCCTTGACGAACACCGGAAGCACCAGCTCGGCCGGGCGCAGGGCGGTCTCCGCCACCATCGCCCGCAGCGCCTTGGTCCCGCGCAGACGCCGCGGCCTAACCTCAGGAAACCCAGCATCCATGGACTTCTCCTGTCACAATCTCTCCCGTCCGCGTGCCCGATAAAATGGCGGTTTTTGCCATCGGGCGCGCATCGGGGGGTACGGGGGCCGGGGGGAATGGGGGGCGGGAGCCCCCCATGCCGGAGGGCTGCCCCCGGGGGGTACTACCTTAGGCGGCGGCGTCCGCCTCGGCGGCGCTCGCTCGGGCGGCGCAGCGGCTCGCCGGCCTCCAGGGCGGCGTCACGCTGGGCGGCGCCGAAGTCGGCCAGCGCATCGACCAGCGCGCTGACCGATGGCTTGGTCGCCGTCACGTCGACCCGCAGCCCGAACTCGACTGCCGTCTTCGCTGTCTGCGGGCCGATCACGCCGATCACGGTGACCGCGTGCGGCTTGCCCGCGATCCCGACCAGGTTCCTGACCGTCGACGAGGACGTGAACAGCACGGCGTCGAAACCGCCGCCCTTGATCGCCTCGCGGATCGGGGCAGGCGGCGGCGCGGCGCGCACCGTCCGGTACGCGGTCACGTCCTCCGCCTCCCACCCGAGCTCGGTCAGCCGGGCGAGCAGGGTCTCGGTCGCGATGTCGGCCCGGGGCAGCAGCACCCGGTTGATGGGGTCGAGCACGTCGTCGAACGGCGGCCACGCCTCGGCCAGGCCCTCGGCCGACTGCTGCCCCTCCGGCACCAGGTCGGGCCGGATGCCGAAGTCGAGCAGCGCCGCCGTCGTCTGGTCGCCCACCGCGGCCACCTTGACGCCGGCGAACGCGCGGGCGTCGAGGCCGTACTCCTCGAGCTTCTCCCGTACCGCCTTGACCGCGTTGGTCGAGGTGAACGCCACCCACTGGTACCGCCCGGTGACCAGGCCCTTGACCGCCCGCTCCATCTGCTGTGGCGTCCGCGGCGGCTCGACCGCGATCGTCGGCACCTCCTCGGGCACCGCGCCGTACTCGCGGAGCTGGTCGGACACGACCGAGGCCTGCTCCCTGGTGCGCGGCACCAGGACCCGCCAGCCGAACAGCGGCTTGGTCTCGAACCAGGACAGCCGGCTCTTCGCCGCCGCCGCGTCGCCGACCACGGCGATGGCGCCGCCCCTGGTCGTGGCGACGGTCACCCCGGCCGCCTTCAGGTCGGGCCCGATGCGGCCGAGGGTGGTGACGACCGTCTGCTGGTCGGTGGTGGTCCCGTCCCAGGTGATGGCGAAGGGCGTCGCGTCCGGCCAGCCGGCCGCGATCAGCATCTTGCCCAGGTCGGCCGGGGCCGTCTCCGCGCCCATGATCACCAGCGTGCCGGCGCTGTAGCCAACCCGGCTGGCCTCGTTGGCGTGGATGATCCTGAGCTCACCGGGCGCGTCGCCGGTCAGCGCGATCCCCGCGTAGGCGGGGGTGCCGGTCGCGGCGGCCACGCCGGGGACGATCTCGAACCGCGCCTTCGCCTTCGCGCACGCCTGAACCTCGGCCGCGGCACCGGACAGGAGCGGATCGCCGGGGAACAGCCGGACCGCGAGCTGCCCGGCCTTCGCCGCCACCGTGAGCACCCTGGCCGTGCCCGCCAGGTCGGAAGGCTCGGCTAGCTGCACGTCCTCAGCCAGCAGGTGGCGGACCCGGTCGGCCAGCTCCGCCTCGGCCACGACCAGGCTCGCGTCCGCGAGCAACCGCACCGCGCGCATCGTCAGGAGTCCGTCGTCGCCGGGGCCGGCGCCGACGAAGGCGACCCAACCGTCGATATCAGTCATGCGCATCATCCCCGTCGGTGTCGTCTGCGCGCATCAGGTCTGCTGCGCCGAGCGCCAGCATCCGCGCCGCCAGCTCACGCCCAAGTCGGGCTGCTTCGCCTGCGTCCGCTTCGCCACTTTCACGTATCACTATTGTGCCGTTAGCCGCGCCCGCGTCCAAAGCGCCGGGCTGCGGAGTTTTCGACCGGGTGCCGAGGACCACGGCGTCCAGCCGCAGCCGACCGGTACCCGCGTAGCCGGTCGCGTATGCGCCAACCGGGGCGCTGCAGCCGGCCTCCAGGGCGGCAAGCAGCGACCGCTCGGCCGTCACCGCCGCCCGCGTCGCCACGTGGTCAATGGTCGCGAGCAGCGCCACCAGCTCGGCGTCGTCGGCCAGGCACTCGACCGCGAGCGCGCCCTGGCCCGGGGCCGGCAGCATGTCGTCGGGTTCGAATATCTCGCTCACCAGGTCGGTGTGGCCGATCCTGGCCAGCCCCGCGTAGGCGAGCACAACCGCGTCGAGCTCTCCGTCGCGCACCTTCGCCAGCCGGGTGTTCGCGTTCCCGCGGATGGGCACGCAGGTCAGGTCGGACCGCCGCACCGACAGCTGGGCGGCGCGGCGCGGCGAGCCGGTGCCGATGCGCGCGCCCGGCGGCAGGTCGGCCAGCTTGGCCCCATCGCGCCCGACCAGCGCGTCGCGCGGATCGTCACGGGCCGGGATGGCGGCAACCGTGATGCCGGGGGCGTCCCCGGTTGGCAGGTCCTTAAGCGAGTGCACGGCGAAGTCCACCTCCCGGCGGAGCAGGGATTCCCGCAATGCGCTGACGAAAACCCCGGTGCCGCCGATCTGGGTGAGCTGTTCCCTGCTCACGTCCCCGAGGGTGGTGACGCCCACGATCTCGACCTGGCGGCCCGTCCGCGCGGTGATCAGCCTGGCCGCTTCGCCGGATTGCGAGATCGCCATCGGGCTTCGACGGCTGCCGAGTCGCAGCGGTTCCGGGTTCACAGGTTCCCCTCCAGATTGGGAATGCTCGGGGAGTCCACTTCGGCGTGGGTCACGGCGTCGATCGTTCGCGGGTCAAGATCGAAGAGCACCCGCAGCGCGGACGCGTACTCTTCCCCGTCCGGCGACGACGCGAGTTCTTTTACCCGCACAGTGGGCGCATGCAACAGCTTGTCTACCACTCGGCGGACCGTCTGGGCGATTTCTTCCAGCGCGTGACCGCTCACGCTCTCCTCCGACAGCCGCCCGGCCAGCCGAGCGAGCTCGGCGTCGACGACCGTCGCCGCCTTCGCGCGCAGCGCCACCACGGTCGGCGTCACCCGGTCGGCGCGGACGGCGGAGCCGTAGGCGGCGAACTCATCCTCGACGATCGCGCGGACCGCGGCCACGTCGTCGGCGCCGACGGCATGCTCGCCGCTGCCGCGCAGCGTGTCCATGCCGATGACGCGCACGGCGGCCTCGGCCTCGCCGGGCAGCTCGGCCACGGCCGGATCGACGTCGCGCGGCATCGCCAGGTCGAGCAGGACAAGCGGGCGCGCCCGGTCGCGAACGGCGAGCACCTCCCGGACGATCCCGTCGGTGATCACCAGCCCGGCGGCGCCGGTGCAGGAGATGACCAGGTCCGCCTCGGCGATGGCGGCGGGCAGGTCGGCGAAGTCGGCGACCGCGCCGCCGACGCCGGCGGCCAGCCGCTCGGCCCTGGCCCTGGTCCGGTTGGCGACCGTCACGCGCGCCGCCCCCGCGCGCGCGGCGGTGGCCACGGCCAGCCCGCTCATCGCGCCGGCCCCCACCACGAGAACATGAGCCCCTGAGAGTCGCCCGGGACCGTTCGATCCAAGCTGCTGTTGATCTTGACCTTCGCCCTGCGCGCCGCCCAGGTGCGGAGCGGCCAGCTCGATACCCACGCTGACCAGGCTGAGCCCGAGCCGGTCGATGCCGGTTTCCGCGCGGGCGCGCTTCCCGGTCCGGAGGGCGAGCCGCCCGAGGTCGCGCAGCGACCGGCCGAGCGTCCCGTGGTCCCCGGCCACCTTCAGCGCCGTCCGGACCTGGCCGAGGATCTGGTCCTCGCCCACCACCATCGACTCAAGGCCGCTCGAGACCGCGAGCAGATGCTGGACCGCGCGGTCCTCGTAGTGCACGTAGAGGCTGGAGGTCAACTCGGCGGCGGGGATGCCCGAGTATCGCGACAGCAGGTCGCACACCCCGGCGACGCCGCCGTGGAACCGGCCCACCTCGGCGTAGACCTCCACCCGGTTGCAGGTCGAGATCACGAACGTCTCGGCGATGTCCGGCAGCCGAGCGACGTCGTGCAGCAGCTTCCCAAGCGTGTCGCCGCTGACCGCGGCGCGCTCAAGCGTCGAGACCGGCGCGCTCTTGTGGCTCAGTCCGACGACGAGGACGCTCATTGTTCGGGTCCCACCCTCAATACCGCCTACGCTTCCGCCGCTGTCTGATCCGGCGCCTGGTCAAACCGCTCAGCGGACCGCCGCTGCGCGTGGAAGGCGAGAATCTGCAGCTCAATCGATAGGTCGACCTTACGCACATCCACGCCCTCTGGCACATTAAGCACTAGCGGGGCGAAATTTAGGATGCTTGTCACGCCGGCCGCGACCAGCCTGTCGCACACCGCCTGGGCGGCTCCGGCCGGCACCGCGATCACCCCGATCGCGATGTTCTGGCTGGTCACCACCGCCTCAAGTTCGCTCGAGGGCCGGACGACGACCCCGCCGATGTCGCTGCCGATCAGCGACTGGTCGGTGTCGAAGACCGCCTCGATCTGGAATCCCCTGGTGACAAAGCCGCCGTAGTGCGCGAGGGCGCGGCCGAGGTTACCGGCGCCGACGATGACCACGGGCCAGTTCTGCGTCAGCCCCAGGGCCCTGGACACCTGGTAAACGAGGTACTCGACGTCGTAGCCGACGCCCCGGATGCCGTAGGAACCCAGGTGGCTCAGATCCTTGCGGAGCTTGGCCGAGTTGACGCCCGCCGCCCGGGCGAGTTCGTCGCTCGCGACGGTCGAGACTCCCCGTTCCGCCAGCATGTAAAGCGCCCGCAGGTAGACGGGGAGCCTGGCCACGGTGGCCTCGGGGATGCCGCCCGGGTACGGGCGATCGGCGGCTGATCCGGGCTCCGATGCGAAGCCGGGTAGCTCGGCGGCACTGGACATGCGACGCTCCCGGGGGAAGGTTCGGCGCTGCGGCGGGCGAGCACGTGGCGCGAGCCCGCAACGATGACGATGGCGAGCGGACGGACATCGGCCTCTATCGGCCAGCTTGAGCCGGTCGCGGCCGCTACCCACCATACGTCGTTTGTGAACAGATGCACAAAGTGCCGTCGTTCGCCGCCGGCGACCGCGGCCGGGCGGCGCGCCGGGTCCAGGGGCCGGCAGGCGGCCCGGGGCCGCCGACAGGGTCGCTACGGGCCGTAACGGGGTTGCAACCAAGCTGTGTGATCAGAATAACAGGCCGCCCGACAACGGAGAGCGCGCGCTATTTGTCTGTTATGTGACGGCAGTGGTGACAGGTAAGACAGGTAAGAGCGTAATTTGTAATGCCTGGTGTTCGTGTTATCGGGCGGACAGCGCGGCACGCAGGCGCTCTTCCGATACTCGCCAGAAATCGTGCTGGACGCCATCCACTAGGGTGACGGGGATCTGTTCCCAATATTCACGCAAGTCATCCTCTGATTGCGTGATATCACGTTCTTCCCACGCAACTCCGAGATCATCGGCAACCTTGCGGATGATCTCTCGCGCATCATCGCACAAGTGACATCCTGGACGGCCGAGCAAGGTGATTCGCGGCGCCGGCATCTAGCTCGACCGGTAGCCCTGGTCGGAGTACCCCGGCGGCGACCACTCGGCGGAGTCCGGCCGGGACGCACCGGAGTCGCCCGCCGCGTAGCCCCCGCTCGCCCCCTCGTCGGCTGCCTGGTGGCCGTTGGCGCCGTCCGGCGTCGCGCCCGACGGCGCGCCGCTGCCGAGCTCGCGGTAGCGACGGACAGCGGTCACCGGCGCGCCGCCGGCCGACTGGCCGCCCGGCGCCTGGTGCTGGCCTCCGGCCGAGCTGGCGGGGGTGAAGTACGCGCCGCCCGCACCCGAGTACCCGTTCGACCCCGGGTAGCCGTTCCCGTTCGAGTAGCCGTCACCGGCCTGCTGTCCGGCCGCGCCGGAGTAGCCGGACCCGCCCGAGTACCCGGTGCCCGCGGCGTAGCCGCCGTTGGCCTGGTAGGTGGCGGTGGGCTGGTAGCCCCCGCCCTGAGCCCCGGCCTCGGTATATCCGCTGGTCGCAGGGTATTCCGCGGCCGGCTGGTACTGGGCGCCGCCACCGGCTTGCCCCCCGCCGGCGTAGCCGTACTGCCCGGTCGCGGTGTACTGCCCGGCCGCGGCGGCGTACTGGCTGGCGGCGGCCGCATAGCGATCCGGGGCGGCGGGGGTGAAGCTGGCGGCGGGCGCCGCCGACGAGGCGGCGGCCGGGGCCTGGTACTGCGTGCGGCTGACGGTGGCCTGCTCGCCGTACTGGCCGCCGTTGTACTGGGTGTCGCCGCTGTACTGGGTGTCGCCGTTGTACTGGGTGCCGTTGCTGTACTGGGTGCCGTTGCTGTACTGGCTCCCGTTGCCGTACTGGCTCGCGTTGCCGTACTGGCCGCCGTTGCCGTACTGGCCGCCCGAGTACTGCTCAGAGCGCGACTGGTCGCCTCCGGCGGCCGCCTCGGCCGACCGGGACGCGGGCTGCGGATCCGGCCGCGGCGACTGCTCGGCCGCCGGGGCCGCGCCGAGCGCCGCCCGGGGCGGCGCGCCGAGCGCGGCCACCTTCGCGTATTTCAGCCGCAAATCGATGATGTTCGTGGCGAGCACGCAGTGCGCGCGGTCGGCCATGAACCGCCGAATGTGGGGCTGCCGTTCATGATTCTCAAACGCCGCGCGATTGCGGTAAATCTCGTACACGATCCGCTGCATTGGCGCCTTTGGCACCACGTGGATGACATAAACCAGGGTATCGGGCTCGGACGTCCTGACGCCTTCCGCCGCGCGCTCCGCCAGCCGGTCGAATTCCGCGACCTTATCGCTAAGCAGCGTGTAGATGGAAAGCCGCCCGATCGGCCTCGGCGTGCTGGCGGGCACATCGGGCGCCGGGTAATCAGCGCCGGCGGACATGAATTCGGGAACAAAGGCGGTGGCGCCGTTAGCATCGGCAAAGCCGACGCTGCGGCCGCCGTAACCGGAGTCGTTTCCGTAGCCGTAGCCGCCCTGCCCGTACCCGGAGTCACCGTAACCGGCGCCGCCGTATCCCGGCGCGGACTGGGGAGACTGGTAGCCGTTCGCGGCGCCGTTCTGGCCGTAGCCGTTCGCGGCGCCGTTCTGCCCGTAGCCGTTCGCGGCCCTGCCACCGTAGCCGGGGGCATCGTAGGCGGACGGGTCGTAGCCGTTGCCGTTGCCATTGCCATTGCCGGCCCGAGCGCCGCCCACGTCGTACGAGGTGGCCGGCTCGGTCATCGGCTGGAACGAGGGCGCGGGGTACCTGCCGTCGGCGCCGTCAGACCAGGGACCGGGGCGGCTGCTATCAGGCACGTCCCAATCCCGGCGACCTTCGTCCCACCCGTCGTCCTGCCGCCGTCTGCCGCTCATATCCGCTCCGATCTCAGTACCGAGAACGCCCCACCCACTGCCATTGTCAGCCTAGTTGGGCCATGTGACGGACGTGTTATCAAGATCGACCGTGACCGCTCACGGTCAGCCGGCCGAGTCTTCGGGGCACGCGGAAACGCGGGCACGCGCCTGGCGCACCCGCGAGACCATGCTGCCCGCCCAGCGGCGGGCGGTACGTGCGCTACTTCTTGTTCCTGCGCTGGATGCGCGTCTTCTTCAGAAGCTTGCGGTGCTTCTTCTTCGCCATACGCTTGCGGCGCTTCTTGATGACTGAGCCCATCAGGCCACCATCCTTTCGGCACAACGGCAGACGGGCACGCCATCACCCACCGGCGGACGGGAGGCGGGCACACGCCCGGAATTACTAGAGATCGCGTGAACGACAACCGCTCACGCAGTGCTCCAGCGTACCGGGTAACGCACGCCGTTGAGACGCCTGGTGGCCCAGGAGGCCCCGTCGCCCGCCAGAAGCACCCGGTTGGACCTGGCCAGCGGGCATGGGCGGGCGTGAGAGCGAGGTCTCGCGGGCGTCGGCTTCGACCCTCCGACGCCCACGAGACTGCGGCACTGGCTGGGTGCTTCGGCGGTTCCGGTCGCCCGCGCTCAGCCGCCAGTGCCGTTGCTCAGACGGTGCCGACGAAGGCCGCCCTCAGGTACTGGTTTACTGCCTGCTCAGGGACGCGGAAAGAACGTCCGACCCGGATAGCCTCGAGTTCGCCGGAGTGGACCAGTCGATAGACGG